>Ga0326728_10004976_pt1 | contig 38356 bp, 29 predicted proteins | sample MB3enrmetagenome_FD_207602 | JGI IMG/M metagenome (GOLD analysis project Ga0326728, IMG submission 207602) | Lab enriched peat soil microbial communities from McLean, Ithaca, NY, United States - MB31MN | ecosystem: Environmental > Terrestrial > Soil > Wetlands > Peat | place: USA: New York... | reverse complement strand
GTAGGCGGCGGTCTCGCCCCAATCGTAGATGGTGTTGTTCCGGAAGTCGGAAGTTACCGCGGCTTGAAAGCGAATGTTACGGCTGAAGTTGTGGGCGAGGAGATTGTGGTGCCAGGTGACCCGGTTGCCTCCTTCAAGAGAGGCGTAGCCGTGGCCGGCAAAGTTGAGACTCTCGCTCAGAATGCACCACTGGATGGTGATGCGGTCGCTCGTCCCGGTGACGGTGACAATCTTGCCGGTGGTCCAACTTAGCGAGAGGTGATCAGCGATGCAGTCTTTGGCGCCGTCGGTGAAGCGGATTCCGTCCTGGCCTTCGCCGGCTTCGTAATTCACGTCCCTGCTCACGCCCTCGTCGCCCAGACGGATGCGGAAGTAGCGAAGCACCACGTCGTGCGTTTTGACGTTGATGCCGCGATTGCGGAGCACAATGCCCTCGCCGGGAGCGCCTTGGGCGTCCAGGGTGAGGAAGGGATGGCGGATGATCAGGGGAGTGTTGAGCGTGATGGAGCCGCCCACGCGGAAGACCACGATGCGGGGGCCGTCGGCCTCCACCGCGGCGCGCAGACTGCCGGGGCCGGAATCGTTGAGGTTGTCCACGTACACGTTGCGGCCGCCCGTGCCTCCGCGGCTGAAGGCGCCGTAACCTTCGGCGCCGGGGAATGCAGGCTCGCCCGCGGGGATGGCGAGCGGGTAGATGGGATGCTCGCGCCACAAGGGCGCGGGCGGTTGCGGAATGGGGCGTACGTGTGTGAGGGGCGCGCCTTCGCCGTAAGTGCTGCGGTTTCGCAGGACCAGGTCGGTTCCGTTGGGGCCGCCGCGATAGGTCAAGGCCCAACGGTAGGTCTTGCCCGCGTAGACGGCGGTGACGTCGCTGCCTTCGGGGAGGCCGTCGAAGACGCCGCTGGTGGGCACGTGGCTCGAAACCAGGGTGACATCTTCCCGCGGCGGGACGGCACGGAGGGAGATCTCCAGACGGCAGCGGCTGGCGGCATCGGGGATGATGCGGAGGCCACGAACCCGCGACTGAATAGTGATGGGGGTCACGCCGCGATCGTCAAGCGCGAAAGAGAGGATGGAGAGACCGGGCCGGCCGGCGGGATCGGCCGTGGCCTGGAGATAGACGTAATCCAGCACGTGGACGGCGGACGCCTGCGAGCCTTCCACCGCCAGCACGGCATGCGAGCCGTAACCGAATCCCACGGAAAGAGTGCGTCCGAGGAAACTGCCGCCGCGAATGCGCAGGACGGCGTCGTTGGCTCGGCCCGTGGAGGCGGTGGCGGCGCCCACGAAGACATCCATGACCGAATGAAGCGCGCCGGAGTTGAGAACGAACTCGCCCTGGCCGCCGCTGTCCTCGCCCACGAAGAGAGAATCCTGCACCAGGATGACGCTGCCGCCGTCGACTTCGACGCGGGCGCGGTCGCCGGCATGGGTTCCAATTCGCAGATCGCCGGCCACCCAGACGCCGGGGGGCACGGTGACCTGGCTGTTTCCTCGTACGTCCGCGCCGGCGAAGGGAGTGGGTAGGCCGGCGGTCCAGCGTGTGGCGTCATTCCAGGCGCCGAGACCGCCGCGCCACACGGTGGGGTCCTGCGCTAGCGCGACCCCCGCGGCGAGCAATGTGACCAGAGACAGATTGATTTTCATGGCGGTGTGCCCTCTCCGTGGGGCGGTAAGGCCGCGATGGCCTTGTCGATTTCCAGGATGGCATGGAAAGACATGCCGTGGCCATAATAGCGACCTTCCAGGCCGGACGGTGGGGATGCGCGGCGCGGGAGTGACGGTTATCGAGTGCCGACACCTTCGCTCGGCCTTCCAGCTATCCTGACAAAAGCGCAGATGATCTCGAATGTTCCACACGACGGAAGCTTCCGCGCGGTTTTCACGCGCCCCGCGCTGGTCCTCCTGGTGGCGCTGCTGTTCGGCGAGACCACCATCAACTTCATCGACCGGCAGGTTGTATCGGTGCTGGCGCCCACCTTGCGCGGCGAGTTCCACCTGAGCAACAGCCAGTACGCCGCCATTGTGAACGCCTTCCTGGCGACCTACGCGGTGTCGTACACCTTCGCCGGATGGGTGCTGGACCAATTGGGCGTGGGGCGCGGCCTGACGGCGGCGATTGCGTGGTGGTCCGGGGCGGGCATGCTGACCTCGCTGGCGCGCGGCCCGCTGAGCCTGGGCGCGTTCCGCGGCCTGCTGGCGGTGGGCGAGGGCGGCGCGTGGCCGGCGTTCGCCAAGGCGGTGGCGCTGTGGGTGCCTCCCGAGGCGCGGACGCTGGCCATCGGGGTGTGCAACAGCGGGTCGAGCGTGGGCGCCATGCTGGCGCCGCCGATGGTGGCGTGGATCACCATGCGCGCGGGATGGCGGGCGGCGTTCGTGGCCACGGGAGCGATCGGTTTTTTGTGGGTAGCCGCGTTTCAACTCTTTCGGAGATTCCATCCGGAAATGGCGCGCACGGAGCAGACCCGGGCGGCGCGCGGCCCCGCCGAACTTTCGTGGCGCGCGTTGTTGCGCTACCGGCAAACGTGGGCGGTTTTCGTATGCCGCTTCCTGGCCGACCCGCTGTGGTACTTCTACATTTTCTGGATCCCCGAATTTCTGGCGCGCGAACGCGGGCTTAACCTGGCGGGGATCGGCGCGGTGGCGTGGATCCCCTTTCTGGTGGCGGATCTCTCGAACTTGGCGGGCGGCTACCTCACGCTGCGCCTGCAGCGCCGCGGATGGAGCGTGAACCGGACGCGCAAGACGCTGATGGCGACGGCCGCGGCGCTTTCGCCGGTGGGCATCTTCGCGGTATTCGCGCACTCCCTGTTCTGGACCATCGGGCTGATCTCGGTGGCGATTTTCTTCTGGATGTTCTGGTCGATCTCGGTCCACAGCCTGCCGGGCGATTATTTCCCGCCGCGCGCGGTGGCGTCGGTGTACGGGATCGCGGGTACGGGGTCGACGGTGGGGTCGGTGATCAGCACGCAGGCGGTGGGAATGACGCTGGATCTGACGCATTCCTACGCGCCGGTGTTCGTGGGGATCGGACTGCTGATGCCGATCGCCATGCTGGCGGGGTTCGCCATGATGCGCAAGGTGGAAGCGGTGGAGGTGGGGTGAGGCAGCACACCACCGTGGCACTTGCATACCGGGAGCAGTTATGTTGCTCTAGTGAAGATTATGCTGAAACTGAATCGGCGCGGAGTTCTTCGAAGAAGCGGATTGGCGTTGCTCGGCGCGGGCGCTCTCGCGGCGCAGCACGGGGCGGAAGATTGCAACTGTACGCGCGCGAGCGACGGCTCGCCGCTCGATACCGGAACGAGCGAAATCCGGCCGGCCATCGAATGGTACGAGGTGGAGCTGCGCGATCTGAACCGCGTATACGGCCTTCCCGGTTCCGCTCTGCGGCAGGCGAAGCTGGAGAAATTCTACGCCGGCCAGTTGCAGGTGCTGGACAAGGTCAACTTCGACGTCTTGAGCCAGGCGGGCAAGGTGGATTACCTGCTGCTCCGCGACCGGGTGCGGCGCGAGCAGAAGCAGCTTGCCAATGAAGCCCGGCAGGACGCGGACGTGCAGGCGATGATTCCGTTCCAGCAGGTCGTCATCGGCTTCGAAGAGGCGCGGCGGCGCATGGAATCGGTCGATCCGCAGAAGTGCGCGCTGGCGCTGGCCAAGTTGACGGCCGATATCGCCGCGGCCAAGAGCTCGAATCCGGAGCCCAAGGCGAATTCCGCGTTGCTCCACCGCGCGGCCGTACGGCTCGCCCAATTGCGCAACTCGCTGCGCGTCTGGTTCAACTTCTACGATCTCTACGACCCCAAGTTCGCCTGGTGGGTGGACGCCGAGTACAAAAAGGCCGACGAGGCGCTGGACACCTACGCCCAGTCTCTGCACACCGCGTCGGGCTTCCCCGGGGCGCTCGAAGCGGGAGCGGGGTTCGGCGGACGGGGCGGCGGCCGCGGAGAGGCGCCTTCGGAGGGCGGCGGACGGGGCGGCGCGGGCGCGGCGCAAAGCAAGGCCGCCCTGGGAAGCAACGAAGAACTGTCGGGCATCGGGCCGGTGGGCCGGGAGGCGCTGCTCGACGCCTTGCAGGCCGCCATGATCCCCTATTCGCCGGAAGAGCTGGTGACGCTGGCCAACCGCGAGTTCGCGTGGTGCGACAAGGAGATGCTGCGCGCCGCGGGCGAAATGGGTTTCGGCGACGATTGGAAGAAGGCTCTGGACGCGGTCAAGAACCAGTACGTCGAGCCCGGGCAGATGATCTACCTGGTGCGCGACCTGTCCCGCGAGGCCATAGACTTCGTGGAGAAGCACGAGCTGGCGACGATCCCGCCGCTGCTGAAGGAAGACTACTGGGAAGAGGCCATGACGCCGCAGATGCAACTGGTCAACCCGTTTTTCACCGGCGGGGCGACCATCCAGGTAGCCTCGCCGGCGAGCAGCCAGACGCTGCGGGAACGTCTGGAAGCCATGCGCGGCAACAACAAGTATTTCGCCCGCGCCACGGTCTTTCACGAGCTGATTCCCGGGCACCACATGCAGGGATACATGACGCAGCGCTACCGCGCGTATCGCAACCTGTTCGGCACGCCGTTCTGGACCGAGGGGATGGCCTTCTATTGGGAGATGCTGATGTGGGACCTGGGCTTCACGCACACTCCCGAACAGCGCATCGGAGCGCTGGTGTGGAGGATGCACCGTTGCGCGCGCATCGTTTTTTCGCTGAGCTTCCACCTGGGCAAGATGACCGCGGTGGAGTCCGTGCAATTTCTGATGGACCGGGTCGGTTTCGAGCGCGCCAATGCCGAAGGCGAGGTGCGGCGGTCGTTCAACGGGTCGTATCCGCCCATCTATCAATGCGCTTACATGCTGGGCGCGTTGCAGTTCTATGCCCTGCACAAGGAACTGGTCGGGTCCGGAAAGATGACCAACCGGGCTTTTCACGATGCCATCTACCGGGAAGGCAACATGCCCATCGAGATGGTCCGGCTGGCGGTGAATGGGCAAAAGGTGGCGCGCGATTATCAGACCAGTTGGAAGTTTTACGGAACGCTGTCGTAAGAGACGCGTGTGCGCCGGGCACGCCGGCGCCCATGAGTGCGCACGCCACAAGCCGCGCTCGAATGCGGTAGCATGGGTACTCGCCATCCGACCCCTGTGTATCGGCTACTGTTCCTGACCATCGCGCTGATCGTGTACGGGTCCCTGTACCCGTGGCACTTCGACTTCGCGGGCGGGCCGGGAAACCCTCTGTTGGTTCTTCTGAACTCCTGGCCCTCGGTCTGGGACCGCTTTGCGCTGCGCGATGCGGCGGTGAATCTTCTGCTTTACCTGCCGTTGGGGGCGACCGGCCTGTGGGCCCTGTCGCGGCGGTTCCCGGGCGCCCTGGGAGCCGCGCCGGTTCTGCTGGGAGCGGCGGCGCTCTCGGGCGGCATGGAGATGTTGCAGGTGTACGTGCCGGGCCGGGTCTGCAGCCTGTACGACGTTGCCTGCAATGTGGCCGGCGCGGCCGCCGGCGCCGCGCTGGCTCTGGTGTACCATCCCGCGCTGGCCGGCCGCCGCAGGCACGCCGCCATCCCGGCGAGCGCCCTGCTGCTTTTGGCCCTGTTCGCCGGCTATCAGATGTACCCGCTCTTTCCCATTCTCTCGCGGACCAGGGTGCTCTACGCACTGGAGCTGTTGGGCCGGGCGGACGGGTTTTCGCTCCATGAGGTGTGGTGCTGCGGCGCGGAATGGTTCGCGGCGATGCTGATCCTCGGCGCCGCCGTCCGGCTGCGGCCTGCGCTGGCGCTGCTCTGCCTTCCCCTGCGCATGGTGGTCGCCACGCGCACTCTGGCGCTGCACGAGGTGCTGGGCGCCGGTTTGGCCTGGCTCGCCTGGACGCTGCTGCGGGAGCCCATCCGGCTGCGCGCCGCCGTCTGGTTTCTGGCCGTGGCGATCGTCCTGCGCGAACTGGCGCCATTTCATTTTGTGGCCGCCCCGTCCGCGTTCTCGTGGATTCCGTTCGAGCCGACCCTGGATTCCGAACGGCAGTCGGCGCTCGTCATCCTGTTCCGCAAGGCCTTCGATTACGGTACGATGGTGTGGCTTCTGGAGGCCAGCGGCGTCTCCTATGCGCGCGCCGGCGCCGTGGTGGCGGCGGCGCTGGCGGCCCTGGAGGCGGCGCAGCGGTATCTCCCCGGCCGGACCCCCGAGAGCACGGATGCGGTGTTGACTCTGTTACTTACTGTGACTTTGTGGAGTTTGAACAACTTCCCGCGCCGCCGTGGGTTAGCATAGATTGTAGAGCCGGGGTTTCCCGGCCCATGGGAGTGTGTCATGCGCATAGGCGTTTTGTTCTTATCCCTTCCGCTGCTCTGCTCCGCCAGTGAAATTCCGCAAGGCAGCCACGTGGCCTTGCGCCTCGTGAACTCCATCACCACCAGGACCGCCAAGGAAGGCGACTACGTGTATATGACCACCGCCACGCCGATCGCGGCCAACAGCCAGATCGTAGTGCCGGTGGGCTCTTACGTTCAGGGCGTGGTGTCCAAATCGGTGCGCAGCGGGCGGGTCAGCGGCAAGGCCGAACTGGGAATCCGCCTCGACATGCTCACGCTACCCGATGGCCGGGTGGTCCGCATTGCGCCGCGGGTGGTCTCGGCCGACTCCGAGGACTCTTCGCAGAAGGTCGCCGGTAAGGAGAGCGAGATCAAGCAAGGCCCCGGCCACGGAGACGACGCCAAGACCGTTGCCACTCTGAGCGGAACGGGCGCGGCGGTGGGCGCCATGGTGGATCGCAGCGTGAGGGGCGCGGGCATCGGCGCCGGCGTCGGCGGAGCGATTGGGCTGGTGACGGTGCTGGCCACGCGCGGCAAGGAAGTGCAGTTGCGGCAGGGAGCCACCGTCGACGCGGTGTTCGATCGCGCGATTCCATTGGACTGAGAAACAAAAAATGCGACCGGCGCGGGCAGGACAGCCTGTCCCTTGAGGAGTTCGCCGGCCGCATCCAGGAGCGGTCCCTACAACTGACGGCCTGACGCGCCAGAGGGATACCTCCGGCGCGGCAACTGTCGGAGTACGCCTTCATCCTAAGCCGGCTCGCAGCCTCCCGCCATCTATCTTTCGGCCAGTTGAAAACCGGCCCGGCCGCGCGCCGCCGTGGATTATCATGGGGTTCGTGAATCTCCTTCGCAGGCCCTGGTTTGCCCTGGTGCTGTTCGGGCTGATCGTTCTGGTCAGCCGATACCCTCAGGCTCCCGGCCAACTCTTCACTTTCGACGACGTAAACCTGGCATACTCCGTGGGCCATTTCGACGTGCGCATCAGCCAGCCGCAGCCGCCCGGTTATCCGCTGTTCGTCTTCGAAATGCGCGTGCTCCACTGGCTGCGCTTCCAGCGGGTGGAGAGCATTCTGTTGTTCCTGGCGCTGGCCGGCAGTATCGCCGCGCTGGTTCTGTTGGCGCAATTCGGCCAGCGCTTCTTCGGCGGATTCGCCGGATTTTTCGCCGCCTGCCTGCTGGTGTTTCACCCGGTATTCTGGCACTCCGGAATCGCTTCGGCGCTGAGGGTGCAACTGGCCGTGGTGTCGGTGCTGGTGGCGTGGTCGTGCTGGCGCGCGTGGAACGGCGAGCGAAACTGGGTCCTGTGGAGCGCCATCGTACTGGGACTCTCGGCCGGCGTCCGCCCGGAAATCGGTCCGCTTCTGTTTCCCCTGTGGGCCGTGTGCGCTTGGCGCGCCAAGATCCCCCGGCGGGAATGGGTCCGCGCGCTGGGGGCCATGACGGCGGCGGTGCTGATCTGGCTTCTTCCCGCTATGTTCGCCTCCGGCGGCCCCGTGAGCTACGTAAAGGCCAACCTGGACTACATCGCCGACCAGGCATCCGTCAGCTCCGGCCTTTTCGGCGCGGTTCCGGTCAGGTGGCAGACCACCTTCTGGAGGCTCGTGGCGTGGACTGGCTGCGGCCTTCTGAGTTGGACCCTGCCCGCCGTCCTGGCCTGGAAACGCAAGGAAGGTTGGGCCGTAAGCCGAGAAGAGCTGGCCTTTCTGGGGCTGTGGCTGCTGCCCCCGTTTCTCTTCGCCATCCTGGTGCACCTGGAGGATCCCGGGCAGTCGCTGGCCATGGCGCCGCCCATCGCGCTTTTCGGCGGATATCTTTTCAACCGCGCGCTCGACCACTGGAGCGCGCGGGTTTCCCGCTGGGAGACCGTAACGCTGGTGGTGGCCGGCATCGTGATCTACTGGCTCATCGAATTCCGCGACACCACCACGGTGGTGATCTGGGTCCCGCCGATCGCGCTGGCAGCCGGCCTGCTGCTGAAGTTCGCGCGGGTTCCCAATGCGGATTACTTGCCGCGCCTGGCGGCGGCGGCGTTCCTGTTGGCGCCGCTGGTGATCGTCCATCTCGGCCTGTTTCAGAACAACTGGTATTACAAGGGGAGCGGCGCCTCCGGCCTGGCGGGGTTTGCCGGCCGCGTGCTGGAAGATGTGAACAGCGGCCTGGCGCTCACTTCGCTGAGCCACATCAAAAACACCCTGGCGGTGGACGATCACTCGCTGCGGCAGGCCATCCGGCTGGCCGCCGAGCGTCCCGGAAGGACCATGGTGATTTGGGAACACGGATTGGTGGCCTGGCGCAAAGTCTGTTACTACATGCGCGAGACGCCGGTCGCGGTGCTAGAGCGCCAGCAGCTTCGCGCCGGCGCGCCGCCCGTGGTGGTCGTCTGGAAGGGCGCCAATCCGCAGCGGCGCCCGCCAGGCCAAGCGCCCCTGAGCGTCACCCTGCCGGCGGGCGGCCGCATCGTGTGGATCCTGGACCCGCGCACCGAATTCTACGCGCTAGCCAGTGCCAGCTTCACGCTGGCTCCCGCCGGCCCGATCTACTACACCGATCTCCCCGCGGAGAGCGGTTCGAGAATTCTGGGCGAATACAAGTTAGAGTGGCGATAGTTTACAGTAGACAGTTGACAGTTAACAGTTTCGGCAGACCCGGCCGATCGGTCCGATGCGCAGCGCTGGAGAGCGATTGGGTTAACTGTAAACTGTAAACTGTCAACCGTAAACTCTTAACTATGCTGCCATCCGGACTGGACAAAACTTCGCGCGGCGAAGCTTGGCGCGCGGGACTGTACACCTTGATCCTGGTGTGGATCAACACCTACATCGTCCGCGAGACGTTCTTCACATCGTCGCACCAAATGGGGTCGATGCACGGCTTCTGGACCGCCATCGCGGCGCACGCCGGCGGCAGTTGGTTCCACGCCACCTGGTGGCCGTTTTGGGAGCTGGGCATTCCCTTCGAATACGCCTATCCTCCGCTGGTTCCAGGACTGGCCGCGGCCATCGCCGCCCTGCGCGGCGTTTCGGCGGGCGTCGGATTTCAGAGCGTCACCGGCCTTTGCTACATACTCGGCCCCTTGACGCTGTTCCTGGCGGCGTGGCGGCTGACGCGCGCTCCCGGCATCAGTTTCACCGCCGCCCTGGTCTATTCGCTGACTTCCGTCACGCAGATCCTGGTTCCCGACGGGGACTTCGCCCTCAAGAACTTCTGGGACTCCCGCCGTCTTTTCGGGACGGTGGTCTGGGACGACACACCGCACGTTGCGGCCCTGACGTTGCTGCCGCTGGTGATTCTCTTCCTGACGCGCTCCATCCAGACCCGGCGGCCGGTCTACTATGCCGCCACGGCGGCCTGCATCGGTGGCGCCGCATTGTCCAGCGCCTTCGGACCGGTGACAGTGGTCCTGTCCGCGGCCTGCCTGCTGTGTTGCCTGCAGCCCGAGAACTGGCGGCGCAACCTGCCGCTGACCGTGGGCCTGGGCGCCTGGGGCTGGGCCATCGCCGCGCCGTTCCTCTCGCCATCGCTCATGGCCGCCATTCGCGAGGCCAATGCGGCCAGCCCGGACGAGGGCTGGACTATCGGCTCCTTTACCGCCCTCGCTTTCACCATCCTGGGATGCGCGGTTCTGTGGCAGTACTTGCCGCGCTGGACTTCCGACTGGCGCTTGCGGTTCTTCGCCCTGTTCGCGTGGGTCATGACCAGCATTCCCCTTGCCCAGAAATGGCTGCACGACCACTTTCTGCCGCAGCCGGGCCGCTACAAATTCGAGATGGAGCTGGCGGTGTCCCTGGTTGCGGTCTTCGCCATCAGCCCGTGGTGCAAGCGCATCCCCACGCGGGTGCGGTACGCGGCGGCGCTCGTGTTGCTGGCCCTGGCCGCCGAGCAGATACACGATTTCCATAGGGCCGAGAAGAAGTACACTTTTCCGGTGGACATTGGCATAACCGTGGAGGCTCGTGCCGCCACCTGGGCAGAGCAGAATTACCCCAACCTCCGCTTCTTCATGCCCGGCTCCATCGCGCAGTGGACCAATGCCTTCACCGACATCCAGCAGTTCGCCGGCGAATCCTTCACCATGGCCGTCAACCAGGTGCACCAGCGGGCCGATGCCGCCATCGCGTTCGGCGACGCCGATCCCCAGAAGGAATTGCGAAACACGCTGACCTGGCTCAAGGCCTACGGCGTGGGCGCGGTCACGCTCAGCGGCAGGAATAGCGACGAGTTCTGGCACGCGATCACCCATCCCGACAAGTTCGTGGGGGTGCTGCCGGCGCTGTGGACCGGAAGCGGCGTCACCATCTATCGCGTCCCCCTGCGCGAGTTCACCCTGGCCCACATTGTGCCGGAGAGCGCCATTGTGCGCCGCGTCCCCAGGGCGCCGGACGACACCAAGGACGTCGAGCGGTACGTCGCCGGCCTGGACGACCCGTCGCTGCCCAATACCTCTTTCGACTGGGAGGGCCGCAACCGCATTCGCATCCGCACCACCGTCACCCCCGGTAACGTCTTGAGCGTGCAGGAAACGTATCATCCCGGCTGGCACGCCACCGTCGCCGGCAAATCGCAAAAGATCCTCAAGGACGGCCTGGGCTTGATGTGGCTGCGGCCCGATTGCAGCGGAAGCTGCGAGGTGGTGCTGGATTACGACGGCGGCTGGGAGCTTCGCCTGTGCCGCTGGCTGAGCTGGCTGGCCATCGCCGCGCTGGTGGTCGTGCCGCTGAGCTTCCGCGCCGCCAGAAACCCACGGAATCCATGACCCGATAGCATCCGTCCCCTAACTTTTGTCATCTTGTGCCGCCGCGTCACATTTCTTAATATTTGAGCAGGGAAGCGGGGAAGACGTTTGTTTCGATTCCTTTTGACCATGTGGCGGGACGACCTGGGCCGGCCCGATGAGCCCGTCGAGCCCGTCGAGCAGACGCCGGAGGTCCCGCGCAACCGCCAGCGCGGGCAGAGCCTGGTGGAGTACAGCATCCTGCTGACGTGGATGACCCTGGCCTCTATCGCCATCATTCACGGAATCAGCGGCTCTACCAAACAAGCCTGGACCACCGCCAACAACGATCTGAGTCAGGCCCAGTCCGTGTCGCACTAAAAGTGCGCCCTTACCACGTGTAATGCGCCGTGTAGGTGACCATCTTCTCTTCATCCGGATTCAGCGTGATGCGGAACTCGATGGTCTGTGCATCGGTTTTAACATAGGGAATCGAACTGGTGGTAATGTCCCACGTCGTGCCGCGATACAGGTGCTCCACCACGCGCACGTCCGCCGGCTCTTTCTTGTGATTGCGCACCTTGATCTCAAAACCCTCGTCGATGGTGCGCCGGCCCATGTCGCTCAGAACCACCGTCCGCTTGCGTTCGCCGGCAAGATCGAAGGCCGCGCCCGTGAACACGCGGATGTGCTCGTCCTTCGGCGTGTGGTCGATGGCGTCCTCGCCGGTGAATTCCAGCCGGCCGTCGGTATCGCGGCGATAGAATCGCACCCGTCCCTTGGGCAGCGGCATTCCCAGATGGTTAGCCTCCGAGTTGACAAACTCGCGCATTACCCAGACTTTGTTGTTCGAGAGCGTCCCGTAGCTGGTGTCGTTGCGGATCATGTCCGCGTTCCATCCACGGTAGCGCGCGGAATCGATCTTCATTCCGTCATAGATATACACCACATCCGACTTCACTCCGTCCGCCCGCACAAACTCCACCTGCTTGGTCTCTTTGTCGTGGATCGTCACCGGCCGTTGCAGGGTGTACAGGTGATACTCGTCGAAGGTCTTCTCTTCGACGGTGGGCGCCGGGCCGGGCCCGGCCATCGAAATCCGGCCCGCGGTGCCCACGCCTACGCCTCCGCCCTGCGGCTGGATCTTGTTCACATCGCCCGCCATCAGCTTCACGTGGGCGCCATCGAACTCCTTGCCGCTTTGATTCTCCATGGTCACCCAGCCGATGACGTCCAGCGCGTTGCCATCACCGTTCACGATGTTGTAATCCGCGCTCCAGTTCAATCCGCCCGACACGTACGCCAGCTCGGCGTCCAGCTTACCGGCGCGATCGGTTTCCACGGTCCACTCCAGCAGCGGCTTGAGGATCGTGTCCGCGCCCAGCCCCGGAAACAGCGGCGTGCCCGGTAAGCCGAACTGCAGTTTGCCGCCGACCTCCACGATGGGCTGCGATTGCTGCGACATCTGCTGATAATACTGGCCCTGCTGCGCCACAGGCGTCCCGCTGGCGCGGACGATCTTCCCTTTCGCCACCTCGGTCTTATCGCCCGTCCGCACCTGGAACTCGATGGTCTGGCCTTCGTAACGCTTCAGTAACGCATCCATCGATATTGGGTCGGCGCGATAGTTCTGGTCCAGGATTCGCAGCAGCCGCCGTCCCGCGGGATCGCGCAGCATCACCGATTGCGGTTCGAGAAGCGCAGTGGCCCCTTCGAACCTAACTGAATTGACACCTTGTTTGAGGTCCAGCGGAATGGTTTCCCGAATCACGGCGAAACGCTGGTTGTAAATGGTCAAGGAAGGATCGGCGCCATAACAGGCGGAGAGTAACACCAGAGACACAGTTGCGGCGGTAATTCGCATCGACACACCTCGCAAACTTAGACGTACGCACTAGCCGTTTTGTCGATGCAGTTTTGTGCCCACAACAGCAGCTATCGTTTCCCGAACTTCACATCCATCAGAATCCACACGTTGGGGTCCAGTTCGACGCTGGCTGGCTCTTTCTCCGCCGCGATCTCGAATTTCTGCTGCTTGGCGTTCATCTCGATCTTTTCAATTCTCGGCGGCGCATTCTGTGCCGAAACCGACACATCGAGCGGCAAACGATACACCTCGCCGGCCTGCGTTTGCGCCAGTTCCAACTCGATTTTCCTGGCCTCCGCGTTGTACGTCCACGTACCTTCCACCGAGGGCGACCCGGCGCGGTACAGCCACTGCTGAAAGAACCAACCCAGGTCCGTGCCCGACGCTTCCTCCAGCACCTGCTGGAAGTCGGACGTCGACGCGTTCCCGTTGCGAAAGCGGCGGTAGTATTCGCGGATGCCCGCCCAAAACTTCTCGTTGCCCACCTGGCCGCGCAACATGTGCAGCGTCCAGCCGCCCTTTTGATACACGATGCCCACCGGCGGGTGGCCTTCGGAAATCTCCGGCAGGTTGTCGTGAACCACGGCCTCCGTGGAAGGCCGCTTGTCCAGGGCCAGGATCGCGGTGCGCGAGCGTCTCATGGACGCCACAAACGCGTCGCGTCCTTCAAAGTGCTCCTGCGCCAGGAAGGCGAAATACGTGGCGAAACCCTCGCTCAACCAGGCATCGTCCCAGTCTTTCTCGGTGACCGAATCGCCGAACCACTGGTGCGATACCTCGTGCCACACCAGGCTGGATAGAGGCCGGTTGCCGATGGAGGTTTGCCCGTAGAACACCTCGCTGGCATGCTCCATCCCGCCCACCATCCCGGCGGCCTCCACGCCGTCCAGTTTCTCGTAGGGGTACGGCCCCACCGCATCGCTGAAAAATTCGATGGCCTGCCGCATGGGCGTTTCCAGGCTGACGATGCCGGCGTCGCGTTCCTGATGAAATACCCACGTATCCAGCGGAATTCCCCCCACGGTGGCGAAGTGCCGCACCGCGAACTGCGCCACGCCGATATTGTTCAGCCACGAGGCGATGGGCACCGACTGCTTCCAGTGGGTCATGCGCCGCCCGTCGCCCACGTCGATCTGCTCCAGCAGCGCTCCGTTGGCCACCACCTGGTATTTGGAAGGCGCGGTCACCAGAAACTCGCTGGTGGCCTTGTCGTACGGATGGTCGATCACCGGCAGCCACTGGTGCGCGAAGGTGGGCCAATTCACGCTGAAAAAACACCGCTCGTTGTACTTGTTCTTGAGTATCTTCAGGCCGCCGGCGGGAACGCCGTGATATTGAATGTCGTACTGGCGAACGTCGCCCGCCTTGGATGGGGCCTGCAGCTTGATGGTCAGGCGATCGAGCTGGTGGGTGAAGCGCAACGAGACATCGCCGATGGACACGTCGGTCACGGTCATGCCCTTGCCGTCCTTGGGCGAAGCCAGGTCCAGCCAGAATTCGGTGAGCCCGTCCTTGACAAAGCGCATGGTCGCCGTGGCATGGCCCGCGATTTCGTCGTTATCGTCGTTCAGCGCCACCCGCAGGACATAGTGCTGCGCGTCGACCCCGGGCTGCCGCGGATAATTGTCCGCCAGCGCCGCCACGGGCCATAGCGCCAACAGGACCGCGATCCGATTCTTCATCGCACTCTCCGGCCACTTACTATACTGCAAAGCCAGCCGCTCGGCCAATTCAATGTCTGTTGTAATGGATCTGTGAAGACCGCCCCATACGCCTCCTGGCGATCCCCCATTACGTCCGACCTGATCGTCGCGAAATCTTTGGGCCTCTCCGAGATCCGCATCGACCCAACCGGCATCTACTGGCAGGAATCGCGCCCCCACGAATCCGGCCGCTCCGTGATCGTCCACGCCGCCACGGCCGCCGACCTGCTTCCGACGCCCTTCAGCTCGCGCACGCGCGTCCACGAATACGGCGGCGGCGCCTGGACCGTCAGCGGGGGCGTCCTCTACTTCTCCAACGACTCCGACCAGCGCCTCTACCGCCTCCACCCCGGCTCCGCCGAGCCTGCCGCCATCACGCCGCCCGGCCCCATGCGCTACGCCGACGGCTTGATCGACGCCGCCCGCCATGCCTGGATCGGCATCCGCGAAGATCATAGCGGCTCGGGCGAACCGGCCAACACCGTGGTCCGCATCGATCTGAACCGGCCGAGGGCGGGCGAGATTCTCGCCTCGGGCCATGACTTTTACTCCTCGCCGCGCCTCTCGCCCGACGGCCGCTGGCTGGCCTGGCTCGCCTGGGACCATCCGCGCATGCCCTGGGATGGCAGCACTCTCTACGCCGTCCCGCTGGATGACGCTGGCTTCCCCGCCGCCGCTCCCAGCGCCATTGCGGGCAGCCAGACCGAGTCTATCTTCCAGCCCGAATGGTCGCCCGGCGGAGCGGAACTCTTCTTCATCTCCGACCGCACCGGCTGGGGGAATCTGTACGCCTGCGCGCTCGACACGCGGCAGACGCGCGCGTTGCTCCCCATGGAAGCCGAGTTCGGTTATCCCCAGTGGGTCTTCGGACTGTCCACCTACGCTTTGGCGGACGCCGGCCGCATGGTCTGCTCGTACACCTCCCAAGGGCTCGGACGGATGGGTGTCCTGGAGCTTGTCAGCGGGCGCTTCACCCCGCTCGACTTGCCCTATTCCGAGTTCTCGTCGGTCCGCGCCTTGGGTGGCCGCGCGGTCTTCTGCGCCGGAAGCGCCACCACCCCCGCCAGCTTTGTCCGGCTCGACCTGGACAGCGGAGAAACCGAGACGCTCCAGCAAGCCACCAAGGTCGCCAGCGACCCAGCGGTGGCGCGCTACTTCACGCGCGTCGAGCCCGTGGAGTTTCCCACTACCGGCGGGCGCACCGCCTATGGCCTCTACTACCCGGCCTACAATCCCGACTACCGGGCGCCCGATGGCGACAAACCTCCCCTGGTGGTCAAATGCCACGGCGGACCCACGGCCGCCGCGCGCAGCATCCTCGACCTGCGCATCCAGTATTGGACCAGCCGCGGCATCGCCGTCCTGGACGTCAACTACGGCGGCAGCACCAGCTTCGGCCGCGCCTACCGCGAGCGCCTCGACGGCAACTGGGGCATCGTGGATGTGGACGATTGCGTCGCGGGCGCCCGCTATCTGGCCGATCGGGGACTGGTGGACGCGGCCCGCAGCGTGATCACCGGCGGCAGCGCGGGAGGCTACACCACGCTCGCCGCGCTCGCCTTCCGCGACTACTTCCGCGGGGGCGCCAGCCATTACGGCATCGGCGATCTGGCCGTGCTGGCGCGCGACACGCACAAGTTCGAGTCGCGCTACCTCGACGGCCTGGTGGGCCCTTATCCGGAGCGCGAGGACCTCTACCGCGAGCGCTCGCCGCTGGCCCACGTGGACCGCCTTTCGGTTCCGGTAATCTTCTTCCAGGGCGATGAAGACCCCGTAGTGCCGCCCAACCAGGCCGAGGCCATGGTGGAAGCCTTGCGAAAGAAAGGGACCCCGGTGGGATACTGGCTCTTCGCCGGAGAGCGGCACGGGTTCCGCAAGGCCGAAAATATCAAGCGTTGTCTCGACGCGGAGCTGTATTTCTACGCCGTGAACGTGTTCCGCACCGCGCTGGAGTTCTGAGCGGCGTGTTCCGGGATTCTTGGGCCGTTCGAAACCGGAATATCCTGGTGAGGAGGAGTCATCCAATGAAAATCGGATTTATCGGTCTGGGCATCATGGGCAAGCCGATGGCGCGCAACGTCCTGAAGGGCGGCCACCAGGTGGTGGCGTACGACGTAGTGCCGGCCGCGCTGGACGCGGCGGTTGCCGACGGAGCGGCGCGTGGAGAATCGTGCCGCGACGTGGCCGGCCGCAGTGAAGTGGTCATCACCATGCTGCCGGACGGGCCCGACGTGGAGCAGGCGATCCTGGGCGCCAACGGCGTTCTGGAGGGCGCCGCTCGGGGCGCGGTGGTGATCGACATGAGCTCCATCAGCCCGCTGGTGTCCCAGAAGGTGGGCGCGGCGTGCGCTTCGAAGGGCGTCGAGTTTCTGGATGCGCCGGTGAGCGGAGGCGAACCGAAAGCCGTCGACGCGACGCTGGCGATCATGGTGGGCGGCAAGCCCGAGATTTTCGAAAGGATGACGCCGTTGCTGCGCCTGATGGGTGCGAGCGTCACGCTGACCGGACCGGTGGGCGCGGGCAATGTGACCAAGCTGGCGAACCAGATCATGGTGGCGTGCAATATCGCGGCCATGGGCGAGGCGTTGGTGCTGGCGACCAAGTGCGGCCTCGATCCCGAGGTGGTGTTTCATGCGGTCAAGGGCGGACTGGCCGGCAGCACCGTGCTCAATGCCAAGGCGCCCACGGCGATCGATCGCAATTTCAAACCGGGCTTCCGCATCCGCCTGCACGAGAAAGACCTGCGCAACGCGCTGCTGGCCGCGGAGTCGGCGAAGGTGTCGCTGCCTCTCACCAGCACGGTGCAGCAGATGCTGATTGCGTTGATGAATTCCGGCAGCGGGGACCTGGATCATTCGGCCATCGTCACCTTCGTCGAGGAAATGGCCCATACCAAGATTCAGCGGCCGATTCCTTAAGACCAAGAAAGCCGCGATTTTCCACGCCGCACAGCCGTCCACCAGCCCATCTGGAGTACGGCCGGAGCGGGTGGAGGTCTTGGTACTACCAGTTGGCCGCTGTTCAAAGCGACTAATGAAAATACGGTAGAAACAGTTGCGCGGTTCTTTCCACGGCTGCTACGATGATTCCACATCGATTCGATCGGCCAGGCGCACGCCGGCCGCCCGAAATCTACAACGGGCACACCTGTGGGAGATGGCAAGACAAGGTTCGCCGGTAAGGCGCAGCCTGATGCGCAGGACCACCCGCCGGAGCGGTCTCACCACGCGGATGCCGATGGGCTGGCGGGTAAGCTGGGCGGGAGCGAAATCCGGTATCACGACCTGTTTGAACACGCCCCTGTCGCCTATCAGGAGATCGGCCGCGACGGCCTGGTTCGCCGCGTGAACCCGGCGGTCAGCCGTCTGCTGCATTGCCGGCCCGATCGGATCGTGGGCCGCCACGCCTGGGATTTCGTGCCTGCCGCCGAGCGCGAGAGTTTCCGGACGGCCCTGCTGGGGCGCATGGCCACGGGAGTCGGGACGCCGCCGTTCGAATGCGACTATCTGCTGGATGACGGATCCCGCATCACCATAGAGATTCACGAGATCCTCATCCGCGACGCCACCGGCGAGGTGACCGGCGTGTGGCGCGCCCTGCTGGATCTCACGGAGCGGAAACTCGCCGCCGTGGCGGTTCGCCAGGTGCAGCGGTATGCGGCCGAACTTCGCAACAAGAACGAGCAACTGGCCAACGCGCTGGATGCCGCGCACAATGCCACGGCGGCCAAGAGCCGCTTTCTGGCCGGCATGTCGCACGAGCTGCGAACCCCGCTAAACAGCATCATAGGCTTCTCGCAGTTGCTGCTCGACGGCAAGATCGGCCCGGTGAGCGACGAGCAGCGGGACTGCCTGTCGGACGTGCTGACCAGCGCCGGCCATCTGCTGGAACTGATCAACGAGATCCTCGATCTTTCCAAGGTGGAAGCCGGGAAGCTGGAGTTCCGTCCCAAGTCCAGCAGTATCCCCGCGCTGGTGGACGAGGTCCACGACGGCATCCGTCCGCTGGCCGAAAAGAAGGACATCCGCGTGGTGCGGGAAGTGCCCGCCGATCTGGTGGCCTTGATCGACCCCACGCGGTTCAAACAGGTGTTGTACAACTATCTTTCCAACGCCGTTAAATTCACGCCGCCAGGCGGAATGGTGAGCGTCCGGATCGCCGTGGAAGACGGGTCCCGCTTCCGGATCGAGGTGGAAGATACCGGAGTGGGCATGGCGCCCGACGAGCTGTCGCGGCTATTCCAGGAGTTTCAGCAGGTTTCCAGCAGCAAGACCGCCGAGCAGGGGACCGGCCTGGGGCTGGCTTTGACGCGCCGCCTGGTGGAAGCGCAGGGCGGCAGCGTATCGGTGCGCAGCACCAAGGGCGCCGGCAGCGTCTTCACGGCCACTCTGCCGTTGCGCTCGCCGTGCGGCACGCCCGCGCGGGCCAATTAACCCCCCTACGACTTCGGGCTTCGCGACCTGGGCCTCACGATCCGTTGGAAGCGAGGGTTCAGTCCACCGGCCAGATCCCCGTTGACTGCGGCTTAATTTCGGAGTTTAATATCTTCAAGCTTAAAAAGGTGAGCCGCATGTGCGTGTTGCCGAGCGATTGCGCCGGCCGGTAAGACGGCCGTCCCAGCCTCGCCCTATCACCCCACCGGACGGAAGAACCGGTCCCGGCGGAGTGTCACACTGGCTCATCTCCCTCCGGAAGGAGTAATTCCATGACACCCGACGCTACCGCAACTTTCCACGGGCTCCCCTTCTTCGAAGACTTCCGCGCCCGCCACATGGACAAACTTTTAACCCTTGGCACAGAGGTCCAGTTCGCCAAGGACGAAATCATCTTCCACGAAGACGACGAAGCCAGCCTGTTTTACGTCATTCTCTCCGGGCGGGTCGCCCTGGACGCGGTAGTCGTCGGCCGTAACGTCCGCATCCAGGTTCTTTATGCCGGCGAAGATCTCGGCTGGTCCGCCGTGCTGAAGCAGAAGCGGCAGTTCCAGGCCCGCGCCCTGGAACCCGTCCGCGTGCTCGCCTTTGAGATCGCCACCATCCGTCATGCCTGCGAGGCCAACCCGTACTTCGGCTGCGCCTTCTTCGAGCGCATGTTTACCCTGGTTGCCGACCGCCTGCAGAGCACCCGCGAACAGCTCGCCAAGGCGCTGGCCGAAGCCAAGCCGTAGCGCCCGGCGGCTTGGTAACTTCGTCTGCACCAGAACAGGGCGATTGCCAGCCGCCCGCGGGATGCCATCCCGCCCCACATGGCTTTGGCAGGAACCCCACCGCTGATCTTAGTAAGTGGTTAGTTTTCAGTTACTTACGATTTGCTCCTTGGCAGGCTCGCCTGCCAAGGTGACCTATCCGCCCTGCGTATCCATCGCGCCCGTGCCCGCCAACTCCTCGGTCTTCGTGCCGTGGCAATCTACCCGCCGCGGCAGCGCGATTCGCATTCCCGGCGGGTTTTTGGAGCGGGACCAGCCAGCCGGGTTAGGCTTTGTCAAGCGACCGACGACTCGAGGTTGCTGTTAGAATAGTTCCGCGGATGAATCCTGTCGATCTTTCGAACTTCCGGAAACCCTTTTGTCTGTTCCTTCTCGGCGCGGCTTTCGTCCTCACCCTGATCTTCCTCGGGGCCGAGATCCGTCTGTTGCGAATTTCCTCGCAAAGGGATTATGGGGAAGGGCACGTCCTCTGGTTGACTCACGAGATTCTCGACACCACGCGGGCATATAAGCCAGTCGACACCTTGCCCCACGTCGCGAACCCGTACACGCCGCTGTACATGCTCGCGGCGCGCCTGGTGAACTTGGTGCGCGGCGACCAGTTGACCGCGGGACGCAGCCTCTCCCTGATCTCGACGTTCGGGATCGGATTGTCGCTGGCCTTGACGGTCGTGTTTTCCGCGTCCCCGCGCACTTCTTTGCTATTGCGGGCCGCGAGCGGTGCGTTCGCCGGCGTGCTTCCCTTTCCGATGGATAGCGTGGCCCGATGGTGCTCGCTCATGCGCGTGGACATGCTGGCTCTGCTCCTCATGTATGCCGGGCTCGGGATCTACATCACGCTGGGTAAGCGGGAGCGATGGCAGTACGCGGCGGCAATCCTGTTCGTGCTGGCGGTGTTCACCAAGCAGACGATGCTGAGCGCGCCGTTGGCGTGCCTCGGTTTCGGATTCTTCGCGGATTGGAAGAGGACCCTCCGCGTCGGCGCGTTCGCGTCCGCTCTCGTCCTGGGGAGTGCCTGGTTTCTGAATCACACTATCTATGGCGGCTTTCTGACGAGCGTTCTCGGTTACAACATGAATCCCTTCAGTTGGAAAGCCGCCTCCGTTCTGACCTACAGTCACCTGCGCGAGTGCTTGCCATGGTTGGCGATCGCGATAGCGGCTTTCGCCAGCATCTGGAACATCCCACGGATACGGCTGCTCGGGTGGAAGCGTTTCCTGGAAGCGCGAAGCGCCAATCCGCACAGTCGCGCGGTGCTCGTGGCTGGTTTGAACACGGTTCTCGCGCTGGTCTCGATGGTGTCGATCGGAAAGATGGGCGCCTCCTACAACTACACCCTCGGCTGGGACATCTCGGTCTGCCTGTTGTGCGGCCTCTTCATGTACCGGATGCTGGCGGCATGGAGCCGGGGCGGACACACCGGGCGAGCCGCGGCGGTAGCGTGCACGGCGCTTCTCCTCGGCCTTCTATTGCCATCGACGACCCTCGGATTGGGGCTTCGACCCTGGGCTGTTTCGCGTGCCGTTGAGGGCGAACGGGAGATCCTGGGGAGGATCCGGCAGACTCCGGGCCCGGTGTTCTCGGAGAATCTCACCTTGCTGATCCAAGCCGGCAAACCGGTGGAAGTGGAGCCGGCGACCGTCACGTTTCTGGCGCTATCCGGCGGCTGGGACGAGCGGCCCTACGTCCGGTTGTTCGATCGGCAATACTTCAGCCTCGTAGTTGCCCACGACATATATTCCGGGGATCGGTATACGCCGGCCGTGACCTCCGCCATCGAGCGCAATTACGTCCGCGAACAGGAAATCGGGGGATACTCGATCTATCGGCCGATTCAGCGGGTCGTGCCAGCAAGATGACTCCTTCGCTCGCGATTACGGTGCCGGTGTATCAGGAAGCCGAGAACATCGAGAACATGATCCGGCAACTCGAAGCGTGTGTGAGTGTGCCGCATCAACTGGCGATCGTCTACGATCGCGAGGATGACAATACGCTTCCCGTGGTGCGGGAACTGATGCGCGAGTTCCCGAACATCTCGCTCCTGCGAAATTGCCACGGGAGCGGCGTGGGCGTGGTCAATGCGATCAAGACGGGATTCTATGAGACCCGCTCGGACTACGTCTGCCTGGTTACCGGAGATTGCACCGACCAGCCGGATGCCATCGTACCCATGTTCGAGCTGGCTTTGTCGGGCAACGACCTGGTCAGCGGCACGCGCTATCGCAAGGGCGGCCGGAAAATCGGTGGACCCTGGGTTCAGACCCAGCTCTCGAGATGGGGAAACTGGTGGTTCGGCAAGCTAACCGGGTTGCCGATCGGCGACCCGACTTATTCGTTCAAACTTTATAGCCGCCGTTTGCTGGACGCCGTTACGATCGAGACGGAAGGCGGGTGGGCAATCTCGTTCGAGTTGTCCATCAAGGCACATCTGGCCGGTTTTCAGATGGGGGAAGTGGGGACCCGGTGGCTCGACCGGCAACTCGGTGAATCGAAGTTCCGCTTGGCCGGTTGGCTGCCGGAGTATCTGAAGTGGTTCGCGTGGGGCTGCTGGAAAATCAACCTGCGGCGATGCCGCGGCCCCCGTAGGGAAGAGGGTGAAGGCGAGTGAGCGGATTCTGGAATGGAAAGCGGGTGCTGGTAGCCGGCGGGGCCGGGTTCGTCGGATCGCATCTGGTGGATCAACTGGTCGACGACGGTTCGCTGGTAACGGTCGCCGACAATTTCGAAACCGGCAGGATGGAAAACCTCGAGGCGGTCCGCGACAAGATCAGGCTCCTGATCGGAGATTTGCGGAGCGCGCAATTCAGCGATGAAGCGGCCACCGGCCAGGATGTGGTGATGAACCTCGCCGCCGATGCTCCCGGCGTTGGATACAGCGCGGGTCATCACGCGGAGCTCTTCACCAAGAACAGCTTGATCGGTTTGAATCTGCTCGAAGCCGCGCGAAAGGCGGGGCAGCCCCGGTATCTGTTGGTGAGCTCTTCCTGCGTCTATCCCGACGATGCGGTTGCGCCGACACCGGAGCTTCCCACGTTCACGGGCGATCCGGAATTGGCCAACCAAGGCTACGGATGGTCCAAGCGGACGGCCGAACTGCAAGCCAGGTTCTACGCCGCGGAGTTCGGCATGGAGATCGCGATCGTGCGGGCGTTTAACGCCTATGGCGAGCGTTGCCGATGGCAGCACCCGACCAGCCACGTGATCCCGTCGCTGGTGACCAAGGTAATGCGCGGCGACAATCCCATCGTGATTTGGGGCAGCGGCGGGCAGCGGCGCAATTTCCTGAATGTGAGAGATTTCGCCTGGGGCATGAAGCTGCTGACCGAACGATATGCCACCGCGGACCCTGTGAATCTCGGGCTGGAGGAGACCATTTCCATCCGCGAGTTGCTTGACGTCATCCTGCGGGCGTGCGACAGGCAAGGAGTGCGAATCGAGTACGATCCGTCGAAACCCGAAGGGCGGCCGATCAAGAGCGCGGACAGCACCAAGCTTCGCGCCATCATGCCCGAATTCAAGTCCCGGACGACGATCGAGGACGGAGTGCGCGAAGTCGTGGACTGGTATCGCCGCTGTTTCCCACCCGAGTGAGTGCCAATCGTCGAGCCGGCGATGGTCGGAGGCCGGGACCGCGGAGAGTGGGAGCCCGGATTGCCGCCGTCGTTGGCCGTCTTGCGGCCCTTATCCGCCCTGCGTATCCATCGCGCCGGTGCCCGCCAGTTCCTCGATCTTCGTCCCGTGGCAATCCACCCGCTGCGGCAGCGCCATTCGCACGTTGATTTGCTCCTCGGTGGATTTATGCGGTTCCGGCGCCGGCGCCGACGAGATGGCCGCCCGCTCCATCACCCCGCGCAGCCGCTCCTCAAGCTGCGTGGCCAGCGGCTCCAGATCCGGCCGGTGCAGCGCCCGGCAGCCTTCCCGCGGCGAGACCGATTCCAGAAACGTGTGCCCCGCGTTCTCGCAAACCGCTACGCGCACCGGCAAAAAGGCCGCGAAACGGACGTCCGCGCCCAACAGTTGCGCATAGAGGTCCTCAAAACACAGGGTCAGCGCCACCGCTCCCGTGCCGCCGGGCGCCGCCCCCAGGCGCAGCAAAGGAGCCATATCGGTGACGGCCAGTACGTGGCCGCCGGCTTCCTCGGTGGCCTTGCGCAATCCCATTTCGGTTGCGTGAAATCCGTGTGTCGATCGTACCTGCAGCATGTTCGCTACCTCGTAACGCGCTTGTGGTGAAGACCCTCGGCAACGCTCTCGGCGATCTCCATGGTTCCGGCGTTGCCGCCCATGTCGTAAGTCCGCGGCGCGCCCCGTGCAATAACGCCGGAGACCGCGCGCTCGATCTCCCGCGCCTTTTCCGATTCGCCCAACCACTCCACCATCATCCCCGCGGCCAGAATGGTGGCCAGCGGATTCACCTTGTACTGCCCGGCGTACTTCGGCACCGACCCGTGAGTCGGTTCGAACACAGCATAAGTTTCGCCGATGTTGCCGCTATATGCAAAGCCCATGCCGCCCACCATCTGCGCGCACAGGTCCGACAGAATGTCGCCGAACAGGTTGGTGGTGGCGATCACGTCGTAGTTCAGCGGGTTTTTCAGCAGCCACATGCACATGGCGTCGACGTTGGCGGTGTCGAATTCGATCCGCGGATAGCGCGCCGCCACCTCCTGCGCGGCCTCCAGAAACACCTTCCGCCGGCCGTTCTTGACGGCGTATTGAAACGCCGCCTCCACAATTCGCCGCGACGCTTCCGGTGTCACGCTGCGAATGGAAATGGCCGCGTCGGCGGGCAGCCGGGCCACCGGCGGCTCCGCGCGGAAGGCCTCCGGGATCTTGGGAAACTCCACCCCGATGTACATTCCTTCGGTGTTTTCGCGGAACACCACCAGGTCGATCTTGTCGCGGTAGTTCAGCGGATTCCCCGGAAACGCCCGGCACGGCCGCAGACAGATGTACAGGTCCAGCATCTGCCGCATGCGCACGATGGGGCTGCGATAGGTCAGCCCGCGATCACGCAACTCCGGCGCCAGTTCACGCACCGCCTGGGCCGCCGGTTTCGACGTGATGGCTCCGAAAAACGCGCAGTCCGTCTGGCGTAGCAGGTCGAGCGTCCGCGCCGGAAGGGCGTCGCCTTCCCGCCTCCAGAATTCCCACCCGATGTCCCCGGGCAGATAGTCGGCCTCGAACCCCGCCGCGTCCAGCACCACACGGGCGGCCTCGCACACCTCCGGCCCAATCCCGTCGCCGGGCAGCCACGCAACTCGATGTCGCTTCATCTAACTCACCCCACTCAGGCCGCGTACTTCCTCTTCAAATAGGCGATCAGCCCGCCCGCCGAAATCAACTCCACCGCCCGCGGATCCAGCTTGGCCGCCTCCACCGCGCAGCCCCGCGTCACATTGCGGATCTCGCCCGCGGCCAGGTCCAACTCCAGCTCGTCGCCCGCCGCGCACGCCACCGCGGCTTCCGGCGCGATCACCGCCGGCAGCCCGAGATTGATCGAATTGCGGTAGAAGATCCGCGCGAACGACCCCGCGATCACCGCGCCCACGCCGGCGAACTTCAACGCCGCCGCGGCCTGTTCGCGGCTCGACCCACAGCCGAAATTCTTCCCCGCCACCACGAATTCGCCCGGCCGGATGGCCGCGCGCAGCTCCGGGTACGTTAGCTCGAACAGGTGCTCGGCGGTCAGTTCGCGGTCCGTGATATTCAGGTACCGCCCCGGAAAAATGATGTCGGTATCGATGTTGTCCCCGAGCACCGCCCGGACAACCCCGCGCAGCTTCAGGCTTCCACCAGACATGCTTCACTCTCCTTCGCAATCGCTCCCGGATGTTCCAGCCGTCCCGCCACCGCCGACGCCGCCACCACCGCCGGGCTGGCCAGGTACACCTTCGAATCCTTGCTGCCCATGCGCCCGATGAAGTTGCGGTTGGTGGACGAGACGCACGCCTCGCCCGCCGCCAGGATTCCCTGGTGGACGCCCACGCACGGACCGCATCCCGGCGGATCGATCATCGCGCCGGCCGCTACCAGCGTTTCCAGGTAGCCCAGCCGCATGGCGTCGCGGTAGATCCGCTGCGACGCCGGGATCACGATCAGCCGCGTCCGCGGATGCAACTTGCGCCCCGCCAGAATGCGCGCGGCGATCTCCAGGTCTTCCAGCCGCCCGTTGGTGCACGAGCCCAAAACGGCTTGCTGTACCGGCACTTCGCCCAACTCCGAGAGCGGCCGCACGTTGTCCACGGCGTGGGGGCAGGCGATCTGCGGCTCGCGCAACTCCTCGCCCGCATCGATGTTCAGAACCCGCTCGTAGCGTGCGTCCGGGTCCGGGCCAATGGTCTCCAGCACGCCGGCGATTCGCGGCCGCAGGTAGTTCAGCAGGATGTCGTCCACCGGCGTGAACGCCACCTTCGCGCCCATCTCCATGGACAGGTTGGTGAGCACCATGCGCGACGCCACGGTCATCCGCCGGATGGTTGGGCCGTCGAACTCTACCGCGCGGTAATCCGCGCCGGCCGCGCCCAGTTTGCCGATGGCGTACAGGATCAGGTCCTTGGATGAAATCCACGGGCGGAACTCGCCGTCCACCTCGATGCGCAGCGTGGCCGGCACCTTGAACCACAGCGTGCCCTCGGTCCACACGCCCGCCATTTCGGTGGCGCCAATGCCCGTGGCGAACGCCCCGAACGCGCCGTGGGTGGTGGTGTGCGAGTCGGTCCCCACCAGCACCATGCCCGGCCGGACGTGCCCGTTTTCGGGGAGCACCTGGTGGCAGATGCCGCCGCGGCCGACGTCATAGAAGTGCTCGATTCCCTGGGCGATGGCGAACTCGCGCACGGCTTTGTGCGTGGTGGCCGTTTTTTCCGATTCGGCCGGCACGCGGTGGTCGAAGATGATGACGATCTTCGACGCGTCCCACACCTTCGGCGCGCCGATTTCCAAAAAACTCTTGCGCACCAGGTCGGCGTTTTCGTGGCTCATGGCCAGGTCCACGCGCGCCACCACAATCTCATCCGGCGCCACCGTCTCGCGCCCCGAAGCGCGCGCCAGGATCTTCTCAGCCAGCGTCATTCCCATACGCAACCTCGCTTACCGCGCGGCCGCCGCCGGCAGATACTCCCGTTCCAGCGCGCGGTATTCCGGCAGCCCCACGAACTTGGTGTAGTCCGCGAATCCCGTGATCCAATGGGTCTCGCCCGCCAGTATTCCGCTGGGCGACGCCTTCAGCGCCGCGAAGAAATCCGTCAGCGCTTTGTGCATCGCCATGATCGACGCCACCGGGATGCTCACCCGCGCCACGCCCATCTTCGCCAGTTCGGGGATCGGAATCAGCTCCGTCTTGACCCCCGTCACGGCGTCCATGAGGTTCACCGAGAGCGGCCCGCGGATGTCGCGCACCGCCCGCTCAATGTCCGCGCGCGTGCCGATGCCGTCCAGGAAGACCAGGTCGGCGCCCGCGTCCAGATAGAGGTTGGCGCGGAAGATGGCCTCGCGCAGTCCGTGCACCGCGAAGGAATCCGTGCGCGCATTAATGACGATATCGGCGCCCATGCGCCGCCGCGCGTCCACCATGGCGCGGACCTTCCCGGCCATCTCCTCGGCGGGAATCACCTGTTTGCCTTCCATGTGCCCGCAGCGTTTGGGAAACACCTGGTCCTCGATGTTCACCCCGGCGACGTCCATCTCGATCAGCCGCTCGGTGATGGCCGCGGCGTTTATGGCGTTGCCGCCGCCGGTATCGATATCGGCCATCACGGGGATGGCGACCGCGCGCGAGATGTGCCCGGTGATGTCGAGGATGTCATTCATGTCCACCAACCCGACATCCGGCTTGCCGAGAAGGCTCCCGGCCACCCCGAACCCGCTGATCTGCGTCGCCTGAAATCCCGCGCTTTCGACGATTTTGGCGCTCAGTGCGTCATGGCACCCTGGCACCACCAGGGCGTTCCTTCGCTCTAACGCGGAGCGAAGGATCGAAGCTCGATTGCTCACGCCCCATTCATATCAGATTTCCGGATGAAAATCTCTGCTATCGGGCGGCGCCGTCCGGCTGCGCAGGAAAACCGGGAAACGTTCCGTCTGTCCCCGTGTTTATTTATTCATCTGCAGGGCCTGCTCCAGGCCTTCCATCGACAACCCGCCCGGCCACGCCGTGGCGCGTTTTCTGTCGCGCGCCACTACCACCGTCGTGGGCGTGTATCGTATCTCGCGCCAACCCGGGGGCCGGGGGTACAGCCATTTGACGCCATGTTTCGGATCGACGAGCGTCCGCAGCGTCAGGCCGTTCTTCTTCAGATACGCCCTCACCACTTCCGGCGGTTCGTCGGTGTACCCCAGCACGGTCAACTTGCCGGTACCGTGGCTCTTCTGAAATTTCTCCAGGATCTGTAATTGCGCGGCCGCAAGAGGCGTCCAGGTATGCCAGAACGTCAACATCACGGCGCCTTTCAGCTCCGCAAATCGCACCGGTTGGCCGTCCTGGTCCGGCAGCGTGAAGTCTACTGGTGTAACCTCACTAGGCGCTGCAACAAAGGACAACACCGCCCCGCAGCGCGGTTCCGGAAGTCCCAGACGGTCCGCCGTTTGGGTTGTGCCCGGCGGCGGCGTGAAGACGAACGATTCCCGCGCCAGCGTGACATCCAGGCTTTGCTGTTTCCATGTCAAATTGGCGGTATCGCGGCCGGCCCAGTCGCGGATCTGCTCGAATATCACCAGGTGGTGTTCTTCCTCCACCCAAAACTCGTGCGTCAGACCCGCCGCCGGTCCTCCGCCGCGCAGCACGACGTAATGCAAAGGGTCGCCGCCAGATTGCAGGGTCGTGCTGCGACGGACTACGCGAAGATCCGCCGGGTAATTGGCCGGATTCGCATATCGGTCCAGCACCACCCGGAAGACATCCCGTGCGCGCCCGCTGGCCGGGGCCTTCGAATACACCCCGCTCTCCGGCCAGTACATCCATTCGGAGATGCCGTCGGTCACCAGGCGGTACTGGGAAGCAAACGGTTCGGCGTTGGGCGTCGGCATCAGCGTCCACGCCGCGTCCACCTCCAGCGACACCGCGCCCGAACGCTCCATTGCCAGCGAGACGTTGATCTTGCTTTGTTCGGACAAAAACTGCGTGTCCATGCGATCGAATTCGCGCCCCGCAAACCGGTCTTTCCGCTCGGTCTCCCACACGCCGGTAAGGCTGATGGATTGCGCGTTTCGGTACTTTTCCGCCACTTTCTTGACGATCTCCGCGGCCTCGGCGTCTTCCGGGCCGGACGCGTCCTTTTCCACCAACGGCAACAGGCTCTCCATGCCGCCCAACAGGCCCGTGCGCGAACCGGTCGACGCGAACAACGTGCAAACCGGCCGTGGGGGCGTCTGCACCTGGAGAGTCTCCAGAGCCCAGCCCGGTGTGGGCGGCGGTGCGGGAGCCGTTGCGGTCGCGGAAAACGTGGGTGTGGCTTCCGCCGCCTCCGCCGCCTCCGCCGCCTGGGGGGCCCCGGCGCCGCTATCGTAACCGGCCCGCGCCCTCACCCGCAGGCCGGCCTCGCGCGCGGCGACCTCGATCCGCCGGTACCCGTTGCCACCAGCCGTGCCGGATGGCGTGTAACCCAGCAGGTACTGCGCGCTCAGCTCCTTCCGGATCTGCTCCAGCAGGGCGTCCAGTGGATGATCGGCATCCACGTCCAGGTTTCGTCCGCCGGTATCCCCCGCCAGTTTCCGCAGCAGGGCGTTGGTTTGCGCTTCGCCCGGCCCGCCGCCATACAACCCGGCGAGTCGAACCGGGAAGAGAACCGTGGAGCTGTCTTCGGCTGCTTGCAGAACGCTTTCCAGCCCCAGGCGCGTCCCCAGGTCGAGCCAATCGCTCACCACGATCAGGGCCTTGCGCCCCTGGCGGTCTCGCATGCGATTCGCCGCCAGGTACATCGCCTCATAGAGCTGCGCATTGCGACCGGTTTGGACCACGCCGGAGCCGGCCAATCCTTTGAAGGACAGGCGCTTCTCCAGTTTCGGATCGGGCTCGGCCCCGTGCTCCGGCAACCGGTGCGCCGCCGCGAGCAACTGCTTCGCCGAATCCGTAAAATCCTCCACCACCCAAAAATCATGGTCGAACCGCGCCAGCGATGCCGATACGGAATTGCCCAAAGGAGGTCCAAAGAACTGAATCGCCGCATTTTTCTCCGCATGCAGAAAATCGAGCCAGGGCGAATTGGTGTCCAGCAGCAGGGTAATGGTGAGCGGATCGTTTCCCGGCGCGGAGAAATAGGCGACCTTCTGCTCCACTCCGCTATCGCGAATCGTGAAGTCGTCCTTCGTCAGGTTGGAAACGTAGTTCCCTTGCCGGTCGCGCACGGTGCAGGGAACGTTGACTACCCGCACCCCGGTGCGAAACGCGGGTGATGGCTCCTGCGCGGTTGCCGCCGCCACCGACAGCAATGCGGCGCCGAACGCGAACATCGCCTGCATGGTCCACAGTTTCACCCTTCCGGGTCGGAAAAGCCATAGTCCAATGGGGCCATCGCCGCGGCCGCGGAAGCGTGGTCCCGCAGAATCCAGCTCCCCACCACCACGGCGCACGCCAGCATGGCCACGCGGACATACACCGCCAGGTGCATCGGCGGATCTCCGGCGATCTGCCGCCACAAGCCGAACCCCGCGCTGGTGGTGCAGAGCGCGAAATACAGCCGCTCCGCCGCCTTTCGGGACACCAGGGTCAGCAGCATCAGTGCCGTGGTCACCAACAGATACACCCCCGCCAGCACCCACGACGGCGCCGGTGACGCCGCCCGCAACGGCCGCACCGCGGTCACGAAACCGAATAGCGCCACCCCCAGAAACACCACCGTGTGGACCAGCGCGACGATGGCACGCTTGCGATTGGTAAGTATGACGTAGCGTTTCACGGGAGCTTCCGGCCCACGGCCGTACGCGACCAGTGTAACCGGTAGCGAGAGACCCTGGCAGCCGTTGCCGCCCGTCCATCCGGAGCTGTAACTGGCGTGGAGAGCCTGTGTTATACTGACAACTCGCTATCCTCTTTGAGCCGTCCGCGGACGATTCGCCCTGACTCCAATGCTCAAACTGCTTTTGAAGATTTATGGGAAGCTGGAGCGTTGGCTGGTCCCCGAGCTGCGCTTTTCCCAGTATGTCTTCGCCGAGATCCTGGAAGGCGAGATCGCCCAGCGTCCGGTTTGGTTGGACCTGGGATGCGGCCGCTGCCTGTTTCCGGATTGGATGGCCAACCAACAGTCCCGCGTGCTGTCGAGGACGCACTGGGTAGTGGGAGTCGATGTCGACGCGGACAGTCTCCGCGACCACGTGGCGTACCGCGACAAGGCGCTTGCCTCGGCCTACCAACTGCCCTTCGCCGCCGGGTCTTTCGATCTGGTGAGCGCCAACATGGTGGTGGAGCACCTTGCGGAGCCGGCGCGTTTATTGGAGGAAGTCCGCCGCGTCCTGAAGCCGGGCGGGCGATTTCTGTTTCATACCCCAAACCGAGATAGCTGGCTGATTCGAATCGCCGCCCGGGTTCCGGAACGGATCAAGCTGGCACTCATCCGGTTGCTCGAGCAGCGCGTGCCTGAAGACGTGTTTCCCACTCACTACCGCTTCAACCGAAAGCCGGATATCGAAGCGCTGGCAAGCCAAGGAGGGTTTCGAGTAATCCGCCTGGACCTGTTCAGCACCTGCGCGGCTACCGCGGCGCTCGGACCGGTGGCGCTCTTCGAACTGCTATGGATCCGGCGCCTGGCGCGGCCCGAATACGCAAAATTGCGGACCCAAATCATGGCGGTTCTCGAGGTCTCCGGTCCGAACTGACGATTGCCCGGACGAGCGGCGCGGAAAGTCCGCGAGAGACCGGTCCATTTGCCATGGGGCGCTCCATCTGGCAAGCTGAATGCGACATGCGGACACTGGTGCTGGCGCTGTTGCTGGGAGCGGTCTTGAGCTTCTTCTCGACCGCGGTCCAGACGCGGATTGGCGGCCTGCTTCGCCGCCGGCCGGCTTGGCTGGGGACGCTCCCTTTCGTGCTCACGGCGATCTTCTGCGGCGCCGCCGCGCTGGCCGGCGCGTGCAGTCTGCCGCTATCCGCGGTGATCCTGGTCTACACCGCGGCTCCGGTGCTGTGCATGGCCGGCGCGGGACCGGGGCCGGTGCAACAGCCGTCGTTACGGGACTTCGCCGCCATCCTGCTGCTCTGGCTGCCGGTGGAATTCAACGTGGGCGCGCGGCTGGTCCCGGCCGGCGCGCAAGGCTATCTGCACAGCGTGGCCTACGGCATCGCGATCCTGCTGGGACTGGTGCTGTTCCTCTGCTTCCGCGGCTTTCCGGGGATGAAATACAACCTGCCACGCAGTCGGCGCGATGGCTGGCTGGCGCTTGTAGGATTCGCGGCGTCGGCGCCGGTGCTGATCGTCGCCGGCATCGCCGTGGGATTCATCCCGTGGCCCCACTTGCCGGTGCGCGGCGCGGGAACAATGGCCGCGGCCGTCCCGCTGATCTTCTTCGCCACCGCGCTGCCCGAGGAGATCCTGTTCCGTTCGCTGATTCAGAACCTGCTCATGCTGCGCTTCGGTGCGGGATGGCGCACGCTGGCGGCGGCCAGCCTGGTGTTCGGGGCCGCGCACCTGGACAACGGCCCGCAGCCCCAGCCGAACTGGCGGTACATGATTGTGGCGACCATCGCCGGACTGGCGTATGGCCGCGTGTTCCAGAAGTCCTCTAGCGTGGCGTCATCGGCCGCGTTGCATATGATGGTGGATTGGACGAAGCACTTTTTCTTTTAGGGCTGTAGCCTGTTAGCGTGGAACTTATGGACTGGGCGCAGCCGGCCGCGATGTTCGTCCTCATCATGAGCTACATCTGGGTAGTGCGCTACAGCCACCCGTGGTTCTGGCTCGCCATCCTGGGCGCGATGGTGTTGTCCCATGTGGTGCGCCGGGAAACTCCCGCGTCGCTGGGGTTCCGCGCGGCTGGTTTCCGCCAGTGCGCCCGCCAGTTGGCTCCGTGGGTCGCGCTGCTCGGCGTGCTGTTCATCGCCGCCGGAATGCTGTGCGGCACCACCCGTCGCATAACCTTTAGCGACGGCCTGGCGTCGTGGGCCATCTACCTGCCCTGGGGCATGGCGCAGCAATACGCCTTGAACGGGTACTTCCTCAATCGCCTGCAGCGCGCCTCGTCGCCGCGAGCGGCGGCGGTGCTGGCGACGGTTTTATTCTCCGCCGCGCATCTGCCCAACTGGTTTCTGATGGTGGTGACGCTGGCCGGCGGCGCGTGCTGCACGCACCTTTACCAGCGCTGGCGGAATCTCTACGCCCTGGGGCTGGCGCACGGCACGCTCGGGTTCCTGCTCTACCTGGTGGTCCCCGATTCCATCAGCCACCATCTGCGGGTCGGGTGGGGCTGGTTCGGCTGATCCGCGGCCGTGACCGGGATACACCACCCTTGACGCCCCGCCAAAGTCGGCGTCAAATGGAATCGGACAAGCATACGCCCATAGGAGGTACTTATGAACGCAACCACTCATGAGCCTCTCAACCTTGCCGGCGAGGAGCTTGCGATCCTGGCCGAAATGCTGGAAGCGGCACGCGCCAGGCTGCTGGTTGAGATTCGACACACCCATCATCGAGCCTTCCGGGATGAACTGCGCCACCGACTGACGTTGGTGGAGAGTTTGTCCGATCGCTGCGGCGCCACCCTGAGCGCCGGCGCGAAGACCATGACAGCCGGCGCGTGAGGGAGCCGCTACCGGGGCTACAGTAGAAGATTATGCCCCGTTCCGCTTCCGCTTTGGCCGCGCTTTTCTGCGCATTGCCATTTTTCGGGTTTGCCGCCGCGCCCGCGCTGCGCATCGTGGCGAATCCAAACGGCACGTTTTCGGTGGATGTCGGCGGAATCCTCACGTCGCCCGCCGAAGGGCTCTGGTCCGTCGCGTGCGATTGGCGGGACGGATGGCCGTCGGGCTGGGTGCACGGGAGTCCGACCTCGCGGACCGAGTCGGCGGGGTGGACCGTTCTTCGCGGCGAGGTGGCGGCGTGCGGCGGGAGCTTCCTCATCGAGGACGCCTATCGGGCGGGGCCGCGCGCCATTGAAGCACGGCGCCGATTTCAGTGGAAGGGCGCGGCGGCGGCGCCCCAGGTCACGCTGTCGGTGCGGTTCCAGGCGCATGGAGGGAAGGCGCAGGCGCTGCTTCCGGGGATCCTCTATTACGGGAATCCGTCGGGCGCGAAGAGCGGGCGCGTTCCGGTGTGGAACGGGCAACCGGACGAGATGGCGATTTACGAAGAACATCGCTATCCCATCCCGTTCGCCTTCGTGGAGCTGAACGGGGGCGGCCATTTTTCGGGTGCCGCGCTCCAATCGGTGCCGTCGCCGGTGAGCGGCGGGAACCTGCCGGACCAGTGGTGGTCGCTGGGCGTGGTGGGGCGGGAAAACGGCGCGGAGTTGACGCTGCTTTCGGGGCCGTGCGCATCGAACGGGCAGAAGAGCGTCATCAAGGCGCTGCAGCGCAGCTTCGCCCCTTACGATTCGGCGTGGGTGAAGCTGGAGCCGGGGGCGGTGATCGAGAAACTGTTCTACCTGGAAGCGTTTCCGGTGGAGCGCGAAGGCGCGGGATTCCAGTACCCGGTGGAGACGGCGCTGGGGCTGGCGGGCGATTTCGATTCGTCGGGCGAGGCCTCCTTCGCCGACATCGTCCGCGCCAAGTGGGCCTACGCCAAGACGCGATGGTATCGGACCGGCGACCAGGCGGGCTTCCGCAAATACTCCAACCGCAACGAATTCGTGATGGGCTGGACGGGACAAGCCGAAGCGCCCGGATACGCGCTGCAGGTGCTGGCGCCGGGGCTGCGGGATGCTGACGCGCTGCCGATGGCCAAAGCGTCGCTCGATTTTCTGTCTACCGCGGAGTTCTACGAGGGCGGGTTCCACAACTGGTACGACCCGGTGAAGCGGACGTGGTCCAACCAGGAGATTCTGAACCAAGGCCAGGCGATGCTGAACATCGCGCGGGCCATCCGCGTGGCGCGCCGCCGGAAGACCGACAGCTCGAAGTGGGAAGCGTTCTTCCGCAAAGCGGCCGGCGTCCATGCGCGGCGCATTCTGGCGGCGGATTGGAAACCGGTGTCGACCAACGAGGCGGCCTTCGTCGCGCCGCTGCTGATGGGCTACGACATGTTCCACGTCGACCTCTGGCGCGCGGCGGCGCTGAAGGCCGGCAACCACTTCGCGGCCCGCCATCTCTCTATGCGCGAGCCATATTGGGGCGGGACGCAAGATGCGCGCTGCGAAGACAAGGAAGGCGCGGCGCTGGCGTTGCAGGCGTTCCTGGCGCTCTACAACTCCACCCAGGATCGCAAGTACCTGGAAGACGCGCGGCACGCGGCCGGCGTGGTGCTGACGTACACCGTGCTGTGGAACATCGATCTTCCGCCCAGCCGGCTGCGCGACCATGCCTTTCGCACCAAGGGCTGGACCGCGGTGTCGCCGCAGAACGAACATCTCGACGTGTGGGGAACCATCGTCGCGCCAGACCTGTATGCGCTCGGGCAGATCGATGGGCGCGAGGATCTCAAGCGGCTGGCGATCCTGATGTACCGCGCGTGCGGCCAGATGATCGATGCCGCGGGCAGCCAGGGCGAGCAGATGCAGCACACCAACTATCTGCAAGGCAGCCGCGATCCCAATACCGGCACCTACCGCGGCGGATACAACGAGAGCTGGACGGTCTTCTGGATTACGGCGCACTTTCTGACCGGCGCGGCGCGGTTCGCGGAGCTGGGGGTTCCGGTGTGGTAGCGTGGCGCGTACGATTTGTAGATATACTTTCTTTCGGAGGACTGCCCATGATATCGCACGCTCTGGTACTGTCTTTCTTGTTCGCGCTGGCGGTGGCGGCTCAGGATGCACCGCCCCTGATCGACCGGGAACTGCTGTTCGGAAACCCGGAGATCGCGGCGGCGCAGCTTTCGCCGGATGGGAAGTATGTGGCGTTCCTGAAGCCGTGGAACAACACCCTGAATATCTGGGTGAAGACCGCGGCCGAGCCTTTCGGCGCGGCGCGGCTGCTTACCACGGAAACCAAACGGCCGGTGCCGGCGTACCTGTGGACGCGCGACGGTAAGTACGTCTGCTACGTCAAGGACAATGACGGCGACGAAAACTTCAACCTCTATTGCGTGGATCCGGCGGCCAGCCCGGCGGCCGGCGCGGCGGCTCCTCCGTCGCGCGATCTCACCGGGCTCAAGGGCGTGGCCGTGCGGCTCTATGCGGCGCCCAAGAGCGAGCCCGACGTGGTGTTCATCGGCATCAACGACCGCGACAAGGCCTGGCACGATCTGTACCGCGTGAAGGTCTCGACGGCCGAGAAGACGCTGATTCGCAAGAACACGGAACGCATCGCAAGCTGGGACTTCGACCTCAAGGGCAACCTGCGGCTGGCGGAACGATCGGCCGACAACGGCGACACCGAGATCCTGCGCGTGGACGCCGCCGGCTTCACCAAGGTGTTCTCGTGCGACGTGTTTGAAACCTGCTCCCCGCTGCGGTTTCACAAGGAAGGCAAGCGCGTCTACATGGAAACCAACAAGGGCGGCGCGCTGGACCTGACCACGCTGGTGCTGTTCGACCCGGAGACGGGGAAGACGGAAACCGTGGAATCGGATCCGCTGAAGCGGGTGGATTTCGGGTCGGCGGCATTCTCGGAGACCACCGACGAATTGATCTACACGAGCTATCGCGACGACCGCGTCCGCCGCTACTTCAAGGACCCGGCGTGCGAGGCCGATTTCCAATGGCTGGAAGCCAAATTTCCGGGCAGGGAAGTGGGCATCGCGTCCAAGACGCGCGACGAGCAACTGTGGCTGGTGAACGCCTCTAGCGACGTGGAACCCGGGGAGACGTACCTTTTCGACCGCAAGGCCAAGACCCTGGCGCTGCAGTACCGGGTGCGCGAGAAAGTTCCGCGCGAATGGTTGGCCGCCATGCAGCCAGTTCGCTACCAGTCGTCCGACGGGCTGGAGATTCCGGCGTACCTCACGCTGCCCAAGGGAGTGCCGCCCAAGAACCTGCCGGCGCTGGTGTTGCCGCACGGCGGGCCGTGGGGGCGCGACGGCTGGGGCTACAATCCGATGGCGCAGTTCTTCGCCAATCGCGGATACGCGGTACTGATGCCGAACTTCCGCGGATCCACGGGATACGGCAAGAAGTTTCTGAACGCGGGCAACGGCGAGTGGGGCCGCAAGATGCAGGACGATATCACCTGGGGCGTGAAGTACCTGGTGGCGCAGGGCACGGCCGATCCCAAGCGCATCGGCATCCTGGGCGGTTCCTACGGCGGATACGCCACCCTGGCGGGGGTTGCGTTCACTCCCGATCTGTACCGCGCGGCGGTGGACATCGTGGGTCCGTCGAACCTGCTGACGCTGCTGGATTCGATTCCGCCCTACTGGGAAGCCGGGCGCAAAATGATGTACGCGCGGATGGCGGATCCGAACACGCCGGAAGGCAAGGCCTGGATGAAGGAGCGGTCCCCTCTGAACTCGGCGGACAAGATCCGCACGCCGCTGCTGGTGGTGCAGGGAGCCAACGATCCGCGGGTGAACCGGGCGGAATCGGAGCGCATCGTGATCGCGCTGCGCGACCGCGGGTTTCCGGTGGAGTACATGCTGGCGCCCGACGAAGGGCACGGATTCGCGCGGCCGGTGAACAACATGGCGATGTTCATGGCGGCGGAGAAGTTTTTGGCCCAGCAGCTCGGCGGCAGGTACCAGGAGGGCGGAACGCCGGAAGTCGTGAAACGGCTGTCGGAAATCATGGTGGACCCGAAGACGGTTACAGTCGCCAAGAAGGTGGACGCGGCCTCGGTGGGCGTTCCCAAGCCCGCCGTGGACCTCACGCCTGGGACCTACAAGTACCTGGCGAAAATCGCCATCGGCGGCCAGCAGATTTCGATCGCCAACACCATCACCATCAAAGAAGAGAACGGGGCGTGGAACGTGACCAGCGTTCAGGAATCGGCGATGGGCTCCGGCACGGATACGCTGACGCTGGAAAAGGGCACGCTGATTCCGCTGAAGCGGTCGGTGGCGCAGGGGCCGGTCACGGTGCAGTTGGAGTTTGCGGGAAGCAAGGTTACCGGGTCGGTTGCCATGAACGGGCAGGAGCGCGCGATTTCGGCGGACGCCGGCGGCGCGCTGTTTCCGGAAGCCGTCAATGTGCCGCAGGCTTTCGCCGCGCTGCCGCTGGCCGAAGGCTACACGGCGACTTTTCGCAATTTCGACGCGCGCAGCGGGCAGGCCAAGCTGCTCCAGTTGAAGGTAACGGGAACGGAGACGGTGACGGTGGCGGCGGGCAAGTTCGATACGTACAAGCTGGAGATCACGCCGGCGGTGTTCGGCGCGGAGCACGATACGCTATGGATCGCCAAGGACAGCCGGCGGGTGGTGAAGATCGAGAGCGTGCTGACGGCGGCGGGCGGCGCGCTGATGACGGCGGAATTGCAGTAGCGGCTGAAGGCTATAATCGTCTCATGGGCGCGACTTCGGTTTCGTCAATCCCGGTGGAAGAGTA
>Ga0326728_10004974_pt1 | contig 38366 bp, 32 predicted proteins | sample MB3enrmetagenome_FD_207602 | JGI IMG/M metagenome (GOLD analysis project Ga0326728, IMG submission 207602) | Lab enriched peat soil microbial communities from McLean, Ithaca, NY, United States - MB31MN | ecosystem: Environmental > Terrestrial > Soil > Wetlands > Peat | place: USA: New York... | reverse complement strand
ATCAGCCCTACGATAAATCCGATTTTGCCGCTGGCGGCATTCAAAACATTTGAAGCAACCACGGCGCCCGTTGCGCCGCTGCCCAAAGAGGCGCTGACATACCGAACCGCCGTCGGATCAAAGGCCACGCTGAAACCCAGGGCGTTCACTGTTCCTTGCGCGACCAGTTGGACGGCCACCGTGTTGGTCGTTGTTCCCTGCGTAAGCGGGACAATGCCAAGGAGAGGAGACAGATCATTCTTGGTGGGAATGACGCGCACGTCGTTGGACGCGAAGGGCCCGGTCGGCCCGCCGGCGACGGTCAACGGATCCAGGCCCACGGCGTAACGGCCCACCTGCACCCAATCGGCCACGGTGATCTGGCCGTCGCCCAGGGTGTCGCGCGGGGCGCAGTCCGCCCGCTGAAATTCGCTGGCATTGGAGATGGTGTCCAGTCCGACGACGAAGAGGCCTTCTTGGACCCAGTCGTCAATGTTGACCACGTGGTTGCCGTTCGGCCGCGGGGACACGTCTCCTTCCAGCGCGGTCGGTGCAATGGAAACCACCCCCGGAGTAAAGGCGGCCAACAGACTGTTGGCCTGAGAATCGGAAACCAGTTCCGTCACCGGTTGACTTCCGAAGGTGATGGGCGTAAGGACCGAGTTGGTGACCACCGCGATCTGGAAGGTCACATCCACCAGATCGTCTTCGCCCTCCGAAAAGGTCGTGCCCAGAAGCGCCACGGCCACTCCAAGGCGGCCGGCGCCGGGTTGGTTCGTCACCAGCAAGTAGCCGCCCGCAATGTCAGCCCCCAAGGCCGAACCTGTGTAGGTCAAAACAGTAGGATCATAGTCCAGGCTGAAACTCACCGCACTTTCCGTCCCGACCGCCGCCAACTGCACCGGGATGGTCACGCTGCCGCCCCCGACGGCGGAGTTGCTTCCGACTTGAACGGTTGAGACCAAAACCGTCAAGACGGCGTTGGAGCTTGCGGCCGAGCCGAACGGGCTGGCCGCAACGATTTGATACGTGCCGGCGTCCGCGGTTGGGACGTTGGAAAGGGACAAAGAGGTCGTGGTGGCGCCGGCAATGGCGTTGCCGTCAAACTGCCACTGGTAAGAAATCGGACCCGTGCCCGAGGCGGAACCGGTGAAGGTGACATTTTCGCCGGCGCCAATCGTCTGGCTTTGGGGCTGGGCCGTGATGGCGGGGGCGTATCCGACGGCCAGCGTGGCGTTGGAACTGGTGATGGAACCCGCCAAATCGCTTACGATGACAGTGTAGGTGCCCGCCTCCGCCGTTTGCACATTGGTCAAGGTCAGGCTGGCGTTGGTGGCACCTTCGATATTGGTTCCGTCAAATTGCCACTGGTAAGTCAAGTCATTAGTCGGGCCGCTCTGGTAGTATTTCTCCTTCAGGTAATTGACCACCGCCAGCCGGTCCGCCTCGGTCAAATAGCCGCTGTAAATAATTATCTCCGCTATGTCGCCGCCAAAATTACGTCCCGCCGTGATCGGGCCAAGCCCGCCCACATAATACCCGGCTTGAGGCGCGCTTTGACCGCTGGTGGCCATACTGAAATTGGTCGTCGCCGTGGCCGTGTCGTCATAAAGTTGAATGAGGCTCAGATTGGTGTTAAATCGGTCGGTCCAAATTCGGTACGTATTGGTGGGTATCACGAAGCTCGTGTGATAATCGTATGTCCAAGTCGTAAAGGCCATGTCCCCCGACGGAATGTAGTCCCCACGACTGGCGCCGTGAGTCCCCGGAACGCCGACAAAGAAGGGCATTTCCTCCGCGTTCGTGTCCTTGTTCAACTCGTAAAGCATGAAGGCTGTCAGGGCGTTGGGAATTCCCACAGTGTTGGTGCCCTGGAGATAATCGCCCTGCGAGGCCTGCTGGATGCCGTTGAACCGGATGGCGGCTGCGCTCCCGATGGCCGGCGGATAGACCAGCACAGGCTGCAGCTTGGTGTTGGCTTGAGAGGCATGGTTGGCGTTGCCCGATTGGTCCTGCCACTGCGACACTTGGCCCGACGCGTTGGTGACGACCCCCGTATCCGCCTTGAGCCAAAGGCGCAAGGTTCCGGAGGTCACTCCTGGCAGGAGAACAGCAGTATTGACGTTTAAGGTCACATTGCCGCCGATAACCACGCTCTGGCTCTGAGGCTGGGTTTGGATAACGGGCAGCAGATCAACCGTAAGGATTGCATTGATGCTGACAGCGGTGCCAAAAGGACTGCTTACGGTCAGCGAGTACGTGCCCGAAGCGGCAGCCTGGACGTTGGTCAAATTCAAAGCCGAAGTTGTCCCCTGCGCCAAGGCCGCCCCGTTGAAATACCATTGATAGTTTAGCGGCCCTGTGCCTGTCACGCTCGCGGTAAAGGTGACATTGCTTCCCTGGGCGATCTCCTGGCTTTGTGGTTGGACCGTGATGGAAGGCGGATTCCCAACCGTCAGGACCGCGTTGGAACTCGACACCGATCCCAAAGCGTTGGTCACGGTGACGGCATAACTGCCGGCCCCGCTGAAATCGGCATTGGTCAACACCAGCGTCGCATTGGTTGCCCCGACCATGTTCGCCCCGTTATAGCTCCATTGATAGGCAAGTGGCGGTGTGCCCCCTGCCGTAATCGAGAATGCGGCCGTACCCCCCTCCACCACGATCTGACTCTGCGGTTGCGCCAGGATAGCCGGAGGCAGGCCGCACTTGCCGGTGCCTCCGGCGCCGTAGATCGCCCCAACCTCCGCCGCCGTCAGCGCCCGGTTGTAGAGCGACACTTCGTCAATCGAGCCGTCGAAGAAGTAGGACGGGATTCCGTTTTCAATATCGGCCCCGATCTGCAGCGGATGGGTATCGTAAGCAATCGGCCCACTGGCGGAATTTGACGCCACCGCCACGCCATCCACGTAAAACGCTTGCAAGGCCGCATTGGCGTCAAAGGTGTAGGCGACATGATGCCAGACACCGAAAGCCGGCGACCAGTTATACGTCAACCAAGGTTCGCTCACACTGGCGGTGACGATGCCGGCGGCGAGTTGGCCGTTCTGAATCCAAACCGCGAAGGAATCCCAAGTCCCGCTGCCGTAGGGTTTCGCGACCAGCACGCGAACCCCGCTGTAGGATTGAAAACTGAACCACCCTTCCACCGTCAGGCTGGCGGGCCGCAACGATGGGGCATCGGGAATGGCGACGTATTGATTGACTCCGTTGAGCACAAAAGCCTGTCCAACGACCCCCGGCCCAAAGGAGGCGCCGTTGCTCAGCGAGCCATTGTTGCCGCCGGCGATGTCGTTGGCATTGCCCTCGGCCGGCCACCAACCGACCAGACCGGCAGGCACGGGCGCGCAAGGCGGAGGAGGATTGACCGTCAACAGGGCGTTGGAACTGGTCGTCGAACCCGCGAGATTGGTCACGATCACGGAATAAGATCCCGATTCGTTGGTCTGAACATCGGTCAGTGTCAAGGTGGCGTTGGTCGCTCCGGCGATGTCGGCGCCGTCGAATTGCCATTGGTAACTGACCCCGTTGGTGGCGCCAGCCAGATAGTACTTCTGCTGCAAGTAACCCGCCACCGCCAGCCGGTCCGCCTCGCTCAAGTAGCCGCTGTAAATGATCACCTCCGCAACGTCCCCACACCAGTTATCCGGCGATACGTATTGCAGAGACGGGTCAATTCCGCCCACGTAATACCCCGCCTGCGGCGTCACCGCGTTGGCCATCGTAAAGCTGAAATTAGTCGCGCCACTGGCCGACGTGTCAAAGATTTGCACCGTGCTCAAGTTGGTGTTCACCTGATCCGTGCAGATGCGGTAGGTGTTGGTGGGAAACACTCCCGGCGTTTGGTAATCGTAGGCCCAAATGCTGAAATCCAACTGTTCGTCCAAAACGAGCAAACCCCGGCTGGCGCCATAAACGGTCCCCGGCACCCCAACGATCCACGCAACATTGGCAGCGTTGACGTCGGAAAAGGCATTATAGACGGTAAAAGCGGTCATGGCATTTGGAACGCCAACATCTCCCGTGCCATGAAGATAGTCGCCGTTGACGCCGTCTTGAATTCCATTAAACCGGACCACCGGTCTGCCACCCAGGCCGGCGGCGGAAACCAGCGCCGGCTGCAGATTGGTGTTGGCTTGAGCGGCATGGTTGGTGTTGCCCGATTGGTCCTGCCATTGCGACACCTGGCCGGACGCATTGGTGACGACCCCAGTATCCGCCTTGAGCCAGAGGCGCAAGGTCCCGGAACTGACGGACGGAAGCGGCGGCGGCGCCGATCCATCGGCGACCGTGACTAAAAAGACAACATTGTTTCCGACGCCCGTCGTCTGGCTCTGCGGCTGGGTGACGATGGTGGGCGCGGTTTGGGCCAGGGCGGCCGCGATGGAAAACAAGAGAACCGCCCCTCCAACTCCGATCGGAGAGCACAGGCAACGAATCCAGTGAGGATGTTTGTTTGAGAATTGCGGCGTCATTTCTTCCAACCCTTTCTTTGGCATTGATTCTGCGCGAAACAATGCTCCTTTTCCTATGAGCGCCAAAGACCCATTAGTCAAGGGCGATTATGATCATTAATTCTGCGTCTGTCTTGCATTGGCACGGATTATGCGGGTATAGGGACTAATGACGTTTTGAGCGAGTCGTTTCCAGATGGAATCGTCGGCAGTTCGTATCATGCCAACCTGCTTTTGGCGGCCCGGCAAACAGTCTCAAGCCATTCTTCATCAGCATGTTGGAGGAACCCAACTTAGCCTGTCGGCTCGAAATAATTGCAAATACAAAGGCGTGCGATAAGCGCGCATAGATTGGGTATACCAGTCCACGGATATGGACGGCCCGTGTCCATTTCAGTCTTGCTCGTTTGGCGCCCCCGAGCCTGAAGGTCACACCTTGTTTGACTGGTCAAGGCCTTTTGCCCCCTTGGCGGCCGGGTCCTCGCCTGCCGCCGGATCAAGGCCGCGGGCGTAGATGGTCTTCTTCAGATCATCCGAATAGGAGTACGGGCTGTCAATGTCGTCAATGATCAGCGGGGCGTCCTTCTTGACCGGCCGCAGGAGCACTTCACCCCGCATCAATTCGCGGCAGGAAATCTGGCCTTTGAGCAAGGGAATCGCCAGGTAAACATCGTCCTCGGTCAGGGCCGTCCCGGCGGGAAGGTCGCTCTTGGCATAAACCCCGCGCACCAGGGCGTCCAGATACTTGATTTCTGCCAGCGGCGGCACCCGCTTGGTCTGGGCGCCGCCTCCGCACATTTCCTTGGCCTTGCGGAAGGCCTTTAACCAGGTGTCAATCTGCGCCGGCGTGCTGCAATAGGGCGAGACCCGCACCCCGTCGTCATCAATGTCAATATGGCGCTCGAAGGTGCGCGCCCCCTTGGCGTAGGCGATATACATGGAGGCGTCCCAACTGTGATATTCATGGGAGGAGAACCCGACAGTCACCTGCGGGTAACGCTGGCGCAAAAAGTCTATCTGGTTCAGTTCCAACTCGCTGTCTTCAGTCGGGTAAAGCGAAACGCAATGATTGATGGCCAGCGGAATGTTGCGATTCCCAAAAAAAGTGACCAGATCGTCAATATCCTTGAGCGAGGAGCCGCCGGTGGAGGCGATGACCGGCTTGCGGGTTTTGGCGATTTTTTCGATCAGGAACCAATCGTTCAAATCGGAACTGGCCAGCTTGATGATCTGAACGCCCAGGTTGACGCACAGATCAACCGAGGTCTCGTCAAAGGGCGTGGCGCAGGGGATGGCGCTGGATTTACGGATGGCCGTGACCAGGGTGGCGTAATTTTCCGGCGGCATGGCGGTGTGGATGGTCTTCTTGATATAGCGAATATCCTCGCGTTGCCGGTAATCGGCGTGGATCAAAGTATTGACATCGCGCAACTGCAACTTGATGGCGGCCCGCACGTTGTTAAAACGGATAATCTTGCTGAACTTGTCCACAATGGCCAGGCCGCGCTCCAGCCGGCCCAAGTGGTTGTTGGCCATCTCAAGCACAAACAAATCTTCAAAAATGTCGGCTTTCATGCTTTATAATTCGATGTCTATCATACCCGAACCGGATGCCAGGCGCAACACGCGGTTTTCATCTTAGAATCTCCTTCAGTTCTACGAGGCTTCTGATGGTCCGGAAGACGGACTTTGCTTCCGCCTCGCCGAGCCGCCCGTAGCCGTAGGCGGCCCACACAAACGGCAGGCCGCATTCGGCGCAGGCCTGGGCGTCTTCCGCCGAGTCTCCCACGTACCAGGTCCGCGCCTCCACGAGACAATGGATCTGCAGCAGATGCCGCAGGATTTCACCTTTGCTTGCGAATGGCGGCCGCACCGAGTCGGAAGCCGCGATGGAGCGGAAATAATGGTCCATTTTTAGATGGGCCAGAATCGCCTTGGAAATGCGCAACGGCTTGTTGGTGGCGATGTCCAAGGCAAGACCGCGGCTTTTGCAATGAGCCAGCGTGTCCAATGCCCCTTCGTAAGGCGCGGTTTTCAGCGGCCCCTCCCGGTCGTAGTGACGCCGGAATTCCCCCAACAATCCGTCCAGTTCGCCTTCGGTGGCCTCGGGGAATGAGACTTGGAACATCCGCCTGATGGGAGGCCCCAAAAGGACTTTCTCCACGTCAAGTCTTCGTCCGGGAAAGACCTCCGCGACCGCTTTGGTGAAACAGGCCAGGATGGCGGGCCGGGAATCCAGCAGCGTGCCATCCAAGTCCAGGATCAGCGTCGTTGGCGCCCGGCTCATTTGCTGTCAGTCAAGGGCGCCAGCATGTTTTGCGCAAGTTCTTCCCGACTGAGAAAGGGCGCCATGTCTTCGAAAGGAGCCGTCACGATGCGTCCGTCCGGCAATTGCCGCGAACTGAGCCGCGGCTCAAAGCCTTGAGCGGGGTCAAACATCACCTCGCAAACCGCCGGCCCGGGCGCGGCCAGAAATTGGTCCAACGGCGGGCCAAAATCGGCGCTCTCAATCCGCACCGCCGCCAAGCCGTAGGCAGCGGCTACCTTGACATATTCCGGAAACGAAACGCCGCTGCGCGCGCTTTCCCCGATGAAGTTGCCTTTGAAAAATCCCTCTTGCGTCAGCCGCATCGAAAGGTAGCCGCCATTGTTAAGTATAAAGATTTTGATGGGCAGGTTGTGATGTTTGATGGTCTGCAACTCCTGGATGTTCAAATGCCCGCTTCCGTCCCCCGCCAGACAGATCACCCGCCGCCCCTGTCCGGCAAAGGCGGCGCCAACGGAGGCCGGGAGGTCATAGCCCATCGAAGCGTCGCCGGAATTGCCGATCAGGCGCATGCCCCGCTGGATGTGCGCCACCTGAAACGTCACCACATTGGCGGTGGCGTCGCCGCAGACGACAATGTCCTCCGCCTTGAGCTTGCGGATCAACACGTCCAGGAAATGATAAGGGTTAATGAGAGCGCCGGGGTGGCGCTGTTTGTCGGTCACAACAGGGTACCGGCTGACCCGTTCCCGACACCAAGCCAGCCAATTGGCGTGCGTCCCGGAATCAAAACTCGCTTCATCAATCTGGCGATTGAATTCCTCCAGGAAATCCTTCAAGTCAGCCACGACCGGCAGGTCCGGCTTGACCGTCGGCTTGTCCAACTCGGCCGGATCAATATCAACCTGGATTTTAAAGGCGTTGCGGGCGAAGTCCTTCCAATTGTAACTGACCTGGCGAATGTTCAGGCGTGACCCCAGCACTAAAAGCAAATCAGCGTTTTGCAGTGTAAAATTCCCAGCACGATCCCCCACGCTGCTCGGCCGTCCGCAAAACAAAGGGTCATTCGTTGCCACCAAATCGGGCGCCGTCCATGCCGTCGCCACGGGTATGCTCAACTTGTGCATGACCGCATCGAACAAGTCCATCGCCTTGGCCAGACGAACACCGCTGCCGACGAGAATCGCCGGGCGACGGGCCTCTTTTATTCGCCTCAAAATATCCCCGCAAGCTTTGGACAACGCGGCGCGGTCACCGGGGACCGCGTCCTCCTTTGGGTCGTACCCCGGCAGCGTCTCCGGCTCAATCGTGGCCGATTGCACATCCACCGGTATATCCAGCCAGCAAGGACCGGGCCGGCCGGACTGCGCCAAATGAAGCGCCCTCTCCAAGTGGTATCGTACGGTCTTCGGGTCACGGACCAGCACGGCGTATTTGGTGATGCCTTTGGCCATGCGGACAATGTCCACCTCCTGATCGCCCAACTGCCGCAGGTTTGGCAGATGATAGGAAGCCAGGCAGGTCTCCAATTTGACCTGCCCGGAAATGACCAGCACCGGTATCGAGTCGGTGTAAGCGCCGAAAACCCCGTTCAACGCGTTGATTCCCCCCGGCCCCGTGGTGACGCTGACGACGCCAATCCCGCCGGAAACGCGCGCGTAAGCTTCCGCGGCCATGGCGCAGGCCTGCTCGTGATGGCAGCAGACATAGCGCAGGCGCGAACAACGCCCCAGCGCGTCGTTCAAAAACATCGCGCCCCCTCCTGTCAAAACGAAGACGTGCCGGGCGCCGGCGTCCGCCATACGGTCAAATATATAATCGGCGACTCGTTTCATCCGTGTTCTCCTCAAGGCCAGCTTGAATAAGCCGGACCATTTCGGATTTCAAATCTTATCTTCCCTTCCGTTCCACTGCGCGGTGCGGCGGATGGCCTCGTCCAGGGGAACCCATTCGCGCAAACCCAGCTCGCGCTCCGCCCGCGCCGTGTCGGGAACGTAACGGGCCGCGGACCGGCCGGGGACGGGCCTTTGCGCGATCTCAACGGGCAAGTTCCCCGGAAGCGTCCGGCTGACGGCGGCGGCGGTCTCCGCGATGGTCACGGGCCGGCGTGAACCGACGTTGTAGGGCCGGTTGCTGGAGCCACGAAAAAGGATCGTCCACAGCCATATCGCGAGGTCGGCGGCGTAAAGGTAGGAGCGATAGGGAGTGCCGTCCCCGTTGACTTTGATCGGGCCGCCCGCCATTGCGTCGCGTATAAAATTGCCGATGGCATAGTGTATGTCGAGGGGCAGATACGGGCCGGCAAACGCGAAACAGCGCGCGATCTTCACCTCAAGCCCCTGCTGGCGCGCCTGGATGGCGCAGAGCAATTCGCTCATCCTTTTCCCCTCGCCGTAAGCGGACTGCGGGTTGGAAACGTCCGGCCCTCCGGGGTAATCCTCGGCCAGATGGCTGACGGCGGGGGGCTGCGGTCCATAGACGGCGCCGGAGCTTGTCAATAAGAAACATTTCGCGCCGCACCGGGCCGAAAAGTCCAGCGCCCGCCGCGTGCCCGCAACGATGGTCTCCAGCATCACCGCCGGCTGCTGGTCGTTGAGTTGGGCGCTGGCCTCGGTGGCGGCGTGAATGACGTGCGAAAATGGTCCGGCGGGAAATTCAAAATCGCGCACGTCGCCGGCGTGGAAACGAATATCCGCGCGGCTGGCCAGGTGCGGCGCCTTCCGGGCGAACACCGCGGGATTCCTTGTCAACACCAATGCTTCCGCACCCAGGGCCAGGCGTTCATTGGCGCAGGCGAAGCTCTCCAGCAGCCAGCACCCGATGAAGCCTGTTCCCCCGGTGATGAAAAGGCGGCCCCCCCGCATTTCTTCCCACAGGGGCCGGGTGTGGTCCAGGACATGGTCCAAGTCAGCGGATAATGGGTTGGCGGCCATGCTCAGCCTCCGCGGCGGCAAAACTTTTGGATGGTCTCGATCACGTAGTCGAGCATCGGCCGGGTCAGACCCGGATAGGTGCCGATGAAAAGGACTTCGTTCATGATCTGGTCGGCGCCGTCCATGTTGCCGGCGACGCGGAAGGAGGCGGGGCGGTCCTTTTTGAGTTGCACCATGACGGGCTGGCGGAGGAGATTGCCGCCGAAAAGCATCCGATTTCCGATTTTATTATTGTCAAGGTGCCGGGCCAGGGCGACTTTGGAGAAAGGCCCGCCGGGTTTGACGCGGAGCATGAAGCCGAACCACGAGCAGGCCGAGCGGTGCCCGGAATCATCCCAGGAGAAGCCCTCCGGGGACCAGGCGGTGGCGTGGGTGGGGAGCATGAAATCCAACACGTCGGCGCAGTCGCGCAGGCCCAGGCGCAGATAGTTCCAGTTGTCCATGCGGGCCTGGATGAATTGCGGCAGTTTTTGCAATTGCACCCGGCCGATGGCCGCCTGGATGTCCAGCGGCTTGAGATTATAGCCCAGGTGCGAATAAATGTATTTGTGGTCGTAGCCCTTGGGCAGCTCCCCCAATTGCCACTCGAACCGTTTGCCGCAGGTGTTGTCCATGCCGCTGGCACACCAGCAATCGCGCCCCCAATCGCGCAAGCTCTCCACAATGGTCTTGAATTTGAGGCTCTGAACAATGTTCACCGCCCCTCCTTCGCCCAACGTCAAATGGTGCGGCGGATAAAATGACTGTGTCGAAAGATCGCCGAAAGTCCCCGTCCGCTTCCCGTCGTAAGCGCAGCCCAGCGCGTCGCAGTTGTCTTCTATCAGCCACAGTTGGTGCTTCCGGCAGAAGGCCGTGACGGCGGCCAGGTCGAACGGGTTGCCCAGCGTATGGGCCAGGATGACCGCCTTGGTTTTGCCCGGCGACCAGGCCTCCTCCAGTTGCTGGACTTTCCCGTTGAGCGTCACCGGATCACTGTCAATAAAAACCGGCACAAATCCGTTCTGCAGGATGGGCGCGATGGTCGTGGGAAAGCCGGCGGCGACGGTGATGATCTCATCGCCCGGCATGAGGCGCCGCGCGCCGAGCCTGGGGCTGGAAAGGGCGGCGACGGCCAGCAGATTGGCCGAGGAGCCGGAGTTGCAGAGAACGCTCTTCTTGACACCTAAAAACGCCGCCAGGCCCTCCTCGAACGCCGTTCCTTCCTTGCCCAGCGTCAGCCAGAAATCCAGCGTCGCGGCCACGGCCGCCGCGACTTCCCCGTCGTCGAACACGCGGCCCGCGTAGGGCACAACGGTCTGGCCCGGGATGAATCTGCCAGCCGCGGCCGGCTCGTAGCCTGGCAGGTTGCTTTGATGCGTGCGGCGGGAATACTCGCGGGTCAGCCGGAGAATCTCGGCGCGAATCTCTTCGGGAGTGTTCATCGAGAGGAGGCCGGCTGGACCCAGGGAAGTCGCAACACCCGCGCCCGCCCGACGTATTCGGAGATTTGCCGCCGCGTCAGCTTCTGATATTCCTTGGCGCTCTTGAACGTCCGGGCCGCGCGATACCACTGCACCGTCTTGGCCACCGCCTCGGCAAAGGACCACGCCGGGAACCATCGCAGCAAAGCCGCCGCCTTGTCCGTTGACAATTGCAGCAGCCCCGCTTCGTGCGGCGCATCGGCGTCGGTTTTGTCCCGCCAGCGGCCCGGCCAATGGCGCAACACTTCCTCGACCAACTCCTCGACGGTGCGATTGGCGTCGCGGTTGGGACCGAAATTAAAGGCGGAGGCCAGCAGCGGCGCTTCGCACCGGCGCAATTTCGGAACGGCCATAGAGGCGGCCAGCCAGAGATAGCCGCTTAACGGCTCCAAAACGTGCTGCCACGGACGGGTCGCCCGCCGGTTGCGCACCAGGATCGGCTTGCCCTTTTGCAGCGCCGCAATGCAGTCGGGGACGATTCGCTCCGGAGCCCAATCGCCGCCGCCGATGACGTTGCCGGCGCGGCTGCTGGCGATTTTGACGGGATGGTTTTGAAAAAAGGAATAGCGATAGGAGGCAATGATTAATTCGGCGGCGGCCTTGCTGGCGCTGTACGGATCACGCCCGCCCAAGGCGTCGGTTTCCCGGTAGCCATGATGCCACTCGCGGTTCTCGTAGCATTTGTCGGTGGTGATGAAGACCGCCGCGCAGGGCCAGGCGCAATCGCGAAGGGCTTCGAGCACGTGCAAAGTGCCCATGGAATTGACGGCGAAAGTCTCGCGCGGGCGGCGGTAGGACTCCCGAACCAGCGCCTGGGCCGCAAGGTGGAAAACAAAGTCCGGTTTGCATTCCGTTAGGACTTTCCGCGGAACGGCCGCCTCCTGGATGTCCCCCACGATGTGGCGCAGACGCCGTCCCAGACCCAGTTGGTCAAATAGCGAGGGATCGGTCGCCGGAGGAAGGCTCAAGCCGGTGACCTCCGCGCCCAAGCCCAGCAGCCATTCGCACAGCCAGGCTCCTTTGAAGCCGGTGTGGCCGCTGACCAGCACTCGCTTGCCGCTGAATGCGGAACCGAAGAGCGTCATGACTTCCAGATTTTCCAGGGCGCCTTGCCTTCGGCCCACAGACGATTCAACAGGCTGTATTCGGTATAGGTGTCCATCGGCTGCCAAAAACCCTCATGCGGGAAGGCCATCAATTGGCCCTCCCGAGCCAGGGTTTGCATCGGCTTTTGCTCGAACATAATCTGGTCGGCATCCTCCCCAAGATAATCGAATATCTCCCGCGACGCCACGAAGAACCCGCCGTTGATGCAGCCCGCGGCGGCTTGGGGTTTCTCGTTGAATTCGACCACTTGCCCGCGCGGCCCCAGGCCCAATTCCCCAAAACGGCCCGGCGGTCGCACGGCCGTGACGGTCAGTTTCTTGCCATGCCGGCGGTGAAAGGCCAGCGCGGCGGCGATGTCAATGTCGCCCACGCCGTCGCCGTAGGTGAGAAAGAATTCGCCGTCCTCGCCGATGAACTGTTTGATGCGGCGGATGCGACCGGCCGTGAGGGTGTCTTCGCCGGTGTCGGCCAGCGTGACAGTCCAATCCTCCTCGGGGTGGTGATTATGGAACTCGACCTTCTCCTGGTGGCCCAGGCGCAAGGTGATATGGCTGGTCATCCAGAGGTAATTGCGGAAGAAATCCTTGATCATCTCCCCCTTGTAACCCAGGCAAAGGACAAACTCGTTGAAACCGCAGGCGGCATAAATCTTCATGATATGCCACAAAATGGGCCGGTTGCCGATGGGAACCATCGGCTTGGGGCGATATTCGGTTTCCTCCCGCAGGCGGGTGCCCTTTCCCCCGCACAGAATGACGACTTTCATAGCTGGCGGTTCATTTGCCCTATTTCGGTTGTTCAACCGGAAGGGGGATGAGCACGGGGATGCGGTCCTTGAAGGCGGGGATGGCCGGGCCATCGCCTTCCGGATTGTCCAGGTAGTAGAAACCGAGGGTCGTGTAGTGGTTGGGAAAGGGCTTGCGGTCTTCATCCCACCCGGCGCGCCCATGTTCCAGCGTGAAGAGCAGGCTCTTCTTGAAGGGCACGGGGTCCTGGATGTGCCAACGGTAGCAAGTGTTCAAGATGCCTCGCTTTTCGCCGCCTTTGCTGGCGTTGTCGTAATAAGGAACGCCGAAATAAGGGCGCCAAAAGGCCTGCCCGAAATCCCAGGCGCCGCAAAAGTAGTCCTCGCTGCCCGTTCCGCTGATGACCGGTTTTTCCGAACCATCCACGTACCAGTAATCATTGCCCTCGCCCCACCAGCCATCGCTGTTGGCCATGACGGAGATGAACGTGCCCACGAAATGGCCGGCGCCCTTAGTCTCGCAAATGGTCAATGGCTTGCCCACCGGCGCGGGAAACCAGGTGCGATACTGGGTATGAAAATAAAGCGCGTCGGGTTGTGGATCCTGTTGCAAGCGGTAGTCTATATTGAAATAAAAACTATCCACCGCCTTGTCGCCCTCGTTGGCCACCGTGAGCACGGCGTGCTTTTTGAAGGGCATCGGCCAGTAACAATTCAGCGCATTGTGAGCGCCGATCACCACGGCCGCACTTTGGAACTCGACGTACTTGCCGTGTCCCTGGGCAAAAAAGTCGCCTATCGGGCACTCGACGGCTGGACGGGCTGCGTCGTCCCAAGTCATCCGCAGCACCAGTTCCCGCAGGTGTTCGTGGGAAGGCGAACTGATGGTGAACCAGATGTGCGTGACCCGGCCGCTGCCGGTGACATCCATCAACGTGAGGGTCTGGCCGGGGTCAATGCGCCGGGCGTCGCCGTTTCGTCCTTGGGGATCGGTGCTCGAAGCCCGCCCAGCCGAGAAGTCCTTCCTGACGGCAAGATCAGCAGGAAGCTGGGCCAGGGACGTGAATGGCAGCAGTGTGATCACTGCCGCGCTTAAAACGAGAGTTGTCATGCGGTTTATATTGGTAGTCATATCGGGCACGGTATCTGGTTTGCATGCGGTGTCAAGATTTGTGCATTCGCCATCGCGCAAACGAGACCAGACCGCATTCCAGCGGGGCCTTCAGGGCGCCTTTCGCAAAATGCTGTCCCGCTGCGCCCAAGCCGGATTGGGCTGCGGATAATCCAAATTGTAATGCAGCCCGCGGCTTTCGGGCCGTTGCTGGGCCGAGGTGATGATCAACTCGGCCACCGTCGCGATGTTGCGCAACTCCAGCAGGTCGCTGGTGACGATGAAATCCCAGTAGTACTGCTGGATTTCCTCGCGCAGGTTGGCGATGCGGCTGCGCGCCCGTTGAAGCCGCTTGTTGGTCCGCACGATGCCCACGTAATCCCACATCATGCGCCGGATTTCGTCCCAGTTGTGATGGATGACGACCAGTTCATCCACGTTGTGCGCCTGGCCCGATTGCCAGTCCGGCAGCGGCGCATCCAGCGCCGGATCGGGGTTCTCCCGCGCGCGGGCGGCGGCGCGATGGGCGCAAACCAGCGCCTCCAAAAGCGAATTGCTGGCCAGCCGGTTGGCCCCGTGCAAGCCCGTGCAGGCCGCCTCCCCCACCGCGTAGAGGCCCGGAATCTCCGTCTGCCCGTCCACCGTCGTCACCACCCCGCCGCACTGGTAATGGGCCGCCGGGACGACCGGAATCGGCTCCCGCGTGATGTCCAGTCCCAACTCCAGGCAGGTCGCGTAAATGTTGGGAAAACGCCCCCGCACGAATTCCGCCGGCTTGTGCGTGATGTCAAGCAAAACATAATCCGCCCCGCTTTTCTTCATCTCGTTGTCAATCGCACGCGCCACGATGTCCCGCGGCGCCAGCGATTGGCGTGGATGATACTTCTGCATGAAGGGCGCCCCGCCGATGTCCTTCAATACGCCCCCCTCCCCGCGCACCGCCTCGCTGATGAGAAAGGACTTCGCCTTCCGATGATACAGGCAGGTCGGATGAAACTGGATGAACTCCATGTTCGCGATGCCCGCCCCCGCCCGATACGCCATCGCCACCCCGTCGCCCGTGGCGATGTCGGGATTGGTCGTGTAAAGATACACCTTGCCGCAGCCGCCCGTCGCCAGCAACACCGTGCGTGCGGCGAAGGTCTCCACCCGGTTGCGATTCTTGTCCAGGACATACGCGCCCAGGCAACGGTTGGGCGCACCCGCGTTCTCCGGCAGCTTGCGCGTGGTGATGAGATCAATGGCGATATGATTCTCAAACATCTGGATGTTCGGCCGTTCCGCCACGGCGGCCAGCAACGCCCGTTCGATTTCCCGTCCAGTCACATCCTTGGCGTGAAGGATTCGCCGTTTGGAATGCCCGCCCTCGCGGCCCAGGTCCAATTCCCGCAATCCGTTGACCTCCCGCTCCGAGAACTTCATCCCCAACTCCATCAGTTCGGCGATGCGCGCCGGCCCCTCCTGAACAATCGTTCGCACAACCTCCTCATGGCAAAGCCCCGCGCCCGCCTCCAACGTGTCGCGCACGTGGCTTTCGAAGGAATCCTCCCGGCTGGTCACGGCGGCGATGCCGCCCTGCGCGTAATTGGTGTTGGACTCCGCGCTGGATTTCTTGGTGACAATGGCCACCGTGAACTCCGGCCCCATTTTCAAGGCAAACGAAAGCCCCGCAATCCCGCTGCCCAGGACCACAAAGTCGAATTTTTTCATCGCAGCAAGCCCGTCAGAAATCTGGACAGCGCGGAGACGCCAATGTGGCAGTCGGTGTAATCCAGTCCGTGCGAAAGGCCCTGCCCGCCGCCCATCCGGTCCAACGCCGCCAGCCGCCGGTCCTCTTCCAGATTGGCTATCTCCCGCTGGCGCGCCTTATCCATCCCGCCGGCGCGGATGAATTCGACAATCCGGCGAAGCTCATCGCGGTCAAACCACGTGCCGTGCTCGCGGCAGACTTCCACGATGACGTTGGAGAAATTGGCGAAGTTGATCCGGTTCATCAATTCCCCGCACACCGGGCACGGCAGGTAGCGGATTTGAGTCGGAAAATCCACGGCCGAATCCGCCGGCAGCGGCGCCGCCATGCCCAGCACGGCCGCCTGTTTCTCGCTGTCGGCGCAGATTTGCCGCAGCGTCGCCGTGTCCGTCCAGATGCCCTCGCAACGGGGGCATTCGCGCAAATTGCTGCCGCCCACCACGACCGCGTTCATCTCCGCGCGGCAACTTGGGCAAAGTTCCGGCGTGGCCGGCGCGGTCGAATCCTTCCGGTCCGCCTTGGCGCCGCAATGCGGGCAGTACTCCTGGCCGACAAACATCATGCCAAAGCAGGAAGGGCAGGCCACTGTGGCCAGGCGCGCGCCGCAATGCTCGCAATGCGTCGCCTCGCTGGTCGCCGCCGCGCCGCACATCGGGCAGTTTAAGGTTTCAGCCGGCATCGGATATCAAGTCATAAATGCGGCCCCTAATGTGCCCCGAACAGGCCGCGCCGTCAATTCATTCCAAAAGCCGGGGGCGCATGACACTTTTTTGGGTGGTTTTTTGGGGCTCCTAATCTTAATCTTAATCTTAATCTTAATCCGAATGAATCGCGTGTTCGACCATGAAAAACTGGAAGCCGCTCTGCCCCGAACTTTTGGGCGGGTGATAAAATCCACAGCGTCCATCCCGTCCACACCAAAATGTTCTGGCTTCCCCCCGGAGGCGCGGGTGATAAAATCTTCAACCTTTAGCCTTCAACCTTTTGCCTTGTTTTGGCTTCCCCCCGGAAGCACGGCCTGCAAAATGCGCCACAGATCAACACAGATTTCCACAGAGCTTTGGCTTTCGGCATGGAAGACAGGATGGACGGGAAACAGCCGCGAAAAATCTCAAAATTCACAAAATGAACCTCCGGATTATTCCCCCCGGAGGCGCGGGCGGTAAAATCAGCCCCGTCCATCCCGTCCATCAAGTCCAGTTCTGGCTTCCCCCCGGAGGCACGGCCTGCAAAATGAGCCACAGATCCACACAGATTTCCACAGAGTTTTGGCTTTCGGCATGGAAGACAGGATGGACGGGAAACAGCCGCGAAAAATCTCAAAATTCACAAAATGAACCTCCGGATTATTCCCCCCGGAGGCACGGGCGGTAAAATCAGCCCCGTCCATCCCGTCCATCAAGTCCAGTTTTGGCTTCCCCCCCGGAGGCACGGCCTGCAAACTGCGCCACAGATCCACACAGACTTCCACAGAGGTTTGGCTTTCGGCATGGAAAACAGGATAAATCCCGTTCACCCCGGCTTTTTCCGATACGGACGGAGCGGCAGGATTGGCAAGTTGGTGATTGCCAGATGCTTCGGCCGGCCATCAGGTCCCGACGGTTTCCATCTGCATCCGGCCCAGATTTTCCGGGGAGACTCGTTTGGAGAGGTAAAGCATTTCAATCCCGACCACTTTGCGGCTGGCATTGTAATCGAGGATAACCCCGGGCGAAATCTCCTCGCTCTCGGCAGCGGGAGCATCATCCAGATCGAGATAAAGCGCATCGGCTTCGCGGTCAATGGTCAGTTTCATAATTTGCCTTTCATCTTGCGGTCCAGATGTGCGGTGATGACGCGCCTGGGTTCATCTTTGGATACAATAACCCGGAGCACGCGGTTGGCAAGCTCTGGAAGAGCCGCCAGCCGGTGTTCCATATCATCACTTCCGATTCTGTTTCTACTTCTTCGCGTTCGCTCGAAAGGCAATTGAAAATTCGTTTAGGGTGTATGGCATACAACACATAGGGTACATGTTGATTATTGTTGAAAGCATTTCGACCCCGTGCCATACGTTTCCAAGCAGGGGACCTAAACTATGAAGGGAATATTTATGCGATTCTAGCAGGGCGAGGGCGGCATCAGAGTCGTGAATCGCCCGTTTAATTTTTATGGCCGCTACAACAAACGGCGGCGCTAACTTTTTGCCGAATAGAATATCTAAGCCAAGCGCAGTTGAAAGAGATTGGCGGGCCAAACCGAGGCTCGACCGAAGTTCTTCTTCTTCCCCATCGTCAATCCATCCGTCACCGATTTTGTATCCAGACAGTCTTGCCGAGTATTGGAACTCGTGTAGAAGATGGTGAAGCAACGCGAAGGCGTACATTCGGGCAGGTTCAAATGCGTACCACCGAAGTCCAGGATAGTTGCTCTTACGCTCACTTGATAGGCTATTCCATCTTGGGACCCGAAGGGTGTTGGATTTCTGCTCCCGCCATTTCGGAGTCCTTCTGTCCAAGTTGTTTGTCACTTCATCACGGACAGGGAGCCAGTAAATCTCACGCGCACGCAAGTCCGCGATAAAGAGAAGAAGAGGAAAAGAGCATTCCAGCGAGTACTGAATCTCTTTGGTTGAAAGCGAAAATGAAATGTATTTGACTCCATTTTCTGGGCCGACCGAAACAGTACGAACCGACACTCGCTCGACTGCCTTCAATTGAATCCAGATTCTCTTGCCGGTGACAACCGTTTCGTCAACCAGTTCTATCTCACGATCAACCCCATAGTCCTTCAAAATGCGGCGCACAATCCATTCACCTGGAATTAGTTGCTCTAGTAATTGAACCGATTGGTCTTCCATTACGTGTTGTTTGGGCCTTTTCATTTTTCCAAGCATCATTCGTACTAACGAATCCCCCTTATTGCCGCCCGGACGCCTTCGAGCGAGCGGCCCTCGCGCAATTCCTGCCAGGGGAGAACGACCTTGTACCAGGGTTCCATAAGCTTTTATTTCGTATCATTCCCGATTTCAATACCGTGGCTCCACAGAAACTTCCGTTTGAAATTGACGAGCAAGAGTTTGCTTTCTTCGCTTTCGGGTTTGTTCAGCAGTTCAAAATACTCCTTGAATCGGTTTAGGATCGCATCGAGAAGCTTTGAAGGATTCAGCACGACCGTCGGACAGGGACTACCGTCTTGATACCGCGTGAGGCCGGACCGGCATTTGAAGATAGTGTGTTGCTCCTTAATCGCTCTGTATTGGCCTGCGATTCCGCAGAACATGTAGGGGTGCGCCTCGTGGAGTATCCCGCAACGGTATCCGTAGTAAACGGCCGCAGCATAATCGTTGATCTTGAGAATCCGATCATTTTTGTCTGGATAATCAATTGATACTGCAAGTTGGCCGTTAGGTGTATCAACCGTAAGTTTGTCTTTAGCTGTCGGGACGTGCTTTTTCAGCCACGACATGAAAACAGACTTGTTGCTGTGCAACGCTGGGGCCTCGTATTGGGCAAGTGTATCAATCAAGATGCACGTGAGCGCGACCGACATGAATAGCCCGTCCTCTTCTTCCAAGAGGCGCTTGGCAGGCGTGATGTAAAAATGGTCTAGTTGCAGTCGGAAACCTTCAATCGCCAAGGTCTCGTTATTCCATTCAACGGCGTCGTATCTTTGCGACCTATTAAGGACACGGTCGGCTCTTACGGGCTGATACCAAGGCTGGGGGGGAGTAATATGGTTTTTCATCTGATCCCCCTCATTGCCGCCTGGACGCCTTCGAGCATCCGGCGTTCGTCGGTGCCATCCGCAACGCGCCGCAGCATGGTCAGGGAGTGGCCTTCGTAGGAACGGGATTCGGGACGGCTGATGTTTTGCTGGGAGGTGTGGAGTTTGCGGGCGAGGTCTTTTTGGGAAAGACCGGCCTTTTGGCGCAGAGCGGCAAGCTGCAACGCCACGTCCCAAGCATCGCCCGCTCTTTCAAACCGCTGGGCAAAGACGGGGTCTTTGAGTTGTTCTTCGAGATAAAGGTCAAAGTTGGTCTTTTTCATGTTTCATTCCTCCGGCATCAAGACGGGAATGACCTTGTTGCCATGGCGGCGATAAATGCGGAAATCGGCGTCGAAGGTGAAGATGACGCCGCCGGGGTGCAACTCAGCGAGGCGGACGAGGCAGGCATCGGCGAGGGACATGGGGCGCTCCCGATAGCGCCGCAGCAACGGCCGCAGGTCCGCCAATTGATCTTCGATTGCCAGACCCACGCGCAAGACGCCGCGCTCCAAGAGGGCCAAGAGCGGGTCGGACTCCCGGCCTTCGCGCTTGAGGAGGAAGGCGGCTTCGGTCAGCACCGGCTCGCAGGTGAACAAGGGCGGGCGCAGACGTTTCCACTGCTGGCAAACCCAGTCGTGGTGCTCCAGCCCGGCGGCGAGAAAGGTCACCAAGGGTCCGGTGTCGAGCAAGACAACGGTTTTCACCGGCCAAAACCCTCCATAAACTTCGGATTGGTGGCCAGATCGCGCGGCAGCCCCTTGAGCGATCCGGCCAGATCCCGCGCCAGATCGTAGCAGGTGGCCTCAGCGCCTTGGGGGCGGGCGGCCAGCGTCTTTTCCAGACACTCCCGCACCAGCGATGATTTAGTGGTGCGACGGGTCCGGGACTCCGCTTCGAGCAGTTCGAGCAGGCGATCCGGCAGTTTGAGCGAAATAGTATTCATCTGGGAATTGTAATACGCGCCGAATTAAAGCGCAATACCCGATTGATGATTGAATCCGGCGCGAGAGAGCCACGAGGACAAAATGACCTCGCGCGGCACGAGGGCCTGACTGGCCTGTGCGGCGGGGCCGGCCTGGAAAAACTGGCGCTTGCCAATTCTGTTAAAATATTATTCACTTTTTATGCTGCGGTCCCATAAAACAGTGGTAATATGGCGTCTGTGTGGCGCTCACGCACCTGTTCTTTGAAAGCGCGCAGGGCAAAGGAGCCGGGGGCGGGGGAGACGGAGGCAAAGGCTAAAGGATGAAGGCAATGGCCGGTTCTTCATTGCAGTGCAATTCTGAAAAGTTTCGCATTCTTAACAAAATTATTGCCACGAAAGAGCGCAAGGAACACAAAGTCAGGAACTTATGTTGTTTGTTCTTTTGTGATCTTTGCGTTCCTTTGCGGCGATTCCGTCTTTCGTTGCGGCTTTGCTGCGCTGCGCTGTTGCATCTTCGCGCCGTCTTGTCCGTAACCGGGCGAAGGCGGAAGCCTGGGCGAAGGCGGGTCGGTCACGGCTCCGCGCCCGCCGTCGCCGGGCTTTGGCGTGCCAAGAAGCATCGCCCTACCGGGGGGAGGCGGGAAAGTAAGAAGGAAGAGTTGCGGCGGTCAGGCTGAAAACTGGGCGGACAGGAGGTTTTTGTGACGGGTTGGGTGACGGTTTGTGACGGCAAATGTGACGGTCTAAGTCCCTGATTATCAACAATTGTGACGGTGTGACGGCTAAACAGGGGGGGTAAGGTGCCAAGACCAGATTTGCGCCCATTGCCGGGAACTTTCCAAGAATTGAGTTGCGCCGGGGTTCGGATCGGGATTAGGAGTGATGGGCCAAAAAGGTGAAACGTAACCTCCATTCCGCATGATCGGACCCGTCATCAACGCGGCGGGAATCGTCGCCGGCGGCGTGTTCGGATTGGCGGCGCGCAAGCCGATGGCGGCGAACTACCAGTTGGCGCTCAAAATCGGGCTGGGGGTCTATACGATGTGGTTCGGGCTGAGGCTGGCGTGGGTAAGCTTCAACGGCGGCTTGCGCCAGATTTTCAAGGAACTGTGCATCGTCGTGCTGGCGATGATTCTGGGCAAATTGGCCGGCAAGCTCATGCGACTGCAACAGCTCTCCAATTCCATCGGCCGTCATGCGACCCGGACGCTGGCCGCGCCCAAGGGCAAAACGCGGTTCAACGACGGTTTTCTGCTGGCGACGGGGTTGTTTTGCGCCGGGCCGCTGGCCTTGCTGGCGTCGGTGCAGGAAGGGTTGACGGGCTTTTCGCCGGTCTTTTTGGTCAAGGCGGGGATTGACGGGCTGGCCACTTATGCCTTTTGCGCGACGTTCGGATGGGGTGTGGCGCTTTCGGCGGTGCCGGTGCTGGGGTTCGAGAGCACGCTGGTCCGGGGCGCGCAATGGCTGGAGCCGGCTTTGCGCAATCGGCCCTGGCCGTTGCTGGACGCGGTCAACGCGACGGACGGCCTGCTGATTTTCTGCGTGGCGATGATCATTCTTGGGCTGAAGAAGATCGAGGTGGCGGACTATTTTCCGAGTCTGGCGCTGGCGCCGTTGTTGACGTGGTGGCTTTGGTGAGGCGGTGGCGAAGGGCGGCGCGAAGGCGACTCAACCCGGCGCGCAGGGGACTGCGCGCCCTACCGGGGTTGCTGGAGGCGGGCGATGGCCCAGCGGGCGTGCTCGGCGACAAGCGGATCGGCGTCGGCGGCGGCCCGCTGCAATGCGGGCAAGGCGCGTTGGTCGCCGGAATTGCCCAAGGCCACACAGACGTTGCGCAGCAATCCGCTCCGCTTGAGGCGCCGGATGGGCGTGCCGGCGAAGCGGTGGTGGAAGGCCGTCTCGTCCAGCGCGAGCAATTCGATCAAATCGGGCGCGGCCAGGTCGGGGCGATAATGGGGGCGCATGATCGCGCCTTCGCGGGCGAAGCGGTTCCACGGGCAGACGGCCAGGCAATCGTCGCAGCCGAAAATGCGGTTGCCGATGGCGGGGCGCAACTCCGGTGGAATGGCGTCCTTCAACTCGATGGTGAGATAGGAGATACACCGGCGGGCGTCCAATTGGAAGGGGGCGGTGATGGCGGCCGTCGGGCAGGCCTGGATGCACCGGGAGCAGGAGCCGCAGCGGTTTTTTTCGGGCGCGTCCGGCTCGAATTCCAGGGTGGTGATGATTTCGGCCAGGAAGAACCAATTGCCCAAATTGCGGCTGATGAGATTGGTATGTTTGCCGATGAAGCCCAGGCCGGCGCGTTGGGCCAGATCGCGTTCGAGCAAGGGACCGGTGTCCACATACCAGAGCGAACGCGCGCCGTCGGCGGCGGAACTGACAAAGCCGGCCAGGCTTTTGAGCCGTTGGCCCAGGAGGAAGTGGTAATCCTCGAACCGCGCGTAACGGGCGATTTGGCCCGGCGCGAGGGCGGTTGGCGGGCCGGCGGCGGGAGGCGGCGTGTAACTGGCGGCGAGGGTAATGATGGTCCTGGCGCCGGCCAGGATTTGAGAGGGGTCAACGCGCTTGGAGGCGTTGTCGGCGAGGTAATCCATCTGGCCATGGAGGCCGGCCTCGAGCCAGCGTCGGAAGTGGGCGGCGTGATCGGGGGGGCGTGCCGAGGTGAAGCGGCAGTCATCAAAGCCCAACTGGCTGGCGAGTTGCTGGATTTGGGATTTCACTTTCGGGCGAGGTGGAATTGGTGGAGCACTTGCTGGACGACTTCCTTGGGCGAGCGGAAGCCGGTGTGAATGAGGACGTCGGCCTGGCGATAGGCCGGGGCGCGTTCTTCGAGCAAGGCGCGGATTTTGGCGGGCGGATCGGGCGCCTGGAGGAGCGGGCGGTGCGTCTGCGAGCGCACGCGTTCCCAGATGGTTTCCGGGGAGGCCCAAAGGCAAACGACCAGGGCGTGGGACTTGAGGCTGGCGAGGTTGGCGGGATTGACGACCAAACCGCCGCCGGTGGCGATGACGGTGTTGCGGCGGGCGCAGAGGGATTGGACCACCATCTGCTCGAATTGGCGGAAGGCGGCCTCGCCTTGTTGGGCGAAGATATCGGCGACGGATTGGCCCACTTCATTTTCGATCAGTTCATCGGTGTCAACGAAGGTGAAGCGAAGGTGCTCGGCGGCCAGGCGGCCGACGCAGGACTTGCCCGTGCCCATGAAGCCGACCAGGGCGAGATTGTGAATGGCGCGCGGTTGGAGAGGATTCAACGTCTCAAACTTTCTGCCCCACCATCGGCCCTTTGGCGGGGCAGGTCAAGCGTGAAGCCGCTTGAAATCCGAGCTTGCCGGTATTGAGGACGTTCCGGCCACGCCATCGGCGTGAGGCGCGGGCTACCAGTCGGCGTAATAGGCGATGTAGGAGGAGGCGTAGCGCTCTTTCATCTGGTGGATGGGCACCCATAGGACCGAGCCGTCGAGGTGGCCGACGTTGCCCCCTTCGGATCCGAGTTGAACGGGCGTCTCGTTGACGTAAGGCGGACTCTCCACGATGGAAGAGCCTTGATTCACGGAAGGATCGTAGAGCGCGCCGCCCTTGCGGTGATTAACGATCACCAGGCCATCGCCCCACATATTGATATCGGTCAGAATGACATTGGTGCCTTTTTCGGTAGCCTTGGCGGGAGACCACCAGGCGTAGGGGCTGGCGTAATTCCAAGTATCGGTATTGACGTCGCCGCAGTAGTTGTAACCGATGAGATAGCCCCACTCGGAGTCGTACGGATTAAAGCTGCCAAAGCGGAAGTTGGGGCAGAGGAGGATATTGGAGTTGCCTGAATAAAAGACGATATTGGTGAAGGGTATATTGGCAATGCGGATGATGTGCGATTGATTGTCATTGTCGCGGCAGGGCGGGAGAAATTGGCGGTTGTCATCGGCATACATGAGGATGGCGAGGATGGCCTGGTGCATATTGCTCTTGCAGGCGGCCCGTTGCGCGCTTTCCCTGGCGGAGGTGAGAACCGGGATCAGCAGGGCCGCCAGAATGGCAATAATGGCGATGACCACCAGCAATTCAATCAGAGTGAAGGCTTTTTGAAGGGCAGGTTTCGTGGCGTTGTAACCTCCTTCATCTGCGAGCCAGGATTTGAATTCGATTTGACGACAGGCTCCGTGTCATAGGAAACATCAGATCGTTCCGGGAGGAGCGTTGCTGACGCAACCGACGCGGGGGTTAAGCCACAGCCAGTCTGGATCCGTTGCGCTTGTGGAATTGTTTCCGCCATCCCCTGTGACGCCGAATTCATAGGGCAGTTTTGGAAGAACCGGGCCTTTCCAGGCATGAGCCTCCGCGTGGCCATCGGCGAACGAAAAGCTACCGGTTCCACAGTGGTAATGAGCCGGGGCGTTGGGGAATCCCGGTGAGTCGGGAGATCCCATTTGCATGAAGCCATCGTCCAAAGTGTACATGGTTTCATCGGCAAAAATAAAGGCCAAAGCGGGAGGAGGACAGGTCAGGTCTGAGGTCTTGATGTAAACGCGAATGGGCGCGCTATAATTTATAGGCAGGCCGCCCGCAGCCAAAAACTGCCAGCCCATTTGAGAGTTCATGGAAATGGAGCGAATCCTGTCTCCATTGGCCGAAAAGATGACGTCAGCCGGACACTTATACGCGTGGATTTGGTTCACAAGATAGGGTGCGAGAAGATACTGATTATAATCGATAACATTGGTGTTGTCGGTGAAGGATTCCCAGTTCTCCCCCGAGCCTTCGATCCAAGTGAGATGGGGTCTGTCAGGAATATTGAGCGGGGCGTTGAGCAACATGACAGTTTGAGAATCGTCCGCATACAATTGCCACGCCAACTGAACTTGCTTCTTATTGTTTAAACATAGTGTCTGCCTTCCCTGGTCCTTGGCCCTGGACAGCGCCGGAAGCAACATGGCCGCCAGAATGGCAATAATGGCGATGACCACCAGCAATTCGATCAGCGTGAAGCCGATTGGCGAAGGGAAGCCACTCCGCCGCTTTGGAAATGAGGCGCGCCAAATATTCATTTTCATTTTCATTTTCGCAAGTTCTGCCGGGCATCATGCGCTTGATCGCGCGCGAGGCCCGGTGACAACATACCATCTCAACAACAATTGCGCAAGGGGCGCGCCGCAACCGCGGCCGGCCGCCCCTGGCACCGAGCATCAAACGTCTTAAATGAAGCTCAGTTAATACGGACGACCTTGTAAAACTCACTGACAGCCCCATTGGGCACCGTGACCACAGCCTGCCAGGCGCCTGACGTTGATTGGCTGAAGGTGGCGGCCACCTTGGCAAAAGTTCCGGTGAGCGTGCTCGATCCGAGCAATTCAAAGGAGGCCGCAGTATCGTCCGTGTCGCTATCGGTGAAGTTGACGGTCAAGGTCTTGCTGGCAAGCGAGACGCCGCTGACTGCCGGCGGTGTCAACTGCACCACGCGCGCATTGGAATAATAAACAGCGGCGCCCGACGCGCCGTCGCCGGCCACGTTGCCCACGGAGGCAAACGGGTCGTCGTATCCGAACATGATGTCGCCGGAATTGGCGTAGGTGGCATTGGTATAGACCAAGATCGGGAATTTGTTGATGGACAGAGTGATCACGCCGTTGACTTGTTTAACTTCCACGTCGGCCCATTCGTTGGCAGCCGCGCCATTGCCATCGTTCGGAACGCCCGACGGATATCCGTTGTAAGGAGGATGCTTGAACCAGTTGGTGTAGGGCGCAGTCAGCGCCGCGACATTCTGAAGAAGCGCCCAGCCGGCATTGGGAAGCGGGGGACCTGCGGCCTGGATGTAGGTGTTAATACCGGATTGGCCGTCAACATCGGCGTCAATCCAAAACCAGACGCCATCCGAGTTGGTCGTGCTATTGCCATAGCTGTAATCGGAGGCAAACCAGTTGCAGTTGGTTCCATAATGGTTAATGCCAAAGGTATTGTACTCGGTGGTATAAGTTGTTCCTTCCGACAAGTTCATGCTAAAGCGGAAGGCATAATTTCCACTGAAATTCAACCCGGCCGGATAAAGGTTCACGCCGGCGGAACAGCCGCCACCCGTGGTGCCAATAGGCACATAGTTGTTGATCTTGTTGACCGTCATTTTGAGCGCGTTGGTCCAGCCATTGAGGAGCATCATGGGCGAATAGCCCACGTCATCATTGGTCACGTTGTAACCAAACTCAACATCGAAATCATCCAAGGCGGTTCCATTGGGGAATTGATTGGGATCGGGATTGGCAGCGGTGTAGTTTGGATAATTTGGAATGACAATGGGCGGCACGGTGTTTGAGCCCAAATTGGTGTTGGCAAAGGTCAAAGTCCAGTTGACGCTGTCGGCCGCGCTTGTCAACGGGTCCGACCAGAGAACCGGCGCCGGTGGATCTGCATTATCCACAAGCGTCATGGTGGCTGAACCGGCCACGACCGGGACGGGAGCGTTAGCGTTCAAGCTGACCAGAATCGTCTCATTGCCATGATAAACACCGGTCACAACCGGGTTCGAAACCAGCACCGTTTCAATTTGATCCCCGGGATTGACGGTGACCGCGCCAGCCAGGGCGAGGTAATCAACACCCGCCTTCGCAGTGCCACCGTAGGAGAAAGCGTTTGCCGGGATGGTGTAAGCGGCGGCGTTGGTATCTCCAAAACGTGTAATGACAAAGGAGGCGTAATCGTTTGATATTCCCCGATACATGATTGGAGCGGCAACAGACGTAATGCCAATCTCTTGCGGCCCCGTATTTGCAATCGCCATCGTGGCGCTAGTCGGTGGCGCAACCGAATAACCGGCGCTGCCCGACAAGTTCAAGACAACGGTCAAGGTTGCCGCGTCGGTGACATTGGTAAGAGCTGTAATGGTGACTTGGACATTGGACGCGCCGGCGGGGAAGGTGACGCTGTTGGCGGAGCTGGCGGCGTAGGTGGAGCCGTTGGTCGCCGTGCCGCCCAGCGAGTAATACACCGTCAGGGGAGAGTTTGTACTGCCCGTGCGGGTGAGCGTAAATGTGCCGTTGGTGGGATTGCCGTAGGTGTTGGCCTGGGAAATGAGCGGTTCATCGGCCGACACACTGACGGACTGCGTGGCATAGGCCAAGGAAAATGTGCCATTCTTGCCGGTCGCATCATTGCCGGTAATGGCAGTGGTGGTAAGCCCAAGAGAGAAGACGCGCAGCAAGCCCTGGCCGGAACTGACTGTATAGATGTTATCGGCGGCGTCCCAGCAGATTCCGCGAAGATCCTCGGTTTCCGGAGAGTTGGTAATGGTTTGGACGGTGGAAGGCTGCGGCACACCATCAACCAGACTCATAACGACGATGTCATCGTAAATCAAGCCAACAGCCACGAACCTCTCGTCCGGGGACACCTTGACGGCGAATGCATAGTCAAAGGGATCAGGACCGACGCCGACAACAGCCAGAGAGTCGTACAATTGATTCATCCCTGTAGGATCGAAAACCTGAAGGCAAGGCGCGCCATAACTTGCAGCGCGATAAAACATGCCATAGATGTTGCCCGTCTGACTGCCGATGTCCACATCAATATCCAGTGTATAGCTGGGGTAACCCAAGCTCGAAAGGCCCAAGGTAACGGAAAGATCCGGCGCGTTGCCCCAAGGCAAGGGACCCGCTCCAATTGTGTAAGAATTGACGTTATTAAAGTCGCCGGCAAAAGTGTTGAATCCCAGCGTTGTGTTTGACCCGGCCTCATCAACGTACAAACAATCATCGGCCGTCCAAAGGACCATGTTGCCGCCCGCAATGGAGCCGGTGACCACCGGCTCGCCGAAAATCTGGCCATGAATACCGGCGGCGGTGCCTGCCACAACGCCGAGGTCGGCCAAAACCTGATTGGTATATAAGATGAAATCCGGGTCAAACTGCCAGACCATGGCGCCGGCGGCTGTGAAATCGCCGACATAGACTTCACCGTCGCTGGCGACGCTCAACCGATATGGGCTGCTGCTGGAGCTTTGCCAGACTCCCCTGGTCAAGCCGGCTGTCCCACCCGCCTCGATGCTTTGATCGGCGTTGAGAATGTAGAGGCCCTTGCCCTTGGCGCCAGTGGAACTGTTGGCAAGGTAAATCCGCCCGAATAAAGGCCCGTTGGTCGGGTTGACGTTGATGCCAATGCCGCGCGGCGTGTTCCACGTATTGAAGGCATTAGTGTCCACACTGATCTGTGAGGGCGAGCCGGAGCCGACTTTGCTGACGGCAATGGCATAGGAGGTGTGGGTCCCCAAAGCGAAGGAATTCAAGCCAACCACGGGCGAAGGCAATGTCAGGGTGGAGTGGTCTTCAAAAGTGACGACAACCGAGTCCGGCTGTTCATTCAAGTAGAACTGGATGGTTCCGCTGTTGTTGGTGACTTCAGCGGCATACGGGGTGGCGTTGGCGCTCAAAGCCGAAAGCAGGGCGGTTCCGGCAACACAAATGAGGAATCGAAACGTTTTCATAATGATTTTAATGGTCAAAAACACTTTTCGCGGCACTTGACGTGTCTGCGAAAAAACGAGCTTAACACCCTGTCCGCGTTCATGTCAACAGGGAAACGCAAAAAAAAATCTGAAAACATTTTAGCGGGCGCACACCGATTTTTGAAGGGGCCGTCGCACGGGGGAAAGGGTTTCACTTTGATTAGGTTTGAATAGTTTCCCGGATACCCCCGCATTTCTGCAAAAAGGATTAGAAGCCCCGGTGCGCAAGGAACGGCGCGCCCTACCTTCCGTTTTTCTGCAAAAAGGGGTGAATTTTGAGCGGCTGGATTGGCAAGTTGCTGATTTCCAGACGCTTGGGGCCGGAAGAAAGGGTTCACCTTCCTGGTACGGCAGATCTGCCGCTCTGCCCTGAACTCTTGGGCGGCGCGGCAGCCCCGATAGCGTTCGGGGGAACCGCCCGCCCTACCGCGAGGTAGAGATTTTTATCCTGCATCTGCGCGAGACGCACCGCCCAGCGAACCGGGTCGGTCGCGCTCCCGGAAACCGTTCACCCGGCTTGCAGGCGGTTGCGGACGGTCTGGACGAGCTTTTGCGGAGGATAGGGCTTTTGGAGGAAATTGACGCCATCCTTGATCTCGAAGTCCTTGCCCATCAATTCCGAGCTGTAGCCGGTGGTGAAAATGACCTTGAGGTCAGGATTCTCAACCTTGAGTTTCTCCGCCAATTGCAGGCCGGAAATGCCGTCGGGCATGACCATGTCGGTCAGAAGGAGGTCCACGTGGGGCCTGGTTTTGGACCAGAGTTCCAAGGCGGCCAGACCGCTGGGGGATTCGATGACTTCATAGCCGCCGCGTTCGAGGACCTTGCGGACCAGGGCGCGCAGGGTCGGCTCGTCTTCCACGACCAAAATGGTCTTCTTAGCTGGCGGGACTGCATCCATGGCGTATTATCTGGTCTGTTTTCATGCCCTCTGGCAAGCCTTTTCTGGACTCCACGCGCCATTGCCGAGAGGGCGTCCTTGCGCGCGGGAGGCCCCACCCTGCCCCCGGCGCGGGCAGATTTATCCTTCACAAGTCACAGACCGGGTTGTTCAATTTTGAAGAACCCGGTCGAACAACTGGAGAAGGTGGCTTGATAGACGCCCGAACTGCCCGTGATGAAGGCGCCGGCGACAGTTGTATAAGGGCCGTTGAGGGTGGGCGAGCCGACGAGGGTGAACGCCAAAGGGGCCGGATTGCCGGAGGCGGTGAAGGAGATGGTGACATTGGCGCAGCCGGTAGTGGTCCTGCTGGCGGTGATGCCGGTGATGTTGAGCACCCCTGGAACGGTCCCCTGCACAATTCTAAAAAACCCGGTTGAGCAATTGGAGAAGGTGGCTTGATAGACGCCCGAGCCGCCTGTGATGACCGCGCCAGGGACAGCCCGATAAGCGCCGTTGACGGTGGACGAGCCGATGAGGGTGAAGGCCGAAGGGGCCAGATTTACGGGGGCGGTGAAGGTGATGGTCACAGTCGCGCAACCGGGAGTCGTCCGGCTGGCGGTGATGCCGGTAATGTTGATGAGCACCCCTGGAACCATGATCTGCGCCACAGACACGGTCGTGTTGGTGTTCGGTCCGGGCGGCGACCAGACCCGCCAGAGATCCGCCGTGGTGGAGGCGGCATAGAGATTGCCCACATTATCCCAAGCCGCGCACGTGTACCAATTGCCCAGATCCAGGTTGGTCAGAGTCTGGACGGTCGCGCCGTTGGTCACAGATACCACGGAGCCGTCGGCGACGTTGCGCACACGAATGCCTCCATTGACGCCATTATAGCCACCGGTGACGGTGGCGGTCCCGCCTGAATCGTCCATAGGAGTGGCCACCCAAGTTGGATGCGTACGGGAGTTGATGACCGTATCCATGATGCCGGTATCCGCGTCATCATTGGTTCCAACGCCCCATAGCACTTCTCCGGAGGATTTGCCCAGCGCGTAGCCGGCGCCGCCGGCTTCAGGAGGGAGAATGCCGCGGTTCCAATTGGTGAAAACCATCGTTCTGAGAGCGGGATCGCCGGCATTAAGCCGATCTTGTGAAACGAAGATGTCAAGATTGGTATCTACGCTGCAACCGCCCGAAGAAACCAGGGAAAGGTCTCCGCCTGTCATTACGGCCTGCGTGCCGACGGTGTCCTTGGGATCAGAGGCGCCGTTGATCATGTGGTACATCCAGATGCCCCAGTTGGGAGAATCAGCGTCGCAGAGCCAGACGGCGGCATTGGTGGTGGCAGCGGATGTGACATCAAAATTGTTAATGCCGTAATAGAGATCCTTAAGGTCCGGGTTGCCGGAATAATTGTTGGGGCCGCCCAGATTGCCGCCCTCTGCTCCGCCGTCGTCAATCACAACCTGGTATTTTGTCACCTGCATGTCGAAAGCGACGATCGCGCCTATGGAGCTGTAATCCAGCATGTAAATCCTGTCATCGTCGCCGATCCGCAGTTTCCAGGGAACAAAAGAGGATCCGCTGGGCATCTCATTGGTGTGGAGAGATAAATTACCCGCATCGTCGTTGGTATATCCGCCAAAGCCAAAGCCGCCTTCATCGGCAAAAGTGCCGTCGGCGTTCATTTTGTAGATGCCGTCCAGGATGGCGGCCCCGGAAACCGGGTTGACACCCCCTTCGAGTGAGCAGCCCACGACGACGCGTCCATAATAGGGGCTGTTGATGTTGTTATCCACAGCCATGCCGTTGGGTTCATAAGCATAGTTGCCGGCATTGGTGTCAACGCTGATCTGCGTCCAAAAGGGGAAGCCGGTGGCCGCCGCGGTGATGCTCACGGAATAAGTTCCGCCGGTCGCAGGGGTCCATGAGACCGAATTGAGACCCATATTGGTTCCGCCGGCAATGGCGGCCACGAGGGTCTTGCCCTGCAGGATGTTGACCGTGACGCCCGCGGTGGCCGCCTGATTGAGACGGTAGGTGATGGATACGGGGCTGCCGGAAGCGGCGTTGGTGCTGGTCAAACTGCCATTGACTTTGATGTCAGTGGCATAAACGTTGGCACGGGCCGTGTTGGCGGAAAAGAAGAAAGCCAGCGCGAAGCCAGCCATCCAACGGGCATAAGGCGCCTTTATAGTTATCATGCTCATGTTTTAGTTATGATGTCTCGATTTTTGGAATATGAACGCGGCCACTCTCTCAATGGGAAAAACGCCAGCCGCCGCGGCGGGCAACAAGAGTAAAAGCATCAATTTCAAGCGGCCTGTCCATCACATCATCCTTTGTCAACCACCCAATGTTTCACAAAGGCCGCCCAGTGGCAAGTTCTTTTGCTCTTTCCCTGGCGATTCAGTTCCTGGCCGTGGCCTCGAAGTCAAAGAGCCGGCAGCCGAAGACAGGGGTCTGGGTGACCGGCGCCGGTTTGTCGTGGAGCAGGTCTTCCAAGGCGCCGCGGCCGGGGTTGGAGCCGGGATGGCCGCGCGAGAGCGTCACGCCGCCCTCGAAGCGGAGGCGGCCCTCGGCGTCGTAAAGAACGACCTCCCCGGAGGTTTGAGCGCCAAAGAGCCGCGCCTCGTGCCCGGCCCGGTCCAGCCCGACGGTGACGCCCGGAATGGCGGCCGCTTGGCGCCACAGGCCGGTCAAGACCGAATTGGTGGAGTGGCTGTTGGGTTTGAGAAACAAAACGCGGGCGTTGACGCGGCCCCCGCAATGAGCCATCAGCACGGACAATTCGCCGACGCTGGCCTTGGAGCACGGGCAGTTGGGCTGGACAAACATGATCAGCGTGGGGCAATGAGGCGGCCGAGGCACCTGGCTGGCGACGGGCCATCTGGCCGGAGGCACGCCGGCCGGCCCTGGTTTGTTGGAATAGGACATCATGGCAAAGGATCCCCACACCGCCAGCCCCAGCCACAAAAGGGGGATGGCCGGACTGACGCTTCGCTGTTCTTTCAACGGCGCTTTCATGCCATGCGTTTGTGACGATAAATCGTCGCGCAATCGGTGTTATCGGCAGATTTGCGCCCGGACTTTAGGAGAACTTTGATGTGCGCCGGGAATCGGATTTGCATTGCGTGCGCCCCGGCAGGCCGGCTATAATGCGGGAACGCCCCCAATAATGGGTCCGCTGAGTCAACGCCTATGAAGAAAAGCGCCAAAATCGCCCGCGGAACGCAGAGCAAAGCTGCCGCCGGCAAGATTCATCCCATCGTCATCTACCCCTTCAAACAGCCCGGCCATTATACGGACGTGGAGGCCCTTTACCAGTGGGTGGCCCGGCTGGCGGCGGAGCCGGGAAGTTACGCCCGCCCCATCACGGTCATGGACCGCAAAACCCATTACGCGATGGAAGGGGACCGGGCGTTCGTGGATTTCCGGCGCAAGACCATCGCCCGCCACTCGGAGATTCTGGACGCTTGGTGCGTGGACACCTGCCAAATGTGGTACGTGGGCCTGGGCGCGGCCTTTGAGCGCGGCGGCGCCGATGACGTGTATTGGCTCATACCGGGGGACTTCGATTACGGCTCGGCCGCCGGCCAGGAAGTTCTGGGCGGATTGCACGACCTGCCGGAAATCATCCTGGAACTGGACCAGGACGTGTGCATCGGGGAAATCGCGACCGACCACAATAATTCCAAATGCCTCATTGACACCTACGGCACCTTCGCCCTGCTTTACACCTGGTTCCCGGCCGAGGCGCGCGAAATCCGGCAATTCACCGAACGGCCGCGCTCGGAGTTTTTCGCCGTCCGGCACGGTTTTTTGCGCGAGGCGCTGGCGCGGCGCTGGTATCCCTACGAACAGACGATGGTGATGCTCTTGCAGGCGGTCTCCGACAGAAAGCGGATCAGCCGCTTCATGGTCGGCAATATATCCGACTTGCCGGAAGGACGGGAGCCGCTGGCCCTGGCCGCGCAACAGGTCGAGCGCGCCGAACGGGTCCTGAAATCCGTCTGGCTGGAGCGCCATCCCTCCAGCGGGGATTGGATTGAGGAGTATCGCCGGCTGGAGATGCAGTCCGACCAGGTGCGGCGCACGGCGTTGACGATTTTGCAGAACCTCTTGACGTAACGGCGGCGGACGGGGGAAAATTTTGTTGTATGTGTGGATTTGGATTATGAAATCGCTCAGTTATCAAAAGCCCTTGCGCGCCGTCAATTTCATCTGCCACGCGACCAAGGCCGCCGCGGTGAGCGTGGTGGGCGATTTCAATGATTGGAACCCGGCGGCGCATCCCATGAAACACATGCCCGACCGTTCCTGGCTGCTGACGGTCAACCTCAAACACGGCCATCATCGTTATGCCTTCCTGGTGGACGGCGTCCTGAGCCTGGACCCGCACGCGCAGGGAATCACCCGCAACGACAAAGGCGAGCGCGTGTCGCTGGTGCCGGTCAGTTGAACCTTAAAAAAGCGGTTGAAGCCACAGACGGACACAGATGAACACAGATTTTTCTGAAAAACGTCTTTCACCGGTTGGGTGAATCCTGTCTTTTCACAATTCCTTCTGATCTGTGTCCGTCTGTGTTCATCTGTGGCTTTGACTTTTTCTTAAGGATCAGTGGTTCAACCTGTCGGGTCCGCCGGCGCGGCGGGAGTTGGCTCTTGCAGCGCCACCAGCACCCGGCGCACCAATTGTCCCTGGTAGGTGTAGCCCGGTATCAGCGTTTCGCCCACCAGCGCGTTTTGGCCCGGCGCCTCGTTTTCCCGGAGCTGATGCAGTTTTGGATCGAAGGGTTCGTCTGCGAGCGCCAGCATCGGGGCCAGGCCGATGCGACGGGCGGCTTCGCGGCAGCTATTCTGGAACTGGCCGATCTGCTCGGCCAACGCCGGCTGCCCGGAACGGCAGGCCGCCCGATTGAGCGCGAAGACATGGTCCAAAATATGGATGACAACATGAAGCCAGTCCGCCTCCGCCCGGCGCATTTTTTCCGCCTCGACCCGCAGGTGGGCCTTCTCGGAGTCGTTGACCTTTTGCAGAAACTCGCGCATCGCCCTGGCCTCGGCGGCAACGGATTCGGACACGGCTTTGGCAGCGGCGACGGAATCGGCGGCCTGCAGTTGGTATTCGCGCCACTGATTGGTGGCGCCAAGGATCTGGGCGGCCAACTGGTCAAGCTTTTGTAATTGACTCACCGAGTCCGCCAGCAGCCGGGCCTGGGCCAGGGCCTGATCGTCCTCGTCGCGCCGGAGGAAAGGGATCAGACCGCACACGGCCGCCCCCGTTGTGCAGAGGATCAACAGCATTGCCTCCCACCACAGCAGCGGATGATGTCCCTGTCGGAGCAACAGGAAGGCCAGCCCCAGAAAGAGAGCATCCGCGGTGACGAAGGGCCAGAGCGGCAATTGCGATTTCGCATCGGTCATTGGGGCAGATTAAGTGCAAAGTTCAAAGTTTCCAACCCCGAAAGTCTCGGGGCAAGAGTTCAACCCGCTTTCGCCAAGGCTGTTTCACCGATTGGTCCCGGATTTTTGGTCGTTACGTGGAGAAGAGGAAGATGGGGCGGCGGGTTCCTTGGGTTGCAGGTGGGAAAGCTGCCAGGGCATCGAGCGTATCGAAGGCTGGCGAAAGCCCAGTTGGACGTTGAAATGGAAGTGATCGGCGATATTCTGCGCCAGGGCTTGGAAGGGGCTTTGCGGCGGTTCGCCCAAAACCAACCCCCAAGTCCAGACTTCGCCTTCGCGCGTCAGAGCCACGCCGATAGGAGCGTGGACACCGGGGGCCGCGGCATGAGCTGCCCCGGCGATGAAGGCGACACAATCCTTTTGGAACTCCAATCGCCGGAATCGCACCGGCTTGTAAGGGCTGCGGGGGCCGTTGGGTTTGCCGTCCGACGCATCCATCAACCAACGCGAGCCGTCCTTTCTTGTCAGGCCCTGGCACCACCACAGACCGCAGGTGGAAATGCTCCGCCAATCGCTGTCAGTGCCGACGCGGGTCGGGGCGGCATCCAGATTCCGATTCGTCACGCCGGTATAGACATGCGCTTGCCGTCCCCAAGCCCAAAGAGTCCCGTCCGATTTGATGGCGAAGACCGTGCCTTCCGTCCCGATGCCGACGTCTGTCCAATTGCTGTCCGGGGAGATGCGCATGGGAGCAACAATCTGGCCGGCGCCCTGGGCAAAGGCGGGATTGGGATTTTCTCCCCAATACCAGAGACTGCCATCGGATTGCATGGCGACGGTTTCCAACCCTCCAGCCCAGACCTTGATCCAATTGGTGGCCGTGCCGACCTGCATCGCGTTAGTGACTGAGCGGTTGGTAAATCCGACGCCCAACTCCCCGGCCCAATTCATCCCCCAAGCCCACAACGTGCCATCCTTTTTCAGCGCCAAACTGCTGTATGAGCCGGCCGCAACCTGTTTCCAATCCGTTCCTGGAATGGAGGGCACGGGCCTGTTCTGCATCAGCGCTCCGGTGCCATCGCCCAACTCAGCCCTTGTGTTTTCGCCCCACGCCCAAATCGTGCCGTCGGATTTTAGCGCCAAATTATGCTCACACGCCGCGGAAACGCCGACCCAATTGGTGTCATGGCCGATGCGGCACAGCCGGGTCTGGCTATGGACGTTGCCCAAGCCCAGCACCGGCCAGCCGACAAAGTCGTTGCCCCAAGACCAGAGGCTGCCGTCGAAAGCAAGGATAAGCCCGTGAGTTTCGCCCAGGCTGATGACAGGGGTAACGCCGCCGACGGGCAGTTTTGGCTCGTCCCGGCTGAAGAAACCGTTCGCCAACATCATGGCCAGGATGACGATGCAAACGCCGAGCAAGATCCCTGCGCTGGCGATAACCGTTGTTTTGAGTTTCGTTCTGGCCATTTATCCTGGCGCCGCTTCAATGCCGCTTGTCGTCCGGTTCAAAGCGGCAGAGTCCCTTTTCAGTTTAGCGGTCGCTGCCGCAGGTGCCAGCGCAAAACCCGCAATGTTCTCGCCCGGAGCGCAAACCTGGCTTTGGCACCCCACCACCTGTCCCCCCCGAAACAGCCGTTGCTCCGTTGCAATCATTGATAATCAAGGACTTAAACCGTTGCATGAGCCGTTACAACCGTCACCTATGCCGTCACATTTTGGTTCTTCGCTATTTTCAGCGGAATACCCTGTAAAGAGGCTGGATGGCCGATTGGCTGCCTTTTGCGTGAAAAGCGCAATCTGCAACTACCGGCAACTACCGGCAACTACCGGCAACTTTCGGCGTCAAAACTGTCACTTTTGGCGCTTGGCTGCAACTTGCGATGAGGCTCGATTAGCCGCGATTAGCCGCGATTCCCGGCGTGAAAACGACCCGCTGACGCCCTTGCGCGCCCGCCTTCGCCAAGGCTTCCGCCTCCGCCAGGCTACGGCGGACAGGTCCGCCTTCGTTGAAACTTCCGCCTTCGTTAAAACTTCCGCCTTCGTTAAAACTTCGGCGGACAAGACGGCGGACAGGATGGCGGGCGAGACGGCGGGACAGGGCAGAGATGCCCTCACCCTCCCCTCTCCCACCCGCTGCGCTCGCGCGCAGGCGCGGCGAGTCCGATGGTAGAGGGTGGCCGACAGGCCGGGTGAGGGTCATTGCCGGTGGGGGGCGTCCTTCCCTTCAAAATGTCAAAGAACAGGCGCGCGAGCGCCACACAAGGCCCATATTACCACGGTTTGGTGGGACTGCAACATAAAAAGCGCAATATATTTTTTGGCGGACCCCGGGACCGGCGATAACGGGCCAAACGCCTCTTAGAGCGTGTTTTGAAAACGGTAGCGCGACCGTCCCGGTTGCGAGTTTAAGCACTGTCCCGGTGGTTTGTCCCCCCGGGATGGGGCGGCGGGACGCCGCCCGAACTCGCAGGCGAGACGCCTACGCCACATTTTCAAAACACGCTCTTACTGATAAGGCCGCAGGACAGACGACGAAAGAGCAGCCGCCAAAAAGCGGGTAATTCGTTTTGTCGTTTGATAGGCGGCAGGCGGGTCGTTGAGCTCAGATACGGCACTTGACACACTGACAAAAACGGCATGATGCGAAGCGCCAAAAGCCTGCTGTGAAGGCAGGGTAATAAATGCGGAAGTTCTCCGCGAAAACGGCGTGGTGCGATTGTCGGTGGCACCGTCAACTCGGTTCGCATGTCTGGACGCGGTGTGAAACGACGTGGGTGCCCTTGGTGGCCAGGGCGGAGGGCGGCGCGCCAGCGCCGCCGCCGCCCTGGCCTCCAAGGGTTGCTTGAAGATGCACTATGCCCCGATGAAATTGAGGGATGCACAATCCAAACCGCCTCGCATGCGGTCATCGCGCAACTTGGAGATAGCCTGTGACGATTGATGGCGAGGGGCAAGCCGGCGCCTCGGGTGCGCAGCGGGACCACGGCTAGTGACAAAGTTCAGTGCCAGAACGGCCGGGGGCCGGTGCTCGTGTTTTTCGACATGGGGAAGCTGGTCAATGCCGCTCTGGTTGAGAAAAAACCATCGGAGGCGATAATTCCTTGAGG
>Ga0326728_10004973_pt1 | contig 38367 bp, 22 predicted proteins | sample MB3enrmetagenome_FD_207602 | JGI IMG/M metagenome (GOLD analysis project Ga0326728, IMG submission 207602) | Lab enriched peat soil microbial communities from McLean, Ithaca, NY, United States - MB31MN | ecosystem: Environmental > Terrestrial > Soil > Wetlands > Peat | place: USA: New York... | reverse complement strand
GGCGTCGTGCCGTTGGCTGTAGCGCTAAAACTGGCGCTTCCTCCAAAACCCACCGACGCGCTTTGGGGCGACACGTTAATGGAGGAGGGAGCCACGATCACACTCAACGTCGCCGCAGCGCTGGTTAGAGTCTCGTAAGGGTTGCTCACTATGCAGCGGTAATAGCCGGCGTCGCCCGGCCCAACGTTGTTGATCGTCAGCGTATTCGTTTGCGTGCCCATCGTATGGCTGTCTTCCAGCAGGCCGTTGCCGTTGTACTGCCACTGATAGGTAAGAGTCGGATCGCCTGTGGCCTGGACCTGGAATTGAGCGTTCTGGCCTTGGTTGACCGACAGGTTCGTCGGCTGCGTCGTGATGGCGGGTGCCAGCCCAAATGTGAACATGTTCGAGGCCGTGACGCTGTTCCCATCGGGATTGGTCACACCTACGTTCACCAAGCCGGATGGCGACGCCGGGGTCACCGCGGTCAGGACGGTGGAACTATCCACCGTGACCGAGGCGGCGGGCAACGAGCCGAATCTCACTGTGGCCCCAGTTTCGAAACCCGTCCCGGTGATGGTCACGGTCGTGCCCCCAAGGTTCGGACCGGCGCCCGGAAGAACGGAGTTGATCATCGGCGGCAATCCCACCGGGTTGACTGTCAACGAGCCATGCACATAATTGATGGTGTAATTGGCCGGCGTGAAGGTGCCACCCGTGGCTGCGCTGGGCGTGATCGGGTATGGAGATCCAGCGACTGTTGCAGTGGAGTTCGTGCCGGGGCTGCTCAACGTCACGGATCCCACTGTCTCTCCGTTCTGCAGGCCGCTGGCCGTGAACTCCGTCCCCGCAAAGGTGAACGTCTGCCCAAAGTACTTGCTCTCATTCTTGGCGGTAATCACCAATGGCGCCGGGTTCACCGTCAGGGTGCCGTCGGCGTAAGCAATGGTGTAGTTACCCGCCCTCGGGCCGCTGGCCGCGCTGGGAACGATGAGATAGGGGCCTGCAGTTGCCGTCGGTGGACTGCCGGCGCTGCTCAATGTCACGCCCTCGATGGTGTCGCCGTTAAGCAATCCAACACTGCTAAACGCCGTGCCCGGCAACGCCGCCGTCTGCCCATAAGTCTTGCTGGCGTTGCTGGCAGTGATGGTCAGCGGCGCCGGGTTGATTGTCAGTGTGCCAGGGACATAAACGAAAGTGTAAGTGGGATCCACCGCACCGCTCACCGTGATGGGCCAGCTTCCGGCATGGCTGAGGCTCGTGCCGGTTGTCGAGATCGACGGCGCGGCGGTGAGCGATGCCGGCGTGTCGCCGTTGATGAAGCCATTATAAGTGAACGTTAGCGCCGGCACGGTTCCGCCATAAGTCATGCTCGCGTTGTTGGCGGTGATGGTCAGCGTGGCCTGCTGGACGGTCATAGTTCCAGGCACGAAACTATAGGTGTAATTGGTGTCGTTAATTGTTCCCAGCCCCACCGATATCGGATAGGGTCCTGCCGGACTGCTGCTGGTCGCGGTTGTGGCTAGAGCAGGAACACCGTTCAGCACGGAGGGGGTTTCGCCGTTGACGAAGCCATTGTAGCTCGCCGTCAGCGTCGGCACCGCGTTGCCCACGAACATATTCAGATTGTTCGCGGTGATGGTCAACGGCGCCGGGTTGACCGTCAATGAACCATCCACGTAACTGATGGTGTAGTTGGTCAACCCCGTCCCGACCGCCGCGCTCGGAACGATGTTATATGGAGTTGCGCTTGCATTCGCAGTCGGCGGCGCCCCGGTGCTGGTCAGGGTCACGCTCGTTACGGTGTCGCCGTTGACCAACCCGGCCACGCTGAATTCAGTGCCCGCGAAGGTCTCCGTCTGCCCGTAACTCTTGCTGGCGTTGCTGGCCGTGATGGTCAAGGCCGCTTGCTGAACGTTGATCGTCACCGTGTTGGTGAGCGGATTGGGATAGTCCCCCGTGTCCGTGGGCGTGAAGATGGCTGTCAGCGTTTGGCCGTTGCCGGCTGGTAGCACGGTCCCCGGCGGCGGATCGTAATTGAACGCACCGGCAATATTGGCGGTGGCATTGAGTTGCGCGGCGGAGAGCGGGACGCCATAGGCAATACCCGCCGGATTGGCCCAGGCAATGGTCACTGCAGGAACGCATTTCCCGCCATGGCCATCATTGTAGATGGCGGCGATTTCCTCACCCGTCAGCGCCCGGTTGTAAATGGACATTTCGTCGATCGCGCCAAGAAACGAATCGTTGTTGTTGCCATTCAGATTGTCGGCCCGGCCACCAATGGCCGCCTCCGTGGTGAACTGGTAAACAGGATTGTAACTTCCGGCCGCTGAAGACGCCACGCCGTCGGTGTAAAACACCACCGTCCCGCTGTTGGTGACGGTAACGGCTACGTGATGCCAATTGGTGTCCGTCACGCTTGCCGTGGTGGTCACCGAGCCGACGCCAACCTGAGTCAGGAACAGCCCTCCGTTTGGAAACATGCCAAGGCCGTAGCCGCCCTGCCCATACGCAAACAATACCGCGCTGCCGTTGACGGCCGTGGTGTCGCTCGAAGCAGCCGTCGTGCTGGCGCGCTGGATCCAAGCTTCAATGGTGAAATTCTGCAATTGGAGATTGGCCGGGTTGCCCACCACGACCATTTGCTGGTCGGCGCTGAAGTTGAACGCCTGCCCGACTTCCCCCGGCACATAGGTCACGCCGTTTTCGTTGGTGCCGGTGTTGCCGCTGATGACGTCGAACGTGTTCCCATCCCCTTTCCACCAACTGACCAGGCCTGATGGGGCAGCGCCGCATGTGAAGACATTGATCGTCACGCTCGCGTTGGTCGTATTGTAATCAGTGGCATCCGCCGGTGTAAAGGTGGTCGAAAGCGTCTGTCCGTTGCCGCTGGCCAGCACGGTTCCAAGGGGCGGATCATAGACGAACGAGCCGGAGGTGTTGGCCGTGGCGTCGAGCTGCTCGCTGGTGAGCGGCGCGGGGTAAATGATGCTTGCCGGATTGGCCCATGTGATCACCGGCGTGGCCTTGCCCACAGTCAACCAACCGTTGACGTAGGTGATGTTATAGTTGGTCACCCCGTTCCCAACCGCCGCGCTCGGCGCGATGCTGTAGGGCGACCCGCCCACGCTCGCGCTGGCAGCCGCGCCGGCGCTCGTCAACGTGACGCTCGTCACCGAGTCGCTGCCGATCAGCGCGCTGTTGGTGAATTCCGTCCCGGCAAAGGTCACCGTCTGCCCGTAGGTTTTGCTCCGGCTGTTGGCCCCCACCGTCAGTGGCGCCGGCTGGACATAAATCGTCGTGGTTACATTGGTTGGCGAATAATGAACGAGATCGGTCGGCGTAAAAGTTGCCGAAAGCGTTTGGTTGCCCGATGGGATGACCGTCCCGGACGGCGGATTGTAAGTAAACGAGCCTGAAATGGTAGAAGTGGCATCCAATTGAGTCGCGCTCAACGCGGTCCCATAGACAATCGAAACCGGAGTCGGCCAGACCGTCACCGGCACCAGGCTCAGCACCTGGATCGTCGTCGCCGTGGTTCCGACGGTGGTCTGCCAAACCGCCACCGGCGGCAGATTGGTGCTGGAGAAACTGCCCGAATGCGAGCCGTAGGTGATTACCTGAAAGGCATTGCCAATGCTTGGCACGAAACCATGGTTGAGATTTGCGTTCAAGTTTAGCGCATTCAAAGACGGGCTCCCGGCAAAATTGATCACTCCGTAATTTGCCGCCGAGTTGATCCCAACCTGGAGCGTGCTGCCAAAGGAGGTGAACGTCGAAAGCACGCTGATCGTCCCCGTTTGCGCGTTCAAGGATCCATAATCCGAGACAGGCGCGTAAATGGCGCTGGTACCGGTGCCGCCGGATTTGACCACCGTCCCGTAATTGACCAGCGTGGGCGGACCGTAACCGCCGCTGCCGTCGTTGTAGGAGTTGATGTAGGTGTCGGTCGGAAAATTGACCGTGCCGCTGGATTGGTTGATGAGCAGGCCGGGGCCGCTGCCATAACCGCCATTTTGAATCAGGCGCAGATCACCGGAGTTGATGTTGATGGTTCCCGTATTGGTCAGTATGCCGCCCAAGTTTACTTCTCCCCCTTCTATTGCCAGAGTGGCGTTGCTGGCCAGCGTCAGCACTGCGCTCCCGCCAATGTAGCCGCCCGTCCAGATGCACGAACCGTTGATGACGTTGCTTCCAATTAATCCTCCACCCGCCAAAATCGAATTGGCCGTCGTCAGGGTGCCGTTGAGCGTAAAGGTGCCGCCATCCCAGACAATGGTCCCGGCTCCGGTCATCAAGCCGGCAGGATCGAGAATGTAACCCGAACCAAAGGCGATGGTGGTTCCATTGGTCGTCTGAAAATGCCCGTCGCCTTCACCGCCGCCGTCGCTGTATATCGAGCCTGTTTGGGCGTTGACCGTCCCGTGGTTTACAATTGGGGCGTAGATGGTGCTGGTGCCCGTGCCGCCGGATTTGACCACCGTCCCGTAATTGACCAGCGTGGGCGGACCATAGCCGCCGCTGCCGTCGTTGTAGTAATTGATGTAGGTGTCGGTCGGAAAATTGACCGTGCCCGTTGATTGATTGATGAGCAGGCCGGGGCCGGAGCCGTAACCGCCATTTTGAATCAGGCGCAGATCGCCGGAAACAATGTTAATAGTCCCGGCATTGGTCAAGATGCCGCCGAGGTTCATTTCTCCCCCTTCCACATTCATCACCCCGCTGGGCGCAATGGTCAAAGTGGCGTTGCCGCCAACATAGCCGCCCGTCCAGTTTAAAACGCCCGCAATCACGCCGGTACTTCCTGTCAATTGGGCTCCACCCAAGGTCACATTGGCGTTGGTCATGAGCCCGTTGAAGGTAAAGGTTGTGTTCCCATTCAAATAAATGATTCCAGCCCCGGTCAGGACGCCACCGGGATTATCCACGCTGCTGGCACCGATGGCAATGGTGCCCGTCTCCGCGTTCACCAAACTGTTATTGATCAACGGCGCGTAAATGGCGCTGGTACCGGTGCCGCCGGATTTGACCACCGTCCCGTAATTGACCAGCGTGGGCGGACCGTAACCGCCGCTGCCGTCGTTGTAGTAGTTGATGTAGGTGTCGGTCGGAAAATTGACCGTGCCGCTGGATTGGTTGATGAGCAGGCCGGGGCCAGAGCCGTAACTGCCATATTGAATGAGCCGTAGATCACCGGAGTTGATGTTGATGGTTCCCTTATTGGTCAGTATTCCGTCCAAGTTTAGTTCTCCCCCTTCTATTGCCAGAGTGGCGTTGCTGGCCAGCGTCAGCACTGCGCTCCCGCCAATGTAGCCGCCCGTCCAGATGCACGAACCGTTGATGACATTGCTTCCAATTAATTCTCCACCCGCCAAAATCGAATTGGCCGTCGTCAGAGTGCCGTTGAGCGTAAAGGTGCCGCCATTCCAAGCCATGGTTCCTGCGCCTGTCATCGCGCCCGCGGGGTCCAGGATATAATTTCCTCCGAAAGCAACCGTGGCCTGTGCTTCCGCCCGGAACGTTCCGTGGCCTTCCCCTCCGCCGTTGCAACTAATCGTCCCGCTTTGCGCATCCATGGTTCCATTGTTATAGAGAGGGGCGGTGATGGAACTTGTGCCCGTGCCGCCTGATTTAAGCACGGTCCCCTGATTCGTCAGCGTGGGTGTGCCGGTGCCGCTCCCGTCATTGTAGTAAGCAATGTATTCATCGCCTTGGAAATTAATCGTTCCGGTGGACTGATTGAGCAGCAGGCCGGTGCCGCCGCCATATGAACCATATTCGATGAGTCGGACACCTCCGGAAGCCAGATTAATTGTTCCGGCGTTGGTGACAATGCCGCTTAAATCCATTTGTCCGCCCCCGTTCACAGTCATCGTTGCGTTGGTGGTGAGGGTAAGGGTCGCGGTGGCACCGATGATGCCCCCCGTCCAGGTGCAGGAGCCGCTTATGGCGCCGCTGCCAGTCAGAGTACCGCCGGTCAGCATCGAATTGGAAGTGGTCAGACTGCCATTGAGCGTAAATGTTCCATAATTCCAGGCAATGGTTCCTGCGCCTGTCATCGCGCCCGCAGGGTCCAGGATATAATTTCCTCCGAAAGCAACCGTGCCCTGCGTTTCCGCCCGGAACGTTCCATTTCCTTCTCCTCCGCCGTTGCAACTAATCGTCCCGGTTTGCGCGTCCATGGTTCCATTGTTATACAGAGGGGCGCTGATGGAACTTGTGCCCGTGCCGCTTGATTTAAGGACTATCCCCTGATTGATCAGCGTGGGTGTGCCGGTGCCGCTCCCGTCATCGTAGTAGGCGATGTATTCGTCGCCTTGGAAATTAATCGTTCCGGTGGACTGATTGACGAGCAGACCGGTGCCGCCGCCATATGAACCGTATTCAATGAGTCGGAGACCGCCGGAAAGCAGGTTAATTGTTCCGGCGTTGGTCATAATCCCGCTGAAATCCAATTCCCCGCCCCCGTTCACAATCAGCATCCCGTTGGTTGCAATAGTCTGCAAGCTGCCGCCGGTAATGCGTCCGCCAGTCCAGTTCAGTTGACCGCTGACAGTTAACTGGCCGCCTGCCAAAACACCGCCGTTCAATGCCAGCACCCCGTTGGCGTTCACGACACTGGCATTGTTCAGCGTCAGGGTGTAGCCGGCGGTTGATAGACTCTGTTGGCCGCTGCTGCCGCCCAACGTCAGACTGTTGACGGTCGGGCTGGTGTCAAGGGTGACAACGTAAGTGCCACCAGTGGTGATATATGCATCGTCGGATGAATTTGGGACACCGATTGGACTCCAATTGGAGGGATTGTTCCAGTTGCCTCCGCTGGCGTTGGTCCAAGTGAAGCTGGCCGCCCTCGCCGACGCCGCAGTCGCCAACAACAACACCACCGTCAGGCAGCTTCTCAGTCTCTTGAAAAAACAGGCGACAGGAGTACGGAAAGAGGTTGACTTGGAAACATCCAAAAATCGCTCCCGGTCTTTTGTCAAAAGACGCTTATGGCGAGTTTGGTTTGCTAAACGACAAACTCTCATACGTAGTGAAAAACCTTAAAAACATTGCTGCTTCAATGAGCTCATGCGTGAGGAGCATCCCAAATGCCATGTATGCAACCAATTCCAAAAAAACGACGTAAAGGCCTATTAATAAATAACTTGTAAATGCAGGCTGGTGATTGCCTTCAACGGCTGAGAATCCAAAACTGTAAAGGTTCCCGACGGGTCTGATCTATAATACAGTTCAATAAGCCTAAACCGGGTCCGAAGCTGTTTCTAATCAGAATCTTACAACATATGTAGGGAAAACCCCGGCACGATGTAAAGAATCTCGATGCATTTACATTATAATATATACTAATACACAGTTGTTATGAAAATCGTATAATGTAATCATAATGTTGCGGCGTACTTGAACAACCTTGCCTTGGCGGAAGAACAATGCGGAATGGGGGCTAAAGCGATTGAAAGTCGCCGACGCTCTGCTGTGATTCGTGACGACTTCACAAAGGCAAATCCGGATGAATACGTAGAGCCGGTTTCGCTGACGCTCCAGACGCTTATCGGTCTAGAATACTCGGTGAGAAATGCCGCCAGTGTTCAGGCAGCAAGAGAACGACTCATTGATGTGTACGCAATATTGTTGGGATGGACCCGAGGGAGTTGTTCCAGGCCATTCTGGAAGGGATTGGGCGGCTGAGATCGCCCGCAACGGCAACTGGCCGCTGGCAGCCAACTTCGATTTCACCTCCAGTAAAAGCTCCAGTAATTGAATAGTGGCAGGCGGGTAAATGGATGGTGACAGGATAGTAATTGGATTCTGAAAATTTGGCTTGTTTCAAGCTAATTTCTGGAATACGCTTGGGAAAATCTGGGATCCTATTGTCTGTTAGGGATTTGCGTTGATGAGGTGCAGGTGCCGAAGAAAATGATTTGTCGTTCGATTCCGACCCTCGCCTCCAACTCTAAAGTGTTGATGGACAAGGCACTTCCGAGTCGAAAAAATGCGAATGTCAGCAAAAATGTCAGCAGGCCGGTTCGTGACGCCAACGTGCGCCCACTCTGCGCCGCGTACACATTCACTGTGCATTAACGCAGGGGAGATCTTTCGGCTTACGCTACAAACGAAAGTCGAAGCGTATGAAAACGAGATTCCGCATGTTTCGCCGGGGGAATTATTTCTGGTCCCACGACGGTGAAACCGGCAAGCAGGCAAGCCTTCGCACGAAGGACAAGGCCACAGCACTGCGCCTGCTCCACTCCAAGAACGAAGCCTGCCAGCAGCCCATCCTGAACCTTCAGATCGCGCGGACATACCTGACGGCGGGCGACCCGGAAATCGGCAAACGCACCTGGTGGACGGTCATGAACGAAATTGTGCTGACGAAGAAGAACGCCACCCGCGTCCGCTGGGACCGCGCGATTAAGGACAAGGCGTTCGACCTGCTCCGTGACCGGCTCCTTCTCGAAACCCGCGCCGAGCATTTCCTGGACGTTCTGCGGCAAGGTACGGTTTCCACCAATGTTCATCTCCGTAAACTGCATAATTTCGCTTTGGACATGAACTGGCTGCCTTGGGTCCGTCCTGGCCAAAAGACGCTGGCCCAAGATCGAATACGGCGAAAAGCGGGGCATTACCGAGGAAGAGCACCGGAGAATCATCGCCACGGAAACCAACCCGGAGCGCCGCGCGTTTTACGAGGTTTGCTGGCATATTGGGGCAGCGCAATCCGACGTGGCCGCTCTCACCGCTGAAAATGTTGACTGGACGAATCGGATAGTAGGCTTCTTCCGCAAAAAGACGAAAACCGTGTCTTTGGTTCGGTTTGACGACGAACTTGCGGCCCTGTTGCAGACCCTGCCCCAATCGGGACCACCCTTCCCGAATTTTGGCGTACTGGGCGAAGCGCACCGGGCGACAGAATTCAAACGCTGCTGCCGCCGAACGGGAATCATTGGCGTCACTCTTCATTCGTATCGTTATGCCTGGGCAGAGAGGGAGCGAAGATGCGGGTATCCAGAACGGTTCGTCCAGGAAGCGCTTGGCCACCAGAGCAAGGCGATTCACCGCGCGTACGTGAAGAAAGCCCAAGTGACCTTGCCATCTCTCAACCAATGGGCAGCGTAGTATCTTGGCTTCTCACCGCACGAAATTCCCATCCTGGTGACTGAGGGATTGTGGAAACCACTTGGAAACCACTCGGCCATCCTGCACAAAATGCGTCCAAGTTCTTTGCGTCCGTAAATCTTGAACCCGAAATCAGCGAGTGCCGCCGGGATTTTGAGACGAGGATACCTCCGCGCTCGCTCCAGACCACTCGGAGTCCTTAAGCGACCAGCCGCCGCCCAGGGCTTTGTAGAGTTGAACGATCGCAAGCCGGCGCCCGGCCTCGATCTGCGATAATGCATTTTCCGCAGGAAAGAGTTGCTGCTGCGCCTCAAGAACTTCGTAATAGCTTGCTTTTCCTTCTTTATAGCGGTCGGTCGCCACGGCCACGGCGTCGCGGCCCGCATTGACTGCCTCAGCTTGCTGGGCGCGCTCCTCATCAAATTTGCGGTGGGACGTAAGGGTGTCGGACACCTCACGGAAGGCCCCGAGAGCGGTGTCCTGGTACTGGAGTTTGGCTTCTTCACATGCGGCTTTGGCCTGACGGTAGCGCCCCGTCAGCCTTCCTCCTGTGAACAACGGGCCGGCGGTATTTGCGGCGATTGACCAAGTGTTGGCAGCCGATGATGTCAGGTTGCCCAGCTCGGTGCTGGTGCCGCCGTAAAACGCCGTCAGACCGATGCGCGGAAAAAAGTCTCCCACGGCGACGCCGATTCCTGCATTGGCCGCACGAACTTGTTGCTCAGCGGCGCGAAGATCGGGGCGCCGCTCCAGCAGAGTCGAGGGCAGGCCCACCGGGATTTCCAGAGGCAGCTCCTGAGCCAGGAGTGTGGAAGTCCGCGGGACGGGTCCGGGGTTGCGTCCCAGCAGCGTGTTGATCTCGTTTTCCTTGAGGGCGATTTGGCGCTCAATTTCCGGGATGTTGGCTGAAACCGAGGCCAGCGCCAGCTCGGCGCGCGACAATTCCAGCTTGGAAGCCACGCCGGCCGCGTGCTGGTCGTCAAAGAGCTTGTAAGTTCGCTGGTAGGAATCCCGGGTCCTTTTGGCGATGGCCAGCTGGTCGTCCAGTTCCAGCAACTCAAAGTAGGCGCTGGCGACGTCGCTGACCACCGAGATCATTACGTTTCGGCGGTTCTCGTGCGAGGCCATGAAGTTCGCGCGCGCGGCTTCGTTCATCCGACGGATGCGGCCCCAAAGGTCAATTTCCCAGAGCGCTTCAAAGCCGCCCAGATAGCTGTCTATCGTCTGACCGCCATTCGGCGTAGGCAGGGATAAATACTCATTCCGGCCGTGGTTGGCCTCTCCCACATAACCGGCTTGGGGCAGGAACTGGGAGCGCACTTGAGCTTGGAACGCGCGGGCCTGGTCGATCCGGGCGAGGGTAATTCGGAGGTCATAGTTGTTGGTGAGTGCGATGCGAATCAGGTCTTGGAGCGCCGGGTCCTTGAATACCCCCCACCAGGGAAGGTCGGCCAAGGAGTTGGTCAAGACTTCATTGTGGGCATCACGAAATCCGGCTGGCGCATCGACGGCTGGCCGGTGATAATTCGGGCCAACGGCGCAACCGGCCAGCGTTAGTGCGGTGCCACACCAAAACAGCAGTTTGAAAAGAAATGAACGCATGATGAGGTAGTTACTTGATGAATTTCAGCTTGGCGCAGAAGACGTAATAGAGCGTCGGCAACATCAACAGGGTCATCACCGTGGCAAGGAGCAGGCCAAAAATGTGGACCGCCGTCAGTGGGTGCCAAAGCGCGCCACCGGTGAGGAAGAGCGGGATGAGTCCGCCGACAGTGGCGAGGACCGTTACCAGCACCGGGCGCAGACGCGCCAAGCCGGCCTGCACCAGCGCCTCCTCTAGCGGCAGGCCCCGAGCGCGCGCGTGCTCGATGAAGTCGCTGAGGACTATGATGTGGCTCACCATGATGCCGGCCAGGCTGACCATGGCCAGCAGTGCCATGAATCCCAAGGGCGAGCCGGTGACCCATAGCCCAAGCAAGGCGCCGATAAGCCCCAGCGGCACCGTCAGCATGACCACCACCGATTTGATGACCGAGCTGAATTGCAACACCATCGTCAAGGCAATCAGCGCCAGCGATATCTTCATTACCGTCCCCATTTCGACCTGGACTTTGCGCAACTCTTCGTCCTCGCCGGCAAATTTCATTTCGTACCCCGGGTCCAAGTGAATTTTGGCCAGACCCGGTCGGGCCCGGGCCAGCACCTGTGAAGGCAACGTCCCAAGAGGCGCATAGGCTTTGACCGTCACGGTGCGAAGCTGGTTATAGTGCGGGATGGTGACAAACTCCGGCTGGACTTTGATCGTCGAGAAACTCTCGAACGGGACGCTCTTGCCATCCGGGGTCGGGGCATACAGGCCGCGAATCTTCTCCGCCTCGCTGCGGTCCTCGATGCGACCCCGAGCCAGAATCGGGATGAGCCGGTCGCCCTCCCGCAATTCGGACAGCTTCAAGCCGGTAAAGGAGGCCTGGGCCACCCCGCCGATTTGCTGATTGTTCAAGCCCAGCGAATTGGCGCGGTCCTGGTCAATGGCGATTTCAATATTAGGCATGCGCAAGCCCAAGTCATCGAACACATGGTAGCCGCCCGCCGCGCGCAATGCGGCCGCGGTCTGGTCGGCCAATCGGCGCAGCTTATCGAGGTTCTCGCCGCTGAGGCGGATTTGAATCGGTTCCGCGACCGGCGGACCCTGTTCGAGCTGTTTGACCACGCAACGCACGCCGGGAACGGATTGGTCCAGCTCCTGGCGCAATTTGACGAGCAAGGGTTCCACGTCGTCGTCGTGGCGCGTGTTAATGAGAATCTGAGCGAGATAGTTGGCCGGTTCCTTCGGTTCAACGTTGTAGTAGAAGCGGGGGGCGGTGCCGCCCGTAAATACCGCCGCGCTGACGACCTCCTCGTGGCGTTTGATCAACGCCACCGCTTGATCCACCGTTGCCCTCAGGCTGGTCAACGAGTCGGTTGAAGGCGACTCGATATCCACCAACAACTGGTTGCGCTCGGCCGGAGGGAAGAACTGGCTTCCCAACAGCGGAAGCAGGAGGCAGCTCAGGGCCAGCACTGAATAGCCCGCGCCCAGGACCAACCAGGGGCGCTTGAGAGAGCCGTGGAGCGCGGCGCGGTAGTGCGGCAAAACAGCCGCCAGTGCCTGGTCCACATACCGGAACAGGAAAAACGAACGGACTTCGCCGCCCTCATCGAACCCTTTCTGCCCGCGCAGGACATAGTAGCTGATGAGCGGGGTGAAGGTGACCGAGACGAGGAAGGCAGCCGCCAGGGCCAGGGTGACCACCATGGGCAGGCTCTTCATAAACTCACCCTTGTCCCCGGTGAGCAGCAGCAACGGCAGGAAGGCGAAGATGTTGATGAGCGTGCCGAACACCATCGGGTGCCGCAGGTGCAAGGGGCCCAACCAGGCCGCGCGCAACCGCGGCGCGCCCAGGTGCAGTTCGCGGTTGATGCCGTCCGAAGCCACCACCGGCACATCCACCAGCATGCCCAGGGCGATGATGAGCGCGGCAATGGAGATTTGTTGCAAGGGAATATGAAGCAGTTGCATGCCCACCAACGTCATGGCAACGGTCAGCGGAACGGCCGTAGCCAGCACCAGCGCCGAACGCCAATCCATCAGGAACAAGCCCACAATAATCACAATCACCACCGCCTCGATAAAGCAGCGGACGAAGTGATGAATACGATGCTCGACGGCCGTGGGTTGGTCGGACAGCACCCGGAACTCCAGGCCTTCGGGGCTGCGGGCTTTCATGGCCTCGACCACCTTCATGACGTCCCGGTTAAAGTAGCGAATGATTTCACCATCCCGCATTTCGACAGCTACCATCACCGCCCGGCGCGTGTCCGGCGGCCCATTGGTGCCCGTCCGCCCGAGGATATCCACTTTGTAAGAGATGGGCGATTCATACATCCGGCGGACGTCAAAAATGTCGCGCAGATACACTGGCGCGCCGCTGCGGCTCATACCCACCACAGTGCCGAGCATGTCCCGTTCGGTTTTGTATTCGCCGGAGAGTTGCACGGGGAAATTGCGGCCCTCGGTTCGCATTGTGCCGCCGGGAATCACCGCGTTGCGGGCGGAAATCGAGCTCGCCACCATCTCGGGCGTGAGCCCGTAGCCGGCCAGGTTGGCATCCGAAAAGAGCAGGTACACCGCTTCCTGCACGATGGCGACCTTGGTGACTTTGCCAACGCTCTCGACTTGCTTGAGCTCATCCTCAAAATCGCGCGCCAGCAGCTCCAGGGTGCGATAGCTGTAGCGCGGCGGGGCTGAGGCGCGAATCTGCGGCAGCGGGTCCTCGTCCCCCATCAGCAAGACCGGCTGAGTGAAATCCGGGTGATATAATTCCCGGTCGGTGCCGAAGAATCTTCTGGTGAAATCAGCGAGAAATCGCTCCAAGTCGGTCCGGCAGGCTGACGTTTCCAGATCCATCAGAATGAACGAACGGCCTTGAGTCGTCCGCACTTCTTTGGCCAGACCGGCTGCGCGAACCGCTGTTTCGAACCGGCCGCGGAGCACCTCCATGGAATTCTCATCCATGGATGGGAAGAACGCCGCCACGGCGGCATGGTTCGTGGAGGGCGCGCCCTTTCGGAGATCGGCCAGGCGCTCGCGCAGCAGATTGGCGCGCGCGACGCACTCGGCATCGGTGATCGGAGGGCTCACCAATCCAAAGAGCAACGTGATGGTATTGCCGAAATCCGTGTTCAGCCATGGCGTGCGCGTGCCCTCGGGCAACTGCACCTCCTGAATTTTGGCCCGCACTTTGTTCCACTCCTCGTCGATGGTGGCTGTGGAGGCGGGAATTTGCTTGATCGTCATCGTGGAGATGCCGGGCCGGGACGTGGTCTTGATCTCCTCGATGGACTTGAGCTCGCTGATCTTGCGCTCGATGGGTTTGGACACCAACTCCTCCACCTTCGAGGCCGTCGCGCCCGGGAACTGCGTGACCAGCATGGCCGTGCGCTGCGGAATGGTGGGGTCCTCCTGCTGGCCGAGCCTGGTATAGGCTATGCCGCCCCACAGCAGCACCGCAATCAGCGCCAGCCAGCTCACCTCCCGGTGCTCGACGCAGTACTGGGCCAGACCGCCCTTCTCAATTTCATTTCCAATGGGTTCTGACATGGGAACCTGCCTCTTTTTATGGGTTACTTTGTGGCCAAAGTGTCTGTGGTGACTTCGATCGGTGCGCCGTCATAGAGAAAACTCGCTCCCGAGGTCACCACCCGCTCACCCGCCCGCAACCCTTGGGTAATGAGAATAGAGCTGTTGAGAATATCGCCGGTCTTCACGGCTCGCTGCAGCGCCTTGCCGTCCTGGACCACAAAGACTCCCAACTGCTCTGGGCCGCTTCCGGCCGAACGGCCATCCGGAGCCAGGGTCACCAGCGCCGAGAGCGGAACGCAGACCGTGCCTGGTGTCACTGCCGGTGTGTCGCCGACGTGAATACGCGCCGTCATCCCTGAACGCAACAGGCCGTCCGGGTTGGGGACCTTGATCACCACGCGAAACAACCGCCCTTCGCCGCTTGCCGCCACGCCCACCTCCGAAACGCGGCCCCGAAACGGCGGCATGCCTTCCAACCCAGACACCACCACATCCACCTCCTTGCCCGGGGTGAGCTGGCCGATCAGCCGATCCGGCAAGCCCAGTTCGACGGACATCAGGCTCGTATCGGCGAAACGCAACACCTTTTGGCCGGCTCCAACGGTAACGCCCGAATTGACATAGCGCATCAGCACCACTCCGTGTTTGGCGGCCACCAGGCGCGAATCCCGGAGGTTCTGCTCGGCCTGATCCAGTTGGGACTGGGCGGTTTGCCAATCCGCTTCGGTGACATCGAGTTCCTGCTGGGAAATGGCGTCCGTGGTGCGCAGCTTTCGAAAACGCTCGAGAGTCTTGCCTGCCAGTTCCGCCTTGGCGCGAGCGGAGTTCAACGCATTGATGAAGTCAGCCTGCTTCAACTCCGCCAGGACAGTGCCGGCTTTCACCGGTGTCCCTTCATCCCAGTCTGTGCCAGGCGCTGGACCGATGCTGACCAGGATCCCGCCCACCTTGAAGCTCAAGTCCGTTTCGTGGTCAAACCGCACCGATGCCAGGTAAGACGCCTCACCCTCGGACCGGACACTGTCCATCGCCTCGACCATGGCGGTGCGCACCAACGATTTCTCGGGCGGTCTGGCCGCCGGCTTCCCGCATCCGCCGAGTGCCAACGCCATGCATAGCAACGTCAGCTCTTTGCATCCGGCTCCCGCCGAGCGGAGCCTTGAATTCATGTTGTAGATCATAAGCCTGTCTTCGATTTTTTATCTGCAATTCCCACTACGGGTTTGTTCTCATTGAAGAACCGCCAACGAACGCTCTGGGAGAAGCCTAGCCAAATGCGCTCGATTTGGCAAACCTGCGATTGATTGAATCAACCTCCGAAATGCAGAAAGTACTGAGCATCAAAGGGTAATGGTTTGGAAGCGCCTCGTTGCATGACGTTCGAAATTTCGAGAGTTCGAAAAACAAACAGTTGTTCTTCCGTATGTCCATTCCTCCCGTAATGCGCCAGGCAGGCTCCAACCTTCGCCAAAAAGTTTGTCGTCCGTTCGTTCCGGTGGCGGAGCCACATTGGAATGAGCGCGTTTAGAATTTGACCAACATATCGACGGCGAAAGTCCATTGATCGCCTTTTCGGCTTGTTTCGGTTTCGGGACCAAAGACGGACCTGCTGGCGCCATCCCAACGGATTTCGGGTCGGAAATCAAGCCAGCACGTCGGCATGATGTTCAACCCGGAGGTCAGTTCAAAATAATTCGCGCGTGTGCCGATACGCGAACCATTGACGTCGTCAAACCATTCCGCGCGAAGGTTGATATCCAGCATCCGATGAGCATGGATGATCGCCATCTCACAAAAGGAGGCGATGATGTCCCGGTCACCATTCAGAATCACATTGACGATGAACCGCAGGCCGGCGGTTTTCGCCGCATAGAGCATGTCTTTGTGTATCGGATTGTCCTGAAGAATGCCCGGACGTGTTTTTGGGGAATTGATGAATTCGCTGCAGTGGTTCGCCATGATCGTCTTGTAGGACGAAATGCCGGGCAGCACCGATTTTCTGCCGCCGGAGAAGCCGGCGAACAAATGCGGTTCAATAAACCCCTGCGCAATCAGCAGGTCCGCCTCGACTGCGGTTCGATTGACGATGCACTCTCCCCCGGATGGAAGAGTGCCGATTTTGGTCATGGCGGCGTCGTCTGAAGAGATGTGCATGACCATTTGCTCATGATCCACAATTTCTTGCCCGTATTTGTCGATCAATTCCTGGCGCGTGGAGGGGCGATGAAAGCCCCGTGGCGACCAGAATCTTTATGTTTGCATCCGGTTGTGCGGCGCGGATCCTCCGCAGCAGGATAGGGGTGATGATTTGGGAAGGCACGGGACGAGTGTGGTCCGAGCTGATAATGACGATGTTCTTTTTGCCCTTGGCCAGGTCCTCAAGCTTGGGAGAGCCGATTGGATTATCCAAGGAGGCTTCCACGAGCTCATTTTGGGACTTGCCGGGATGATAAGACTCCACCTTTGAAACCAGCGACCCGACGAAGTTTTGATCGTTGATTTCAACAGGAACCTGTTTCTTGTCGTATGGCAGAAGTGTTTTCATAGGGCCTGTGTGTTGTTTTCATTTGCGTGGGTATCACAAAGTCATTTCCTCGGCAACAGTTTTTTGGCAACCGCCGCGACTTGGTCCGGCTCGAAGCCGAACTTTTTCTGAAGCTCCTTGAGCGGCGCCGACGCGCCGGGCGGCGGGCGGATGTCGAAAGAACGAATGTTTTTCGAACAATCGAAATTTCGAGCGTCAGCGCGCGAATCGCTTCCAAGCGTTAACATGTCTGCATCAACACCTTCTGCGTTTCGAGGTGGTTGGCATGTCAGTTGCGTAACCCGGGTTTCTTATGCGAATTGCGTTCAACAGTATGAACAAAAACCGAGCTTCAATGGCCAGAGCGGCCGTCGCCAAGGCGGTTAAAGAATTCTGGCGAACCTTGGGACCCATCGTCGCATTACAGGGGGAATGGACACATGCCTGTTCACCTGAAAGACAATAAAAGATTCACGATATGGAAATTCGAATTCATACCCAGGAAGGCTCGGTCAAAACTTTTTTCCAGGACGATCCGGCCCTGGTCGCTCGGATACTGAAGGGGATCCAGCCCGCAAAAGTATTCGCCGACATCATCACTATTGCCGGCGATTATTCCCTGACGACCTTCGTCGCTTCGCGGATCAGCCGCGTTGACTTTGTCACCGAAGATTTCGATCTCTGGAAATATCCGGCTGACATTTTGGATGTGGTCGAGTTGTCCGAGGACGAATTCCGGGAGCGCAGTCATCTGAACAACCCGGCGCGACTTGAGAAACGCCGGAACCCGAGAGAGCCAGGCGAATTCGCCGTGGTCTTCGTGGAAGTGGAAATGATGGGGGGGAACAAAGTGTTTCTGGCGGCTGAGATCGAGGTGGCACTGGCGGTGGAACGGCTTCAACGGCTGCACATGCTGTTCTCCGCGCCCGCGTTTCATTTTCGGTTGCGTCAGGGCGGCGCCGCGATCCTGAACCTCAAAAACCTGGTCCGATTCACGTTCAATCCTGGTCCCGATGTCACACCCAGTGACGCCTGGCCCGCACACCACCTGTCGCTGCGTGAGAGGCGCATCGCGGTGCTATGACTGAAATAATCCAATTCAAGCCGGATGCGGACATCGCCACTGGTTCCTCTCCCGGACGGGTCCTGGTCATTACCACCAGGGAGGATTTGACGATTGTGCGCGAAACCAAGCGACTGATGGGATCGAAATCAGGAAGGGACGAAAACGGATCGCGGAGACAATTAACACCAGCGACTGAAACCGTTTAACACCAAAACCGCCGGGCCGGTTGTCCGCTCGGCAATGAAGAAGGCTTAACAATGAGAGAAAGTACATGTGTATTAGACGATCAAAAAGGAACTCGGCGCGTCGAAGCCACCTTAGCGCAGCCACCGGCATTGTCCACCGATGAGATCAGCAAAATGGACGCTTACTGGCGGGCTTGCAATTACCTGGCCGCCGGGATGATTTATCTACGGACGAATCCGCTGCTGCGCGAACCGCTCAAGGTGGAACATATCAAACAGCGGTTGCTCGGCCATTGGGGTACAAGTCCAGCTTTGAGCTTTATTTATGTCCACCTCAACCGGCTGATCAAAAAGTATGATCTGAACACCATCTTCCTGGCGGGGCCCGGGCACGGTGCGCCGGGTGTGCTCGCGCCTGCCTACCTCGAGGGCGGCTATTCGGAGATTTACCCCAACAAAGGCGAGGACGAAGCGGGGATGCGCGAGTTCTTCAAGGAGTTTTCATTCCCAGGCGGAATTGGCAGTCATTGCACTCCAGAAACACCCGGCTCCATCCATGAAGGCGGCGAGCTGGGTTATAGCATCTCTCATGCGTTCGGCGCGGCATATGATAATCCCGGCCTCTTGGTCGCCGTAGTGGCTGGCGATGGGGAATCCGAAACTGGTCCTCTGGCGACCGCATGGCATTCTGACAAGTTTCTGAATCCGATCCGGGACGGCGCGGTGCTGCCGATTCTCCAGCTTAACGGCTATAAGATCAACAATCCCACCGTGCTCTCCCGCATCTCGCATGACGAATTGGAAAGCCTGTTTGTGGGATATGGGTGGACGCCTTACTTCGTGGAGGGGAGCGACCCGGTAGAAATGCATCACAAAATGGCCGCGACCCTCGAGAACTGTGTGCTTGAAATCCGGCGCATCCAGCAAGAAGCCCGCGCGAGCGGCAACGCAACCCGCGCCCGGTGGCCCATGGTCGTTCTGCGCAGCCCCAAGGGCTGGACCGGCCCCAAAGAAGTGGACGGCCATAAGGTCGAAGGCTTTTGGCGGGCGCACCAGGTGCCGCTGGCGGGCGTGCGGGAAAACCCAGCCCACTTGAAGCAGTTGGAGGATTGGCTGCGCGGTTACCGGCCCGAGGAACTGTTCGACCAAACCGGGCGCTTTATCCCCAAACTCAAAGCCCTTGCGCCCACGGGCGCCCGGCGCATGAGTGCTAATCCACATGCCAACGGCGGGTTGCTGCGCAAGCCGCTGCGCCTGCCGGATTTCCGGGACTATGCGGTCAAGGTGGATGCGCCAGGTCAGACCACGGCCGAGAACACCAGGCCTCTGGGGCGCTTTTTACGGGATATCATGCGGAACAACATGGAGAGCTTCCGTGTCTTCGGGCCGGACGAAACCACTTCCAACAAGCTGGACGCCATCTATGAGGCCAGCAAGAAGTTGTGGCTGGCCGAGTACCTTCCCGAAGACGCTGATGGCGGTGAACTCGCGCCGGACGGCCGGGTCATGGAACTGCTTTCGGAGCACACGCTGGAAGGCTGGCTCGAAGGCTATCTGCTCACGGGACGCCACGGCTTTTTCTCCACCTACGAGGCTTTCGTCCATGTGATTGACTCGATGTTCAACCAGCACGCCAAGTGGCTGGAGAGCTGCCGCGGGTTGTCCTGGCGGGCGCCGATTTCCTCGCTAAACCTGCTCATCACCTCGACGGTCTGGCGGCAGGACCACAACGGCTTCACGCACCAGGACCCTGGCTTCCTCGATCTGGTGGTGAACAAGAGTCCCGATGTTTGCCGCATCTACCTGCCGCCGGACGCCAATTCGCTCCTTTGTGTGGCGGATCACTGTCTCAAAAGCACCAATTACATCAACGTGATCGTTTCGGATAAACAGAAGCATCTTCAATACATGACCATGGACGAGGCCATTGCGCACTGCACCAAAGGGCTCGGCATTTGGCCCCAGGCAAGCAATGACGAGGGAACGGAGCCGGATGTGGTCATCGCCTCCGCCGGGGACATCCCCACAAAAGAATCGCTCGCAGCCATCATCCTGTTGCGCGAGCACTTCCCCAACCTCAAGATTCGGTTTATCAACGTGGTCGATCTTTTCCGCCTGACTCCATCAAGCGAGCATCCGCACGGTCTGACCGACCGGGATTTCGATGTCTTGTTCACCGAGGACAAACCCATCATCTTCAATTTTCACGGTTATCCCTGGCTGATTCACCGGCTTACTTACCGCCGCACGAATCACAAGAACTTGCACGTCCGCGGCTATAAAGAGCATGGCAATATCAATACTCCGCTCGATTTGGCCATTCGGAACCAGATTGACCGTTTCACCATTGCGATGGACGTGATCGATCGGGTGCCGACCCTGCGCGCCTCCGGCGCTCACGCCAAGGAGAAGCTGCGCGTCATGCAACTCGAATGCCAGGCCTACGCCTATGAGAACGGCATAGACAAGCCGGAGATGGATGGGTGGACCTGGCCGGGTAACGGAGGCTCAGCAACCACTTCCACACACCCCACATGATCGACGCCCTTCCCATCATATATCTGGCGCGGCACGGTGAGACGGCTTGGCCCATCTCTGGGCAGCACACCGGACGGACCGATTTGCCACTCACCGCGCGCGGTGAGCGTAACGCCAACCGCCTCGGACAACGCCTAAAGGGCCTCACGTTCACGGCGGTCCTCACCAGCCCGCTCAAGCGGGTGGCCAGAACCTGTGAGCTGGCTGGTTTTGGAAAGGTCGCCCGGGTTGAGCCTGATCTCCTCGAGTGGGATTGCGGCAATTACGAAGGACGCGGCCTTGCCGAGATCCACGCGGAACGGCCTGGATGGCGCCTGTTTCGCGACGGCTGCCCCGGGGGGGAATCTCCGGCGCAGGTTGGCCAGCGGGCGGACCGCATTATTCGGCAGATTCACTCGCTGCAAGGCGATGTCCTGATTTTCTCAAGCGGTCATTTCCTTCGGGTGCTGGCGGCGCGATGGATAGGGTTGGAACCAGCCGACGGGAGATTCTTTCTCCTGAGCACCGCCAGTCTAAGCGCCTTGAGTTATGAACATACCTTTGCGGAACCCGCCATCCGGCTGTGGGACGATACCAACCATGTGGGCGACTAACACGCCAGACATAATAACTTGAGATTCCAATCACATCGAAGAAAAACTGAAGAGGAAAATATGGATAACTCGAAACTGAAACTTGCTTCCCCTCCGACTCGAACTTCTGCGCTCCGGCCAACAGCGCAGCCTCCGTCAGCCGGGGACAGTCCTGCTGGGATACAGCCCGATGGCATAGCGAAGCTGCTGGAGCAGTACGGCTGCGGCCCTATCCAGTTCGCGGGCTCGGGCAATGCTTCCTACGAGCGGCATCTGGTTTTTGACAATGTCCTTGCGCTCGAAGCCACCGGCTCACGGGAACGCTTCGAGGCGTTGGCGCGCTCCGTGCGCGACCTCCTGTCGCAACGCTGGGTCCGCACCGAAGAACACTACACTCAGAGGAACCCCAAGCGCATTTACTATCTCTCGATGGAGTACCTGGTTGGGCGCTCGCTCGCCAATAACATAACCAATCTCCTGCTCGACCCTATAGTTAGGGAAGCGGCGAAGCAGGAGCATGTTGACCCGCTGGAACTCCTGGAACAGGAGCCGGACGCCGGACTAGGCAACGGCGGGCTGGGGCGTTTGGCGGCGTGCTTTTTGGATTCCATGGCCACCATGGCATTACCTGCGATGGGCTATGGCCTCCGCTATGAATATGGCATCTTCAAACAGAGTATCAAGGCTGGCTGGCAGCAGGAACAGCCCGATAATTGGTTGCGCAATCCGGACCCGTGGGAGGTGGCTCGGCCCCGGGAAAAAATCGAGGTGCCGCTGAACTGCTCGTTCGAGGTGCGCGGCGGGAGCTTGCAACCTATTCCTGGCCGGCCTTCAAAGTTAATCGGTGTGCCCTACGACCGGCCTGTCGTGGGCTTCGGCGGCAAGACCGTCAACACCCTCCGCCTCTGGGCTGCAACCACTCCCGATTCCTTCGATTTTAAGACCTTCAGCCACGGTGACTTCGTAAGCGCCGTCGCGGAGACTTTGGCTGCGGAATCGCTCACGCGGGTGCTTTATCCGGACGATTCGACCAGCTTCGGCCAGGGCTTGCGCTTCATTCAGGAATATTTCCTGGTGGCCTGTTCCCTGGGGGACTTGGTGCGGCGCTTCCGGCAGACTAACGATGACTGGAACCAACTACCGGAGAAGGTGGCAATCCAACTCAATGACACCCATCCCTCGATGGCGGTCCCGGAGTTAATGCGGATATTGCTGGATGAGGCGCATCTCGGCTGGGACCAGGCTTGGGCGTTAACCGTGAAAGTCTTGGCTTACACCAACCATACGCTGCTTCCGGAAGCGCTCGAGAAATGGCCAGTCCAGTGGTTTGAGGACATGCTGCCGCGCCATCTGGAGATTATTTTCGAGATCAACCGGCGTCTCCTGGATGACGTTCGCTCGCGCTGCCCTGGGGACGAAACCCGGGTGGCGAACGTCAGCCTAATCGAAGAAGGGCCTTTTCGGAAAGTCCGCATGGCCAATCTTGCCATCGTCGGCTCCCACAGCACCAACGGCGTGGCGGCCATTCATTCGGGCCTGCTGCGAACGATTACCGTAAAGGACCTGGCCGAACTCTTCCCTGAACGTTTCAACAACAAGACCAATGGAGTCACACCCCGGCGTTGGTTGCTGTTGGCCAACCCGCCTCTCGCGCATGTCATCACCGAGGCCATCGGAGATCGCTGGGTTGTCAATCTCGACGAGTTGAGACGACTCAAACCATTGGCTGCCGATTCGGGGTTTCAGGAGTCCTTCCTTGACGCCAAACGCCAAGCCAAAGTGAAATTTGCCGACTGGCTGAAGACCACCACTGGGCAGGCCGTGGATCCGGACACCATCTTCGATTGCCAGATCAAGCGCATCCACGAATACAAGCGCCAACTGCTCAACGCGCTGCGTGTGATCGTGCTCTACAACCGCCTGCGCGCGAATCCCAGGCTCAATCAGCCAGCGCGGACGTTCTTCTTCGGCGGCAAGGCGGCGCCCGCCTACCAACTGGCCAAGCTCATCATCAAATTCATCAACAACCTGGCTGCCGTCATTGACGCGGACCCCGCGGTGCGCGGTCGGCTCAACGTGGTGTTCCTGCCGGAATATTGTGTGACGCTCGCAGAACGACTCGTCCCGGCCAGCGACGTGTCGAATCAAATCTCGACGGCCGGCTACGAGGCCAGCGGCACCAGCAACATGAAATTCATGATGAATGGCGCCTTGACCATCGGCACCCGGGATGGGGCCACCATCGAAATGGTGCAGGAGGCGGGCGAGGAGAATTTCTTCCTGTTTGGCCTGACAGCGGAGCAAGTAGTCAATACGCGCGGTTGGTACAATCCGCGCTGGCACTACGAGAATGAACTGGAAACGCGGCTGGCATTGGATATGATCTCGTCGAACCACTTCAGCCCAAAGGAGCCCGGCATCTTCTCCCCTCTAGTGGACACGCTCCTGGTCCACGGAGACTACTATCTGCACCTGGCGGACTTGAAGTCCTATCTGGAGGCTGATCAGGGTCTGGTGGGTTTGTACGGCGAACCCAAAGCGTGGGCCGGCAAGGCGATCTTGAACGTGGCTGGCTCAGGGAAGTTTTCCAGCGACCGCACCATCGCCGAGTATGCGACTCAAATCTGGAACGTCCGGCCGTGCCCGGTGTCATGAACACGCTTCCGCCATTCAGCCCCGAGGACCGGAGCTCCGGTGTGTTGATGCATGTGACCTCGCTGCCGTCGCCTTACGGCATCGGGGATGTGGGGCCGGCCGCCTTTGAGTGGGTGGACCGGCTCCACGATGCCGGACAAAGGTGGTGGCAGGCGCTGCCTTTGGGACCGACCGGCTGTGCCAATTCGCCTTACTCATGCCTGTCCTCCTTTGCGGGCAATGCGCTGCTGGTCAGCCCTGACCTTCTGATCGAGGATGGATTGCTCAGCCCAACTGATTGTGAAGCAGGCCGGCGCCTGCCAAAGAGCGCGGTTGATTTTGACGCGGTAATTGCTTTCAAGCACCGGTTGCTCGTCCAGGCTTGGTCGAACTTTAATTCGGCTCCGCGCTCCGACTTGCGTGCGGAATTCGAGCAATTCTGTTTGGAGCAGGCTCACTGGCTGGATGACTACGCCCTGTTCCGCGCGTTGAAGGCGCGCTCAGGAGGCGCTCATTTCCTTGACTGGCCGGAGGACTTGGTCAGGCGCAGTCCTTCGGCCATGACGCGCACGCGCCGCGACCTAGCCGACCAGATCAACGAAAGCCGGTTTGGGCAGTTCTTGCTGTCCCGCCAAGGAAACTGCTTGAAGAAATATGCCCACAACCGCGGCGTGCTCCTTATCGGGGATCTGCCTTTCTTCGTGTCGCTCGATTCGAGCGATGTTTGGACCAATCCCCAGTGGTTCCAGCTCGACGCCAATCTCCGCCCGCGATTCGTTGCCGGCGTGCCTCCGGATTATTTCAGTGCCAAAGGACAGCTCTGGGGCAACCCGGTATATGACTGGGAAGCCCTTCGCCGCTCGGGTTATCGCTGGTGCATTGACCGCTTAAAGTCGTTGCTGGTCCACGTGGACCTGATTCGGCTCGATCACTTCCGTGGGTTTTGCGCCGCCTGGCACGTTCCCTCGAGCGCTCAAACCGCTGAAACCGGGCGTTGGATCCCCGGGCCCGGCGCCGCGTTCTTTGAGGCCGTCCGGGCGGAGTTGGGCCATCTGCCTTTCATTGCCGAGGATCTAGGCATCATCACTCCCGATGTGGTTGCGCTTCGCGATAAATTCGAGCTGCCCGGAATCCGAGTGTTCCAGTTCGGCTTCGATGGGCGTCCGGATAATCCGCATCTCCCCCACAATTACGTCCCGAACACCGTCGCCTACACCGGGACGCACGACAATACGACCACTCGGGCCTGGTTTGAATCTCTGCCAGAGAATGTTCGCGAGGCCGCGAGGAGTTATGCGAGAAAGGCCGGCGTCGGCACTGGCAATGTCGTCTGGGATTTCATCCGGTTGGTGTGGTCATCGAAGTCCGGCCTCGCCATCGCTCCGTTGCAGGACTTGTTGAATCTCGGCGAGGAAGGGCGGATGAATGTGCCCGGCGTCGCCACGGGCAACTGGCGCTGGCGATGCACAGAGAAGATGCTCAAGCCCTCAATTTTCGAGCGGCTGCGTGATCTGACAGCTTCCGCCGGGCGGCTAGCCGCCGTGAAGACGGAGATCCTGACTCTAGAGGCCCGACGATGAAAAACGAAGAAATATGAAAGCGACTAAATTACTGCACAATCTTGGTCAGAGCCTCTGGCTCGACAATATCACCCGTGACTTGCTCAACGCTGGAACACTCAAACGCTACATTGATGAGCTCTCCGTCACCGGACTGACCTCCAATCCGACCATTTTCGACCACGCCATCAAGAACAGCAGAGCGTACGATGCGGCAATTCGGGAGCGACTTGCGCAGGGAAAATCCGGCGAACCGTTGTTCTTTGAATTGGCACTCGAGGACATCAGCCGGGCGGCGGACCTTTTTCGGCCGATCTACGACCAGACCAACGGCATGGACGGATGGGTTTCCCTGGAAGTGTCACCGGTCCTGGCGTACGACGCCGCCAGCACACTGGCGGCCGCCAAGGAATTGCGTGCTCGCGCGGCTCGACCCAACGTTTTCATCAAGATTCCCGGGACAAAGGAAGGGTTGCCAGCCATTGAAGAAGCGATCTTCGCCGGCGTACCCGTCAATGTCACACTCCTGTTTTCGCGGGAGCAATATCTCGCGGCGGCGGATGCGTTCATGCGCGGCGTCGAGCGCCGAATCGCGGCGGGACTAAAGCCGGATGTCAGTTCGGTCGCCTCGGTCTTCGTCAGCCGTTGGGATGGCGCTGTGGCGGGCAAAGTCCCGCCGCCCTTGAACAACCAACTCGGGATTGCGATGTCCCACCGCGCTTACAAAGCCTACCGGGAGTTACTGCGTTCTCCCCGCTGGCAGTGTGCATTGAACGCGGGCGCCCGGCCGCAACGGTTGCTTTGGGCCAGCACCGGCACCAAGGACCCCAAAGCATCGGACGTGCTCTATGTCAAAGCGCTGGCGGCGCCATTCACTGTCAACACGATGCCGGAAGCCACGTTGCTCGCCTTGGCCGATCACGGCGAGCTCGGCTTAATCATGTCACCCGATGGAGGTGATTGCGAGACAGTGTTGGCACAGTTCAGCAAGGCTGGCATCAACCTGGACGCGTTGGCCGCCCAACTCCAGGCCGACGGAGCCAAAGCCTTCGTAAAGTCCTGGGACGAATTGCTGGCGGTGATTGCCTCCAAGAGCAATGCGCTCAGCCAGGCGGCTTAAGAAGAGAAGGCGGCGTTTTGAAGGTGGATTAAAGAAAAATGTTATGAATGCGCTTGGCTTCAACGAACAACAACTGCAGAAGATGAAAAATCAGCCCGGCTTTGTCGCCGCGCTGGACCAGAGCGGCGGCAGCACGCCCAAAGCATTAGCTGCCTACGGAATCAAAGAGGGATCGTGGCCCGACGAAGATGAAATGTTTGCGATCGTGCATCGCATGCGCAGCCGCATCATTACCAGCCCCAGCTTCAACGGCGAGAGGATTCTTGGCGCGATCCTCTTTGAGAAGACCATGGACAAGGACATCCAGGGGCGGCCCACGGCGGACTATCTCTGGACCGTGAAACGAATCGTCCCGTTCCTGAAAGTGGACAACGGCCTTGAGGAGGAGAAAAACGGCGTGCGCTTGATGAAACCAATGCCTCAGTTAGCTACGCTGCTCAAAAAAGCCAAAGCAAAGGGCATTTTCGGCACCAAGATGCGTTCGGTGATCAACAAGGTCAACCTCGCTGGGATCAAAGACATCGTAGATCAGCAATTCGGGTTGGCCGCGCAAATCCTGGCGGCGGGCTTCGTGCCTATCGTCGAGCCGGAAGTAGATATCGATTGCCCCGAGAAAGCCAAAGCCGAGGCGTTCCTTAAAATCTTCATACTCGAAAGGCTCGACAGGCTGCCTCCCGGACAATTGGTCTTCCTCAAGCTCACGCTGCCAGAGCAAGACGATTTGTATGCCGATTGCGTGAGACACCCCAAGGTAGTAAGAGTGCTTGCGCTATCGGGAGGTTACTCGCGGGACGAAGCCAACGCGCGGCTGCGCAGGAATCACGGCGTCGTCGCGAGCTTTTCGCGGGCATTGGTCGAGGGCTTGACCGCGCAGCAATCCGATGCCGAGTTCAACGCCCGTCTGGATGGCGCCGTTCAGAGCATCTTCGAGGCCTCCACGGCGAAGGAGGAACCAAGGAAGCAAATCACAGCCGGGCGGAAGGGTGCGAAAGATGCCGCGTAAACCAACTGGACCAAGCTCCCATGCTTCAAAACGCCGTCAGAATTGCACCTTCAATCCTCGCGGCCGATTTCGCCCGCTTGGGTGAGCAAGTAGCCGAAGCAGAACGCTGCGGGGCAGACCGCATCCACGTGGATGTGATGGACGGCCATTTCGTGCCCAACATTTCGATGGGCGCGCCGGTCGTCAAATCGCTTCGCCAGGTAACGCGTTTGCCCCTGGAAACCCATCTGATGATTTCCGACCCGGACTTTTTCTTCGATGAATTCGTCGAGGCCGGTTCCGATTCCTTCATCGTGCATTGGGAGGGCAATAACAATCTGCATCGGACGATTCACCGGGTTAGAGACCTGGGAAAACGGGTCGGGTTGGCCGTCAACCCCGCGACGCCGGCTTCGGTGCTGGAGGAGGTGCTGCCTGACCTGGACCTGGTACAGGTGATGACCGTAAATCCTGGCTTCGGGCATCAACACTTTATCCGTTCGACCTTGGCGAAGATCCAGCGCGTGCGGCGCATTATTCAGCAAGTAAGGCCTGAATGTGAACTCGAGCTGGATGGCGGGATTGATGAGACAACGGCTCCACTCGGCGTGGCAGCAGGCGCGAATGTTCTGGTAGCCGGAACCTCGATCTTTAGCTGCAGTCAGGGCATCGAAACGGCGATGAGGCGGCTGAAGGAAGCCATAAAGTGAAAGAAGGATAATGAAAATTGGAATTGCGACCGATCATGGCGGCTATGGTTTAAAAGAAGAGTTGGTTGCCCAGCTTCGCGGCGCGGGCCACGACGTGGTTGATTTCGGCGCGCACAAACTCAAATCCGACGACGATTACCCCGACTATGTGACACCGCTGGCCAAGACCGTGGCGTCCGGCCAGGTGATGCGCGGTATCGCCATTTGCGGCAGCGGCGTGGGGGCTTCCGTGTGCGCCAACAAGATCCCAGGCGTCCGCGCCTCGCTGATTCACGACCACTTCTCGGCCTGGCAAGGGGTTGAGGACGACCACATGAACATCCTGTGCATGGGCGGCCGGACGGTCGGCCCGGCCGTTGCGTGGGACCTGGTTCAGACCTTCCTGGCGGCGGAGTACAGCCAGGCTGAAAGACACCTGCGGCGACTCGGCAAAGTCGCTGCTCTGGAGAAAGCGAAATAATCAAACGGCGAATCCAATGACAGACGAGAACACAGTTCAACTGGCGATCAACACGATTCGCACGCTCTCCATTGACGCCGTGCAGCAGGCCAAGTCCGGCCATCCGGGCACACCGATGGCGCTGGCGCCATTGATCTACACGATTTGGAACCGGGTGCTCCAGTACGATCCGCAGGACCCAATCTGGCCCAACCGCGACCGGTTTGTGCTCTCCAACGGCCACGCCTCGATGCTGCTCTGGTCCATTCTTCACCTCACCGGAGTGCATGCGGTGGATGCCGATTACGAGCGGCTGGGCGAACCGGCGGTGACACTGGACGACATTCGCCGATTTCGCCAACTTGGCAGCAAAGCGCCCGGTCACCCCGAATATCGCTGGGTTTCCGGAGTGGAAACCACCACCGGTCCGCTCGGCCAAGGCGTTGCCACCGCGGTCGGGATGGCCATCGCCCAAAAATGGCTCGCCAACCGTTACAACCGCCCCGGGTTCGAACTGTTCAATTACAAGGTGTATGCCGTCTGCGGAGACGGTTGCATGATGGAGGGCATCTCCTCGGAGGCGGCCTCCCTCGCGGGTCACCTTGGCCTCGACAACCTCTGCTGGATTTTCGACAACAACCACATCACCATTGAAGGCAATACCAGCATCACCTTCACAGAAGATGTGGTGACACGTTTCCTCGCTTACGGTTGGAACGTGTTGCGCGTCGGAGACGCCAATGACGTGGACCGAATCGAGCGGGCCCTCCAGATTTTCCGCCAAACGAAAGGTCGCCCCACCTTCATTGTCCTGGACAGTCACATTGGCTACGGTTCTCCCCACAAGCAGGACACCTCGGCGGCCCACGGCGAACCGCTGGGGGATGAGGAAGTCAGACTCACTAAGCGCAGCTATGGCTGGCCCGAAGATGCCAAATTCTTCGTGCCGGACGGAGTCTATGCTCATTTCGCCGGGGGAATCGGCGCCCGCGGCAATGCGGCTCGCCGTGCGTGGACGGCGCTCCTCTCAGCCTATCAAAACAAGTTCCCGGAACTGGCGGCCGAGATCGAGTTGATGCAACGGCGCGAGTTGCCCGAGGGGTGGGACCGCAACCTTCCCGTCTTTCCCGCCGATCCGAAGGGACTGGCGGGCCGGGAAGCCTCCGGCAAGGTCCTGAATGTCCTGGCGCAAAATATCCCTTGGCTCATCGGCGGCTCCGCGGACCTTGGGCCTTCGAACAAAACCACATTGACCTTCGAAGGCGCGGGACATTTCCAGGCTGCCAATCCTGGCGGCCGGAACCTCCACTTTGGAATCCGCGAGCACGCGATGTGCGCCATCGTCAATGGTTTGTCGCTCTCCAAGCTCCGCGGCTTTGGAGCCACGTTCTTCATCTTCATTGATTACGGGCGGCCGGCCATCCGACTCTCAGCCCTGATGGAGTTGCCCACTATTTTCATCTTTTCCCACGACGCCATGGGAGACGGCGAAGACGGGCCAACCCACCAACCTGTCGAGCACCTGGCTTCTCTCCGCGCCATTCCCGGCCTCGTTGTGCTGCGACCCGGTGACGCGAATGAAGTCGTGGAAGCCTACCGCTATATTATGAAGCTGCGCCATAAGCCTACAGTCCTTGCTCTCTCTCGGCAACCGTTGCCTACCTTGGATCGAAGCAGATACGCGGCTGCATCGGGCGTGGCACAAGGTGCTTATGTCCTGGCTGACGCGCCGGACGGGAAACCCGAGGTCATTCTGATCGGCTCCGGCAGTGAGCTGATTCTCGCCGTCCAAGCGCACGAGAAACTGCTGACCGAGGGCGTTCGGTCGCGGGTGGTTTCGATGCCCTCCTGGGATATTTTCGAGCACCAGAGTCGGGAGTACCAGGACAGTGTCCTGCCGCCCGAAGTCGAAGCTCGGGTCGCGGTGGAACAGGCCTCGACCTTCGGCTGGGAGCGCTATGTAGGCCAAAGAGGCCGAGTCATCGGCATGAAAACCTTCGGAGCTTCAGCGCCGCTCAAAGAACTTCAAAAAAAGTTCGGCTTCGAGCCGGAGCAGGTCGTGGCGGTTGCCAAAGAACTGCTGCGGGAAAGGGGCTTGAGACATCCACAAAAGATTTGCGCGGACAAGACGTCCGTGCCAACCGCCGGAAACCAGTCAGGAATGACTCCGGCACATCAGCCAAATCGCCATCTATGAAACGAGAAACAGTTCTTAATTCCCTCGATGATCTTTCTCATGAAGTGGTTGAGCCGGAGCCGGACAGGCCCGCGCCGGACTATCTGGAATCGAGTCCAGCGAGCCTACAAGAACTGCGGCATGTTCCTTTGCCTATTGGGGTGCCGGAGCACTCCGACTCGGCGGCTTATCGGCATTGGGGGATCAATGAATAGCCCGGCGGAGGCGTTGACACTCCGCGCAAACAGATCATAATTCTTCCACACCGCGATGCGCCCTAATGTGACCCCCGGACGAAGTTCGCCGCTCGGCGCCACAATCGTCAATGGCGGCGTTAACTTCAGCGTCTTCTCGCGCAACGCTGCGGCGATAGAGTTATTGCTCTTCGATCGAGAGGACGACTCGCGGCCATCCCGCGCGATCCCTCTGGACCCGGCGACCAGCCGAAGCTATCACTATTGGCACGCCTTCGTCCCGGAAATACAGCCGGGCCAGCTTTATGGCTACCGGGCGCGCGGGCAGTTCGACCCCGCCAGCGGCGCGCGCTTCGATGCCAGCAAGGTCCTGCTCGATCCCTACGGACGCGGCGTCGTGGTCCCTCGCGGCTATTCCCGCGAGGCGGCCCGCCAAGCGGGAAACAACTGCGCCACTGCCATGAAAAGCGTGGTGGTGGATCCTTCCACCTACGATTGGGAAGGCGACACTCCGCTAAGACGCCCCTCTTCGAGAACCATCATTTACGAGATGCACGTTCGCGGCTTCACCCGGCATCCGAGTTCCGGACTCGAAGAAAACCTGCGTGGAACTTATGCAGGCCTGATCGAGAAGATTCCGTATTTGAAACAACTGGGAGTGACGGCGGTTGAACTGCTGCCGGTCTTCCAGTTCGATCCCCAAGACTGTCCGCCCGGCAAGGTGAACTACTGGGGCTATGCGCCGGTTTCGTTCTTCGCACCTCATCAGGCGTACAGCTCGCGGCGGGACAGGCTCGGCCCGGCAAACGAGTTTAGGGACATGGTCAAGGCGTTGCACCGTGAAGGCCTTGAAGTCATTCTCGACGTGGTTTTCAACCACACCGCCGAAGGGGACCACACCGGCCCCACGATCAGCCTGCGCGGACTGGATAATTCCATTTATTACCTCCTCGAAGCCGACAAGGCTCGTTACGCGAATTTCAGTGGCACGGGCAACACCCTCAACGCCAACCATCCCATCGTTCGGCGGCTCATCGTGGACAGCTTGCGCTACTGGGTGGAAACGATGCATGTGGATGGCTTTCGCTTCGATCTTGCCTCGATCCTCGCCCGCGACCCTTCGGGCCAGGTCTTGCCCAACCCTCCCGTGTTGTGGGACATCGAGTCCGATCCGGCTTTGGCGGGAACCAAACTAATCGCGGAGGCTTGGGATGCCGCCGGCCTGTACCAAGTCGGCAGTTTCATTGGCGACAGTTGGAAGGAATGGAACGGGCGCTTCCGCGATGATGTGCGCAGTTTCTTCCGGGGGGAAGAAGGCTCCATCCGGCGGTTGGCCGACCGGTTCCTCGGCAGTCCCGAGATTTACGGGCACAAGGACCGGGAGGCTGAGCAAAGTGTCAACTTTGTCACCTGCCACGATGGCTTCACCCTGAATGACTTGGTGTCCTATAACCAGAAGCACAACGAGCCCAACGGCGAGGACAATCGCGATGGGGCCGATGATAACCGAAGTTGGAACTGCGGGGTGGAAGGCCCCAGCGATGATCCCGCCATCGAATGCCTGCGCGAGCGTCAGATTAAGAACTTTCTGGCCGTGACCCTCCTTTCGTTGGGCGTGCCTATGCTCTTGATGGGCGACGAAGCGCGGCGGAGTCAGCGCGGGAACAACAACGCCTACTGCCAGGATAATGAAACCAGTTGGTTCGACTGGAACCTGGTGCGGCAGCAGGCGGGTCTTCATCGGTTCGTCCAGCTCCTGGCCGGGCGTCGTGCCTTGCGGAAAATGGACACTGAGCGGCAACGACTCAGTTTGAACCAGCTCCTGCGAGGCGCCCGTAAGGCTTGGCACGGCACCAAACTTCACCAACCCGACTGGAGCCAGCAATCGCACAGCCTGGCGTTCAGTGCGGAATTGCCCGAAGAAAACCTGTCTTTCTACATCATCTTCAACGCTTACTGGGAACCGCTCGAATTCGAGTTGCCGGCAGATATGCACGCCGCCGGCCATCCATGGCGCCGATGGATTGATACGTCACTCGAATCCCCTCACGACGTCCAGGATTGGCCGGCCGCTCCTGTGGTTACTGGGCGAACGTATCGCGCCGGACCTCGTTCGGTGGTGGTTTTGACCGCCGCAGCGGACTTGGGCTCGGCCAATAAGTGAACCCTGCCTCAAACCCATTGGAGTTGGGTGTGGCAACTGGATTCAGGCCCTTTCCCTTCGTCCCCTTCACGAGGAGCGAAGAATGAAATGTAAAGGCTTGATTTAGGGCTGACTCTCGAATTTCATCGATAACCAATCGAACAGAGCGGCGTGCCACAGAGTGGGTGCTCCCATTTGACAATGCTCCGCGCCCCCGGACTCCCGGTCGTAGATTTTCGTGGTCACCGAGCGGGCTGACGTTAAGGCCTCCTGCATCTGCTTGACTTGCTCGATGGGAATAAGGTGGTCTTCTGCCCCGGCCAGAATCAAGACATCGCACTTAATGCGTTGCGCCACCCCGGCGAGCGAGTATTTCTGGAACTCGTCTATGGCATCGAGGGGATGTTCTTTCCCGAGGGTCCACATCGCGTTGTCAATAGCCCAGCGCGTGCCGGGAGACCGAGATTTCTTCCAGTTAATCAACGTCTCGGCCAGCCCCGTCATGCCGTGATCGCGCATCCAGAAGATCGGCTTGGGGATAAAGCGCCTTGCCGCCGCTCCCATGTCGAAAAAAACATCGTAGGCGACGACTCCATCAAAACGGTCATCGAACGCGGCGGCCCTGGGGGCTAAATACCCTCCCATGCTCCGGCCGATTAACACTATTTTCTTCGGGCGTTCGTGATGAGCCAGGAATGTATCCAGTACGGCCGATACAGGCTTCTCCCATTCATACGTGAAAGGGAGCTTCTGCTCTGTGAGCACCAACCCTTGCCCTGGACCGTTGAAGGTGAGTATGTCGTATCCGTGGTCGTGCGCGTCCTTGACGAGGTCGAAGTAGAGTTCTTCAAGAGTCGAATCATAGCCGCTTTGAAATACCAGCATGGTATTTTTGCGGTTTTGCGCCTCGGCGGGATAATAATTCATGGGCAAGCGGTAACCGTTGCCATACGGAGCTTCCATGCGCTCGTATTTGACGCCCAAGGCAGCAAGGCCATTCTAGAAGGCCGACAAGTTCTTCTTGGTCGCGATGCTCCGTTGGGGATCCGACGGAGGGAGAAAGAATTCGGCGACTCGGAAGTAGGAATGGGCCCGCAGGTAAGCTCCGCCTTTGCTTTGAGCGTCCCGGGTCCGCTCGGCAAGGGCCAAAGTCCGCCCGGCAGTAGCAGACCAGGCTTCATAATAGCCCTGGGCATCCCCGGCTCTGATGTGCTTAATAGTCTCGAGAACCTCTTCCGTATCGGCACCGCCATAGGGTTCGTTGCCCAGCAAACGCAGGGTTTCATAGTGGTAGCTCTGGTCTTTAAAAAAGTGACTTTGACCAACAGCAGCGGGACGACCAATGAAGATGAAAAGGACGATAAGGCAGAGTGTCGCGGCTCCCGCGCCGAAAACCATAGCTTTTTGGATTTCATGTAATATTGCACATGGTCGCGAAACAGGTCAGTCTAATTCAGTTCGCGTTCTGGTTTCTTCAGGCCCCACTTGGTCATCCTTGAAAGCAGAGTTGTAGGCTTCATGCCCAAAAGCTCCGCCGCGCCATCACGTCCCTTGATCTTCCAGTGGGCCGCTTCCAATGCCTGCACGAGGTTGTCACGTTCGAAGCGTTCCACCTCGACTTCAGTGAGGAATTTGGGTTGCGCAACGCTGCCCGCAGGCGAATCGGTCCGAGGATTCGGTCGAGCCGCAGGCGCCGCTGGGCCGGTGATAGGCAGGTCAAACTCCAAAGCCCCGCCGCGGGCCAGAATGACGGCGCGCTCAATCACATTGCGCAATTCCCGCACATTGCCCGGCCAATCGTAACTCTGGAGTTGTGTGACCGCAGCCCTTGTTAGCCGGGGCTTGGCGCACTTCAATTCCTTGGCCGAGAGCTCGACAAAATGTTTGGCCAATAACGGGATGTCATCCATTCGGTCCCGGAGCGGCGGAACTTTAATCGGAAAGACGTTCAGCCGGTAATAGAGATCCTCGCGAAAACGGCCGGCGGCTACTGCTTTCTTCAAATCCCGGTTGGTAGCGGCCACAATGCGCACATCGGCGCGTCGCGTCCGGTCGTCACCAACTCGTTCGTACCGCTTCTCTTGCAGGATGCGCAGTAGCTTGTTTTGAATATCCAACGGAATCTCCCCCACCTCATCCAGGAAAATGGTTCCGCCCTCGGCGGTTTCAAAGCGTCCGGCGCGATCCTTCACGGCTCCCGTAAATGACCCTCTGACGTGGCCAAAGAATTCGCTTTCGAACAACTCCCGTGGAATGGAAGCGCAATTGACGCGAACCGACGGACCGTCTTTGCGAGCGCTGCGGCGGTGGATTTCATGGGCAACCAGTTCTTTGCCTGTTCCGGTCTCACCGAGAATGAGCACCGAAGCTTCCGTAGGGGCGACAACGTCAATCTGGCTGACAATTCGCCGCAAAGCGGCGCTTTGACCGATCACGTCCCCGAAGGCCTTGGCCTTGGCCTTGGGCACATCCTCCTGCTGATACGTATTCTGCAGTTCCAGTCGGGGATCGAGGTGCGGTTCAATTCCGGTGAAGTCCCGCACAAGCGTGTCGTGGATTTCGCGTGCTGACGGGTTGCGTTCTTCGATCACCGCCATTTGCCATGCGACCGGCTGGTCTCCGGACCGCAGGCTGTTTACTTCAAGAGCTTGAGAACATGTGTCCATTCCTCCTCTAATGCGCCGGAAAGTCCCCAAGGTTCGCCAAATTTTTTCTCTCTGATCACGATTCCCACTCAGGCGCTTGACACTGGGTTCTCGTTCCTATGGTCGCCGCGCGCTTTGTCTTGGATTTCGGCTCATGCTGGTATATAAGGCGGGAAATTATGGCTGAAACTGCTGAAATTACGCAGGTTCTGCAAGCGATTGGTCGGAGCGAGGAAGGCGCGGCCGAAAAACTGCTTCCGCTGGTCTATGCCGAATTGAGGCGGTTGGCGGCCGCGCGAATGGCGCAGGAGATGCCCGGCCAAACGCTTCAGCCGACGGCGTTGGTGCATGAGGCCTGGTTGCGGCTGGTGTCCGACGGAGACCGAACCTGGCAAAACCGGGCGCATTTTTTCGGCGCCGCCGCTGAGGCGATGCGCCGGATTTTAATCGAGCGGGCACGCCACAGGTCCCGGCTCAAGCATGGCGGCGGTCAAGTGCGGTTCAACATCGAGGACTTGGAACTGGCGGAAACGACGCCCGACGACAAAGTTCTGCTGGTTGACGAGGCCCTGGCGCGGCTCAAGAAAGAAGATCCCGAGCTGGAGCGCATTGTCGTGCTGAAATTCTTCGGCGGCCTGAGCAATGCGGAAATCGCTGAGACTCTGGGACTTGCGAATCGCACGCTGGACCGGGAGTGGGCGTATGCGAGGGCCTGGCTCTTTCGCTACATCCGCGAGCAGATGTGAACGCCAAGAATTCTGCATTATTTTGGCGCAAGTTATCTGCGTGTGTCGCATTAGAGAGTAGTCGCCCATGAGCAACAAAGTGCGCGAAAAGGCAGTCTTTTGTGAGGCGCTGGAGATCACCGACCTGGAGCAACGCCGGCAGTTTCTCGACCGGGCCTGTGGTTCCGACAAAGCGTTGCGCGAACGAGTCGAGAGTTTGCTGGCGCTTTCCCAACCCGCGGTCGATTTCTTCACGGAGTGTTCCCCCGCCCTGGAAGCGGCAGCGGCTGAAGCGGATCCCGCCCAGGTGCTTTCGGCGGTCGAAGCGGCCGTGGAGGCTGAACCCCTCGAAAGCAGCCGCATTGGCCCCTACAAATTACTCCAGAAGCTTGGGGAAGGAGGGTGCGGGGTGGTCTATATGGCGGAGCAGGAACAGCCGATTCGCCGCCGGGTCGCCCTGAAGATTATCAAGCTGGGGATGGATACCAAGAATGTGATCGCCCGGTTCGAGGCCGAGCGCCAGGCCCTGGCTCTGATGGACCACCCCAACATCGCGCGGGTTCTGGATGCCGGTGCCACCGAGACCGGTCGGCCCTACTTTGTGATGGAGTTGGTGTATGGGGTCAAGATCACCGAGTACTGTGACCAGAACCGCGTGAGCATGCGAGAACGCCTGGAGTTGTTCATTCAGGTCTGCAACGCCGTCCAGCATGCCCACCAGAAGGGAATCATCCACCGGGACCTCAAACCGTCGAACATCATGGTCACCATGCACGACGGGGTACCGGTTCCCAAGGTGATCGACTTCGGGATCGCCAAAGCCACCGAGCAACGCCTGACGGACAAGACCCTCTTCACCTCGTATGCTCAATTGATGGGCACCCCCGCCTACATGAGTCCCGAGCAGATGGAGCTAAGCGGGCTCAACCTGGACACCCGCAGCGACATCTACTCGCTCGGGGTATTGCTTTACGAATTGCTGACGGGGCGCACTCCGTTTGACACCGTGGATTTGTTGAAATTTGGCGTGGACGAACTGAGGCGGACGGTGCGTGAGCGGGAGCCGCTGAGCCCATCGGCAAAACTCCGAACACTAGCCAACGATGAAATAACCAAGACGGCCAAACTGCGACGCGTGGAACCTCCCCGGCTCTTATCTCAGCTCCACGGTGATTTGGACTGGATTGTGCTCAAGTGCCTCGAGAAGGACCGCGTTCGGCGCTACGAAACGGCCCACGCCCTGGCGACGGACATCCAGCGCTACCTGCATGAGGAAGCGGTTCTAGCTCGTCCACCCAGCAAGTTGTATCGGCTGCAGAAACTCGTGAGCAGAAACAAAATTGTGTTTCTGCTCGGAGCGGCCGCGGCCGCGGCTTTGGTCCTGGGCACTGCCATTTCGACCCTGATGTTCTTTAAAGAGCGGGACGCCCGTCATGCCGAGGCGCGGCTGAGGAAAGAGGCTGAAACGCGAGAACAGGCGTCTCAGGTTGCACTGTTGGTGACACAACGCCGTTTTGAGCAGGCCGATAAGCTGGCGGCCAATCTTCCTCTGAACAAGCCCTCCATCGAGGTATCCACGGAATTGCGGGCATTGGGAGACTGGCGCGCCGCCAATAGCCGATGGCCCGAAGCGGCTGCGCGGTTCGAATCACTAATCCAAGTGAACCAATTCGATGCCTCGGACCTCATTTCCGAGGATCAATTAAAGCTGGCGGCCGCGCTCCTCAAATCGGAAGACCGGAGGCGTTATGAGCAATTGCGCCAGACCGAAGTAGCCAGGCTGGGCCTGACCAACATCGCCTCAAATTACCGGACCTTCAAACTCGGTTTGCTGCTGCCACCCGACACGAACATGATGCAGTTGTTTGCTCTCGGGGGAGAACTTGTCGAAAAGAGAATTCCAATTGACACAGAGATGCGCCCAAACTCGCCTC
>Ga0326728_10004972_pt1 | contig 38377 bp, 33 predicted proteins | sample MB3enrmetagenome_FD_207602 | JGI IMG/M metagenome (GOLD analysis project Ga0326728, IMG submission 207602) | Lab enriched peat soil microbial communities from McLean, Ithaca, NY, United States - MB31MN | ecosystem: Environmental > Terrestrial > Soil > Wetlands > Peat | place: USA: New York... | reverse complement strand
GTTCGAGATGCCACCATACTCGGCAATCTCGCGCGTGTGCCTTCGTTCATACAAAATGCCGACAATCAAGAAGAGCGCGCCGGTCGAGATTCCATGATTGATCTGCTGCAATACCGAGCCGGTCAAGCCCGCCGAATTCAGCGCAAAAATTCCTAGTGTGCAGAAACCCAGGTGGCTGACGGACGAATAGGCCACCAGCTTTTTCATGTCCTTCTGCATCAGCGAAACCAGCGCGCCGTAGATGATGCCGACGAGCGACAGTCCGATCACCCAGCTCTGCACGCGCGGATGAGAAACGACTCCGGGAAAGAAAGGCAGCGAGAAACGCACGAAACCGTAGGTTCCCATCTTCAGCAAAACGCCCGCCAGAATGACGGAGCCGGCGGTCGGCGCTTCCACGTGCGCATCCGGCAGCCAGGTGTGGAACGGGAACATAGGGACTTTAATCGCAAATCCAATGAAGAAAGCGACAAACAGCCAGATAGCGGTACCAAACGGAATCAGCGGCGCTGTCTTATAAAGCTCGGGAATGCTAAATGTGAATATGTTAGTAACTGTATGGTGATGGAAGTACAGGAACAGAATGCCAAGCAGCATCAGTACAGAGCCGAGCAGCGTATAGAGAAAGAACTTAATGGCGGCATAAAGTTTCCGCGGGCCGCCCCAGATACCGATGAGGAGATACATCGGCACCAGCATCGCTTCCCAGAAAACGAAGAAGAGGAAGAAATCGAGCGCCATGAAGACGCCGAGCATTCCCGTTTGCAACACTAAGAACCAGACATAATATTCCTTCACGCGGACTTCGATGGCGGTCCACGAAGAAAGGATCGAGATCCAGCCGAGCAGCGTTGTCAGCATGATCAGCAGGAACGAGATGCCGTCAATGCCCAGGTTGTAACCCGCGCCAATCGAGGGAATCCAGTTGTTCGCCGATCCTTCAAGGAACTTGAATTGATGCGTGGTGTCAAAGCGCTGCGCCCAGAACATCGGTACCAGAGGCAGCGAGATCAGAAAGCCGCCCAGCGCGAAGAGGTTCGCAATCCAGCGGATCGCGTCTTTGTTCTCCTTGGGAACGAACAGGAGAAACAGCGCGCCCACCAGCGGCGTGAAGAGAATGATTGAAAGTATGTGACTCTGCATAATGAATCGCTTCTAGCTTCTGGCTACTAGCTCCTAGCAGGCGCTACTGGCTTGTGCTTTGAACTGGCTCTGCTTGCTAGAAGCCAGCAGCTAGTAGCTAGAAGCCGTTTCACTTCCACACGTAATACACGCCAAATCCCAATAATCCCGCGACCATAACCAACGCGTACCACTGGACTAATCCCCATTCGAAAAGGCGTGCCGGATAAGAAAGCATCCGCGCCAGGATGGCCGGACCATTCACGCACACGCCGTCGATAATCCACTTATCCCACCAGGTCGAAAGCGTAGCGAAGGCGCGTGTGACCCAGCCGGCGTCGTTGACGGCTCCGTCGATGATCTTGGCGTCGAACCACGAAGACGCTTCGCCCGCGCCCATTGCGCCCAAGCGGATGCCACCCAGCTTGCGGCGTCCGGTGAAAGCGTAGTCATAAGCCTCATCGACAAACCACTTGTTATAGAGCAACGTATAAATCGGCGGAGCCTTGACCGCGATGGGCTCGGGATAATCCTTGCCGGCACTCGCATAGTAGCGATAGGCCCATCCTCCACCGACCACCGCAGCTCCAACGGAGAGTATCATCAGAGACCATTCCAGGCCGCGATGTTCTTCGCCAACCGGCTCTTGCGGCGCAGACGGCACGCCGGAAGTGGATGGGGCAACGGCGGCCTCACGCGCGAATACCGGCTCCAAAAATTTTCCGAAGGCGTTCGTCCCACCCAAACTCGCCGGAACGCCCAGCCAGCCAGCGCAGACCGAGCAGACGGCCAATACCACCAGCGGACCGGTCATCGACTTAGGCGATTCGTGAATGTGGTGCTCGACCTCATGGCCCATTCGCGGTTTGCCATAAAACGTCAGGAAAATGAGGCGCGCCATGTAGAACGCGGTCATCAGCGCGGTACCGAAACCGATCAGCCAGAGATAGGGAAAGCCGCCATCGGCGGAACGCCACGCCTGCCAAAGGATTTCGTCTTTCGAAAAGAAACCGGCTAGCGGCGGAATGCCCGCGATCGCCAGCGTCGCGACGAACATCGTCTTAAAAGTGGTCGGTATGCGCCCGCGCAGGTCTCCCATATTGCGCATGTCCTGTTCGCCACTCATGGCATGGATCACCGAACCGGAGCCGAGGAAGAGCAGCGCCTTGAAGAACGCATGCGTGAACACATGGAAAACGCCTGCCGCAAAAGCGCCGACACCCAGTGCCAAGAACATATATCCCAGTTGCGAGACGGTGGAGTAAGCCAGCACGCGCTTGATGTCGTTCTGCACGAGGCCAATGGACGCGGCAAACACGGCCGTGAGTGCGCCGACGATGGCCACGGTTTTCATTGCGCTCGGAGCCAGCATAAACACGGCATTCGAGCGCGCCACCATGTAGACTCCCGCCGTCACCATGGTGGCGGCGTGGATCAGGGCGGAAACCGGCGTCGGGCCCTCCATCGCATCCGGCAGCCAGACATAAAGCGGAAGCTGTGCCGACTTACCACAGGCTCCCACGAACAACAGCAGAGCGGCAATAGTGAGAATGTGAATATCGCCGCCGACAAAGTTACTATGGCTCGCCAGTTCGTTGATGTCGGTGAAGCGGAACGAGCCGAAAAACCAAGCGAGCGTAAGAGCGCCTAGAATGAAACCGGCATCGCCGATACGGTTCACGATGAACGCCTTGTTAGCTGCATCGCTGGCCGACTTACGATGAAAATAAAAACCGATCAGCAGATACGAACATAAACCGACGCCTTCCCATCCCACAAACAGCAGCATGTAGTTATTCGCCAGGATGAGCGTAAGCATCGAAAACATGAACAGGTTCATGTATCCAAAGAAACGGTAATAACCGCCCTCGTGCGCCATGTAGCCAGTGGAGTAAATGTGGATCAACATGCCCACTCCGGTCACAAAGAGCAGCCAGATAGAAGAGAGCGGATCGAGCAGGAATCCGGCGTCGGCGTTGAAGGAGGCAGTTGTGCCGTCGCGCTTAACGAAGTTCAAATGACCGTCGCCGCTGCCCAACCACGTATAAACGATTTTCTCGAATGGTTGTCCGGTGCCGTGAGCGAAGTGGGTGTACTCGACGACCGTGAAGCAGGCGAACAGGAACGCAACGACGACTACGCCGACGCAGACCGCGTTGACTGTGGCCTTTTGCAATCGCCGCCCGAAAAAAAACATCATCGCGGCCCCGAAGGCCGGGAAGAGCGGGATCAGCCAGATATTGTTTAGGAAAAACATGTCGTTAGTCGTTCGCTATTAATCGTTCGCTGTTAGCTCTTAACTTTTCGCCCGAACCACGAGCGAACAACGGCCTTGCTACCATTTCAACAAGTCAATTTCATCCACATTGATCGTCTCTTTATTCCTAAAGAAGGCGATCAAGATGCCGAGGCCGACGGCGGCTTCGGCGGCGGCGTCCACAACGATAAAGATGGCGAACAATTGGCCGTGCAGGTTTCCCCACATGCGCGAAAAAGCCACCAAGTTCAGATTCACCGCGTTCAAAATCAATTCGATCGACATCAGAATTATCACCACGTTGCGGCGCGTAAGGACACCGATCACGCCGAGCACAAAGAGTGCCGCTGCAACGACGAGATAGTGGAGCGCGGTGATTTCGGTCATAAGTTTCAGTCTGTGAAAGTCTTTGGTCGTTGGTCGTTCGCGGGACTCGATCTATTCCGATATACAGAACGACTATCGACTAACGACCAAAAACTAGATTTTCTTCTTCGTCATAATTACCGCTCCGAGTATCGCCACTAACAACAACAGCGAGGCAATCTCGAAAGCGAACGTATATTGACCCATCCTGCCAGCTTCTCCGTAGAGCGCGTTGGCAATTTGCTGTGTGTTCGAGGACTCGGACAGCGGCATTCCGCGATCCGTAAACAGCGCCTTGCCCTTCACGATCACCGACACGAACAGCGCCATCAAAACGCACGCCGCGGCCAATCCCACCGGCCAGATACGGTTGAACTGCCGGTCTTTGGACGCGCGATCTAGGTTCACCAACATGATTACAAACAGAAACAGCACCATGATTCCGCCTGCGTAGACAATGATCTGCACGCCAGCGACGAACGGGGCATACAACATCAGGTACAAGCCTGCCACCGAAAGCAGGGTCACGATGAGCGCGAGCGCGGAATGCACGGCGTTCCGGCGCGTGATGACAAGCACTCCGCTGATAACGGCCAACGCGGCCAACGAATAAAAGAACCACGGCGTCGCAACGGGAGCCATGCCGCCATTCGCCGCTGTAACAGCCGAGTTCAAAGCTGAGTGCATTCCGGGGTTCATTTTACGATCACCCCCACGATGGCGGTGACAACCAGCACGCCGAGCGAAATCGGCAGCATTACTTTCCATCCGATCTTCATGAGCTGGTCGAACCGGTAACGCGGCCAGGTCGCGCGATACCAGATGAACATATACATGAAGACGGCAACTTTGAGCACAAACCAATATACGTGATCGATGCCGTCGCGGAATCTGGCGGCGACGCTTATGTCCGCGGAACGGCCAGCGACAGCGATCACAAGCAGTAATAGAGCGATGAAGCCAAGCAGCACCGCAAATACCGCAAGCCCGATGCGCTGAATTTTGAAGAAGGAATGCGCCGGCATGCGCGCCGTGCCGATCAATGTAATGGCAGCAAGACCTGCGAATGTGAAGCCAGGACAAAGTGAGAAAATAAATTCCCACACCGGCGCGTGCAGCAGGTTCGGGAAGGGGCGCATCCAACCGCCGAGCCAGAGTGTGACCGCAATCGCAGAAACCGCGATCATGGCCGCATATTCGGCGAGCATGAAGAGCGACCAGCGGAGACCGCTGTACTCGGTGTGGAATCCGGCGGTCAGCTCCGATTCCGCCTCAGCCAGATCGAAAGGCGCGCGGTTGGTCTCGGCGACCATGGCGATGGCAAAAATCGCGAACGCAATGAAGCCGAGCGGAAAGAATTTGAAGATGAACCAAACGCCCTGCTGCTGCTGCGCCTGGACGATCCCAATCATGCTCAACGTGCCCGTGCCGCTCGTGTTCAGGCTGGTCATCAGGATCGCCGAAATCACGGCCAGACCCATGGCGACTTCATACGACACCATCTGCGCGCTCGATCGCAACGCGCCAATCAGCGGATAGTGCGAGTTCGAAGCCCATCCCGCTACCACGATGCCGAGCACGCCCAGCGACGAAACACCGAGCATAAATAAAATGCCGATGTTCATGTCGCTCACCGCTTGCGTAGGTCCGAACGGAATCACGGTATAAACGGTGAACGCCGCCAGCAGCCCGATCAGCGGAGCAACCCAGAAAACGAACTGGTCGGCTTCGGTGGGGATGATGTCTTCTTTCAGCATCAGTTTGACCGCGTCGGCAATGGGCTGCAACAGTCCGTGCGGGCCCACGCGCATAGGGCCGAGGCGGACCTGGAAGTGCGCCAGGGCTTTGCGCTCGAGCCAGTTCATGCAAATCACGGCCAGCGACACTCCCGCAAAAATAATGAGCACGTAGATCAGCGCCCAGAACTGGCTGCCCGCGGAGCCGGGCGTCAATGCCTCCGTGCTGCGGAGATACGACATGATGAAATTGGGCATCAGCGGTCCACCTCGCCGAGCACAATGTCGAGCGTGCCGATGACGGCGACCACGTCGGCAACCAACATACCGCGCACCATAACGTCGAGCGCCTGCAAATTGACGAACGATGGCGGGCGCACGCGCAAGCGGTAAGGCTGCGTCGAGCCGTCGCTGACGATGAAGTATCCGAGTTCGCCTTTCGGCGCTTCGATGGAATGATAGATTTCGCCGACCGGCGGCTTGATGACCTTTGGCACTTTGCCCATGATCGGGCCTTCCGGGAGGCCGTTGACCGCTTGCTCGATGATGCGCATCGACTGCCACATTTCGATCATGCGCACCATATACCGGTCGTAGGTGTCGCCATTTTCTCCGGTCGGAATTTCGAAATCGAATTCGGAGTAAGCCGCGTAGGGCTGGGCCTTGCGCAGGTCCCACTTCACGCCGCTGGCACGAAGCACGGGCCCAGTCACGCCGAGCGCAATGCAATCCGCTCCCGATATCACGCCGACATTTTTTGTGCGCTCCAGCCAGATGCGATTGGTGGTGAGCAGCGCCTCGTATTCGTCGATCTTCGGCGCGAAAAAAGTCAGGAAATTCTTTACGTCTTTCTCGAAGCCGGCATAAGTCTCATACTGGCAGCCGCCGATGCGGAATGCATGCGTGGTCAGGCGTGCGCCACAGTACTTTTCAAAAATCTTCAGGATCTCTTCCCTATCGCGGAAGGTGTAAAAAAGCGGCGTCATCGCGCCAATATCGAGCGCATGCGTTCCCAGCCAAAGCTGGTGGCTGGCGATACGATTCAGCTCCGTCAAAATCACGCGAATATATTTCGCGCGCGGAGGAGCTTCCACGTTCAGCAGCTTTTCGACCGCTTCGCAGTAGCCCAGGCCATTCGACACGGCGGCGACATAATCCATACGGTCGACGTAGGGATTGAACATCGAGTACGTGCGGTTCTCGGCGATTTTTTCCACGCCGCGATGCAGGTATCCGATAACGCACTCGGTGCCCAAAACTTTCTCGCCGTCGAGCTTCAAGATGACGCGCAGCACGCCGTGCGTGGCCGGATGCTGCGGCCCCATATTAAGAATGAGCTCGTTCGAATCGAGATAGGTCTTCTCGGGAGCTTCGAGATCGAGGTTCGAAAGCGAGTGTATCGAGAGGTCGTTCTTGTTTTCTTTCGCGCGGTCGTTCATTGTCCGCTCTCGATTCCAAGATTGATCCGCACCCACTCGTTGTCTTGCTGCAGGATGCCGTAGTCTTTGCGCAGCGGGAAGCCTTTCCAGCCGTCGGGCAGCAGAATCCGCTTCAGGTCGGGATGACCGTCGAATGCGATCCCAAACATGTCGTAAACTTCACGCTCCAGCCAGTTGGCCGTCGGCCAAATCGAAACGCTGGACGGAATCGTTGCGCCGTCGGCAATCTGCGTCTTCACGCGTACACGCTCGTTGCGCGGAAAAGAATAGAGAATCCAAATGACATCGAATTGCTTTTCGCGCTTTGGATAATGCGCCGCGGTAATATCCACGCAGTAGTCGAACTGCTCTTCGTCGCGCAGCAGGCGCAGAATGTCGGGGATCAGCGAGCGGTCGACATTGAGGTAGTTCTGCCCAAGATAAGTCTGCGCGTCTAGGCCCGAGCCGTACTGGCTGCGATATTTTTCCACCATCGGCGAGATCCACGGCATCGGAACGGGCCCAGCCGGCTTGGCTGGTGCCGCGGGCTTCGCAGCGGGAGCGGCGGGCTTCGCGGGCGCAACCGGAGCTGCTGCTGCGGGCTTTTCCGCCGTCGGCTTCTTCTCGCCTTCCGGCGGCGGTGGTGGAGCGGGTGTTTTGACGTCCTCGGCCATTCTAGGTCTATCGTCTATCGCGTATCGTCTATAGCGTATCTTTTATCGCGTATCGTTACTAAACTTGCGGCTTCAGCGGCGAACTTTCACTTCTAACAGTTGACCACGCTCAGCGTCAATGACCGATGTCACAACGCCAGCCACCGCCTTGGCCACTGCGTCATATTTCCTGTTGAGACACGGCTTGCCGCGTCTCCGGAATCGAAGCAAGCGCCCCTCCACGGGCTAATGCCGTGCCGTCTGAAAACCCTCCACCAAGTCGCGAATGCGCAACGCGTCGGATTTGCGATGGCCGTGACTTGTGATCGGATCGCTGCCTCCCGTCGAATCGATCACAATGTCCGACCAAAAAACTCCCGTTGAAATTCTCACCGAAGCGACTTGCGAAATCGAAATGCTTTCCTCGGTGCTGCCGAACAGGCGCCTCTTCACGCGGCTCACGCGCAGCGGGCTGACCACGATGCGCGTCGGAAACCACCGATTCCCGCGCGTCCAACGGCTCGCGGTAAAAGTCTCATCTGCAGCCGGACTCTGGCTGGCCGGGTTCACATTGGAGGAAGTTACACCCATTCCAGCGCGCCCTTTTTCCAGATCCATACGTATCCGACGATCAGGATGCCGAGAAATACCAGCATCTCAATCAGCCCGAACATGCCCAGCGCCCTGAACTTTACTGCCCAGGGAAACAGAAAAATCGTTTCCACATCGAAGACCACAAACAAAATCGCGATGATGTAGAAGCGGACTGTGTACCGTCCGCGCGCGCTGTCGTAGGGATCGATGCCGCACTCGTAAGGCATCAGCTTCACGCGGTCGGGACTCTGCGTGCGGATGATTGCGCAAATCGCCAGCGTGACAGGAATCAGGACGCCGACAACGGCGAGAAAAAGAAAGATGGGAACATAATTTTGCGGCATGAGTCCTCGAAAAATTCGCAAGAAGCGCGAATTTGAATAGTAACGCCGAAGCGCCCCAGCTTCAAGGAGGAATGGACGTTCGGTGCGGGATCTCCGGCCTCAGGATGCGAAGCAAATCACAGACGCCGCCAACATCGCCAGGCCGAGCGCTCACTGTAATGTGCGGGAAGCGCCCGGCCAGCGATCTTATGCTATTTTTTCTTCTCCGGCGCTTTCTTTTCCAACACCTTCTTCTCCACGGCAGTCTTATTCTCCGCGCGCCGCTTGATCTCCTTGAGACGATGGCTGGCGCTGGAGTCGAGATCGAGCGCGTAGAACTTTTTCAAGTCCTGGATGCGCTTGAGCGATTCGGGGCTGAAGGGGGTCTTACCGTCGAAGGCGTGGAGCACGATGCCTTCGAGCAGGTCGCCCAGGGACATATCGTGATATTCGGCGAAAGCCTTGAGCACTTTGAGCACCCGCTTTTCCATGCGGACGCCCGTTTGGACGCGTTCAACGAGGAGTTGCGATTCGTCGATCATGGTACCAATGTACCATGTTACCGAGATAACGTCAAGAGCGGGATCCCACGGACGCGTCCTGCTTGACACTCTCTCTCGCCCTCACTCCATCCCGCCCGCCGCCAACTGCGCGATCGCGTTCTCCATCAACTTCAGCCCATTTCCCCAACCTCGACGCGCGCTGGCTTCGTCGTTGCCGTAGCCGTGGACATACAAGGTGCAGTAAAAGCCTTCCTGCACACTACCGTCCTCTTCGAAGAAACATCGCCGCACGCACACCTCCGCCGACGACCGGATCTCCGGCGCCCGCCGCAGCAACTCAACCAGCTTCCGGGCAAACCGCTCGTGCGCCGGAAAAGATTGGCGCAACGGCAATAAGCCCAACGAAGATAGACGCGCATCAATGTTCCGAAACACTACGTCCACATAACTAGCGAACTTATGCCGAGCGCCGTAAATTTCTTCCTCCGCGCACAGCTCCGTCGTCGCCCATACATCGCACTTCGCCGTCTCCACTATGCTCCGCGCCGTGTTCAACGCGCCAAGAAATTTCCCCAACTCGGAAAACTTCTCCGCCTCTTCGACCCGCGCCATCAAATCCGGACGCCTTTTCAAATCGATATAAGTAAACTTCCCCGACACATCGCTCCAAGGAAAATCCAGCATCGGATCATTCCGCCCCAGCTCGATTGAAAAGTCGGCATCCATCGCAACCTCATCCATTAGAACCGGCGCAGAAAGTTCACGATCTCGCGCTCCGCCCAATAACCGTCGTCATAACGGCCATCGCCGCCAATCCCCACTCCGGCGGGCGATCTGGCAGGTGCTCCAATGAACGCACAGTGCCCCCCATCGCTCGCCTCCACGAAGGCGATGTTTCGGTTCGAAGAAATCTTTCGCCGTGTCTCCGCCGTGATGCGCACAAACGGATCGTTCGCCGCGCACAAAACCAGCGCCGGTACTGCGATCCGCTCGATCCCATGCGCCGCCGAAGCGCGATCGTAGTAATCGCCGACGCCCGTAAAACCGCAATAGTGAGCGGTCACCTTGTCGTCAAATTCTCGCAAACTCCGGATGCCGCGCAGGCGGCCCACATCGAAGCGGCCGGGAAACAGCCGCGCCTTCTGCAGCATCCGGCGGCGCAGCGCCCACAGAAAATATTTTTCGTAGATCCGGTTCGCCGGTTCGTGCATCGCATCCGCCGACGCGGCCAGATCGAGCGCCGGACAACAAACTGCGACGGCCCGAAACTCGGACGGTGCCTGCGGTCCCCACTCCCCCGCCAACTTCAGCACGAGGTTGCCGCCCATCGAAAAGCCGACTAGCGCCAGGCGCGACACGCCGTCACGCGCAACGATCTCGCGCGCCACCGCCGCGACATCGTTCGACAATCCCGAGTGATAGAGCACAGGCGCAAGCGCGTCCGTGCCGCCGCAGTTGCGCTGGTTGCAACGGACCACGCTCATCCCCGCAGCCAGGGCCTTCTCGGCGACGCCGAGCATGTACTGCGATTCGCTCGACCCTTCGAGCCCGTGCACAATAATAATCGTCAGTGCGTGCGCGCGATCCGCTTGCCAGTGGCAATGGCAAAGCACCTGGACGCCAGGCGCAACTTCGATCAGCCGCTCCTCGGGCGCAGGCAAGTGAAAACGTCGCGGAATTAAAAAGCTCGCCACCGTTTGTATGTGGCCGCCGCGCAGCCAGCGGCGCGGCGTAAAAGGACGCGTCTCTTCGGCCGTTTGCAAAATTCCCACACTTTGATTTTAACTAGAACAGAGCAATTTTCTTCGCGGAGTTTTCTTCATGCCCATCTTCGAGTATGTTTGCAAGGACTGCCAACACGCGTTCGAGGCCTTGGTCCTCGGCAAACAAAGAGCCGAGTGTCCGAAGTGCCAGAGCAAGAAACTGGAACCGCAGCTCTCCGTATTCGCCGTATCGACAAAGAGCGGAGCGGCCTCCCGGCCATCGTTAGCGGAGGGGCCCTGCGGATCGTGCAGCAATGCGGGCGGTCCGGGGGGCTGCCCGATGAAAAACTTCGACTAAGTCCTTTGTTTTCGATCAAGAGTCTTTCAAGTGGAACATATCTCCGTTTTATAGTAGCTATTGGATATATTATCTATGTTACTTATTTACTGGTATATTTCGTTTGCAGGCTGCGAAACCGAGGCAGACTTCCGCTGCCCAACCCCTGAAGGCAGCATCGATTCCCGAAGATTGCGGCATCGCTAAAGCGATGCCTTGCTATGAATTTCGCTTGGGCCAGGTATTGGCGATCCTATGTAACTTTGGGAACTGTTGGCGTGTAACCGATGTGACGTTTCGCTTTGGTAGGTTCGCAGTTATGATCCGTTTGAATCTTTGGAGCGTAACTGGGAGCGGAAATGGACCGGCGAAAAGAGCGCAGAGTGAACGTCGAGTTTCCGGTACGCATCTGGGGAGTGGACAGGATGGCGCGGCCTTTCGCGGAGCTGGTCCGGGCATGCAACATCAGCAACAGTGGAGCGGTGCTTATCGGCATTCGTTCGAAGATTGCGAGAGGAGGTGTGTTGGAGGTACAACACGGCGTGTTACAAGCGCAGTTCCGCATTATTTGGATAAATGTTTCGGGAGAGGCCGGCATAGAAGCTCTGACATTTGAGCCGCCCATTTGGGGCATCGGCCTCCCCAGAGTTTGTGAAATGGTGGGGACCGGATAGGCCAACGCCGAACGGCATCGATCGGCCAACTAACGTGGATTCACGTGGCCGGTTCCCACTTTTTCTTCGATAATAAATCTGGCAAACACCTCATTGGATAAGAGACGGCCGCGGGCAGTTAGTCGCAGCGTCGAGGCTTGCCGCTCGAGCAGGCCGTCTTGCACACATTGCTGTATTGCGGATTCCCAAATGGCGACTGCGTCGTGGCTGAACTCTGTACAGAGCCTATCGATTACGATACCGCGATTTAGGCGCAGGCCGAGGAAGAAAGTTTCTTCGACTGCCGCCTGAGGAGTAACTGGAGTCACGGTACGCGGCGCGCGATTCATATAGGCGTCGAGCGAGTCGGGGCTTGCAAAACGGACGGCCTGATGACGAGCGGACTGCTGACGGCCCTGCTTGCGACGGTCGACGCCAAGCATCGAGTGCGCGTCGACGCCGAAGCCCAGGTAGGGCTGACGCGTCCAATATTTCAAGTTATGGCACGACTCGTTACCAAGCGACTCGTTATTATGTAACTCGCCGTCTTGCGAATGCGTTGTAGCGCGGGCGAAGTTGGAAATTTCGTACTGCTGGATGCCGGCGGCGCCTAGCGACTCACATGCCTGTTGATAGAAATCCGCAGTCGCGTCTTCATCGGGGACAAAGTGGGCGTGATAGCGGGCGCCTCCAGCGATCAGTTCCCTTCCCAGGCGGGAATCTTCGTCCACTTCGAGCATGTAAACGCTGACATGCGGAACGCCCGTGGCAATCGTCTCCGCCAGCGAAAAGGCCCAGCTTTTCCGCGTCTGGTGCGGCAATCCTGCGATCAGGTCGATATTGATGTTGGCAAGGCCGGCTTGGCGCAGACGAGCGATGTCATTCAGGACAGTGGTGCGATCATGCAGCCTTCCCACGGATTGCGCTTCCCGATCGACAAACGACTGCACGCCCAGGCTCACGCGGTTGACGCCGCATTGCAGCAGGGTCTCGATGAGAGCGGGAGTAACTGTACCCGGAGCGCATTCGACCGTGATTTCGGCATCGGGCGTAACCGTAAAACGACCGCGCACGGCGGCGAAGATGCGCAGTAACTGCGCGGCATCGAGGATCGACGGAGTTCCTCCGCCCAGGTAAATGGAATCGGCCATTTCGTCGAGCGCGCATCCCAGCTCTGCCGCAAGCTGGCGCGAGATGGCGATATCTTCGAGCAGGCGGGCAACGTAATTTTCGTAAGCCGGCTTCGAGAACACGTCGGAGGCAAAGTTGCAGTAGCTGCACTTAGTCCGGCAAAACGGGACGGAGATGTAGAGGCCGAGGGACATGCCCATATTCATTCTATGGGAGGCGAGCACAAAGGGAGTTGCGGTACGAGGGAAAACCTTTCACCACAGAGGTGCGCAGAAGATGCTGTAAAATCCAAAGTTAACCATGAACAGCTCCGCGATTCTTCTCGTCTCCTGCCCTGACCGCAAGGGTGTGGTTGCTTCGATTGCCGAATTCATTTTTCGCCACAATGGCAACATCCTGTTTAACGATGAGCATGGCGACGCGGAATCGAATCTCTTTCTTACGCGGGTTGAATTCGACGCGGCGGATTTCGATTTCGACTTGGCGCAGTTTTCCGAGCGATTCGCTCCCATTGCGCGCGACTTCCAGATGGATTGGCGGCTCGCGCTCTCCACCGGCCGCCCGCGCATCGCCATCTTCGCTTCGAAGTTCGACCACTGCCTGCAAGACCTGCTCTACCGCTATCAGAACGGCGAACTGCGCTGTGAAATTCCTCTGATCGTTTCCAACCATCCCGACAATCAGCGCATCGCCGACTTCTACCGCATCCCGTATTTTGTCGTGCCGGTCACGAAAGAGAACAAGCGCGAAGCGGAACAGAAACAGATCGCGCTGGTCCGGGAACACAAGTGCAGTCTGGTCGTCCTCGCTCGTTACATGCAAGTGCTTTCTAATGAGTTCATCGCAACTCTGGGTTCGGAGAACCTCATCAACATTCACCATTCTTTTTTGCCGTCGTTCGTCGGTTCCAAACCCTACCACCAAGCGTTTCAGCGGGGCGTCAAACTGATCGGCGCAACCGCCCACTACGTTACTCAAGTACTCGACGATGGCCCCATCATCGAACAGGATGTCGTCCGCATCTACCACCGCGACACCATCGACGATCTGGTGAAGAAGGGGCGCGACATCGAAAAAGTTGTACTGTCACGCGCCGTGCGCTGGCACGTGGAAAGCCGCATTCTGCTGTACGGAAACAAGACCGTGGTCTTCCAATAATCCCGCCACCAAGCTCCCAAACTCGAGCCCGCAGCCAGTCGCGCGCGGGCTCTCGATCCGGATACCGTGGGTTGGCAACTGGGCACTAGGTACTTAGGGCCATCACTTCCGTAACCAAGTAACCAATTGCGCTACGGTTCGGTTTCGGTTTTACTAAGCTTTACAAGGGGACGGTCCCATTTTAGGCACACGACTGGGCAATCTCGAAGGAGCGGATATTGGTTGAGGATCCCAAATGGGAACTGGCTCTGCTCGCCACTGTGCAGAGTTTCTACCAGCGGCTGCTGAGCGACCAACTCGGCGGAGAACTGCCCGCACCCGCCGAACTCGCCCCCGACGTCATCAACCACGCCGACGACGTGCGCTCCACACTCGATCAAATGCAGCTCTGGATCCAGCTTCTCGATATGGCGATCACTCCCGCCATGCTGCGCCTTGGAGTGCAACACGATCTCGATCCCGAGGTTGCCGAGGCCCTGCTGCGCTTCTTCGCTCGCCAGCGCGACGATTCCGGCGCCAATCGCGACAAGACCGATCTGGTCGCGACCTTTCTATTTCGCCATCCTCGTGTGGCTGGACAGTGGGAACAGCGCGGCTACGGCCTCGATGGATCGATCCCTCTTTCTCCGTTCGAAATCGCGCTGCTGGAAATCCTGTCCGAGTCCGATGTGCCCGTGCTCTCGGACAATGATGTGCAACTGCTGCGTGAATTCGGCCCCTTGCTGGACCAAGCGAATCGCTTTCAGGACTTCAGCGCGCTCATGGATTCCGGCATCATTCCGCGGGTGCGGCAGTTGAAGGCCTCGCTCGGCGAATCGATCTATCATCCCGGAGTGCTGGCGACGCTCGCGCCTTACAATGCCGCCTTCGGCGATCGTTTTCTGTCGTTGTTCGATGCCGCCGCGCAAGAGATAAAGGATTACGCCCGCCGCCTGGAAGAACTGGGCGGAAGCATCCTCAGTACCATCGACGGCGTCGAAGTCACCGTCGAGCACGTCGCTGCGCTAAACCAGGAAGCGCTGATGAAAGGCGACTACAGCGCAGCCCTGGAAAAATTCCGCCGCGTCGCCCGGCTGAAAAAAGAATTGGACCGCAGGCCGCCGATCCGGCGCATCCAATTAGACCCCAAGCCTTCCGGTCATACTGTGGGCGCTGGCGGCGCGGCCGCCGCTCCGGCACTGGCAGCGGCAGCGGCTCCGAAGTATGCTCCCATGCCCATCACACCGCAGGCACTCTCCATCGAAGAAGCGAAATTGCGGAGAGTGGAAGAATCGATCCGCGTCTTCGTGCGCGTCGCCGATCCCAAGTTCCGGCAGATCGTGCCCATGCGCTATTTCAACCTGATGCTCAGTCCCGCCGAGATTGAGGCCTACACCGCCGACTACCTCGAACAAACGGGCCCGCGGGCGGACGCCGCTCGAATGCTGCTCCGCATCGTTGCGGTCACCGCGCGCATCTCCACCGAAATGGAGGAATTCAAGCGCTCGCGGAATTCGCGCTCCGTCTGGAAACTGCACGCCGATTCCTTGGTCGTCCTCGTCGACCTCGGCAAGCGCCTTGCCGAAGCCGTGGGCCGCCTCGCTGTCTCCATCGGCCAGCAGGCGGAAACGCAGGCCAACGACGAGCCTCTCCGCAGTTCGCTCGACAAGCTGCGTGAGCGCACCGCCGAAGCCGCAAAGCTCATCGCCGAAGCGTAAGGGCCCTTTGCAGTTCCTCTTTTCCCGGAATTATGCCTGTGACGAACCCGGAGGAGTGGGGCACCGCTCAATCAGACTTCTCTTACCATCCGGCGTTCTTCCATTCGTTCGAGGTGGTATAGAACTGATCGACGCAGAAAGAGTGGTGCGCCAGCGTCAGCGATTGGCCTTCTGTATGTGGACTCGTATTCCATTCCGGTGCAACGAGATGCTAATTCCTCAAGTGAGCGCTCCGGCGGAAATGGTATGAGCGACTCGTAAACCAGCGTCATCTGACCCCGCTGAAGTTTCGGTATCGCGGCACTTGTGAGCGCAAAACGCGGGTTCGATCTGATGTATGGCAGAGATTTCGAAATTGTAATTGTGCCTCGTTGCGCGGATTCCGCATCCTGCCCGATACCTGTTGCTCCCGTTCCTTCCGCACGATTTCGATGGTCTCCCTAACAACGGAGGCTTTAAGCGTCCCCTCTGTTCGAAAAACCCAAATGCCCTGTTTCTTGCGCGCCGTCGCACGATTCTTGCCAATTTTGGCATTCATAACTGATGTCCAATCTTGCTGGTGGAGTGCCGGGCGTCACCGTCCGGCTGGACGGGCGAGACGCCCGTCCCTGCACCGACTTCTAATGAATATCGAACTGCTCCTGGTGCAGGGCTGGGTCCGATTTCACGATGATCGTCTTCTTCGTGAGCTCTTCCATTTCATTCAGCAGTTGCGCATTGTTCGCCTTGAGCGCCTTCGCTACCTCCGGATTCACGCGCAACATCACGTCGCTGTGCTCCAGATGGCTCGAGATCTTGCGCATCTCGACATACACCTCGTTGCAGATGGTGTTCACCGCTTTCACGAAGCCCGTGGCCTGGCAATACGGACACGGCGATCCAATCGTGCGTTCGAGCGACTGCTTGACCCGCTTGCGCGTGATGGCCACCAGGCCGAAATCGTTGAATTGCAGCACCTTCGAAGGCGCGCGATCGGCGCGCAACGCCTCTTCCAACGCCTGCATCACTTTCTGCCGGTTGCGCCGCTCGTCCATGTCGATGAAGTCGATGATGATGATGCCGCCGAGATCGCGCAGCCGCACCTGGCGCACGATTTCCTTGATCGCATCCACGTTCGTCTTCACAATCGTGTCTTCGAGGCGGGCGGTTTTGCCCACGTACTTGCCGGTGTTCACGTCAATGGCGACCAGCGCCTCGGTCTGATTGATCACGATGTAGCCACCGCTCTTCAGCCAGACTTTCGACTTCAGCGCCTTGTCGATTTCCTCGTTCAGCCCAAACTGCTCGAAGAGTGGCGTCTCCTTGGTGTAGAGCTTGACACGCTTGACCAACGCGGGTTGGAAGCGGTTCGCGAATCGCACAATGCGCTCGTATTCCTGCTCGGTGTCGACCCAGATGACGGAGAAATCCGAACTCACCTGATCGCGGAGCACGCGCTCCACAACGTTCAGATCGTGATAGATCAGCGCCGGAGCCTTGCTGCTGTCGGAGCGCGCCTTGATTTCGTTCCAAAGATTTTTCAAGAAACGGATATCGGCCCGCAGTTCCTCGTCCGTAGCGCCTGCCGCCGCGGTCCGCACAATGAAACCGCCGCCGCCGTTTTCGCGCTCGCTCTGGATGATCCGTTTCAGCCGCAGCCGCTCTTCTTCCGACGAAATCTTGCGCGACACGCCGGTGTGGTTCACCGTCGGCATGAAGACCAGGAAGCGCCCCGGCAGCGCAATGTGACTGGTGATGCGCGCGCCCTTCTTAGCGATGGGCTCCTTGGCAATCTGGATCAGCACTTCCTGCCCTTCCTTGAGCAGCTCGCTGATCTGCGGCACCACCGTGTTTTCGCGGCTGCGGAAGCGCCGTCCACCGCGCCGTCCGCGCCCCCGATCGAACCCGCGCTCCGGCCCACGGCGCTGCGTGCGCTGCAATAATCTCGCCTCGGGTGTGGGACCGCGAACTTCGGCGCTGGCATCCACGGTGCCGTCGCCAATCGCCTCGGCCTCAAGCAGCGCCTCGGCTTCCGCTTGCGCCTCTTCCAGTTCCAACTCCTCAGCTTCTCGCTCTTCGGCTTCGACTTGGGCTTCCAGCACGGCTTCTGGGACCGCTTCGCCGTTCGCCGCCGGCCCGCCACCGGCTCCGAGCTCCGGAGCGGCCGCTCCGGCTTCCGTCAACTCTCCGCCGGCCGCCCGCGTCTCTTCTTCCGTTTCCTCGAAGCCCTCGTCGTCGCCTGGTTCTTCCCCGTAAGACATGAGGTCGGCTTCCTCTTCCTCGATCTCCTGCTCCTCCACGTCGCCGTGCATAAGATCGTGAATAACTTCTTGCGCCGCAGCGTGAGTAACTTCGTGCGATGCATCGTGAGTGAATTTGTGGGCAGCCTCGGGTGAATCGTTGGGTTGAACTTGTGGAGCAGCCACGAAGTCCGCTTCGCGCGAGATCTCTGGCGTGGCTGTCTCCGCCGTCGAGTAAGTCTCCTCCTCCGTGTAAGTCTCCTCTACGGCTGACGCCTCGTTCCGGAGTTCCGCAATTTCCGGCGCTACGCTCACCGCGGCGCTGTGGCTCTCTTCTTCAACTTCCGCGTCCACCACCTGCTCATGCTGTTCGTGAAGCGGCTCGGCAACCTCCGCCGCGAAGATCGGCTCGTCTTCGGGAAAGTTTGCAGCGATCGAAGGCGAAATCGGAACCGGCTGCTCCGCAGGCGCGCTTTCCGTGGACGAAACAAAATTCTGAGCGGGCCCCTGGGCCATGTGCTGATATTTTGAAATCGATTCGCCGGGAAGCATGATCGGCTGATATCCCGGAGGCGGTCCGTAATCGTAGTCGCGGCCTACGCGAGTAGCCGGGGGAGCGGGCCGCTGGAATCGCGAGTCGAACCCACTGCGTCCCGAACGGTCGCCACGATTGAAACGGTCGTTTCTTGGCTCGTTCCTCGGTTCGTTTCGAGGTTCGTTTCGTATTTCGCTGGCGGGTTCGCTGCGGACTTCAGTGCGAATTTCGCCGCGCTCCACACTCGGGCCGCGCCCGATTTCGCCACGACGGCCGCGACGGCGGCGGCGTCCGCGAAAGTCGCGTGCGGAGCCGTTACTGTTGCCCGATGGTTCCGCGACCGGGGTGTAAGACTCTTCCCCGTTCTGCGCCACACTGGCGGGTTCGGAATACGGCTCTTCGCTACTCGGCGTTGAACCGCCCGCTTCCGAACCGGGGCGCGGACGCGCCTCCATCACTGGACGATTCGTCGGGATCGCTTCATCCAGGTCCTCGTCCTGCGTTTCCAGCTCCATAAAATCGGAGACGTAGAGGAAGGCATCGCGTTCCAGCCCAATGTCCACAAAGGCCGACTGCATGCCGGGCAGCACGCGCGTCACTCGGCCCTTATAAATCGAGCCCGCTAAGGTGTATTCGTTTTCTCGCTCGAGGTAAATTTCCGCTAGCTGATCGTCTTCTGTGATCCCCACTTTGGTTTCGTGGGGCGTGGTCGATACATACAATTCCTTGTTCATTTCTACTCCGGTTATTCTTCACCGGACCAGAAGCGCAAGGCGGACCGAGGAATCGATAGCGTTCAGCGCCGCTCCGGGTAGGAACGGGCGCGGTCCCGGAGTTCTTCCCGGAGCCTACACTGCAGTGAATTGTTGGCGCTTGTCTGCACTGATCGCGTTAAGTCTTTCGTCAGGTCTGTGACCACTCTCTCGCATTCCGCTGAGGGGGCCGTTCCCCGCCTGACTGACTTCAATCCTGTCCGGCTGTCGCTTCCGCCGGGATTCTGCCCTCCTTTTTCGCGAGGGCCTTCGTAATCTTGTTTCCTGCGTAAACTTGTTTCACGGCGCCGTTTCCAAAGGGCGCCCCCAATTCCGCCAATCCGTCTCAGTTCACGAAGCGGCGCATACGGACGTTCATTACGATCCCCAGCGCTAAAAACATGAAAAGAACGGAAGATCCGCCGTAACTCATGAGCGGCAGAGGTATTCCGGTGACGGGCATAAAGCCCACCACCATGCCGACGTTGACCAGGACGTGAAAGCTAAGCACAGCCACCACACCCATGACCAGAAATGCCCCGGCGCGGTCGGGCGCCGTTTGTGCATTCTGCGTCAACCGCATCAGCACTATGAAGTATAACAGCAACAGCGCCAAAGCTCCTACAAACCCGTGTTCCTCGGCAAACGCCGCAAAAATAAAATCCGTTTGCGGCACCGGAAGGAATGCCAGATGCGTCTGCGAACCCTGGCTGCTGCCGAAAATCCCCCCCGACCCCACTGCAATCAACGACTGATTCACTTGATACCCGGAGCCCTGCCGATCCGCATCCGGATTGATAAAGCTCGTCAACCGTTCCTTCTGATACGGCTTTAGCACCTTGATCCAGGCCACCGGAACCAGCAGTCCGGCGATCATCAGCACAATCAGCGCCTGCTTCCAGCGCAGCCCGCCCAGAAACAAACCCATGATCGCCACCGGCATGTAGGTAAGGGCCGTCCCCAGGTCCGGTTGCGCGAGCACCATCAGCATCGGAAATCCGACGATGGCTCCCGCCTTGAGAAAATCCGGCCACGACAGTTCCCGCTCGTGCAAATCCTGAAAGTACTTGGCCATCGCTAGTATCAGGATCAGCTTCACCCACTCCGACGGCTGAAAATGCCCGCCCCCGGGCATCTTGATCCAGCGCCGGGCGCCCAGATACTTTTGCCCGAAGAGGATCACCGCCATCAATGAGACCAGCGATGCGATGTACATCCAGTGAATTTGTTCCAGCACGGCTTGGTAGTTGATCAGGCTGGCCAGAAACATTGCGCCCAGTCCCGCCAGAATCCAATAGATTTGCTTGATGTGGGCCCCGGCAAATTTCGTATGCTCGGTCGCGCTGTGGATCTGCACTACGCCCAGCGCGCAGATCGCCAGCACGAAGCCCAACAGGACCCAGTCGAAATCTCGGAAGGAAACGTAGCGCGACATGAATTCAGCAGCCCACCCCGCAACCCATTGGCAAGTGCCGGCAGCGAGCGCTCGGTGGCGAGAAAATCATGGACCGGTCGTGGGACTGGCTGCGCTGATCGGTTGTGGGCTTTGTAATAGAAGCCAAGTTCCCACACCAGCAACACCGCCGAGTCCGGCATAGACTGCCGCACTGGTACTCATGATTCCACCACCTGCCGCCGGCGCCGCTCCGGCTGCGCGACGGCGCCTTTTTTTCTTTTTCTCCTGATCGGTCGTGTCGTCGCGCGTGGTCTGCTGACCCTGCGCCACAGTGGTGGTCGTTCCCTTGTCGTCTTGCACCGTAACATCACCCTTGTTGGCCGCGATTTGCATGCGGCCGTCCACGTCGGTCACCTGAAATTCAGTCCACGTATTGGCCGCCGGTTTGACCGTTACGTCGCCGGCGCGCGCCGCCATGCCGCGTGAAGTCGTGACCCGCACCGCGCCATGCTCGATCTCCACCGCCGGACCGTCAAATTTCACCAAAGAGTCCGCCAGCACCATCACGCTCGATCCGTTCGATTGAACGCTGGCCATCGAATCGGACTGCGTCTGCAACATATCTCCCGAAAACACGGCTGCCGATTTCGGCGCCGCGCTCCCGTTCAACCAGGCCGCGCCATTCGTATACAACATGGCCAAAGCCGTCTCTCCCGCCAGCATCGTTTGCGCCGGAAACAGGACCGCCAGCAAGCAGCATATCGTATACCGAAGCCTGGACTCTGACATGAGCTCGGATCACTCCCACATTTCTCGATTTTTTTAAATCGTAAGCCGTAAAGGGTTACAGGTCAATGCGATTGTTACCTTTGGTACACTCCTGAGTTACTACTGGAGGACGGGCGTCGCGCGCGCCTGCCCTGAGCAAAGTCGAAGGGCTCTGCCGGACAGAGACGCCCGTCTCTCCACCGGCAAGCTAACATCGACACCGTAACGATCACGGGGTCGCGACCCTCATCGCTGGATCGCCGATCGAGGTTCCACCCGGCCCGCTCAACCCAAGCTCGCTATTGGTGCCCGTCACCGGCTTTCCCAGGAGCATCTCGCCATTCATCCCTTCGACGTTCACATCCCTCCAGCAGTTCGGCTCGTAACGGCCGGAGATTTTCATCTTCAGGTAATTGTCGGTCAGCGCCTCGGTGAAGTCCGCCCCGCCCGATTGCAGCGTGATCGCCTCGACCGCCGTCCCCACCAGCGACCGCATGAACGCCGCTTTCTTCTTGGATGCAATTTCCCGCAGTACGCGGTTTCTTTCCCGAGCCACGGCTACTGGGACCCGATCCGGCTGCTCCGCCGCTGGCGTTCCCGGACGCGCCGAATAGGTGAACACATGCAGATAGGTGAACGGCAGCTCTTCGACCATCCGCCGCGTCTCGTCGAACTCCGCTTCCGTCTCGCCCGGAAATCCCACCATCGCGTCGGCGCCGATCGCCGCCGTTGGCATGGCGGCTCGAATCTTCAGAATTTTTTCCCGGTAATGCCATGGCCGGTACTTGCGATGCATTCGCCGCAACACCCGATCGCTCCCCGACTGCATCGGGACGTGCGCGTGCTTGGCGATCCGTTCGGATGTTGCCACTAAATCGATCAGTTCGTCGCTCCAATCCATGGGTTCGACCGAACTAATGCGCAATTTCTCCAGCGAAGTTTGCTCGAGAATGGCGCGAATCAGAGAGACGAGTCGTTGGTCGTTGGTCGTTGGTCGTTCGGAGTCTGACTTCGACGGCTGACTGTAATCCATGGGACTGCAAGAGCTTTGTTCGCCAACGACTAACGACTGACGACCAACGACCAAATCCCTTCCCCACCGTCCCAAATTGATCCCCGAAATCACCACTTCGCGATAGCCCGCCTCCACCAGCGTTCGCACTTCGGCAACGACGCGCTCCACTGGCTGCGAACGGCTCTGTCCCCGAACATACGGAATCACGCAGAACGAGCAGCGGTTGTCGCATCCATCCTGCACCTTCAGGTTGGGACGCGTGCGCTCGTTGGCCGCTTCAAATACCGGAGCCGACAGCAGTTCGGTATGGGCAAAAATGTCCCCCACCACAACGTTGCCCGGGTGCCCCACTCTTTCGCGTTCTGTGCGAAAGAGTGGGTTTCGTTGCTCGCCTGAAAGCTGCGCTAGTGAAACAAATCCGTCCGATGAGGAAGCCGCAATATCCGCTACTTGATGCTTGTGCGAATTGCCCACCACCCACGTCACGCCCGGCAGCGCGGCCAGCTCTTCGGGCGCGCGCTGCGCGTAGCAGCCGGTCACCAGAATGCGGCAATCCGGATTCGACCGCTGCAACCGGCGTATCGATGCGCGTGCATCTTTGTCCGCGCCTTCGGTCACCGTGCAGGTGTTGAGCACGACAATTTCGGCGTCCCGAGCACGGGCGGCGCGCTCCAGTCCGTGCTCCAGAAATTGCCGCTCCAGCGCCGCCCCATCGGCTTGCGTCGCGCGGCAGCCAAAATTTTCTATATAGAAACGGGCCACACACCTATACTAAACGAATCGCAGCGGGCCGCCCGGCGCCGGCGATCTTCTGCGTCAGGTCGAAAGCCCTGCTCATCCGCTACGCCAGCAAACAATTCCACTAGCGCAACTCGACCACCACGGCACAAGATACCCCTCTCCATGCGAGATACCTGTCCCGCTGGCCACGCTTCCCTCAGCCTTCAGAAAATCGTCAGGCGCTCGCAACCCGCCGCCCTTGCTGAAAACACTCGCGGCATAGCACCGGGCGTCCTTGCGTCGGACGGAACGGCACCGTGGTCTCTTTCCCGCACTGCGAGCAACTCGTCCGCGTCTCCGTCTTTGTGTACGAATGCACGCGCGACGATCCCGCCGAATTGGATCCGACCACGGACATGCGCTTGCCCTTGCAGTTCTTGCAACGTTTGGGTTCGTTCTTGAACTGCTTGTCATGGAAGAACAGCTGTTCGCCCGCCGTGAACACAAATTCCGTGCCACAATCCACGCACTTCAAAACCTTGTCTTGGTATTCCATTGGAGAGGTTCTCCCATTTTCGAGTCCCTGCTCTGCACGGGAGATCCGAATAGGGAAGGATCCGGTCCACATCGTGGGCAGGTGATTGACATCCCCCTCATGCTACCCTTGGGTTCGGCCCGCCATGCGGAGTACTCCACATGGTTCCTGTTTTCCGGAATACAACAACTGCCGGGAGATCTCCAACCAGGTTCGCCCCGGAATTACCCTCGCCTCGGCCACTTTGGAATCGTCTTCGAGTGCGAAGAACGGGCCGTCCCCTACCGCGAACGGCCCATCTTTATTCTTAAATCTTACTCCTGTTCTTAGTCCTGCTCCTTGCGTGCTTTCTTGCGGCTGCGTTTGCGAGCCAGCGCCTCTTTAACGCGCTTTCTCTCGCCGGGCTTTAGGTAAAACGAGTGACGCTTGACTTCCTTGATAATGTCCTCGGTTTGTACCTTCCGCTTAAAGCGCCGCAGCGCGTTTTCGAGGGATTCACCCTCTTGAAGTCGAACTTCCGCCAACAGCAACACCCCCCTGCTCGTCTAAAGTGGACTCATTAGTTATGGCAAGCATTGTGCCCTCAAGTCAAGTGGAATACATAAAAATCTTCATCGCGCTTAAAAATTCAGCCGCATCGACACTTGCATCTGCCGTGGAGCATACCCGTTCATCGGCTTCATGAGGCTTGTAGGTTGCTGATAATAAGCCGGATAGTAAGTCCCTCCCACGTTCTGCGTGTACTTGATGAACTGGCCTGCCGCATTGTAGTAGCCGTCGTCGCTGATGTCGTCCCTCCGATTGTCGCGATTGAAAAGATTGAACGACTCCGCCGTCAACTCCAGGCGATACCGTCCGCCTAGATCCATCTTTTTTGTCAGTCGTAGATCCATGGTCGCGTAGTCGGGACCGATAAATGCATTGCGCCCATACCCCGATAAACGGTCGTTGCTCGTGTTGCCATCCTGGTTCGGATCGCCCGACACCATCGCGTTCGCCGGACGCCCGCTGCCATACGTCATGATCCCCGAGATTCTCCAGTGATCGAACATCGCCGCCAGAGCTTTCTGCCCCGCTGCAAACGGATTTGGTTCCTCAATTGCCGAAATCGACAGCCGCTGCCGCTGGTCCGTCACGCTCGACGCCTTTTCACTCTGGTTAGGGCAATAGAATATTTCGGGGGAATTGGCGAGCACGGTGCCGCACTTGGTGGTGTAGGAGGTCTGCACGGTCGGCGCTCCCGTCGCCGGCGCGTCCTGCCCGTCGTCGATCGCGTGCGCCCAGGTATACGCCAGCCGGAAATCCATGCCTCCCGACATTCGCTTGCGCAGCGACACCGTCATGCCGTGATACACGGTCGAGGCCGCGCTCTCAAACTGGCCGATGGCCCCGAGTTGCGAGATCGGACGCTGCAATGGGTTGATGCACGGCGGATAGGGACAACTCATGCTACCGGTCGTCTGCTGAGTCGCAAACGACCATACGTTATAAGTCGCATTGGGAACAGGATTGTCGGTCGCATCGTAGACAGGATAGCTGTAGTAAGTCGGCGGCGGCAGATTCACATCCCGCGCCCGGATCATATCCACACCATGCACGAACAAGTAAGACAACGTCCCCATGAACCCGCCGCCCATTTCCCGCTCCAGACTCAGACTCGACTGCTGCACCCGCGGAGTCCGAAAGTCCGGCGCAAAGGCCGACAACTCGCTCGTCGCATACGGCTGCCACGCCGCCGGCATCGTACATGCAACCGGGCCTCGCGGACAATTCACCGCCGCATTCGGATACGTTGGAAACACCGTTTGCTGCGTGGAATTCGCATTATCCAGGAAAAGATAGTTGTCGCTCAGTCCATTGTTATTGACCACTGCCGTCTGATAAATCGCTGGAATGCGGGTATAGAAAATTCCAAATCCCGCCCGCACCATCAGCGGATGCTCGTCGCCGAACGCATAGCCAATTCCCACCCGCGGCGCAAAATTCGTCCTGCGCAGCGGCATCTTCCCCGCTGGCGCCCATAGCGGGTTGCTCTCCATCCCCTTCTTCGAAAACGTTTGCAGATCGTAGCGCGCTCCCAGGCTCAAGCTGAACTTCGGCGTCACCCGCGCCGTGTCCTGCACGAACCCCGCGTAGTCGTTGCTGTCCGGATGCGACACCGGATTCCCAAAATTCTGCATGTAATACCGCGCCAAATTGGCGGGCGGCCCAGTCCAGCTGCCAGCGTCCGCATCCCAGCTCGGCATAACGGTGTGCGCATACGCCCGCAGCGGCGTTAAATACAGTCCGTCGCGCATCGGCTCAAACGGAATCGGGTAAGACCACGGATTCACCGAAATGTCATCGAAGTAATACTCCCCTCCGAACAGCGATGGAAAATAGTCGTAGTCCCAGGTCCGCATCGCGTCGGCCCCGAACTTCCACTGATTTCGTCCGCGGTTCAGACTCAAAGTCTCCGCCAGATGCAGCCGGTGTTCCCGAGTCTGCCGCGGCAATGACGATGATTGCCCTAGGTCCGTCATCCATCCGTAAATGCTCGTCCGCACTCCGGTCGTATTGGGAAACGACTGTTCCAGGTCTTGCGAAAACTGTGCTCGCAGATGGCTGGTCAGACGCGGCGTCATGCTGCCCGACAAAGTCAACGACCCGCTTTCCGTGACCACATCCTCCTGCCCGTTCGCGCTCATCGCATCATAGGTAATCGGGCTTCCCGCATCGAAAGAAACGTTGTTCATCCCATAAGACCGCGCCGTGCTCAACCGCGCCGAAAGATACTGGTGCGGCGAGAGCACCCGATCCAACTTCAACGATCCCGTTCCCCCCAACAACTTCGCGGGAGACGTCCCCCCATTCTGCGAAAGCTTCGCCGCTGCCGGCAACACGTTCGCCGCAATGCACAGGCCACCGGCCGCGTTTTCTGGAGAGCAGCCCGCCACGATCGCCTCGTCGCAGGCCGACCCGCCACCTTGCCCAACTCCCGGTTGGTTCGCCGGATCGCAGACCTCGTAGTCCAAAATACTCGGGTACGTGCCGAGCTGCGGCACCACCACACTCGATCCGTTGTCGAACTGCACCACCCTGGGCACATCGAAAATGTGCTGGTCGTAACTGCCATACAAGAACGTCTTGCTGCGCTGGACCGGCCCTCCGAGCGTCGCTCCAAACTGGTGCTGCATATTGCTGGGATTGAAAGTCATAAATGGAGGTGTGGCGCCCCCCAGCGCACTGTCGCGCAAGTAATAGAATGTGCCGCCGTGCCAATGGTTCGTTCCCGACTTGGTCACCACATTCACCACCGCGCCCCCGGCCCGCCCCGACTCCGCCCCGTACCCGCTCGACTGCACGCGGAACTCCTGCACCGTCTCATTCGAAAACTGGTAAGGCGCGCGATACCTTCCCGAAGCCTGCGCAAAAAACCCGTTATTGTTGTCGCCTCCATCCACCAGGAAACTCGTGTTATATCCGCGAATGCCGCCATAAGATAGGTCCCCGTTCGCGCCCGACGTCAAATCGCGCGGGTCCTGCGTCACTCCCGGCATCAGCAACAACAAGTCGGTGAACCTGCGCCCGTTCAACGGCAGGTCCTTGATTGCCTTATCATCGACCAGCGCAGTGAGCGAACTCGGATCCATCTCCATCATCCGCGGAGCATCCGATACCGTGATCGTTTCCTTTGGCCCCGCCACCTTGAGCTTGAACGTCAACAGCGCCGCCGCTCCGATCTCCACCCGCATCACCGGAGAAATCTCCGGCGACATCCCTTCCGCCTCGGCCCGCGCCGAATACTGTCCCGGCGGCAGCATGTCGACCGCGAATCGTCCCGCCGAATCCGTGGCCGCATGATAGCGAATGCCCGTCTCCACCCGGATCGCCACGATGTCGGCATTCGTAATCGCCGCTCCCTGCGCGTCCAACACCACGCCCCGCAACGCGCCCGTGGACGCATCCTGCGCCCAAGCCATTGCAGCCACAAGAATGATCTGCAAAAGAAATACCGGAAAAACAACTACACAAAAAACTTCGCGAATCGTAGCCAGAAATGACTCTCTGCGGCGGCCCATACCCATCCCCTCGTGTCCGAGAATTCGGAATCGGAGGGGATTCCAGAGACCCTACGGAATCTATATACCAAAGCGCGGCCCGCAAGAATGTGACGCACGTACACGGAGAATGTTCGGTTTTGGACGAGCAGTTGGTGGTCGCTAGTCGTTGGTCGGTGGTCGTTAGTCGTTAGCGAGCAAAACCTTTCCGCCCGAATAAAGCCCCGAACGACCAACGACTGACGACCAACGACTGCTACGCCAATTCTGGATTCGCTTTAGAATAGCTCGACACTGAAACTGCGGTGCAAGTTCTATGCGGGATCCCGTTCCCCGTTTCATGCGTAGTAAGTAATGAAAGCTGAACGGCATTTTTAATTCTTTTGTGCGCAAAGGAGACTACTCATGAAGTGCAAGTCCGCTTCTTTTTTACGGATGTCTCTCACCGTTATCGCGCTGGCTGCCGTGTCCTTCGCCCAGTCCCCGCAAACGCTGCCGGGCTGCGAGCCCGTACCCGAGGTTCGCAAAGCCCTCGACGAGCAGCTTAACTGGAAAAACCTCGACAAGATGAAGTTCAGCGATCGAGTAGCACGCGAGCACGCGGTCTACGAGGAACTGATTGCGAAATATCCACGAGAAGTTGAACCTTACCGCCGGCTGATTATGTCCAATCGCAATTTGGATCAGCGGCAACTAGATCCAAGCCAGTACCCGGCTCTGCAGGAGAGATTCCGCAAGCAAGCGGCTCATAATCCGGATGACCCTTTGGCTCTCTATGCAGCCGGCTATGCTTTGTTCGGAACGGACACCCCAGAAAGTCTCCGCCTGCTTGAGGCTGCCAAGGCCAAGGCACCGCAATTCGCTTGGCCGATTCTTGCTCTTGCCGAAGAGTATTCGGATGGCACTCGAATGGACAAGCAGAAATCGTTTGAGAACGTGGCGGCCTTTTTCGCCCTGTGTCCCAACTGGACGGGCGGAACGGCGAATCGGCTCCTCTCTGTGGATGAGGATTCTGGCTTGAAGCAAAGGGTGGCGAAGGCCCGCCGTGCACGCCTGGCAAAAGAAACAGACCCTGCGCGATTGGAAGATTATGGGACGCTTTGGAGCATTGAATTCCGCGCAAACCCGCCACAGGAGTACGATGCGCTGCGCAAGCAAATTGCTGAAGACCTTAAGCGGATTGAACCGCTCAACCCCAAGCCCGACTCTGAATGGCTAGCATTTCTGATCAGCGGTTACAAGCAGGCTGGCGCTTCGCCCGAGGCGATCACTTCAATGGAAGACCGCCTGTTACGCGACTATCCCCATTCCAACGAGGCATACGACATTGTCTCCGCGCGTTGGAAAAAGGCAAACAAGAAACCCGAAGATCAAAAAGATGTGGCCGCGTGGGCCAAGTATCATGAGGCATACAAAGAGGCCCTTAAAGGCTGGATTCGCGATTTCCCGGACAATTCCTATCTTGCGCACAACGCGTGGTTCTACGCGATTTCCGACGAGGATTCGCTGACCGAGAAGGACGGTATCGCCATTGTGGACGAACGCTTGCGATATAACGCCATGTACAGCCAGCCCGGCGCCGCGATCGATTCGGTTGCCGATTTTCTGCTGAAACACAAGTGGCAGCCCAGCCGCGCCCTGGATCTTCTTGTGCAAGCCAAAACATTCTCTGATAGTTATAGCGTGTTACTACTAGCGGGCGACGATTTTTCTACCGAAGACCGGGATGATCTTAACGAAAGTATGTTTTCTTGGCATGAGCAAATGGCTGCCAATATCCTCAAAGCTGTTCAACTCGCTGGACGGCCCGATGCCGCCAAGGCTGTCAAGGAGTTCGTCGAAGGGCCGCCGCCCACCCAGGATAAATTCCTCTCCGATTACTGGTGGAATCGCGCCCGGTTGGCAGCCATAGAAAACCGCAAGCTCGACGCCCTCGCCTACTATCAATTGTCACTCCATACTCGCCTGGAACCACCGCAATACTGGGAAGGAAAGTTCCGGGACGATCTTACCGACGAAGCCCAGGCACTCTGGAAAGAAACCGGCGGCACACCCGCCGCATGGGCCGTATGGAGCAAGCCACTCAACTCGAAGGAAGCGGAACTGGCTCAAGGAAGATGGGAGAAACCGAAAAAGACACTTCCCGCCTTCGAGCTGTCCGACTTATCGGGCAAAACTTGGCGATTGAAGGAGCTTGCGGGCAAGGCGGTTCTGATCAATGAGTGGGCGACTTGGTGCGGCCCTTGTAATGAGGAATTGCCTAAGCTCCAGAAATTGTATGAACAAGTGAAAGACCGTTCCGATATTCAAATCCTCACTTTCAACATAGACGAAAACCCTGGCTTGGTCGCGTCCTTCCTGAAAGAAAAAGGCTACACTTTCCCTATCCTCTCTGCTTCTTCGCTGGTGAACAACATGCAAGTTAACGGCGGTATCCCCCAAAACTGGGTTGTGGATACGAAGGGCAATTGGCTGTGGACGCAGATCGGTTATGGCGCGGAAGACAACTGGGCGCAGGTGATGATACAAAAGCTGGAGTCCGCCAAGACAGGCAACTGAACCGTTAGGGCGGATTCACCTTTGTTGTATCACGCTCGTGTGGGGACGGGGCTTTGCCCCGTCCCAGCCGAGCATAGCTCAAATAACGACTGCACCCCGCTCAATGTGCAGGAGCCGGAGCCGGAGCCGCCGGCTTCGCGCTGAAGTCTACCTTCGGCGTTTGCCGCGACGCTTCCGAAGCCTCGAAGTACGCCGGGTTCTGCTTGTAGCCGGCAAATCCCGCATAGATATTGTTCGGGAACATCAGCACATACGTGTTGTAATCCTTCAGCGTGTCGTTATAGCGCTTGCGTTCGACGGCGATCCGGTTCTCCGTGCCCGCCAACTCATCCTGCAAGCGCATGAAATTCTCGTTTGACTTGAGCTGCGGATAGTTTTCCACGATCAGCAGCAGCCGTCCCAGCGCGCCATCCAACTGCCCGTTCGCGGCCATCTTCTCGGACGGAGTGCCCGCCGAAAGCAGCGCCGACCGCGCCTTGGCGATGTCGCCAAAGACGGTCACTTCCTGCTGTGCGTATCCCTTGACCGTCTCGACCAGGTTAGGAATCAAATCCGCGCGCCGTTGCAGCACAATATCGACCTGCGACCATTGCGCCTTCACCGCCTGGTCTTTTGCCACCAGTTGGTTGCGCACGCCCACGTACTGCCCAAACAGCGCCAGCACAATCACCACCAGAACAATCAGTAGAATCCAGCCCTTGCTCATGTCACTCTCCTGAATAGAAAAATAGTCGCGCTTTGTAGGCCGCGAGCTTCGAGCGAACCGATTGCTCGTAGCTCGAAGCTCGCAGCTTACGCCGCCGGATCGAGCATCTTGTCCACCGCCGCCGTTACCTGTTCGACCAACTTCAAATAACGCGCAAAGATCTCATCCACCTTCGCCGCCTTCCGCTCTTTTTTCCGCTCCCGAAGATCGAGCAACTCGGCAAACACGCTGGCATCGACGCCGAGCTTGATCGCGAGCGCAGCCGCCGCATCCCGCTTCGATCCCTCGCCCGCATCGCCGAGCGCGATGAGCGTATGACGAAACAGTGTGCCAAACGCGGGCAGCGAGCGCAGCAGCAGTTCCCACTTCGCGTCCGCGTTTCCAGAAGCCGTCAGCAGGTGCTGCCGCAGCAGGATCGTCTTCTCGCACAGCTCATACTCCACCTGCGCCCGATGCCAGCGCATCGGAATCTCCAGCGTCTTCAGCACGTCTTCTCCCCACAGCACGCGATAGTGCCGCCGCATGTCGAGAAATTCAATGGAGAAAACATCCGCCGAGCGCCGCATCTCTTCCGCGCTCAACAGCAGCGGAGCGCGATGCTTCTGCTTCCCCCACCAGGCGATCGCCGGAGCCAGCGCCGCAATCGCGGCGAAAGAAGTTTCGCCCAGCACGCACAGCAGATTCACGTCCGAGTAGTCGTGAATATGATCTCCCGCCACCGCCGACCCATAAAGGATCGCCGACCGCAGATTCGTTCCCGCCGCTGCCCGCATCCGTTCGACAAATTCGTTGATCAGTTTTTCCGGAACCATTCCACGCCTCTCACTCTCTGCTAACCGTCGCTCTACCAACCGCCGCCCGCCCCGCCGCCGCCTGTGCTCCCGCCGCCAAAACCGCCAAATCCGCCGCCGCCAAAGCCGCCGCCTCCTCCACCACCAAAACCTCCAAACCCGCCGCCACCGAATCCACCGCCGCGCCCTCCGCCCATGTTGCTAAACAGCATGGCCCAGAGGAGTCCCGACCAAAATCCAGATCCGCCGCCCCGTCCACCCCGACCGCCTCGCAGTATCGCGCGCAGGATGGAGAACACAATAAAGATGACAATGAGGACGACCACACCCGCACCATTGCCAGATGCCGGCCCCCTCCGAGTCGCGCGCAGACGAGGCGCATTGTCCAGCGTGACGCCTGCATCCTGCGCGATCACCGTAGCCACTCGCGTAGTGATCAACGTGACCGCTCCGGCATAGTCTCCGCTGCGCAGCACGGGCACCATTTCCCGTCCGAATTCGCCTACTTTGCCATCCGGAAGAATCGACTCCAGCCCGTATCCCACCGTAGTCCAATACTTATGGTCCTCCGTCGCCACGAGGATCAGCACCCCGCGGTCCTTCCCTTTCGCGCCAATTCCCCACTTCTGATAGAGCGCGACCGCGTAGGTCACCGCGTCTTCGCCGTCCAGCGACTTCACCGTGACCACGGTAATCTGTGCCTGCGCCTTTTGTTCTACCTGCTGGCAAAGATCGTTTAGGCTGGCCTGCGTGGCCGCATCGAGCACTCCCGCAAAGTCGTTGACGTAGTTACTGGGACGAAGAGAAGCAATGGGCTCGGCGGCCGCCCACACCGCCGCTCCCAGCAAGATCCAACCCAGTGCAATCCTAACGGCCGCCGAAACTTTCACCAGCTTGTTCATTCGGGGAAATTGTACAGGAGCGGACGCCGCAAAGGTTGCGGCGCCACCACGCGTCTCGCAAATCGGGCGCGCGGCAGTGCTTTGGAGAATGGCGGTCTTACGCCAATAGCCGCATGGCGAAGGCCGCGCATCCCCATACCATGGTTGCCGCTCGTTCGCATCAATACTTGTTTAAGAACTCGGCCACACTCGCTTCGTTGGCGGCCTTGTTGGCTGCGCAAAGGTCGATAGTCTCCAGCACCTGGGCCAGAATGCGAGGCGCGCCGACGACCTTGGTGACGCGGTCCTTGAAGAACGCCTCCGCATCCGCCCGGTGCCGGTTGTCACAGTACCCAATGGCGCCGTAGGGAAGATAGGCCCCAAAGTCTATGGGAAGTTTTGCGATAAGGGCGTCCCAGTTCTGTTTGACAAAATCGAAATTCAGATCGTTGTTCTCGGGGAAGCTGCTGGCGGCAAAAAGAATATAGATCGCTTCGCGAGCTTGAAATTCATCGGTCATGACTATGCCCAGGGCCGTTTTCTGAATTTCCGGGTCGCGGAATGAACCCAGCGCTGCCAGCAAAGTACCGCGCACTTCTTCATCGGTTTCTTTCTTGGCCTGGGCGCGTATGCGATCAAACAGCGCCCGGTCGCCATTTCGCGCCGCCGTCTCCATCACGTCGCCCAGCATGTCGCGATCTACTGCCTTGTGGTCGTCCAGCCATGCCACGGCCAGCTTTTTACCTTGCTCGACGAACGCCGCATCTTCCGCTCTAATCGCCACCGCTCCCACCACCACCGGACGCAGCATGCGGCTGTCATCGTCCTCGCCCGGCCTATCCTTCCATCCAAGCTGTTCGGCGCGCGCTTTGTAGAGGTCCGAGATGTAGCGCCGGTACTTCGGCTTAAGCGCTTCCGGGACCAGATGTTCGTCCAGGTTGCCTACAATCGCCAGCGTCTTGCTCACCACCTGGCGCTGAGGATCGTGCGCGAATTTCGGCGTCAGCGCCATGGCCTCTCCGACCGGCATGTACCCCTCCGTAAGAGCTGCTATATCGCCGATGAGTCCGACGCGCTCGGGCAAAGCCAGCGCCTTCTCGTCTTTCAGAATCGCCCTCAGCATGTCGCCGTCATAGTGCACGCGATAATAGCCGGCCTCGCCGGCGTTCGCATAAGTCCACGCCGGACAACCCTTCGCTTGGTCGAGGCGCAGGGTCGCGCTCTTAGTGGTAACGAGTGTGCATTGCCGTTCGTCTTTACTGTTATTGTTACTTCCCGTGGTATAACGAACGCACACGGGAATGTCCCACAACTGGTCCGCCGAACCCGCCGAACCCCTGGGCAGGAACCGCTGCTGCGTGAGCTGAAGTTGCGCGCTTCCTCCGCCACACGACAAATGGGCCGTCACCAGCGGCACTCCCGGCTGGTCGAGGAAACTGGAGAACGCCTTCGCGATGGCCGGATCGCTGCCGCCGATCGACGCCAGAAAGTCCGCCGATGTCGCATTGCCCCACGAATATTTCTTGAGATAGGCGCGGACCCCTGCCTGGAATTTCTCCTGCCCCATATAAGTCTCAAACATATTCAACAGCGCCGAACCTTTACTGTAAGTAATACCGTCAAAGGCATTGGCGATATCGTCGTCGGAAAGAATTTCTTGGCGCACCTTTCTCGAGCTTACTAACTCGTCCGTGCCCATCGCTCCCTGATAGCCATCGAGTTCGCCAATGTTCATCTCCCATTCGGGGTGGTACTGGTTGACGATCTTGTTGGCCATCCAGGTTGCGAAGCCTTCGTTGAGCCAGATGTCGTCCCACCAAGCTGTCGTGACCAAGTCTCCGAACCATTGATGGGCCAGTTCATGGGCCATTACACTGTTCGCCTCGCGTTTCTGTCGCAGAGTCGCTTCGTCGCTCTTCATCAGGAAGAATCCCGCCCCATAGGTCACCATTCCCGGATGCTCCATGGCATAGCCCGCCATCGGAATGGCGACTTCGTCGAGTTTTTCGTAGGGATAGGGGATGCCGAAGTAGTTTTCGAGGAGATTCACAATGTCGCCGGTGGTCGAAACCGCATATTGCGCTTCGGACCCGCGCCCGCGCGGCACAACAATGCGAATCGCGGTGTGGTTGGCGCCGGCGTGGCCGGCGTCGACAATATCCATGGGACCGGCCGCGATCGCTACCAGATAGCTGGGCAGCGGCTTGGTTTCGGCGAACCGGACCGTCTTCATGCCGCCCGAACCCGGAGTCTCCGCAAGCGCGGGCGTGTTCGAAAACGCGCCATCGTCGCTGGGAACATTGAGCGTCACTTGCCAGGGAACTTTGTAGCCGGGCTCGTCAAAACATGGGAAGGCCCTTCGCGCCGAGATGTTTTCGAATTGCGAATAGATATACCAATGGTCGCCATCCTTGACTTGGAAAATTCCGGCCATGTCCTTGCGGCTGATTTCGCCCTGGTAGTCGATGTGCAACTTCGCCGGCCCCGGCCCCACCCGGCGGTCGAATGCAAAACCAACCAAGTCCTTCGGCTGCGGGAGCACTTTTGCGCTGAACGTCTCGCCGTCCACGGTCAGGGTCGCATCGCCCACTGTAATCTTCTCCGCGTTCAACCAAAGCACCGAGCTCGCGTCTTTGAAGGTGAGATCGATATCGACTGTGCCGGAAAAAGTGTCATGGTCGGGAACAACTGTCAGATTGAGGCTGTAATGCCGAGGGACCACCGAAGCAGGCAAACGGAACTGCGGCGGCTGGGGGCCATCATCGGCGGCTTGAGCCAGTTGGCAAAAGAGCACGGCGCAACTGCACACTGCAAGAAGTATCCGGACCACCGATAGTCTTTCGCATCGCATAAGGCGTTTCCCTCTTTTCTCAATTCGGAGATATACGGAATAGACTCATCCCCAGTTCCAACGTAATCAAGATTTTGAAAATTATCCACTGTGAGGCCAGAGTTGCGCTCGCCCCAGGCCAACCTTCGCGATCCAGCCGTCCCCTGTGCCCCGGAGCCTGCACCAAACGCAGCCGAAGGGTGCCCTCCGGTTTCATGGATGGGTCAGGCCTTTCGCTTCCGCCGTCGGCGGCCTGACTTCGGCAATGGCTCCATGATATGTTTTTTGTTTACGGCCCATGCCGCACCCAAATTTATGATCCGCTCCTACAAAGGCGTCACTCCCCAATTCCCCGATACCTGCTACATCGACGACTCCGCCCAGATCATCGGCGATGTCATTCTCGGCGAGCACGCGAGCGTCTGGATGAACACCGTACTGCGCGGCGACGTGCACGAGATCCGCGTCGGCCACCACTCCAACATTCAGGACAACACCGTACTCCACGGCATGAAAGAAACCTACGGCGTCTATCTGGGCGATTACGTAAGCGTGGGCCACAGCGTCGTCCTGCATGGCTGCAAGATCGAAGACCGCTGCCTCATCGGCATGGGCTCGATCATCCTCAACGGCGCCGTCATCGGTGCCGGATCCATCATCGCCGCCGGCACTCTGATCCCCGAAAAAACCATCGTCGAGCCAAATTCCCTCTGGATGGGCTCCCCGGGAAAATTCCGCCGCTACCTCGACGAAAAGGACCAGGCGATGATCCTTCGCTACGCCGAAAATTATCTGGGATATAAAGAGGCGTACTTGTTGGAGAGAAAGGGCTCGTAGCTGTTGGCTCTTGGCTCTCAGCCCCTCACCGGAACGTTGCGAGCCGCCCGCCCTACCAATCCCTTACCCGATATTTAAAGCTGCACGCCGCTCCCAGCCCGTTTACGGTCGCACCCTCCAACAAGATGGCGCGCGCCATGCGGTCGTGGTGTCTCTTGTGCAACCAATAAGCGCTGGCGATTTCCGCGCCGAATAGCGCCCCTGTCGCCGCGACCTGCACAGAAGTCGTATGGACAAACGGTCGCGCCAGCGGATTGTATTCTTCCCCGCCGCCATCGATGTTCTTGCGCGTGGCATAGCTGTCGGCGGTCTTGGCCGCTCCGTCCAACGCGGCCAGCGCTATCGTGGACTTCGTCCAAAAGCGAGAAGCGGCCATATCTTTGCGCGTCACGTAGGGATGCGCCGCAAAAGCGTAATGCGCCTCTTGCCCGCTCGCACTGCCGGCCAGCGCCGCCAGCGTCAGAACCATCATCGGCATTTTCATGGAACAGGCGGGTCGCGCACATCGACCCTTCCATGTCCATCGGAAGCCAACTACGAATGTTTCATGCGCGGATCTGAATTTATTAAACGGAAGTAACGGCAGCGTCGTTCAACAAACAGCGATTTCGAGAAAAAGACTGCTGTTGGAATTTATTCGGATAAGATTGCCCGGCCCGCCGCTTGGGGGCGGCTATGTGGGGTCGTGGGGTGAGGCCGGGCAATTCTGTGCTTCCAGGATTGCAATTGATAACTTTATACCGCACACGGCCTTTTTTCGCGTGTGACCGCGGTCACCAATCTTCGTGATTGGGACACATCCTCCTGTGACGGAGGTCACCGCGAAGCCGGACTCCACTGGCTAAGGTAAAAAGCGCGCCTACTCAAAGAACCCTCTCAAGGAGAAGCAATCATGGCCTATGTAATCACCGATACCTGTATCAAAGACGAGCTCTGCGTGGAAGTCTGCCCCACCGACTGCATTCATCCCAAAAAAGACGAACCGAAGTTTGAAGCCGAGACCCAGCTTTATATCGATCCCGAAGGCTGCATCGATTGCGGCGCCTGCATCCCCGCCTGCACCTCGGATTCGATCTTCGTCGCCGAAGAGCTGCCGGAAGACAAAAAGGAATTCCTGGAAAAGAACGCCGCCCATTACGCGAAGTAGCGCCGCGGAATTGCGCCGTGAAGTTGCGTTCCTGTCTGTCGATTCAATTTCGCTGATGGAGGGCCGGGCGTCCCCGTCCGGCCACCATACTGCTGGATGGGTGAAACGCCCGTCACTCCACTCAGCGCCCCCCTGCATCTAGTCAATGCAACAACACGATTGCTTCCCTATCTCGCAATCTATATCCTTTGCACGAACCTAAAACTCGTTTCTGCTTCGAACGCTCTTCCACACAGGAGGCCTTACCGGCCATGGCTTCTCGGATCATGTTTGCCGCAATCGTCTTGCTTGCTTCATTTTCTCTCCTTCACGCTGCCGATAGCCCGGCCGCTGCCCCAAACTCCGACCCAACCTACCAGCAGCTTCGCAACCTGACGCTGGGCGCCGAGACGGTGAGCGTCACCAACTTTGATTTGAAGCGCGACGCGGGCACTTTCCACCTACACTCCGGAACGGTGTGCTTTGTGACGCCGGTGCAGGGCAAGGTCACTGGAGCCGTTTTCGTGGGCGACGGCCATTTTGTTCTCGACCCTCCGCTCGAATCCGAGCGCAAGAGTTTGAAGCTGCTTACGAAAGAAAATGAGTTCAGCGAGAGTTTCAATCACGCGGTCTTCCGCTTCACGGATTCGACCTATGACGACATCAAGAAAGGCGGCAGCCCAGCCTCCAGTGGTTGCGACGCAGGCTTGCTGAAAGACAGCCAGAATACGACGCGCCACAAGCTCAAGAACAATCTGGAAGCGCGCATCCTGGAGGATGTGTTGAGCCCGGAACCTGGAGGCCTGTTTTACGCCTTCATCCATGGCAAGCGCTACAACGACAAAGAGATTTATGAAATCAATCCAGACTGGGGAACCGATCAAGTCAGCTTCCGCACCTACGATGAGAACAAGTTGGGTGAGTGGGCGTTGTTCGGTTTTTCCGGAGAACACGCGCCCGGCAGTTATGGCAGGCTGATGCGGATTGAGCATCAGCAACTGGATGTGACCTTCGAA
>Ga0326728_10004970_pt1 | contig 38391 bp, 33 predicted proteins | sample MB3enrmetagenome_FD_207602 | JGI IMG/M metagenome (GOLD analysis project Ga0326728, IMG submission 207602) | Lab enriched peat soil microbial communities from McLean, Ithaca, NY, United States - MB31MN | ecosystem: Environmental > Terrestrial > Soil > Wetlands > Peat | place: USA: New York... | reverse complement strand
CCCGCGTGCCGGAACTGGTCCGCGCGAAAAGCCTTTCTCTGCTGGACGATCTTCTGCGCCGCTTGTTCCACCAGTTCCAGGTCGCCGCCGGAAACCTCACCCGGCACGGAGCCGGGCATTTGATCCACCAGCACCACCTCAGCGCCTAAAGCCGCCATCATGCGCGCCCGCTCGGCGGAGTTGCCTTTGGACATCACCGCGACGAAAGGGTACCCCTTAACGCCGCATACAATGGCCAGTCCGGTTCCGGTGTTGCCGCTGGTCAGCTCCACCACGGTCTGTCCCGGGCGCAGCTCGCCGCAGGCTTCCGCGTCCTCGATGATCTGGCGCGCAATCCGGTCTTTTTTCGAGAATCCCGGATTCAGGTAATCCAACTTGGCGAGGATTCTGCCGTTCAGCTTCCGGGTGAGGCGCGATAGCTCCACCAGGGGCGTATCTCCGATGGCTTCCACCGCCGACGGTAAGATCGTGTCTGTGCGCATCGTCATGGAAACTATTTGGCCGCGCCTCTAGCTGTCTGAGCCTCTGCGGGGCTTGCTTCCTGCGCGCTCAGCCTTCTTTTCTTTTCGATCTGGAGCCAAATCATGTAAGCCACAATCGCCGCGATGACTACGCCAACGCCCAGCAGCCCTAACCCGGCCCTGTAGTCCCCGGTCAGGTCCTTAAGCCAACCCATACTTCCCTGCGCGAAAAAGTTGAACAGGTTGCCGATGGAATTGATCAACGCGATCCCGCCGGCCGACGCTGTGCCCGTCAGGAAAGCCGAAGGCAGGATCCAAAACAGCGGCAGAGTACAAAAATACCCTACCGCCACCAGCGTCATAAATGCGATCGTCAGCACGATGTTGGCGTGAAACAGGACCGCGCCAAACATGCCCGCAGCAATCAAAAGCATCGAGACTAACAGGTGGTACTTGCGTTCCTGTTTCCGATCCGAGCTGTGCCCCATGAGCAGCATCCCGATCGAGGCCAGAATGTACGGCACCGACACAATCAGACCGATTTGCGAACTGGAAAACGCTCCCAGCGCTTTCACCATTTGCGGCAGGAACATCATGGTGCCGCTCTGGCACATTACCGCTCCGGCATACACCAGGCCCAGCACCAGAACCCGGGGATGTCCCAGGGCCTGCCATAGGCTGAGCTTATGGGCCGCCGCCTCCACCCGCGCGCGTTCTTCGTCCATCTGGGCTTGCAGCCATTCCCGTTCACCCGGCTCCAACCAGGAGGCCTTGGCGGGTTGGTCGGTAAGATAGAAAAAGGTAACGATGCCCAAGAGGACGGTGGGAATTCCTTCCAGGATAAACAGCCATTTCCAGCCGGCAATTCCCAGAAATCCGTTCATCTTGAGAACGACTCCGGAAATCAACGAACTCACCACCAGTGCGACGGGCTGCGCAAAAATAAAGCGGGCCAGAACCATCCCCCGGTGCCGCTCCGGAAACCAGTGGCTCAAGTAAAACACGATGCCGGGAAAGAAGCCTGCCTCGGCTACGCCCAGCATAAAACGGACCACGAGAAAGCTCTTGGTTCCCGAAACCAGACACGTGGCGGCGGATATCAGACCCCAGGTGATCATGATTCGGCCGATCCAGATACGCGCCCCGAACTTCTGTAAGGCCAGATTGCTGGGCACCTCGAAAAAGAAATAACCGACGAAGAAGATGCCTGCGCCCCACCCGAAAAGCGTGGCCGTAAACCCCAGCTCCTTATTCATGGTCAAGGCCGCAAAGCTGAGATTGTTGCGGTCGATGATGCAGAAAAGGAATGCCAGGCCGAGATACGGGACCAGTCTCCTGCTTACTTTGCGGATAACAATTTTTTCGCGCGCCTGATCGCTCATCGATACCCTCCGGTCCTGGTGAGTGCGCACCCTGGCGAGTAGCGACTCGTGGGCCCCAATGTCTGCGCAGGGAACTCTTCCGAACGCGTGTTATCGGGGAAGAAGGGCAAATCATACCACGCTCGTAGCGCCGCCGTCCCCGGCGGCGGGCTGCGGATATCAATAACGCTACTTCCGATCTAACGGCCGTCGTATTTGAGCTTTACAGCCCGCCGCCGCGAGCTTGCCCTGAGTTCTGTCGAAGGGACGGCGGCGCTACCATGCTCCTGCCTCTTTTCCATTGTCACCGCAGACTTTATCGGTTAAATTCAATTGCTCCGCTTCAACATTGATACAAGAAATCCCATAAGGGGGTTACGCAATGAGGGACAAATGGTTCTGGGGATTTGCCCTGATCTTGGTTCTGTCTCTAGGCTTCTTGAGCGGCTGTCAAAGTTCCGATTCCAAGACCATCAAGATAGGCCACGCCGCGTCACTCACCGGCGATAACTCCGTGTTCGGGCAATCGGAAAATACCGGCTTGAAGGTCGCGGTCGAAGAGCTAAACAAAAAAGGTGGGATTCTGGGCAAACAGATTGAACTGATTTCCGTGGACACCCGCAGTGATCCGGCGGAGGCGGCGAACGCGGTGCGCCGACTGGTAGACCAGGAAAAAGTGAATTTCGTGATCGGTCCATCGCAGAGCGGATCGACCCTGGCGGCGACCCCGATCGTGACCGCAGCAAAAATTCCGCTGATTGCGCCGGCGGCCAGCAATCCCTACGTGACGGTAAGCAAGACGGGGGAAACTTACAAATACATCTTCCGCGTTTGCTTTATCGATACTTACCAAGGAAGGGTTATTGCCGATTTTGACTATGACCGGCTGAAGGTACGGAAGGCGGCTATCCTCTACGATATTGGCAGTGACTACTCGCAGTGGCTAGCCAAGTATTTCGAGGATAACTTTGTAAAGCGCGGCGGCACTATTGTCGCCAAAGAGGCGTACCGCACGGGTGAATTGGATTTTCGCGCTCCGCTGGGCAAGATCAAGGAAACCCATCCGGATCTCATCTTCCTGCCGCTAACGCAAAAAGATGGCGCGCTGGCCGCCAAGCAGGTCCGTGACTTGGGCATAACCGGAATCATCATGGGAGGCGACACCTGGGCCAGCCCCGACATCCTGCCGCTGGGCGGACCCGCTCTGGAGGGAGCGTACTTTACCAACTTGACCTCCTTCGAGGTGCCCAAGGTTCAGGCCTGGGTCGCCCAAAATGAGAAGCGGTTCGGTGGACCGATTGTCCGGAACGCTCTCTTGGCGAACGATGCGCTGCTTTGGCTGGCTGATGCCGTCAACCGGGCTGGTACTACCCAAGGGGACAAGGTCGTGACCGCGCTCGAGCAAACTAAGGATCTTCCGGTGCTGACCACCGACAAATTCACTGTCGATCCCAAGACCCATGACCCGTTGAACCGTCCGGCCTTTTTCTTCCAGGTCAAGCAGGGAAAATTCATCTTTGTCGAAACCTACGCCGCGAGATAAAGGCGACATCTAGCGCAGAGACGCTGAACCGCGGAGAGAACCCATCTTGGGACTCCCGCAGCTCAGCGTCTCGGTTACGAAAATGTAGCGCTGGCGTCCCTTCGACAGAACTCAGGGCAGGCCCTCGCCAGCGGGCCGTGTCTTTGCTGCTCGCAGCCCGCCGCCGAGAGCTTACCCTGAACTTGCCCTGAGTTCCTGTGAAGGGACGGCGGCGCTGCGAGACCGACCCGCGGCGCTTCACCATTTTCGTGCTCGGTGCTGCGCCGCAGCCGTATCTGATCTGTGTTCGGGGTTTGGTTTCGAACTGGCCACTGGCCACTGACCACTGCCTACTGCTTTCTTGTGTTACGCTGATAACAGTACACCTCCTATGAATCTCCGCAGTGTGGCAGCAGTTCTCTTCCTAATGGGCATCGCAGTGTGCGCCTTGGCCGAAGGCACCCGCATCTGGGAACAATCCCGGTTCGACGAGTTTGAAAAGGGCACGGCCCGCGGCGTAGCCATCCGCAGCACTGGGCGGCTGGAGCTGGCGCCTTCCTTTAAGCCGTTGGCGACTACTCCCTCGACCTACATCTGGTCGATTGCCGTGGATGCACGCGGTACGGTTTACCTGGCTGCGGGCGCGCCGGCGCGCGTCTATGCCGTTACTCCGGACGGCAAGAGCACCGTCATCTTCGAGCCCCAGGAACTTCAGGTGCAATGCCTGGTGGTAGACAGCGAGGGTTCTATCTACGCCGCCACTTCGCCGGATGGCAAGGTCTATCGCTTGCAGCGGCGCACTCCTGGTCCGCAAAAAGAAAAGGAACGGGAGCCGGCCGACACCAGTGGTGACAAGGCAAAAGCGGGCGGCGATTCCGGCTGGACCGCTTCCGTTTTCTACGACCCGAAGACGAAATACATCTGGGCGCTGGCTTTGGACCGGGAGGGCCGTTTGTATGTGGCCACCGGCGACCGTGGCGAGATCTTTCGGGTGGATCGCCGCGGCCAAGGGGAAGTGTTCTTCAAGAGTGACGAGGCCCATATTCGCGCCCTGGCCTTCGATCCGCAAGGCCATCTGATTGCCGGCTCTGATGGCAGCGGGCTGGTGTATCGCATCTCGCCCCAGGGACAGGCCTTTGTTCTGTATAGCGCCCCCAAAAAGGAAATCACGGCGCTGGCGGTTGATGACAAGGGCAACATTTACGCGGCTGGCGTTGGCGAGAAACATGCCATGAGCATCCCCGAACCACCCGCGCCCGCCGGCGCTGCTGGCGCGGTGCCGCGCCCTGGCGGCGCTCCTGGGGCTGCGGTTGCCCCCGCGCCGCCCTTGCCGGGAAACATCCCTTTCCCCGCATTGGGCGCAGTTGGTTCAGAAATTTACCGGATTGCTCCGGACGGTTCGCCCCGGCTGCTGTGGGCCTCCCGCGAAGACCTGGTCTATGCGCTCGGGTTCGATGCCCAAGGGCGCCTGCTGGCCGGTAGCGGCAACAAGGGACGCATTTTTCTCATTCATGGCGAGCAGCAATTTACCGATCTGCTCAAGGCCAGCGCTTCCCAGGTGACCGGGTTTGCCAAATTCCCCAATGGCGATGTGTACGCCTGCACCAGCAATCTCGGCAAGATCTTCCTGCTGGGCGACGGACCGCAAGCCGAAGGGACTTACGAAAGCGATGTTTTCGATGCCCACATCTTCTCTCGCTGGGGAAATGTTCAGGTGCGCGGTAGCGGGGCTTTCGAATTGTGGGCGCGTAGCGGCAACGTGGATAACCCGGATCGCAACTGGAGTCCCTGGGTCAAGGTCGGCCTGCATAACGGCAGTCCGCTGGGGGTGCCGGCCGCGCGCTTTGTGCAGTGGAAGGCGGTCTTGCGGCCCGGTCAGCCGGCGCCGCAGATCGATAGCGTGGGGCTGTTTTATCTGCCGAAGAACGTTGCCCCCGTGATCGACGACGTTATCGTCCAGGTGGGAGCGCGGTTCCCCCCGCCACCGCCTAAGCCTGCCGTGGAGAGCTTTCCGGCGCCCGCCCCGCACCCCGAGCCCGTTCCCCAACCGATCCGCGATCACCAGGCAGTAGCGGTGCGCTGGTTGGCGCACGACGATAATGACGACCAGCTCGTCTATTCGCTTTACTATCGCGGCGATGGGGAGACGAATTGGAAGCTGCTGAAGGACAAAATCACCGAAAAATATTATTCCTTCGACGCCGGCCTGCTGCCCGATGGCGGCTACACGGTCAAAGTGGTCGCCAGCGACGCGCCCTCGAACTCGCCGGAAACGGCGCTAACCAATGAGCGCGAAAGCCACCACTTTGAGGTCGACACCACCCCGCCGCGCATCGACGATCTGAAGGCGTACGCCCGGAATGGAGAACTGCATATCAGTCTCCGGGCGGTTGACGGGTTCTCCGCTATCAAACGGGCCGAATGTTCGGTGGATGCCGGAGAGTGGCAGCTCGTCGAGCCGGTTGGCCAGATTTCGGATTCCCGTACGGAAAGATACGATTTCATCCTGCCGGAACCCGGAACCCAAAAGCCAAAGACCGGCGATCCCGAAGCCCCCGTCCGGCATGGGCACAAGTCAGCCCAAGCTGCCGGCGATCCAGAGTCCCCACCCGCTACCGAGCACCTGATTGTGGTTCGCGTCTGGGATCGGTTCGACAATATGGCGACCGCCAAGACAGTGATCCATACGAAATAGATACAAAAGGCAGTCATTGGCTCTCGGTCGTTGGTCGTCGGCCAGCACAGCCGCTCGCCGAGGCGGTGTGGCTTTCCGGTTGTCAGGCACACAAACCCGAGAAAGCGAACAGGAGGCCATCGGCGGGGCAGGCTTGTCGGTCACGGTCGCCGACCGCGTTTGCGGCCGTTTGCTGGCCGACGACCAACGACCAAGAGCCAACGGCTGCCTTGTCTCGGCTTGCTGCTTGTCGCTTGTTGCTTGTTGCCTGATAATGGCCGCATCGGACGAACGGCGCCAATTCGCAGCTCGCCGGATCCGCTGGAACGCACCGACCGTTCCCTCAGCCGCATCGTGCGCATCCTCGGCGATAACCCCATGCTGGTGGTCAGTGGAACCAAACTGGCCTCCGAGATTGGCGCCAGCCGGTCTCAGGTATGGCGCCTGGTCCAGCAGTTGCGCTTACTGGGGGTTAAGATTGCCGGCCACCCCGCCACCGGCTATCGCCTGGAGGCCGTTCCCGATCTGCTGTTACCCGACGTCCTCGATCCCCTGATCAAAGGCACGATCTTTTGCGGCCATATTCATCATTTTTTCCGCGTCGGCTCAACCAATGTCGAGGCTATGCAGGCGGCGCAGCAGGACGAACCCGAAGGCACGGTTTTCTGCGCCGAGGAGCAGACCGCCGGACATGGCCGCGGGGGGCACGACTGGCACTCGGAGCGTTCCGTAGGCGTTTATCTGTCTCTGGTGTTGCGTCCCCGCCTGGCGCCGGCCGACGTGCTTGCGCTCTCTCTTCTGGCCGGCCTGGCCACGGCCGCAGCCGTCGAGGAAGTCACCGGAGTCAAGCCCGACCTGCGTTGGCCCAACGACCTCCTGTTGCCCCGCCCCGCTCATTCCGGAGAGGGGGCTGGCGCCGCGGAACCCGGCCCCTCGGCGCGCCCCGCTGGGGTGAGCTCCGGCATGCAGGAGCAGCGCAAGTTTTGCGGCATCCTGGTGGAGCTGAATGCCGAGGCTACGCAGGTCCGCTTCGCGGCGGTCGGTATCGGCGTGAATGTGAATCAACGCGCCTTTCCTCCCGACCTGGCGCCCATTGCCACGTCCTTGCGCGCGGAAACCGGGCGGTTCTGGTCGCGGGTCGAACTGACGGCCGCCTTGCTACAATCATTCGACCGCGAATACCGCGCTCTGAACGGCGCCGGCCAGCCGGCGGCTGCCCGGGAAGCGCTCTTCCGGCGCTTCGAGCAGGTTTCCTCCTATGCGCGGGGCCGCCGCGTTCACGTCGACGAGAACGGCGGGTACGTGGGCACCACCGCGGGTCTCGACCAGCATGGCTTTCTGCTGGTGCGCACCGATGACGGCGCAACCAAAACCGTGTTGTCGGGCGGAGTCAGGGCCATCAAGACCTCGGGGGATCCCGCCTTGCGGGATCCGGGGATCGGGTAATCCGGGGATCGGGGAACGTTGAAATGCTATTAGTGATTGATGTTGGCAATACCAATACGGTCCTGGGCATCTTCCGCTTTCTCGTCGCGCCCGATTTTGCCGAGGCGGCCTCGGGACACCAGCTGCTCGCCCACTGGCGCGTTTCCACCAACAAGATGCAGACCGTGGACGAATACGGCGTGCTGTTCCGCACGCTGCTGGCCAACGCCGGGCTGGATATCGCGGGCATAAAGGGCATTATCATTTCTTCCGTCGTGCCGCCGCTGGATCGCACTCTGCGCGAGGTCTGCGAGCGCTATTTCAATCTGCGCCCGCTTTTCATTGAGCCCGGAGTCAAGACCGGCATGGCGGTGCACTACAACACTCCCGCGGACGTGGGCGCCGACCGCATTGTGAACGCCGTGGCCGCGTTCCAGAAATACGGCGGCCCCTGCATTGTGGTGGACTTCGGGACCGCGACTACCTTCGACGCCATCTCCGCCGAAGGCGCGTATCTGGGGGGGGCGATCGCGCCCGGGGTGGGCATCTCCTCCGATGCCCTGTTCGAGCACGCCGCCCGGCTGCCCCGGGTGGAAATCCGCGAACCGGAGCGCGTCATCGGAACCGATACCATCGCCAGCATGCAGTCCGGATTGTTCTATGGCTACCTGGGATTGGTGGAAGGCATCCTGCAACGCATGCTGGCGGAGCTGGGAGGCACGGCCAAAGTCATCGCCACCGGCGGCTTGGGCGGGCTGTTCGGCAGCCATTCCAGCTACATCAGCGCCGTGGACGATCTGCTCACGCTGGAAGGCCTGCACATCATCTGGGAACGCAATCAGAGACCGGAAGCCGGAAGCCAGAAGTCAGCAGACCGAAGTCAGAAATCAGAAGCTAGAAGTCAGAAGTCAGAAGCCAGAAGTAAATAACCGTCACCAAACTGAATCTCTTCTCTTCTGACTTCTGACTTCTGTATTCTGGCTTCTGGCTTCTGGCTTTCTCATGCCCGATTACTTCAACTACTTCACGGAAATCGAAGAACACTTTTGCCGGCGGCGCGGGACGGTCATGCTGTGTTCGACGCTGGATTGGGCCCTGATGGAAACCTGGAAGCAGGCGGGCATTCCCTTGGAAGCCGTGCTGCGTGGCATCGACGCCGCTTTCGATCGCTACGACGCGCGCCCGCGCAAGACCCGCAAGATCAATTCTCTGGCCTATTGCGCTCAGGAGGTCCTGGGCGCCGCGGAAGACCTCCAGGAGGCCGCGGTGGGCGCCAACCGCAGCCCCCAACCGGAGTCGGGACTGGAATCCCCCACCATTGCGGCCTTCCTGGAGCACAACGCGGCCGAACTGGAATCGTTACGGCAAGTTTCGACTTCCGATCGGGAAACGGGAAACCCTTCGCTTCGCTCAGGGCAGGCTCAGAAACGGGAAACGCAAGTATTGCCCCCGGCGGCCTGTCCGGTGGTGCAGGCAGCGGCCCAGGCCTTGCGCGACCTTGCCGCCGGCATCCAAGGCGCCCCCGCGGCCCCGCTGGAAGATCTGGAACGGCGCTTGACCGTGATGGAAGAGAAGCTGTTAGCCGCGTTGATGGCCGCCACGCCCGACGATCAACTGGTCGCCGTGCGTGCCGATGCCGATCGCGAATTGGCCCCCTATCGCCGCAAAATGACCGCCGCGCAGATCGATCACCTGTTGAAGCAGTACCTCCACAAACGCCTGCTGGAGCGCTACCGCATTCCGCGTCTGTCGTTGTTTTACATGTGAGCAATGAGCACAAATTTGGTAATTGAGTAATTTGGTAATTTCGTAATTGAGAACCGGCACCAATACTGCTATTTGGAAAGCCATCTGCTTTTTTCAATTACCAAATTACCCGATTACCAAATTACCCAATTGCCTGTTTGCTGAAGCCTGAGCGCCGGTGCTGCTATAATCAGGGCGTCCCAGGCGTGGCGCTATCGTCTAGGGGTTAGGACGTGAGATTCTCAATCTCAAAACCCGGGTTCGATTCCCGGTAGCGCTACCAGCTGCCCCGTTCCAGGTCGCGCTCTCACCTAACCCTCCGAAGACAAAGCTGGTCTCCTGAGTTTTATAAATCCCATTGATACCATGAACCGGTACCCAGCAAGTACCTCTTGTCATCCGTGCGTAGCCGCCTATACTGGCCCCCATGGACACGGATCGCCTTCGGCAGTTCGTTCAAGAGGTGCGGGATAGCACATCGCCGGACGACGCCTTTGTCCGCATCAGCGGGGACGAAGAAGAAATCGACATTAGCGGTAATCGGGCGGGGCTTCTGCGGCTGGCGGCGGAACTTGTGGCGGTATTGTCCGGCCCTGTCGATCCGGCCTATCTGTTCAAGCACGCACCCACTGCCCTCATCAAAAACATCAGCATCGAAGAGAAACCGCCCGAACCGCCGAAGCCTGAGCCGCAGTCACCTCGTCCATGGAACAAAGCGCTGGGATGCGGATGCGCCACGCTCATCGCAGTGATCGTGTTCTGTGCCCTCGTCGGATTCGGCAGGTTGATCAAGGCCATGCTCTTGGGCCGATGAGTTCACTTGTTACTTCCCACCTGTTACTCAAACACGAAGTGATCGGCACTATACTGGGACGGCGGATATAACAAGGCACGGAACAACCATGCCCAACCCAAAAGTGCTGGACGAACGGGTCAGCGCGAAACAAGCTGAATTTCCCCGGCATCCGCGTGTCGAGCTGTTGACCGTGAAAAGCATCCTGCAAAAACGGCCTTCCGAACTCCACTGCGTCTCCGGCGACACCACCTCGCTGGAGGCGCTAAAGCTCATGGCAGAACACCATATCGGAGCCCTGCCGGTCGTGGAGGGCGGGCGTCTGATTGGGATTTTTTCCGAACGCGACTATGCTCGCAGTTCAGCGCAGGCCACACCACCAGCAACCGCCATACCGGTGCGCGAGGTGATGACGCGGTGCGCGGTTTCCGTCAGTCCCGCCGATTCCGCCCACCAATGCCTCAGCCTGATGATCCAAAATCGCTTGCCTTATCTTCCAGTTCAGCAAGACGGCAAACTGATCGCCCTGCTATCGCGGGACGATCTGCTCCTGGAAATGGTCGCGTATCTCGAACGGGTTTGCAAAGAAAGCGAATTGGATCAGCAGATCGCTTTCCTTCGCGGCACTTATAGCTGCTGATCTTAGCCGTGGTTTTGGTTGAAATCGTTCCGCCCGGGTGCGGATTCCGCCCTTTTTACCGTCTCTTCATCTGTTTTACCTCCGTTTAAAAAGGTCAATTTCCCCGCCACTTTCCTGCGCAAGGGTTTGCAGTCTTCCACCTTAATAGCATTGTAACTACATGATTTTATTGAGAATGAGTTCTGGAATCCGAAGTGCACCTAGGAGAGCTGCCGATCTTACGGCAATCAACAGTTGTTTCGCAGTGTCCGGGCCCCAGTTGCTTCAGCTGTAAGGCCACGACCCAAGTTGCTGTATTGGTAAGGCACCCAAAAGATGGAAACTATGAAACATAAGGTGGTTCTTTCACTGGGACTTGCTGTACTTCTCATCGCGTTTTCGAGTGCTGCCTACGCTGACACGATTGACGCGATTACGTTCGGCTTTACCCATAACACTCTCAATCCCACTCTCAACAACAGCTCAGGAGTCGACTTGGCGGGGTCTACTCTACAAGTTACCGACAGCAAAACCGGCACCAGTTACTCTGTTCCGGGTAACGTGGTGATTTTAACAGGTCCCGCTTCCAGTTACGTCGCCGCAGGCGGAGTCCTGAACGCGCAGTTTACGGCCGGGGCTGGTACAGAAGTGGAGGTTGTCTCGGTAGATTGCCCGGGCGGCGTGTGCCTCAAAGGAATCAGTAACGGGGGCTTCTACCTTGCCTTCAGTAACAACACCGGAGCGTTCCTGGGTCAGTTCGTCGTCACTTATGTGAATCCTTCGGTGCCCGCCCTCTTCGGCGACCCGAACAATTTTCAGCCTTCGGGGTCGGACTCTTTTACGACTAGCAACAACATCTTCGAAAACAGCGGTCTTACCGATACCGCTAACGTGGGTCAGGGATCAATCACTTTCCAGGAGATACTGCCTGTGCCCGAGCCTGCTTCCCTCGCTCTCTTGGGCAGTGGATTGGTGGGTTTAGCCAGCTTCGCCCGCCGTCGCTTGCAGAAATAAACCAGCCGGTTCAACAGGGCTGGGTTTGCTGATGGCAGACGGTTTTTGGCATAACGGTAACTGCTTGAATTGGGTCAGACGTCCACACCGGGAGCATTAGTACCAAGGGCTCCAGCTGTAATGTTAGCCAGAGTTTGTTTCTTACGGCAGAAGCCGTGGTCTGCCGTAAGAAAACGGCTCGCGTGCGCCAGAATAATTCTTCAGGCAGTACGCTTACCACCGACTATTCGGTTAACAACGATGTGAGCTCGTGCCCATCTCAGCTTGCGCCGAATGCGCCTTCCAGTGTGCCTTTCAATTTCGCAAATCGCTCTTCGAGCACAGGAAGCAGGGTGGTGAGGCTCTGATGGTCCGCTCCTTTGCCTGCCAGCTCCAACAATTTGGCGCAATCCTGGACGGCGGAGCCTCCCAGGTTTCCGGCCGCTCCCTTAATGGCATGCGCCAGTTTCGTGGCAGCTTCCAGATCGCCGGCGGCAATAGCGGCATTCAGCTGTTGTATTTTTGCCGGGACTTCTGCCAGGAACCGAGCGGCCAGGCTTTTGGCAAACTCCACGTCGCCGCCAATCCGGCGCAGCAAATCCTCCTGGTCAAAGACGCCTTTCTCGGCGCCTCCCTTGGAAGAGCTGGGCTCTGGCCGGAGTGAAGAAGGTGAGAAGTTTGCCCCGGCTTCCAGCGCGCGCGCTACCAACCCTGCATTCGCCCCCGTTTTCGTGGGCGCTAGAAAGCAGCCGGCACGGGTAGTCTGGGAGGAAGGCTGCGGTTGGGCGGGAGCGGGCTGAGTCTTTTGTGCGGGCTCCGGGTGCTTGTCGCCGAACCAACGCAGCAGGAGATTCTCGACATCCTCCGGTTGCACCGGTTTCGGCAGGTAATCGGTCATCCCCGCCTCTTTACAGTTCTCGCGATCTTTGGCCATGGCGTTAGCCGTAAGGGCAAAAACCGGCAGGTTACGGTTGGCCTCCCCGGCTTCTCCCTGCCGAATCCGGCGGGTCGCTTCAAAACCATCCATGACCGGCATCTGGCAATCCATCAGCACCAGGTCATAGTGGCGGGAACGAAGGGCCGCCAGGGCCTGGCTGCCGTCCTCGGCCATGTCGGCCGCGTGACCCAGGGTCTCCAGAATCTTGGTGGCTACGATCTGGTTGGTGGGAACGTCGTCGGCCACCAGGACCCGCAACTTGGACACGCGCGCTTCCGGCGATTTGCGCGGCGCATTCCGGGCGGGAAGCGACTCCGGTTCAAAGGCATCGCCTCGGTTGGCAACCCCCTTCAGGCGCTTCAGGAATGCTTGTTGCTTAAGCGGCTTCACCACAAATCCGGAAATGCCGGCCTGGGCCATGGGGATCTTTCCCGTGGGCTGAGTGATACCCAGCATCATGATGAGGCGCGTCTCCGCCAGATCGGGGACCCGCCTGATCCGGCGGCATAGCTCTACCCCATCCATATCGGGCAGGGTTCGGGCCACCAGCGCGATATGGTAAGGGTGGCCTTCCCCAGCCGCCTGCTGCAAAAGCTCAAGTGCGCTTTGTCCGGCGGCAGTTCCTTCCGTGTGGCCGCCACGGGCGTTTACCAGGGACGATACGCAGGCCTGAACCGGCGCGAAACCGTCGGCGACCAGTACCCGCAGTCCCTCCATGTCTGCCGCTCTCTTAGCCTCATTCCTGCCCGCCGGCTTCTTGAATACCGCGGTAAACCAGAAATTGGATCCCTGGCCCTGCGTGCTCTCCACCCCCATCTCTCCGCCGAACAGAACCGCCAGTTGCTGCGATATGGCTAAGCCCAATCCGGTTCCCCCATACTTCCTCGTAGTGGATTCGTCCGCCTGGGTAAAAGGCGAGAACAGCCGGGGCAGTGCCTCCGCCGCGATCCCTATGCCGGTATCGCAAACCGTGAAGCGCAGGGTTGTCTCTTCATCCGTTTCTCCGGCGCTGGCGACATGGAAAGACACCCCGCCCCGCTGCGTGAATTTGACGGCGTTGCCGCCCAAGTTCACCAGGATTTGGCGCAATCTTCCGGGATCGCCGCGGAGTTCCAGAGCCGTATCGGGATCGATTTGGCAGGTTAACTCGATACCCTTCTCCTGGGCTTTCACCGCCAGCATTTCCGCGGTTTCCTCGACTACGTCCCGCAGGTTGAAATCCAGTTCCTCCAGCTCCAGTTTGCGGGCTTCGATCTTGGAGAAATCCAGGATATCGTTGACCAGTCCCAGCAGCGCATTCCCGCTGGTCCGCACGATGCTGGCATATTGCTGCTGCTCGACCGAAAGACAGCTCCGCAGCAGCAGGCTGCTCATGGCAATCACCCCGTTCAGGGGAGTGCGGATTTCGTGACTCATCTTGGCCAGGAATTCGCTTTTGGCCCGGTTCGCGCTCTCGGCCTCCTCGGCAAATTTGTTGGCTTGCTGAATCGATTCTTCCAGGCGGGCGTTAATCTCCTGCAGCTCGATTTCCACCCGTTTCAGTTCCGTCAAGTCGACCACGGTGGCAATTACGCCAACCTTACGGCCGTCCTGCATATGCGGCACCGCCCTGACCAGCACCGGCGGCGGCCAGCCGTTCGGAGTAAGGCGGCTGACCTGGTAAATATCGCTGCCCGCGCCCTTGTCGGCCAGGGCCAACGTTTCCAACGCCCCGTAGAATGCCGGGGTCGTGACCTCGCGCACGTTTTTCCCGGTGAGCTCCGCGCCTTGGCGCCGCAGCATTCCCGCAAACGCGGGATTGACGTACTGGAAGCGCCCCTCCAGATCGGTGACCACGATGCCGCTCTCGGTGGCGTTCATGATCTGTTGAAAGAAGTTCCGCTCTTCCGAAAGGGCGTCCCGGACCCGCTGGGCGGCCCTGGTGTCGGAGTGGAGGGAGAATTGAGCATTTGGGGCCGAGTCCTCCCACGCCGGTTCTGTGCTCTGTTCGCTCAGAAACGCCACGTAGAGCAGCAGCGCCGCGGTGAGCAAAGCTCCGGTCAGACTGGCGGCAGCGCTGGTTATTGACCACGCATCCGGCAATTTCACCGCGAACGCCACTGGCTGCAAAATTGCCCCATCAACCATGGCGATAAGAGGCATGGGCACGCTAAACCTCGATTGGCCATCAAGACCATATCGTCCCGGAAGGAATTGCTGAAAGCCAAGTCCCGCAGCAGGACGTGAACCAGGAGGACGTTCGCGCCAGCTTAGGTTGCACACCGGCCGTACGCGGACATCCCTGATAAGAAGATCGGCACCTTGTCCCGGGACCTTTACGGCCAATCGGCAAAAATTAGTAACTTCCCGTGGGGTAGCGTTCAGGTATTGAGACTTGCCCGCTGCAACGCTCGCCGGAGGGCAGTGTCGAGCGCGGTTTTGGCTTGCCGGTACTCCTCTTCTCCGATCCGGCCCTGCTGGTGATCAATCTCCAGTTGAAACAGCTCTTCCTTGATCGCCTCCAGCAATACTACCGAAGACTTAGGCGTCTGGGCCGGCTGGGGCCGGGCGGCCGGTTCAGGAACTGCATTGACTATGGCGCCTGGAGCGGAAATCACTGCGGCGACAGGACGATGGGAGACCACGTAGAAGCCGCCGGCGGCCATGATTGCCGCCAATGCCCCCAACAGAGGCCAACGATAACGGGACAGGGGATCAGGAGAGCCGATGGGATTGCCCAAGCCGCCCCCCGGCCCGCTGGCCCTGGGGGCTGCTCCACCTGCTTCCTGCGGGCCCTGATTGTTTTCATCGGCCAGCTCACCGGTGCCCGAGACCGTCATCACGATTCGGTCGCCGGCGCGAGCGTTGGTCGCCACCTGCACGTTGGCGTCTTTCTCCTGCGGCATGGGTGAAAACACCGCGCCCGTGGCGCTGAAGTGCATCGCGGGGGGCAGCACGGCCACAAAATGCTGCACGTCGTGCAGCAAGGTGGCGTTCACCGTAGCCTGTCCCCCGGGATAAGGCAGATGGTAGGCAATCTGAAATTGAGTCTCGCCCGGACGCAGAGGAAAATCGAAGGCGTACCGGTCCGCTGCTCCCTTCACCGGTTCGGGAGTGGCATTGATCGGCTCACCCCCGGGAGCGCGCGCCGCGGCTTCATCCAGGATGGCGCCGTGCGGCATGGCTACCTCGTAGCCCTGATCGCCAACCAGGGTGCGGGCGGGTTGGGAGGCGTTTCGTACGGCATAGATGTGCAGCACTTGCAGGCTATTGCCGTCGCTCTGCAGCCGCATGATCTCGACCGTGGTCGCAATGCCCTCCAACTTCTTGGCGGAATCAAACACCTGCATCTGTACCGAATTGCTACCGGGCGGCGCCATGGTGAAGTAATTCACCCCTTGATGCGTCACCTGCACCAGGTGGGGCATGCCGCCGCTGTCGGAATAGTTTAGAGTGAAATGGCCGGCGGCATCGCTCTTGCCGTGGGCGACCTCCGTCATTCCCTGGGCCAGCGATAGCAACGTGACCTCAACCCCCGCTGCGGAACTGCCGTTGGTCCCGTTGGTTACCGTGCCTTGCAGGGTCTCTCCCAGCGCAGCGGTAGAAGCAACCAGCAACAAGCCGCAAGCCACAAGCCCAAGCCGGCGGAAGCTGCGGCGCAGAATTCCGGCCGACGACCAACGACCAACAACCAACGACCAACGACCGAGAGCTGTCTTATTCATTTGGCCGCCTCAAGTGCATCGATCTCAGCGAGCACGCCGGCGGCTTCTTCTTCCAGTGCGGCCCGCATCTGCTGGTAATCGCTTTCCGGAAACTTGCCTGTCCGGTATTCGAAATTGAGGTCACGCAGATTCTCGTAGACAGTCTCTTTGCGCTCGCGCAAGAAAGCCAGACGGCTCTTCTCCTGCGCCTCGGCCGGCGTACTACGGATGTAAAACGTGTAACCCAGCAAGCCCACGGTCAACACCGCGCAAAGCATGACGATTCCCGGACTATCGGCAACCCCCGCGGCCAGTGCCATCAGCATCATAGTTCCGTCTCCTCATGCACCCGGCGGCGGAAGCTCTCCAACTCGGCTGGCCGCGCTGCGGCGGCCCTCGCCACCGGCGCCGTTCTGGAACGGGATCTCCACTGCCGCACGACCAACACCGTGAGTGCCATGCCCGCTAACAACGCGGTGTAGGGCATAAGCCAGGCGATCCGGCCCAGTCCTTTGTGGGCCGGCGCCGCCAGAACCCCGATCCCATACTTGGTCACAAACCAATTCAAAACCTGGTCGTTGCTATCACCGCGCTGAATACTCGCCCTGAGTTCGCGGCGCATCTGCTCGCTGGTCTGGCACCCCACATGGTTACATTCCAGTAACACCTGTCCGCAGCCGCAGGTGCACATCAAACGGTGGCCCAAATCGTTGAACCGGCTATCCGGGTCGCGGGTCGCGCCCAGAGAGAGGGCGGCAATCAGGCAGAGGAAGCCAAGGCGCACCCCGAATCCCCAGCGCTTCCGTGGTGGTATGCGCGGGGCCATCAATCCCCCGCTCCGACGGTCTCACCCGACTTGACGATTTCCGAAGCGGCACGTGCCCGCGCCGGAGCCGCCAGTTTTGTCGCCTGGTAGTTGGGAATGAGGGCGATCACCGTGCCCGCCAGCACCAACGGCACACCGATCCAAATCCACACCACCAACGGATTCAAATGCGCCCGGATGATAGGCGCGCCGGTATCCTGATTGCGCCCCGCATAGACCAGATACAGATCCTCTTTCAGCGTGGAACGGTTGGCGACTATGGTTGCCGGTTGTCCGCTGGCCTTGAAGAAACGCTGTTCCGGGTACATCGTGGCGATCTCCTTGCCGTTCTTCAGCACCCGGATAATGGCCCACTCGCTGCGGTAATTATCGTTGTCATCCTGGGTAAAGGACTCGCAGACCAGCCGGTAGCCCCCAATCTCCATCTGCGCACCCTGGGGCATCTCCTGCTCTTTGTCGATATTGAAGGCCGCGCCGGCCATCCCGATGATGATCACCACCACGCCGAAATGAACGATATAGCCGCCGTAGCGGCGGGTATTGCGCCGCGTCAGTTGCACCGCCGAAGCCAGCAGATTGCTTCCCGTATGGCGGGCTATCACGCGCGCGCCCCGGTAGAACTCGGAGGCGATGGTGAAGATAACCAGGGCGGAAAGCGAGATGGCCATCAGCGAATAGAAGTACGATTGCTCTTCCCACGGCCGCAGCCCCCCGGCGATCATCGCGGCCGCTACGGCCACTGCCCCCACGGTCGGCCACAGGAAGTTGCGCTTCAAGCTCTCCAGCGAGGTCTTGCGCCACGCCAGCAGCGGGCCTACCGCCGTCAACACCAGCAACAGAAGCGCGACCGGGATGTTCACCCGATTGAAGAACGGCGGGCCCACGGTGATTTTGGTCCCTTGCACCCATTCGCTCAAGATGGGGAACAGCGTGCCCCAAAGCACCGTGAAGCAGGCGATCAGCAAAACCAGGTTGTTGAACAGGAAGCTGGACTCGCGTGAAATCAGCGATTCCAGCCGGTGCTCGCTCTGCAGGTGGGACCGGTTCTTGATAAAAAAGAAAATGCAGACCGCGATCGTCACCGACAGAAACGTGACGAACCAGGTCCCGATCGAGGATTCCGCGAAGGCATGCACCGAACTGACGATGCCGCTACGCGTCAGGAAAGTGCCAAAGATTGCCAGCAGAAAGGTGGTGAAGATCAGCCACACGTTCCAGACCTTCAGCATGCCCCGTTTTTCCTGCATCATCACCGAGTGCAGGAACGCTGTGCCCGTCAGCCACGGCAGCAGGGACGCATTTTCCACCGGATCCCATCCCCAGTATCCCCCCCAGCCCAGAACCTTGTACGCCCAGTGCGCGCCCATGAAGATCCCCAGCGTCAGGAATCCCCAGGTCACCATGGTCCAGCGGCGGGTGATGTGAATCCACTTCTCGCCGGGATAACGCATGATGAGCGCCGCCAGCGCGAACGCAAAGGGGACGGTGAAGCCGACATACCCCAGGTAGAGCATGGGCGGATGGGCCACCATTTCCGGATACTGCAACAACGGGTTCAGGCCGTTGCCATCGGCAGGAATTGCCCCCTGGGTAAGGGCAAACGGGGGCGCGGCAAAATTGATCAGCGCCAAAAAGAACACCTGCACCCCGGCCACTACCATCGAAGCGTACGAAACCAGACGCACGTCAATCTTGTAACGCAGGCGCAGGATCAGACCGTAGGTGGCGAGCAACCAGCTCCACAAGAGCAGAGAACCTTCTTGCCCGGACCAAAGCGCGGCAAACTTATAGGGCAAAGGCAGCGCCCGATTGCTGTGCTGCTGGATATAAGCTACGGAAAAATCGTTGCCAAAAGCAGCGAGGACCAAAGCCGCGGCAGCAACGCTGACTGCCACCCAAACGGCCATCCCGGCGCGCCGGGCCGATTCCGCCAGGCGTTCTCCGGCGGCGTCGCGGCGCGCCAGGCCGAATGCGCCGGCCAGCAACGCGTAACCGCTCAACACCAAAGCTAAAAGGAGAGAAAAACTACCTAGCAGCGGCATCCCGGGACAACTCTATGATTATTGAACCAGAAACCAATCGCGCCCGCAACTCGGCCCCCCGGAGCTTTACCGCGGAGGACGCAGAGGAAATTTGGGATTCTGGATTGCGGATTGGGGATTTTTGTCGTTGCTACCGGCAAGCGCGCCACGCGACGAATTGGTTTCAGATCCTAAATCGGAATTCCCAAATCCCAAATTTCCTCTGCGTCCTTGAAGCCTGTCCTGAGCTTGTCGAAGGATCCTCTGCGGTAAATGGGCCTCTGCCTCCGGTTTTGCTTGCAACTTCTTGTCTGAAACTCGAAACTGGGCGCATGCGCGCGGTTGCTATCATTCCTGCCCGGCTGGCGTCCACCCGCCTGCCGCGTAAACCGATGCGCTTGATCGCCGGCCGGCCCATGATCGAGCACGTCTACCGGGCGGCCCGCCGCTGCTCGCTGCTGGCGGAAGTGGTGGTGGCAACCGACTCCGATGAAATCCATGAGTTCTGCCGCCAGCAGGGCTTCCCGGCCATTCTCACTTCCGCGCAGTGCCGCAGCGGGACCGACCGTGTCCACGAGGCTGCGCAGAAAATCGCCGCGGACGTGTACGTCAACGTCCAGGGCGACGAGCCGCTTACCCGTCCGGAACACATTACCGTGCTGCTGGAAACCATGCGCGAAGGAGTTCTGGTGGGTACGCTCAAGACGCCGATGACCGGCGAAGCTGCCCAGAATCCGAATGTCGTTAAGGTGACGGCCAATCGGGACGGCCGCGCCCTGTACTTCTCACGTGCCTCCATTCCTTTCGACCGCGACCGCCAGGGGGTGCGCTACTACAAGCACCTGGGCTTCTATGCTTACCGCCGCGCTGCCCTCGAGCAGTTTGTCGGCTGGCCGGAAGCCGAACTGGAGCGCGCGGAACGCCTCGAACAGTTGCGTTTTCTCGAAAATGGAGTGGATATCTACGTCGGGGAAACGCCCTTCGACACCGTTGGCGTGGATACCGAAGACGATTTGCGGCAGGTCGAGGAACTGATCCTGGCGCAAAACCTCAGCCGCTGATTAACGCGGATTCGCGTAAGGTCTGTCATTCCGCGCCCCGCGCCCGACGCAATCCAGACAGTTGCCCTTCCGCCAGGGCGCGGGGCGAGGAACCTATGCATTTCGGCCCTATGTGACGGTGCCATTCGTGCGTCACGAGAAGATCACAGGCGGACCCACCGCCTCTCATTCCGAGCTTCCACGGCAAGAAGCCGCCGATAATATCTGCGTGAATCCGCGTTAATCCGTGGCCCCTGCCTTTCCGGCCCTTGCCTTTCTAAACGTTAATCGCCAAGCCGTAGACGCTATTGGCGGCGTCGAGTATGGCTTCCGACAAAGTGGGATGGGGGTGAACGGTAAAGGCGAGATCTTCTGCCGTGGCCTCCAGTTCCAGGGCGGCAACGCATTCCGCGATCAGTTCGGTGGCGCTGGGCCCGATGATGTGAACTCCCAAAAGTTCGCCGTGTTTGGCCTCGGAAATGACTTTTACAAAGCCTTCGTGCTGGCCCAGAATGCTGGCCTTCGAGTTGGCCATGAACGGGAATTTGCCGACTTTAACCTCGTAGCCGCTTTCCCGCGCCATGCTTTCGGTGAGCCCGACGCTGCTGATTTGCGGTTCGCAGTAGATCGCCCCCGGAATATGGCGCTTGTTCACCGGTTTGGCCGGTTTCTTGGCGATATCGGCGACGGCCGTGATGGCCTCCATGGCTCCCGCATGAGCTAGTTGGGGATAGCCGGCGATGATATCCCCAACGGCATAAATGCCCGCCTCCCCGGTTCGCATCCATTCGTCCACCTGGACGTAACCGCGTTCGGTCTTGATGCCGGGAACACGTTCCAATCCAAGATTTTCCGTGTTGGGCTTGCGGCCTACGGCAATCAGTACTTTTTCGGCTTCCAGCCGCTGGGTCTTGCCCTCAACCGCAAACTCCACGGCCACGCCCGTGGCGGTCCGTTCCACTTTGCTTACCGCCGCGCCGGCATGAAAATTAATGCCCCGCTTGCGATACACGCGCGCGAGTTCCTTCGACACCTCTTCATCCTCCAGCGGCACCAGCCGGGGCAACATTTCCAGAATGGTTACTTCCGCGTCAAAAGTGCGGAAAATCGAGGCAAACTCTACCCCTACCGCCCCTGAGCCGACAATGATCAGCGACTTGGGAATTCGGTCCAGGCTAAGTACCTCGATATTGGTCAGGATGCGTGCGTCCGGTGCCAGCCCCGGGAGCATACGGGCTTCCGATCCGCTGGCCAGCATCACCTGCCGGGCGCGCACCGGGGTGGATCCCTGGCTGGCGGCGCCGGCGGGGGCGAGAACCTCAAGGGTATGCACCCCGTTCTGCGCGGGGCCGGTCAGGCGGCCATAGCCTTGCAGCGTGTCCACTTTGTTCTTGCGCATCAGGAACTCGAGTCCCTTGGTGTGTTTGGCGACGATTTTGTTCTTGCGGTCCAACACCGTCGCCCAGTCCACCGAGACCGCGCCCACGCCGGCGACCCCGAATTCTTTCGCCGATTTTGCGTGCTCAAAAATCTCTGCGCTGAACAGCAGAGCTTTGGTGGGAATGCAGCCGACCTGCAAGCAAGTGCCGCCCAGCCGGGCATTCTTCTCGATCAATGCGGTTTTCAGCCCCCACTGGCCGGCGCGAATAGCCGCAGTATAACCAGCGGGACCACTGCCGATAATGGCCAGATCATAAATGATGTCAGCCAAGGCCAAGCTCCTTACAAGAAGTGCAATATAACTACAGAATTTTCCGAAACAAATTGTACGCCAGCAGAGTGACCAGCGCTGGAGCGGTTCCAGGGAAGGTGTATCCCTTGCAAGCATAAGAACAGGAACGAGGAGGCGCGCCGGTTTGGTAGCGCTGCCGTCCTCGGCGGCGGGCTGCGGGTACCAAGGACGGGGCCCGCCGGCGCTACGGCATACATCTTGCTGTAGGTTTTCATGCCAAGTCGCAGAGTCCGGCGAAATCGAACCTCAGTCGTGATGTTCTCTGCGGTTCTGCGTCTCTGCGCTGGATGTGTTTGGCTTTTTTACGCGCCCGAGGCTACATGCGGACTTCTACCGGAGGGTTGGCCGGCGCGGATTCCATGACTTTGGACTGGCGCCACGTGTAAAGAATACGGTGAATGACCGTGATGTTGGAGAGTACGGCGATCACCCAGAGCACCGGCGCCATGCGGTTGAACAAGGCTCCGATAATCACCAGCACAATGCGCTCCGGACGCTCCATGAAGCCCACCTTACACTGGCCGATCAGCGATTCGGCCCGCGCCCGGGCGTAGCTCACCAGTACCGAACCGGTCATTACGACCGCCACCAGCACCACATAAAAGAACCGGTTGCCGCGCGCATAGTACACCAGCAGGCCCATGAACAGCGCCAGATCGCTGTACCGGTCAACCACGGAATCGAAAAAGGCGCCGAAGGTAGTGACTTGTCCCGTAGCGCGCGCTACCCGGCCGTCCACCATGTCGAATATACCGGCGCCAATAATCACCAGGGCCGCGTAACGAAACAGCCTTGCCTGGTTTTCGCCATTGGCCAGGCCGAACAGGACCGCCGCCCCGATATTGATCACCAGACCGATAAACGTCAGCACGTTGGGAGAAATGCGGGTCAGCGCCAGTCCACGAACCATCTTGCGCAGGATATTCCCGCAGACTCTGCCGACAATACCGGTCCAGGTCATGCTTGTTCCTTAAGATCTTCGTGGATCGTTACCAGGGAGAGGACTTCCAGTTCGCGCTTGCCCGTAGGGGTAACGACGGTGGCGGTTTCACCCACCTTTTTGCCCATCAACGAACGCCCTATCGGGGAACTCGTGGAGATCAATCCCTTGGTCACGTCGGATTCCTCGCTGGTAACCAGCTTGTATTCGATCTCCTCCTCCTTGGTCGAATCGTAGACCTTCACGGTCGAACCCAAGGCGGCGCGGTCGCGGGGAATGTTGCTGAAATTGATCAGGGATAAATCCGACATGCGCTTCTTGAGCTGTCCCAGGCGCGCGCGGACGTATTCCTGCCGCTGTTTGGCCATGTGGTACTCGGCGTTCTCACTCAGATCTCCGAGGGCGATGGCTCGCTTCAGCTCTCGCGGCAGCTCGTGATTCAACTCATGCTCGAGTGTCTGAATCTCTTCTTCCAGTTTCTTTTTAATATGTTCTGGCATGCTTTCGACAAAAGGGAACCCCTCTGCGGTCTCGGGTCCCTGGCTAAGGAACGGTACAACTATCTCGCGCGTCCCGGCGCCGCCCCACCTTCCTCTAGCCGGCTAACGCAAGAACCGGGAATTCACACCCACCGCCAAAAATTATAAACCCACCCGCCAACCGCTGGCGCAGAAGCCCACCCGGAGCGGGAAAGACAGCGTCTTTAGCTCGCAGGGAACCCTCGTCCGCGGCCTGTTCCTGGGATCACCGGCTGAACGTATAACGTCTGATGCAAATAAGGATGGCGGAAAGACTCCCGCGCTCGCCGGCCTGGCGGTTGGGAAACCCTGCGCGGCTTGCGCCTCTGCTGCTCACCGGCAAACCAAAGTACCCGAACCGGTTGGACGCGCTAGGTCAGCTTCCGTTATACTAGGAATGCCTGCGATGTTTACGGGTGCCCTTCATGAGTAATGGTTCGTTCCAGGTGGGTGACAAAGTTGTCTACCCTAACCATGGTGTAGGTATCATCGAGCAGATCAGCAGCCGCACAATCGGACCGACCGTTGAGAAGTTCTACCTGCTCCGCATTAAAGCTTCCAGCCTGAAGGTAATGGTTCCCTTTCACAATGTCGAAAGCGTCGGCTTGCGCCGCGTAGTTCGCAACGGCGAGGTCCAGAAGATCCTGGATTTCCTGATGGACGGGAAATGTGAGAACCACACCGACTGGAAATACCGCTACAAGGAAAACTGTGACAAGATGCGCACCGGCTCCCTGCTGGAAGTTGCCGGCGTGCTCAAGAGCCTGCTGCTCCTGAATCAGAACAAGCCCCTTTCTTTCCGTGAGAAGAAGATGCTGGAACGGGCGCGTTACCTGCTGGTAAGCGAGTTGGCCATGGCCAAGAACTGCCCCGAAGAAGACGTAGAGGAATTGCTCACTAAAGCCCTCGCCAAGTGCCATCTCCGCTTCCCCGAAGCTTCTCTGACTGCGGAGGCCTGACCCCCCGTGCCATCGGGTGATCGGGCGATCCGATGATCGGGCGATCAGAAAACATCGAATAATTGGCTGATCCTGTAATTCGGCAATGCCGCGCCAGGCCCCCGGCGCTTCTGCCGGCTAACTCCCGAAATCCAATCCCATCGGATCAACCAAAATCGGAACGGTTCGGCTTCAGTCCTGCCATTCCGCTGCAGCGAAAAGGCTTTGATCCTTTCTCGTTTTCTGAGTGCCGGGTTAAAAAAAAATCCGTCCAAACCGTCCAAACCGTGCACTGGCGCGGCTGGCAACCGGTTATGCTGCTGTTCTATGAGGCGCTCGAAGGGGGCAGACCTGGGAACGAAACCGGCGTGGAAATCCGGCTTGGCGGTAGGAGCCCCGCCCCATGTCGGCCCGCTTCGGGCAGACGTGGCAACTTGAGCCGATTTGCGGGCGTGAGCGGAGCGAGAGCCCGCAGGCGAAATCCCGATCCCGCCAAGCGGGAGAGGGACCTTCAGCAGGGAACTATTGGCGGAGAGCGAGGGATTCGTACCCGCGAACCCAGTCTGTCCCGCGACCTCCCGCCACCTCCCGCCACCTCCCGCCTCCGAGCGATCTTTTTTTATTTTTTTCGCTCGCCGGTCACCGGCTTCCTCCGCGACTAAACTCTATAATCACAGACGTGAACCCTGAAAGCCCTGCCGGCGGCCGGCTGCTCGGATTGGATGTAGGTAGCAAGACGATAGGGATGGCAGTTTCGGATTCGTTGGGCATCACGGCTCAGGGTTTGCCCACTTGGCGGCGCAAGAATAAGCTTTCGGACCTGCGCGAGCTCGAGCGGGTCTTGCGCGACTATCCGATAGCGGAAATTGTAGTGGGCTACCCCCTCCATATGAGCGGCGGACCTACCGCAGGCTCCCAGCGAATCGAGCTTTTTGCCGAACAGTTGCGCCGGCGCTTCCACTTGCCGGTCCACCTTTGGGACGAGCGGCTGACTACCGCGGAAGCACAGCGGTTGCTTCGCGAGGCGGACACCAGCATCCGCCGGCGCTCCCAGGTAGTCGACCAGATGGCGGCCGTGTTAATCCTGCAGGCTTTTATGGAAAACCGCCGAGCCAAAAGCATCGGGTGATTGGGTGATCCGATGATCGGGTGATTTAAAACCAGGGTGCGCTGCGATCAGTGCGGGACACCATTGCCTTTCAGTTGAACTCAGGTCTTTCTTAGATCACCCGATCACCCGATGCTTCTGCTAGTTCTTCTCTGGCTGGTTCTCATCTACACTATTGTCGTGCTTCGTTTTTTGTTCAAACTATTCCTGCTTGGGGTGGCGGCGCTGGTCGTATGGCTGGGCTGGGGATTGTGGCTGCCTGCGGGGCCGCCGCAGGAGCGGGTCCTGCTGCTGCGCCCCGGATGGTCTACCCGGCACATTGCGGAGGAGTTGAAGCGGGCGGAAGTGATTCATAGCCCGGCTGCGTTTCTGCTGTACCACTACGTTGTGCGCCCGCAAACCCTGAAGGCGGGAGAATACCGATTTGACCATCTTGCCAATGCGCTGCAGGTGCACGCCCGGCTGGTACATGGCGACGTATTGAAACACACGGTGGTCGTCCCGGAAGGCTTTACGCTGTTTGACATTGCTTTAGCCGTGGAGAACGCCGGGTTGGGCAGCAAAGACGACTTCATCAAGGTAGCCCGCAGCCAGACCGCGCTTATTGGAGATATTGATCCCGGGGCGAATTCGCTGGAGGGTTATCTTTTTCCCGATACCTACCAGTTCACGCGCACACAATCGATGAGCGAGATCGCGGCCGTGATGGTTCGCCGGTTTCGCCAGGAGGCCCGCCTCGTCGGTTTGCTGCCGGCCAATGGCGATGCCTCCCAGGTCCGTTTGCCCGTGGGAATGGACGTGCGCCAGGTGGTGACCCTGGCCAGTATCGTGGAAAAGGAAACTGCCGCGCCCGAAGAGCGTCCCCTGATTGCCGGTGTGTATTTCAACCGGCTGGCCAGGAACATTGCCCTGGATGCCGATCCTTGCCTGATTTATGCGGCCTTGTTGGAAGGACGTTACCACGGCGCGATTACTCAAGCCGATCTGCAATCCAGCTCCCCCTATAACACTTACCGGCGCGTCGGCCTGCCGCCGGGACCGATAGCCAATGCGGGGCGCGAATCCTTGCAAGCGGTGCTGCACCCGGCGGCTAGCCCCTATTTCTACTTTGTGAGCGATGGCAACGGACATCACCGGTTCGCCCGGTCACTGGACGAACATTCGCATAATGTGGTGCTTTACCGGCGGGCTCTCGCGGCTCAGAATCGCTAGCTCGCGCCCCCGCAAGACTTGGCGGGTGCGGCCGGACGGAGCCTGGCGTTTCAATACGGAATCCACTGCGCGCTTTACCCTTCTTTACATAGAGTTAGGGTACAGCTTGCCGCCAACCAGCTTCTCCGCTGCTATACTTTTGCGGAAAGCATCTTTGATGGTTAAGGAAACCCTTGGTTGCATGATGAAATTCCCGGCAAGTTCCCGGTTGGCATTGCTGGCTTTGCTGCTCACGTTGCCCCTTACGGGCTGCTTATTCCGCTCGCACACGGTCGCGGCCCCTGCGGGAAGTGAACTCCAGTCCGCCAGCCAGCAAGCGCTGATCGAACGGATCGAAGCGCAATCGCGCGGCATTCGCACTCTGAATGCCACGGTCGATATCGCCGCCAGTGTGGGCGGGGAAAAGAAAGGAAAGGTGACCGAGTACCAGGAAATCCGGGGCTACATTCTGGTACGCCAGCCGGACATGCTGCGCATGATCGGATTGTTGCCGGTGATCCGCAATCGCGCCTTCGATATGGTTTCCAACGGTTCCGAGTTCAAATTGTGGGTGCCGCCGAAGAACAAGTTTTATGTCGGCCAGAACAACGTCGTGCCCCCGGGAGTCACGGGGTTGTTGGCGCTCCGGCCACAAACCATTTACGACGCGCTGCTTTTGGATGCAATTCCGGCCGGCGATATTGCCGTGATGGAAAGCGGCACGGAGATGGTCCTGAATCCGCATACCCACAAGCCGAGCCGGCAGGCGAACTACCGGCTGGACGTGATTCGCCGGGGGCCGAAGGGCTGGTACCTGATTCGGAAAATCACTTTTAACCGCGTTGACCTGCAACCCGACCGGCAACTCATCTACGATGGGAACGGCAACATTACCAGCGATACGCGCTACTCAGACTGGAAGCAATATGATTTCGTCTGGTTTCCTTCCGTCATTGAGATCCGGAAGCCGGCGGACGAGTACCAGGTCACCATCGGGATCGTAAAACTGACCGTGAATGAAGAGCTCACCGATGAGCAGTTTGCGCTGGCTCAGCCCCCGGGCGCGCAAGTCGTGCACCTGGATAGTCCGCCCACTACTGTGAGTGAGGCCACTTCGAAATAGCTCGATGAATAAAATGATCGTTTCCAACCTGATGCACCGCCCGGTGCGCAGCCTGATTAGCATTGCGGCCATAGCGGTCGAGGTGACGCTGATCCTGCTGATGGTGGGCCTGGCTACGGGAATATTGGAGGACAGCAAGAGCCGCACTCAGGGCATCGGCGGAGATGTAATCGTGCAGCCCCCCGGGTCTTCCTTCCTGCAAGGTATCACCGGCGCCCCGGTTTCCATTAAGGTGGCCGATATTCTCCGGCAACTGCCCCATGTTCAGGCGGTTGCCCCCATCGTGCTGCAGATCAGCACCGCGGGCACGGTGGAAGTGATTTATGGGATCGATCTGCAAAGCTTCCAGGAGCTGGGCGGGCCCATGCGTTACCTCGCGGGTGGACCCTTCCAAGGCCCCAACGATGTCCTGGTGGACGATTACTTCGCCGGCGCGCGCCACGTCAAAGTGGGCGATACGATCCAGATCTTGAACCATCCCTTCCGGGTGTGCGGCATTGTGCTGCACGGGCGCGGAGCCCGCAAATTCATTCCCCTTCAGACCCTGCAGGATCTCATCGGCGCGCAGGGGAAAGCCTCCGTGTTTTACCTGAAGCTGGACGACCCGGCAAACGCCAATCTGGTGGTTCAAGAGGTCAAAGCCGTGCCCGGAATGCAGAGCTATGCCGTGCGCTCCATGGCCGAATATCTGTCCATGATGACGGTGACGAACTTGCCCGGGCTCGCCCAATTCATTGCCGTCGTTATTGGGGTTTCGGTGGTGATTGGTTTTATTGTAATTTTCCAGGCGATGTACACCGCGGTGATGGAACGCACCCGGGAAATCGGCATCCTGAAATCCCTGGGCGCTTCGCGCCTCTACATTGTGAATGTGATCCTGCGCGAGACGCTGTTGCTGGCGCTGGCGGGAATTGCGGTGGGAATTGCTTTCAGCTACGCGGCGCGGGCCGGCATCGTGAGCCGGTTTCCTACTCTGCGCGTCATCGTCCCGGCCGGCTGGATCGGATGGGCCACGCTGATTGCCATTATCGGCGCCATCCTGGGCGCCCTGTATCCGGCGATCAAAGCTGCCCGCAAGGATCCCATGGACGCCCTTGCCTATGAGTAACCTCCCCCCCCGAGAGTTGCGTTGACAATTGGCGGCAAACTCGTCTAACGTTATGGTTTGTGCTGTTCCTTGGTTGCCCGCCTGGGGGTAGTCCCTAACGCGTTTGATCGCGGCGTCGGGTTAGTTAGCTCAGTGGTATTCTTGGCTTTTTTATTCTTGGGAGAGTTCAGATGTCGACCTATTTCCCCAAGCAGGGGGAAATTGCGCGCAAATGGTACGTCGTGGATGCCGAGGGGCAGACACTGGGCCGGCTGGCCACGCGTGTCGCGACCTTGCTGGCCGGTAAACATTCGCCGCGTTACACGCCTTTTCTCGATACCGGCGATCACGTGATCGTGATCAATGCCGGCAGAGTACAACTCACTGGTCTGAAGCCGGAAGCTAAGCTTTACCACCATTTTAGCGGGTACCCGGGAGGGCTTAAGACCGAAGCCTTCCGCCGGCGTTTCGCGCGGGACCCGGAATCGATTGTGGTGGAAGCGGTTGCCGGCATGCTGCCCAAAACCAAACTGGGCCGCGCCATGGTCAGAAAGCTCAAAGTTTATAAGGGGGACAAGCACCCGCACGTGGCGCAAAAGCCGGAAGCGCTGGCCGTTGCCAACCGATAACGGCCGGCCGGCGGTGGCGGGTGGTTGAAAGCATAAAAGGAATGGCTGATCAGCTTCAGTATTACGGCACAGGGAGGCGCAAATCGAGCACGGCACGCGTGTTTCTGCGCCCAGGGAACGGCGTGTTCCGCGTCAATGGCCGCCCGTTCGAACAATATTTCACCACCGAGGCGCAGCGCATTGAGGCGCGGCAGCCGCTGGTGCTGACGGAAACCGATACCGCATTCGACGTGCTCGCCAATGTTTCCGGCGGCGGGGTCACCGCCCAGGCCGGCGCGGTGAAGATGGGCATTGCCCGCGCCCTGCTGGAATTCAATCTCGAGCTGCGCGGCAAACTCAAAGCCGCCACTTTGCTCTCGCGGGATGCGCGGGTAAAAGAACGAAAGAAATACGGCCAGAAGGGCGCGCGCAAGCGCTTCCAATTCTCGAAGCGCTAGGCCGCTGGGCGTGCCGCCCAGGCCAACTTGGCCGTCAGCTTTTTCGTTACCGGCTCTGAAGGTTCCGCAGAGCCGGTAGCCTTGGGAAACACGGAACCAAATTCTTCCCGTCCCCGTGCACCGAGGGCGGGCGATGGGAATGTAATTCCAGGTGGTTTCCGGGCACGGTGGGGATTCCCGGCAGGTTCCGCTGTCGTCCTTGGCCGGGCAAACCCGCGGGTTACGGCGGACCGAGGCTTGGAATGCAAACCAATAAGGAGGTTGCTTGGCGAACATCACCATGAAGGAGTTGCTCGAAGCGGGCGTTCACTTCGGGCATCAGACGAAACGATGGAATCCAAAGATGAAGGAATACATCTTTGGGGAACGCAACGGCATTTACATCATTGACCTGCAGAAGACGCTGAAGATGTTCAAAGAGGCGTCGAAGTTTGTCCAGGACCTGGCGGCTGAGAGCAAGATTGTCTTGTTCGTCGGCACCAAGCGGCAGGCCCAGGACGCGGTCGCGGAAGAAGCTCAGCGTTGCCGCCAATACTACGTAAACCAGCGCTGGCTGGGCGGCCTGCTGACCAATTGGGTCACCGTGCAGAAATCGGTTAAGCGGCTGAAAGAGCTGGATGAGATGGCCACCGATGGCCGCTACGAACTGCTGCCCAAGAAAGAAGTGATTAAGCTGGAACGCGAACGCAAGCATTTGCAGGCGAACCTGGCGGGTATCAAAGAGATGAGCCGGCTGCCCGACGCGATCTTTGTGATCGATTCCAACAAAGAGCAGATCGCCGTGCGGGAAGCCCGTAAATTGGGCATTCCCGTGGTTGCCGTGGTCGATACCAATTGCGACCCTAGCGAGGTCGATTACGTGATTCCCGGCAACGACGATGCTTTGCGCGCCATCCGCCTGTTCGCCACCAAGATTGCCGACTCCGTAGTCGAAGGTTCCCAGGTGGCCACCGATAAGCAAGCGGCCGAGGTGGGTGCCGCACAATATGCCGCCTCGCCCGCAGGCATGGCCCAGCCAAAGGCGGAGGGCGAAGTGGTTACGGCAGAGTCCGGTGACGAAAGCGAGGAGGTCAGCATGGACGAAGTACTGGGCAAGGGCGTTCGCCGCCAGTCCCTGACCTCCGCCGATGAGGCCGAAGAGGCCGCCGAAGCCCAGCGTTACTGAAGATTTTGGTTGCTGCCGCCTCCCGGCAAGAAGTTTTTATGGGGCTATGCGGACCCGCGCGCCGGTTTCGGGTGCGGGTCTATTTGTGTCGGCGGCGGTGCCGCCGGAAACTGCCGTTTCCCGGCTCGCCCTTTCCCGCGACGAATGCAGGCGGTTACGGGGAACGGGAAATGGTTCTCAGAAAGGTCTTAATCGAGCATGAGCAGCACTCCACAAACTAATATTCCCGCCTCCCTGGTTCGGGAACTGCGCGACAAAACGGGCGCGCCCATGATGGACTGCAAGAATGCCCTGGTCGCTTCCGCCGGTAATATCGACAAGGCCATCGAATGGTTACGCAAACGGGGCACTGCGGTGATGGAGAAAAAGTCCTCGCGCACTACCAAGGAGGGCGCCGTAGAGAGCTACATCCACGCCGGCGGCAAAATCGGCGTGCTGGTGGACGTCAATTGTGAAAGCGATTTCGTGGCCCGTACCGAGGATTTTAAGGAGCTCATTCACGACATTGCCATGCACATCGCCGCCAGCGACCCGAAATTTATCCGCAAGGAAGACGTTTCGTCCGAGGCTTACGAAAAAGAGAAAGATATCTATCGTGCGCAAGCGGCCTCTACCGGCAAACCGGCCAACGTGGTGGAAAAGATTGTGGAAGGCAAGATGAGCAAGTTCTACGAAGAGGTTTGCCTGTACGAGCAACCCTTCATCAAGGACCAGAACCTCAGCGTCGGCCAGCTCATCGCGACCAAGGTCGGCAAACTGGGAGAAAATATCGCCGTCCGCCGCTTCGCGCGGTTCAAAGTGGGCGATCCCAACGTGACCATAGCCTTTAGCAAGCCCGCCACGGAGGCGGCCAAATCCGAGGCCTGAGAAATTGGTAATTGGTAATTGGTAATTTGTAATTTGCAAAGTAAGGCCGGTTTTTACTTTGCAAATTGCAAATTGTAAATCGCAAATTGTATGGCTCCTGCCTTCAAACGCGTTCTGCTGAAGCTTTCCGGGGAAGCGCTGGCTGCCAACCAGGGCTTTGGCGTGGATTCCATCCGGGTCCGGGAGATTGCCGCCGAGATCCAGGAGGCGCGTGCCCTGGGCGCGGAGATCGCGGTCGTGGTAGGGGGCGGTAATTTCTTTCGCGGCGTGGCGGTGCAGGCCAAGGAAATGGATCGCGCCACCGCCGACTATATGGGCATGCTGGCGACCATGATCAATGCGCTGGCCTTGCAGGATGCGCTGGAAAAGTGCGGCGCCTACACGCGGGTGATGTCGGCCATCGAGATGAAGGAAGTAGCTGAGCCCTTTATCCGCCGCCGGGCCATGCGGCACCTGGAGAAAGGGCGCATCGTGATCTTTGGCGCCGGCACCGGCAGCCCCTTTTTTTCCACCGATACCGCCGCGTCATTGCGGGCAGTCGAAATCAAGGCGGACGTGATCCTGAAAGCCACCAAAGTGGATGGCATCTACGACGCCGATCCTATGGTGGTCAAAGACGCCAAGCGCTTCGACCAGATCAGCTATCTGGAGATGCTGAAAATGGGTCTCAAGGTGATGGACGCCACCGCTGTCAGCCTGTGCCGTGAAAACAACATTCCTGTCATCGTATTCAACCTCAACCAGCGGGACAACATCCGCCGGGCAGTGGCGGGCGAGCGCGTGGGCTCGCTGGTCAGCGCTTAACTGCCGCTTCCCGTTCTTCACCGTTACCCGTTTCCCGTTCTCCGTTTCCCGTCTCCTATGTTTCTCTGGCTTGTTACAGGTTACTCTCGCTAATCCGCCGCAACATTTCTTCGGGAGACATCGCCGGCACGATGGCCCCAATTCCGGCCAGGGCTCCCAGGATCTGGTTGGTCTCCTCCGGGCCAAGCCCGGCGGTGGCAGCAATCTGTTCCACGGTACGCAAACCGTTGGTGGCACGAAATATTTTCTCGATATCGGCCCCCACCTCCACCACCGCAACCCGGCCCGTCCGGTCCCGCGCGAACAACAAGGTGGCCGGCCGCCGGAGAGCGTTCTCGATCGCCCGGCCGGTTCGGATCCGCTCCGCGACTTCGGAGATTGCCCAGGAGAAATTGGTGCAAACTGCGCTGGGGCCCCGGCGCGGACGGTTGGACGGCGGCCCTTCGCTGGTGGTGACCCCCTGCAGGAAGCAGCAGCGCTCGAAATTCAGCAGATCGCGCCACCACTCCCCGATCTGGCGGCGAGCCGCTTCGGGCTCTCGCCGTATGGCCAGCACAGGTGCCTTGTCCAGTTGTACCACGGCCATTTCGCCGATCCGCCGGGCACAGTCGAAGGACCCGGCGGGGCATTCCCGCAGCACCGTTTCGAACTCCAGCGTATCCACTATCGCATCGGCGACGCTGCCCCGCGGTTCGGAGAAGAGCCGGGAGTAGCGGAACGACTCGCGCAGTTGCTGACGGTAAAACTCGCGCGCTGCCGCCACGCTGTTTTCGGGTCGAGCGTTCACGGTGGTAATAGATGCTAGCAGATAAGCCGCAAGCCACAGGCCAAAAACAATTCGGCGTCAACCAACAAGCTCGCGGTGAGGGCAAAGCAGTTATCTGGCTTGCTGCCTGTTGCTTGTTGCTTGCTGCTTGTATAATTTCGCCTGTTTGCTGCGCATGCCGCCATGGCGGCTTGAGCAGCGCCGTCAACTTCTTAGGAAGAGGCTTCCCGACTATGGCACAGATCAAGGTGGCATCCATACCGGCTCTCAAAAGCGCTTTTGACCAGCTCCACGGGCGCATGAACAAGGCGGTGGAAGATTTTCGCAATGAACTGGCGGCCATGCGGACCGGCCGGGCAAACGTGCACATGCTCGATGGCGTGCACGTGGACGCCTACGGGTCGCAAATGCCGCTGGGGCAGGTCGCTACGGTGCATGCCGCCGAGGCCCAGTTGATTACCGTCCAGCCCTGGGACCCGTCGCTGTTGGGAGTTATTGAGAAGTCGATTCGTTCCGCGGATCTGGGGCTGAATCCCATGAACGACGGCAAACTGATCCGCGTTCCGGTGCCGGCGCTGACCGAGGAACGGCGCAAAGAGATGGTCAAGCACCTGCACAAAGTCCTGGAGGAGCATCGCACCGCGGTGCGCAATATCCGCCGCGATGGCCTCGAAGCGGTCAAGAAATCGACCAAGGACAAGAAGATTACGGAAGACGAGGAACGCTCCGGCCTGGATGCTCTCCAGAAGCTCACGGACGAGGAGATCAAAAAGCTGGAAGAGATGGCCAAAACCAAGGAGAAAGAGATCTTGCAGGTGTAAAGGAACAACCACGGAAGTCAGGAGCCAGAAGTCAGAAGAGAATTTCTGCTTTCCCAATCTGTCTTCTGCTTCCGTCTTCACGTTATCGGTTCTGTTTTTTGCTGGGAAACGGGTAACGGGTAACGGCCTTAAAGGTTTGCCAGTGCCTGGGTCACGCAATCCTCCACGGTGCGCTCCGTATCGATGATTACTTTCGGCTCCGGAATCGGCTGGAATCGTTTCTTGACCTCCTGATAAAGCGCATAGGTACGGTTCTGGGCCGGATGTACGCCGGCAGCCACGTCCTGCTCCAGACGCCGCCACGCTGTCTGTTCCGAGCAGACGCATTCGAAGACGATCCAATCCAGGCTGAGTTTTTCGGCAAAATCGATAACCCGGTGCAGTTGCGCGTTGCGCGAGAAGACGCGACCGTCCAGGATAACCACGCGTTGGCGATTGCGCGCCAGGAACCAGGCGGCGGTTTGGAGCATGATGTTGACCACAAAATCGTCCTGTTCCGTCGTGTATTCCACCTCTGTCCCAAACAGGACGGCGCGAATAGGATCCTTGTCCAGCACCACGCCGCCGCAACGCGGCGCCAGCTCGCGCGCCAGAGCGCTTTTTCCGGAACCCGGCAACCCGGCCATGATCACCAGCATGCCCCTATCCTATCCGCCGCCGCGGGCTGCGGCTACCTCCGGTTGTGACATAATCGCGTTATGAAACGCGTGGTGCATGCCGCCTGCCCGCACGACTGTCCCGACGCCTGCAGCATCCTGATTACCGTCGAAAATGGGCGCGCGATAAAGATCCAGGGCGACCCTGCGCATCCCACCACTCGCGGTTTTCTCTGCGCCAAGGTGGCCAAGTACCTGGATCGCGTTTACTCGCCGCAGCGGGTGCTTTATCCGCTCAGACGGATAGCGCCCAAAGGGCCCTTCCCGGCTAAACCGCAGCTGGGAAAGGATGCGTTCCTCCCGGGTTCCGACTTCGCCGGTTTTGCGCGTATTAGCTGGGATGAAGCGTTGGATGCCATTAACGGTCGTTTCCGGCAGATTATCGAAGCCTTCGGCGCCGAAGCTATTCTGCCCTACTCCTACGGCGGCACTCTGGGCGCGCTCAATAACGCCTCCATGGACCGGCGTTTTTTTCATCGCTTGGGCGCCTCCCGGCTGGATCGCACGATTTGCTCGGAAGCCGGCGGAGAAGGTCTGAAGTCCGTGTTAGGGGCAAAGCTGGGCACCGAACCGGAGCAGTTTCGCCACTCCAGGCTGATCATCGTCTGGGGCGCCAATATTCACGGCAATAACGTTCATTTGTGGCCGTTCATCGAAGAGGCTCGCCGGCAGGGCGCCAAGCTGGTGGTGATTGATCCTTACCGCACCCGCACCGCGGCGTGTGCGGACTGGTATCTGCCGGTGAATCCCGGCACGGACGTCGCCCTGGCGCTGGGCCTGATGCACGTGCTTATCGGCGAGGACCTTTACGACGCCGATTTTGTGGCCCGCCACACGGTTGGCTTCGATGCCCTGCGGGAACGCGCGCGCGAATATCCGCCGGAGCGCGTGGCCGCCTGGACCGGCATTGCAGCCGACGACATGCGCCGACTGGCGCGAGAGTACGCCACCGTGCGCCCCGCGGCAATCCGCTTGAACTACGGCGTGCAACGCGGTGAGAACGGCGGCATGGCGGTGCGGGCCATCACTATGCTGCCGTGCCTTACCGGGTCCTGGAAAGAAATCGGCGGCGGCCTCCAGCTTTCCACCAGCGGCGGATTCCCCATCAACCGGGCGGTGCTCGCCCGCGAGGACCTCGGACCGGTGGCCCGCACGATCAATATGGCGGAATTAGGACGCGTTTTACACGAGGCGGCAAACCCGCCGGTTAAGGCCCTGTTCGTCTATAACTGCAACCCGGCGGCCATCGCTCCCAACCACAATTCTGTTATTCGAGGGCTGTTGCGCCCCGACTTGTTCACCGTGGTGCATGAGCAATTCTTGACCGACACCTGCGACTACGCCGACATTGTGCTGCCAGCTACTACTTTTTTTGAGCACAAAGAGCTGCAAACCTCGTATGGCCATTATCACTTGCAGATTTCGAACCAGGCGATTGCGCCACTGGGGGAAGCGCGTTCCAATGTCGAGACCTTTCGCGCCTTGGCGCTGCGCATGGGGTTTGAGGAGAAAGCCTTCCGTGAGTCCGTCGACGAGATGATCGATGCCGCTTTGGCGAATCCACATCCGTGGCTGGCGGGAATCACCCGCGAAAGTCTCGAGCGCCAGGGGTCGGTGCGAATGAATCTTGTACCGGCGGCAGCCAGTTCCGATAATGGCAATGTGGCTTTCCTGCCCTTCGCCAACGGTTTTGCGACGCCCAGCGGCAAGGCGGAGCTTTACAACGAGCAACTGGTGAAAATGGGCCTGGATCCAGTAGCGGCTTTCGTGCCTCCGGTAGAATCCCGCCATACGCTTGCGGCCAAGGGTGGCGCAGCGGGCCGCAGGGCACAAGAGAAATATCCGCTCGAGTTTCTGCCCCGCAAGTGCGATAACTTTCTTAACTCTACCTTTGCGAATGTGCCTTTTCTGCAAGGATTGGAAGATCCCGCCGTGCTCGAGATCAACCGCGCCGATGCCGTACCGCGTGCCATTGCCGATGGCGATCGCGTGCGCGTGTTCAATGAACGCGGCGAACTTCAATTGCGGGCGCGGGTGGACGGCACGGTGCAGCCGGGTGTGGTCGCCGCCCGGTTGGGCTGGGCCAAACTTTCCGGCCAGGGGAATGTGAACGCGCTAACCTCCGAACGGCTTACTGATCTTGGCCGCGGGCCCACGTTTTACTCCACCCTGGTGGAGGTGGAGAAGGTTTGAGTCGCCTTACAACCATTTTTTTCGACGTTGGGGGAACGCTTATTCATCCAGACCTGACGCGGCTGATGGCCCCCCTACTGCGGCACGTGCAGCCCACGCCCGCCCAGCTCACGCGGGCGGAACGAGCCGCCAAACGCGATCAGCAACGGGATGGCGACGCGGCTCCGCCCAGTCAGCCTGGCGATCTCGGGGCCCATGCCGGCCCGGTCAACTGGGGATACTGGCAGCTCTATTTCACCGCTTTGCTGGATGAGCTCGGCTGCGGCTACGATCTGCTGCCTGAACTAATCGCGCGGGCCGGTGATTCCAGCCACTGGACGCGGACTGATCCGGAGGCGGTTCCCACCCTGACGCGCTTGCAAAACGATTATCGCTTGGCGGTGATCAGCAATGCCGACGGCCATATCGACCGCGTCCTGCAGCGCGCCGGCCTGAGTGGATTTTTCCAGAAAGTGATCGATTCCGGCTTGGCCGGCTGCGAGAAACCCGATCCCCGTATTTTTCGGGCGGCATTGGAACTGATGGCCACCCGGCCCGAGCAAAGCCTGTACGTGGGCGACATCTACGCCATCGACGCGCGCGGCGCAAGCCTGGCCGGCATGAGTTCCTTGTTGCTCGACCCCAACGGCGTCTATGACGGCTGGGACGTAGCGCGCATTGCCGCCTTGAGTGAGCTGCCGCAATGGCTGACCCAGTTCAGTGGTCAGTGGCCAGTGGTCAGTGGCTAGTAACCGGTGCTGACGAGCACTCCTGAAACTGAACACTGACCACTGAATTGTGTAAAGGCTGCTTGATTTGCGAACTGCTCCTGTATAATCACGTTTTCCGCCACTTTCATTCTATGAGGTCATCCAATTCCTAAGTCGCTGAAGGGGATCTTTGCGGCGCAGCGGAGCGCACGCCTCTTTTTCGAGGCAATCAGCAGGCGCCGCTTGCATGGGGGCTTGTTGCTGATCGTACTGTTGGCAGGCCCAGTGGCGGTGTTTGCGCAGTCTGATGTGATTAGTCAGATTGTGATTCACGGCAGCCGGCGTATTCCGCAAGAGACCATCCGTGCCCGCATCTTCACCCACCCGGGCGACATATACGACCAGGCGGCGATCGAGCGCGATTTCAATTCCCTGTGGAATACCGGCTACTTCGAAGATCTGCGGTTCGAGCGCGAGGAGACTCCCAAAGGCTGGATCATCCACGTCTACGTCAAGGAAAAACCCACCATCCGGGAGATCCACTACGTTGGCTTGAGCTCGGTCTCGCAGTCGGACGTGCTGGACCGGTTCAAAGAACGCAAGGTCGGGCTCACCCAGGAATCACC
>Ga0326728_10004968_pt1 | contig 38394 bp, 36 predicted proteins | sample MB3enrmetagenome_FD_207602 | JGI IMG/M metagenome (GOLD analysis project Ga0326728, IMG submission 207602) | Lab enriched peat soil microbial communities from McLean, Ithaca, NY, United States - MB31MN | ecosystem: Environmental > Terrestrial > Soil > Wetlands > Peat | place: USA: New York... | reverse complement strand
TTTCAGGCACGCTATTACTGAGCGGGTTCCCGGCAAACCTACTTTGAACTGATAGGCCTCCGGCCAACACGTCTCACAGTGCATCCACACCTCCCGATTCCTGAAGGCGCTCCCCGGGCTCGCCAACGCACACTTTCATAGGGAGATCGACTCTTCATACCCGTATTCTAGCTCACGGTAAGCCGAGGCCCGCCCCACGCCGCGACCGCCGCAATCGTATAAAGAGCATTTAGAAGGCGGCGGTAAGAGCGGGCCGCACCGTTCCATCGGGTGGGATATTACGGCGTTGATTTTATTGTGGGACGTTCGATAATTAGGATGGCAAGAATACACCTTCGGTATTGTCGAGGGGGGCCGGAGAGATTTTCGATGGAAAATGCGTAGACCCCGAAGGCGCGCGGCGGAGCGTACTGTTCTTGTACGTGAGCACGCCGCGCCGAGGGGTCGCCCGCATTTGCCGCGAAAAGATCCCGGCCCCATGCAAGACTTGCAACTTACGGAGAAAAAGCACACAATACCGGAAGGAGGCGATGATGCAGGAAGCCACGATGAAGATTGAAGGAATGAGCTGCCAGCATTGCGTGATGCGCGTAAAGAAGGCCGTCGAGGCGCTGCCCGGCGTGGCGCGGGCCGACGTCGCCGTCGGCACGGCCCGCATCACTTACGACGAAGGAAAGATCAAGGAAAAGGACCTGGAACAGGCAGTAGAGAAGGCAGGATACACGATCAAGAAATAAGGTGCAGCCTTTTTGTGCGGACCCGGCCGGGAACCCGTCTGCTGACCGGCGGCCTACCGGTCCGCTTTACGTAAGGGTAAAGTCGGATAAGGAGGCGGTTATGTTCGGCAAGATAGTCGTGCCCATCGATTTTTCCGAATACACCGACGAGATACTCGCATATGCGTCCGAGATCGCCGGGCGCTTCAACGCGTCCGTCCACGTGATCCATGTCGTCCCCACTATGGACTATTTCACCCCTTACGAATCGTTCATGGCGGCCGAATACGTAGAGGCCATGCAGAGGGACATCGAAAGCGAGACCGCAAAACAGCTTGACGCTGCGGCCGCAAAAGTAAAGGCCGCCAATGTGACGAGGGCTATACGGATGGGCTCCGCCTTCATCGAGATCACCGCCTACGCCGATTCCGTCGGGGCAGACCTGATCGTCATGGGGACCCACGGTAGGGGCGGCCTGGAGCACATACTCCTAGGCAGCGTCGCGGAAAAGGTGGTGCGCAAATCTTCCTGCCCCGTGCTCACCATCCGGCCGGGCCAGAGGCACCGGAAAGGCCCTTAGCCGGCGGCTTCCCTCTTCAAAAGCTCTTTCAGGCGCAAGGCGTTGACGGCTGCGCTGCTCTTGTGGCAGTTGTTAAACATCGCGTAAGTCTTTTTCGCCTGCCTGTCCGCCTCCCTTATGGCCGGCAGGAACTCTTCAAGCTCCTCGTCGGAATAGAGGTAATCGTACCTCAATGTGGTGGGGACGCCCTTTTTCAGCCAGTTTTCGGCGTTCCTCCCGTGGAACCTGAAGTACGCGGTCTCCGTGGTGACCGCCGGCACGAAGGGGACCGTCGCGCTCGTCCCGTACTGCGGCTCGTCGGCTGTGACGTAGGTCAGGCCGTGCTCCTGCAGGAAGGGGAGAACCGAGGGCGTTATTGCGGCAGAGAGCCAGCTCCCGTGCCTGAACTCGACTGCCGCCGGCAGTGGCGCCACCAGTTTCTTGCACGATAGTATGTAATCCATATTGCGCTCGCTGTAGGCGAACCACGGCGGGAACTGATAGACGAGAAGCCCTATTTTCCTTGCGCGGACGAGTGGCGCCAGGACGTCCTTGAACCGCCGGGCGATCATCTCCAGGACCTCCCGATCCTTTATGTAGACCGAGCGGCCGGGAGCGCCGCCCGCTGCTGCCCTTATATCGGCCGGGAGGGTCCCCGGGTCGATGGCATGTCCCGTGAGCGCCCCATAGACCTTGACGTGGAATATAAAATCCTGCGGCGTCCGGCTCTCCCACAGCCATACAGTCCTGAGGTCGGGTATTGCGTAATAAGTCGAATCGACCTCGACCGTGTCGAAGCAAGTGCCATAATAGCGCAGTCGGGCCTCAGCGGTGCGGGCTTCGCGGGGATAGAAATCCCCGCTGGCGACGAGGGTTTTCTCAGCCCAGGAGCATATACCGACGTGTATCATGTCGGTATATGCTACAGCAAAGTCGCGCCGCTTTCCATTGCCGCCATAATGGGCGCATAACGCCTATGTAAGCCCGGCCTTGCCGCTCCCGCGGCCGCACGCAGGGGGTCGGCCTCCGGGGTGCTTCGAGGAGACGGTAGGGGACTTGATCGAAGAGTTCAAGAAATGGGACATGTAGCAATTCCGGGTGCAACCGATTATTATATGGGCGTGGACTGTAGAGGGTCTCCGGCGGGAGGCCCCCGAAATTGACTTTGTACAGACCGTTCCTGTATGGACAGGGCCGCGCGGGTGTGCGCAATGAACAACGAAGACAAAGGGAAAGAAACCGTTGTGCAGGGACCGGACCTCCTTCGGGACCGTGCAGCGGGGCTGGAGGCGTCCACCGCATCGCACCATGACATAGGACAGGCCGTTTTCGGAAACGAGGAGCTTTACCGGGACGTAGTCGAAAACATCGCCGACGGCATCGCCATTACAGTGAAGGCGGAAAGGGTTTTCGTGAACAGGGCGTTCCTCACGATTCACGGTCTCAGTGACGCATCCGAGGTGGTGGGCCATCCCCTGGACCAGTTCGTCATTCCGGAAGACCGGGAAATTATGAGAGAGCGCACCCTGGCGAGGCTGCGAGGCGAGTCCTTCAGGAACATTGTAGAATACCGGATCGCAAGGCTCGACGGAAAGATAAGGACGGTGCAGGCCTCCGTCGTCATGACTACTTATGACGGAGAACCTGCCGTCCTCGCGGTCCTGCGGGACGTTACCGCCATGAAGCAGGCGGAAATGGAGATCCTGCGACTCAACGGCGAGCTGCAACAGAGATTGCTCGACCTCAAGAACGCCAACGATGAGTTGGAGACGTTCAATGCGACGGTCTCCCACGACCTGCGGGTGCCGCTCATAGCCATAACGGGGTTTTCCGAGAGGATCCTCAAGAAATACGGCGAAGGACTCGACGAGAAGCTGCTGGAGCAGATGCGCATGATACGGGTGAGCGCCGTCAAGATGGAGCAGTTGATCGAGGAGTTGCTCAGCTATTCAAGGCTCGGCAAGCGGGCGCTGCAGCAGGCCCCGATAGACATGAACGCCCTCGTCGAATCCGTTGTAAAAGAGCTGAGGACCATATACCCCGACGGAGAGGTGAGCATCTCCCCTCTTGCCCCCTGCCTCGGGGACGAAGGCATGATACGCCAGGTATTCGCCAACCTCCTTGCCAACGCCTTCAAATTCACAAGCCATAGGAAAGACAGGCTGATCGAAGTCGGATGCACCGGGCGCACAAAGGACAACGTCTACTTCGTCAGGGATAACGGCGTCGGCTTCGACGCAAGTCAGAAGGACAGACTCTTTCAGGCCTTCCAGAGGCTTCACATGCAGGAAGAGTTCAAGGGGACAGGCATGGGCCTCGTCATAGTCAAGCGCATTGTCGGCCTCCACGGCGGGGAGGCATGGGCCGAGGGCGAACCCGACAAAGGCGCCACATTCTACGTCGCCCTGCCAAAGGGCGCGAAATAGCCCACCGGACCGGGGCGAGATACATAATAACAAGTACAGAATACTCCCTGCGGGCTGTGCTATTACATAGGGTGGGATATTAACGCCACAACCACCCCTACTTCTTGCCTATACAAACCACGTACATCTCTGCACTGACCGCGCGCGAGGATTTTGGTTTAAAGACCGTCACGCGGGCGAACATCGGCTTCAGCTCTTTCGTCATGTCCCCGAACTCGGAGCTTGCGAACAGCTTTATCAGGAAACTTCCGCCCGGCCGCAGGGCCTCTCTTACCACCCTGAGCACCGCCCTGTAGAGCTCCACTACCCGCGCGTCGTCCACCTCCCTGATACCGGATAGGTTCGGGGCGATGTCGCAGGTGACGACGTCGAAGGCCGCAACGCCCGCCTCCCGAATCAGTACCCCCACGTCGATCTCCCTTATGTCCGCCTGCATCAATAGAACATTGGGAGCGGCCACAGGCTCGATCGGCAGGATGTCGAGGCCGGCGACGCGACCGCCGGGGCCGACCAGGGCAGACTCCACTTGCACCCAACTGCCCGGCGCAGCGCCCAGGTCCAGCACGCGGTCGCCTTTCTTAATCAGGCGGAAGCGCTCGTTGATCTCTTCGAGCTTGTAGGCGCTCCTGGCGCGGTATCCTTCCTTCTTTGCCTTCTTGTAGAACGTATCTTTTACGACGTAGCGGGCGTGCATGGCCGTTTTATCGAAAGGCTAACGCGGCTGCTTCCTGGCCGCGTATGGATCGACGATGACGCCGGGCGGTTGCTCCTGCTCCTCTTTCTTCATCCTGTCGAAGGTCTTCCGCACGAAATGGAGGGCCGCCTCCCTCACCGACGCCTGCTCACCGATGCGGCCGGCAAGTCCCGCGTAAAGGTCGTATTTTTTCAGGCAGTAAAAGAGGTAGGCGTAGTCTTCGAGCATTCTTTTGAATGCCGGCAGGCGCTGCGCGAGGGCGTCGCCGGCTACCAGGGCGTCGAGGAACGCCTGTTTTCGCTCCTCCGCGACGTAGGGCGGGAGGACGATCCCAGGGTTGGCCGCTTCTTCGAGTTTTTTCCTGTCTTCTTCGACGCCCGGCCACTCAAGGCTGAAGGGCTCGAACATGGGGTCGGCAAGGACGTCCCCCAGGCGCGCCGGCGCGGCCCCCTGCGCGTCGAGCAGGTAGATGTCTTCGGGCCTCTTTACGTCGCCTTTGGCAGTCGAGATCATGCGGTTGATGCCTCTGGCGCTCTCGACCTCGGCGCCGGAGACTCGGGCGCCCTCCTCCACCAGGTAACCCGCATAGGTCGGTGATATGGCGGGCAGCACAATGGGCGTTACGGCGCTAGCCTTATACCCCTGCAAGAGGCTGTCCAGGTCTTCTCTGGGAAGCTCGGCGCTATGCATGTCCGCGAGACCGTTCGTGAAGTGAAGGGCGACGTGGCCGAAAAGGAAGCGGTTCTTCCGCGTCTCGACGGCCACAACGAGGAGCCGGGTGAGCGTCTCGTCGTAGTTTGACAGGTATGCCATCGCCTCGCGGCTTATCTCGACCTTGTGCAGGGCGGATTCCCCGGCGGGCCTCGGCTCGTCGGTCCGCACGCCCTGCGTCCTGAGCAGGAAAAGGGCCTTCTTGACGAGCTTTTGCAGGCGCTTTTCTGTAAGGGAGGGATAGATAAGGCCAAGGAAGCGCGCTGCGGCCTCGCTTTTCAGCCGGCCGGCGGCCTCGATGAGCGCTTCCTGCCCCGCACCCGGCAGGGCGAGCGTGCGGTCGGCCAATTCTGCCGGGTCGCCCCCGTCGGCCAGGGCCTTGATTATCTCATCCATAATGCATTTTGCCCATAATGGCCTGGCGATGTCAATCGCCGGGTTGTGGAGCCGTGATCTTTGCCCCGCGGTCTATACAAAAGCTAACCGCGGGCAAATCTCCCGGCTCCTTTCTTAATATCCTATGAGTAGTTGAGCTAAGTCCTGCCGCCCCGGCAATGCCCTTATAACCACCGTGACGCATCCCCAAATCGGGCTTGACAAACCGATTGCTTGTACAGTAGCATTGGGTACTTGCTTCATTCAATATCTCGCGGGAGGGCGGCTTCTGTGAAGAAATCGGGTTCCGTGGTCGTTTTGGCGTTGATTTCGTTGCTCGTGCTCGCCGGGTGCGCGGGGGTCCAATACACAGACCTAGTAACGCCCGTAACACTCACCGCCGGTAACGCTGAAGCGACGACAAGGGTCATAGCAAAGTCGGCCGAATGGAGAAACTCGGGCGTAAACGTGGAAGTCGGTAAGAAATATTTTATCAAGGCCAGCGGCCGCTGGAGGATAGGCGGGCTCTGCGGCTTGACCGGCCCGGACGGCGCCGGCTGCTATACACCCCTGTGCTGGGACTTGGGAATAGTTATGCTCAGGGGGTACACCGGCTCCGCGCTCATAGGAAAGATAGGTGAAGTTGGTGATCTCTTTGCGGTGGGTAACGAGCTGGCCCTCGACCCGAAAGAAAGCGGAACCCTGTATTTCCGCATCAACGAACCGGACGCCTTCATATTTGACAACGAAGGTTACATGGATGTAACCGTGTCGCTCACCGGCGCGCCCGAAACGGCCGCTCCCCCGTCGCCGGCCGCCCCGCCGCCTGCAGCGCCGGCCCCTCCTATATTGTGACACCGCCGACCGGGGACTTGGTCCGACCACGAAGGCCGGACCATAACATATGCGGCCTCAAATAAGGCCTATTTCCTGGGCGCGCCCGCCGGGGCATCATAGAGGTGCAACGTCAGGGGCGGCTCCTCAAACCGGATCACGGGTCATTTCCTCTCTACCAGGGTCCCGTTCACAAATTTCTGAATGATACTCGAAACGTAAGTCTGGTAGGGTAGACCTTCCTGTACTGCCTTTTGCCTTCATGTTTTTCTCCAAAATACTTATATCCTCGCGCATGGGAAGAATACGGGACACGGAACAATCGAAAAGACTGAGCGGAAAGGTTTCACTTAACCTCGATCTTAACAAGTACGTCTTCAGTCGAGGGGACAGGCCTGCCATTTCTTATTGCCGGCATGAACCGCCACTTTTTGAGGCTTTCCAACAAAATATGATTTAGGCGCGGATTTGGGGTCGGCTTGGCGAGCTCCACTTTTGCGCTGCCGTCGGTGTTTACATGGAACCGCGCCAGGGCAACCGCATTGAACGCTTCCTCCCGCAGGTCATCCGGGATTTGAGGCATCGGCCGGATGATCGCCCTGGCGCCGCTACTTGCATACATATTGCCGCCGGTGCCCTTTCCTCCGCCTGCCCCTCCCTGCGCGCCGCCGCCAGCGGCGCCTCCGGACGCGCGGCCCCCTCCTGAGCCTGACCATGCCATCGCGGACGCGTCTTTTCCGGCGCCGACCTGGCCTTCACTCGGCGCGACAGGCACCGAAACGTTATTGCTCGGTGTAATCTCCGGCTTGGGGGATGGCGGGTTCTGCTCGGCCTGCCGGCTCACCGGCGGAGGCACCTCAGGGGTGAGCCGTTTTGCCTGTTGCCGTGGCTTAGGCTGGCGCGGGGCGGCAGGAGGGCCGGACGGACCGCTCCGGGTCGCAGCCGGGACCGGCTGCTCGATAAGCTGGGCCTCGATTGGAGGCGGCCACGCTTGCTGGCCGGTGGATTTCTCCATAAAATAGGCGAAAACCCACAGGGCCACCGCACAGATCAGAAGGGCAAGAGGCAGCGTCCAGCTAAGACGGCTCCAGGGGCTATCGGCATTCAAAGCGGTAAGCAATGAGATACCCTCAGTCGACATGTTTCACGGCTATCAGGAAACGCTGCGCCCCAGCCAGGCGGGCTTGCAGCATTGCCTCCACAATCACGCCATGGGTGGCACCTTTGTCGGCCGCTACGATGACGTTTGAATCTGTGCCCTTAAGCATCGGCTTCAGGGTCGAGGCAAGCGTTTCGAGGGTGACCGGCGTCTTGTCGAGCAAGATGCGGCCGTCCCTGGTCACGGTCAGCGTCACCGGATCCTTCGGCTGCATGAGCGCTGCCCGCCCCTGGGGGAGGTTGACGGCCATAGAATGCAGATTCTGCATGGAGAGCGATGCGAGCATGAATGTGACGAGGAGAAAGAACATCACGTCGATCATGGGGATGATCTCGATACGCCCGCGCCTGTGCTGACGGGATTTACGGAATTTCATGACCGCCCCCTTCCAAGCCCTCGCCCATGCGGATATTACCCACAAGCCGCGTTCCCAATCGCTCCATTTCGTCAAGCATCTGCGCCTGTCGCCGTGAGAAGAAATTATGAGCAAAAAGGGCGATGACGGCGATCAAAAGACCCAGGGCAGTCGCGATGAGGGCCTGGGCCACGCCGCCCGTCACACCGGTCGGGTCCACCAAGCCGGCTGTTCCGATCAGGTTAAAAGCGTGCATCATGCCTGTGATCGTGCCCAAGAGACCCAGCAAGGGGGCGGCGGTTACTATTGTTTCGAGCACCCACAGGCCCCGGCTCAGCGCCTTTTCTATCAACTGCGCCTCATTGTCCGCAAGCAGCTCTATCCACCAGACGGGCTTGGCGCGGTTCGCCATTACAATCTCGATGAACCGCAGGAAATAGTTCCTCCTGTCCAGGCCTGCCAACTGCCCGTCCAGATCCGACCAGGAAAAATCGAGGGCCTCGACGCGCTCGAGCAGTGGTCCGGGAAGGCGCATGTAGCGCCAGTAGACGAACGTCTTGTCCAGCATGATCACGACCGCCAGGACCGCCAGCAGCACCAGCGGATAGACCATCAGGCCGCCGAATTTCAACGCCTCCAGGGCAATATGCATTTCTTTCATGGTAATCCCTTTTTTGTTGGATCGATTTTATGGGGCACTACCCCCCTTTGCTAAAACAGCTTGCTGATACCTCCGAAAATGCCTATCCGCGGTGCGAACTGGGGCGCAAACACGCCGATTCCTGTCCCGCTCCTGATAGGATTGATCTTGTCGAGCACGTTAACGACGGCCAAACGCGCCTCCATCGGTCCGAACCAGCCCGCCACGAATTTTCGCACCGCCCCTAAATTGACCGAGGTGCTGCTAGCCACGTGGTCCACATTCACGAACCCTGACCGCAAGCCGCTTCCGAAGGTGGCGTCAGCGCTGAACCGCGTTCCCATCCAGGTATAGGAGACACCGCCGGAAGCGGTGTAGAGTTGATCGTGGTCCGTGTGGACCCAGTGGTTAGTGATATAGTTCAGCTCATCCTGTGCAAAGTTAAACTGCCCGGACACGACATCTTTAGCCAGGCTCACAGTGCGGGCAAGGTTGCCGTAGGCGGCGAAATTGCCTGACTTATAGCTGCTGGTCAGCTCCACCCCATAGATTTTCCCCTGCGAATAATTGAAAGGGGTAAAAATCGGAGCCTCGGTGAACTGGCCCTCGTCGATCAAATCCCTGACGATCTTGTAGAAGCCATCGAGGCCGAAAGTCAGCGCGGGCGTTACCTTCTGGATAACGCCGCCATCGAAATAATGGGACCGCTCAGGCAAAACCGGCGAATTCGCCGTGACCGAGGGCGCGTTGGAGGTGCCGGAGAAAAGGGCGAGGTCCTTGGGCGAGACCAGCTCGGTCGGCGGAGGGGTGAAGTACCGGGCGTAGGCAGCGTGCAGCGTGGTCTCGGGCGTGGCCTTGTAAACCAGGCCCAGACGGGGGCTCAACTGGCTCGCATTTACATATGTATTCATCTGATCGGCCCTGAGGCCGTAGTTCACCGTCAGTTTGTCGATCGCTTTCCACTCGTCCTGGACATAAAACGCCCCGATGATGTTGCCGTTCTTCGAGGTGTTGTCCCTGACATTGAAAGGACCGCCGGTAACGTTTCCGTTCGCGTCCACCGGGAAGACCGAGGAGGTGTTGTTGCTCACGACGTTTTCCGTGAATCCGAAAAAGCCCGCACGGACAGTGTGGGCGTCATTCAGACGGTAGGCGCTGTCGCCCTGCAAGCCGTTGCTGATGGCGCTCCGGTAAAGCTTCGACGAGACCCCGTCGAAGGCGAGATCGCCGATGTAGTCAGGCGAGAAATTGACGGTCGTGTCCCGAACGAAATAGGCGATCTGGTAATCGATGTCCGGCCCGATAGAGCTTTGCAGGGCGACGATTCCGTAACGATTGGTCTCGTTCTGCCGCTCGTTCAACGTACCGGAATCGACAGCGGCGACGCCCAGCGCGGCCAGGTATTGCGGATTGGGGGCCGCCCTCGGACGGTTGGGAATTTGAAAAAAACCGTCGTAGCTGCCGAATATCACGCTCAGCCGCGTCGCAGGACTGAGGAGGTATGACGCATATCCAAAGCCCTTGAACTGGTCCGTCTGATCGTGGATGGCGTTAGGCCCCGGTGTGGGGTTTTCGATCCCCAGGTTGTTATGAAGGTAAGAGCCGGTCAGAAAGTAGTTCAGCTTCCCTTGCGTCCCTCCGAGCTGGAAGCTGGGCTGCGCCGTGTCGTGACTTCCTCCGTAGAGTCCGACGCTCCCTCCGGTCTCGAAAATGGTCTTGGTCTCTATCTCGATCACCCCCGCCTCCCGGTAGCCGTACTGGGCAGGCAGGGCGCCGGTCAAAAGGTCTATCCGCTTGGTGAACCGTGTGTCTAAGACCTGACCGAAGCCGGTAATCCCCTCGGGGAGGGTGACGCCGTTAATGCGGTACTGGACGTTGGCGTGGTCGCCCCGTACGTGCAGCTGGCCGAAGGAATCGTTCGCCACACCGGGCGCTTGAAGCAGCACCTGGTTAAACGAGGTGTTTTCTCCTTCGGGGAGGGTCGTGATATCACTCTGGCCGATCGTATACTGGCTCCCTCCCGTCTTCGGCGACAGGTTGTTTCTTGCCTGCGCCAGGCGCTCCGCCACGACGGACATCTCCAGCGCCTCCTGGGCCGTCAGGGTCAACGTCGCAGACGCGACCGATCCGGCTTCCACCGTGACGATGGCCGTGCTTTCCTGAAAGCCTTTCTTTTCGCCTAGGATGGCGTAGGTGCCCGGCGCGACGCCCCCAAACGTGAAGTTGCCGTCCTTGTCACTCCCGGTCTTTCCTAACATCTTTTGATCCGGTGTCTTCAACGTCAGGTCGACCCCGGGCAGCGGTCTTCCCAGGGCATCCCTGGTCGTTCCCTGGATTGCGTCACTTCTTTCAGAGGCGGCGTGCACCAGGGCAGCCGCACCCGCTAAAAATATGAATATCGAGGCAAGGATGATCATGATTCTCATGATTGGCCTCCGATGCGATCCTTACTATAGTGTCGTGTCTTCTAGGTTAAGGCTCGTTGGCGGTCTATCTCTAGGCCGGAGGCGCGCGGTTCCGGTGGAGGAGGCAGGAAACCCCTGGGAATCTTACCACCTGCTCCGCGGCGACTGTCTGGGTGGTCCGAACAGGCGGAGAGACCTGAGGCAAATCCTGGAAAACCAGATGCGAGTGAAGATAAACGTGGAAACAGACGGAGCAGTCATTGTCGTGAGTAACGCCGTCCGCGTGATGGTGAAAAGCGAGACCCAGGACGGAGAGAGCGAAACAGACGGACAGAAATAGGGCGTACTTCCTATTCATTAAGATATATGGTAACCGCTGGCCGCGCAAAAGTAAATGATTATTGCAGGGTTATGGAAAGCAGCCGGGTTCCCCCGGTGCGGCCCATCAAAGCTATCAGGAGGAGAAACAGGAGGACCGAGACGACGGCGGCTGACGCGCCAAAATAGAAGGTTGCTGCCGGAGAGATGCGGTCCCATAGCCAGCCGCCGATAAGACTGGCGGGAAATACCGCAACGCCGGTGCAAGTCGCATAGACCCCAAAGGCGGTCGCCTTGAAATCCGCAGGGATGATGCTTGCGAGGAACGCCTTCTGCACCCCATCGGTAAGACCCATAAATACCCCGTAAAGCGTAAAGAGGAACCAGATGTCGGCTGCATTTCTTGCGACCGCAAAGCCGTAATAGAGAACGGCAAAGAGCCCGAAGCCCAGAAGGATGATCCTTTTCCTGCCGAACCTGTCCGCCGCTATCCCTGCGGGAACGGCCGAGAGGGAGTAGACGAGGTTGAATACCAGGTAGACCACGGGGACCATCACCGTCGGTATGCCGAGCTGTCCGGCCCGCAGAATCAGAAAAACGTCGCTCGAGTTGCCGAGGGCGAAAATCGCCGAGATTACAATAAAGAACTTCGCCTTCCAGTCGAGTCGCCGGAAGCTCAGCTTCGGCCGGTCAGATGGGGCATGGATCGCTTCTTTCCTTTCCTCGATACATACGAAGATGACGAGGACAGCGATGGCGGCGGGAGCCATTGAGACCCAAAAAACCGTCCGATAGTCGTTACCGGAAAGGCCAAGCAGGAAAAATGCAATGGCCGGGCCGAGGACTGCCCCCATGGTATCCATGGCGCGATGGAAGCTGAAGGCACGGCCGAGATGGGTCTCCCGGCTGGACTCGGCGATGAGGGCGTCCCGGGGTGCGGTCCTTATCCCCTTTCCTACCCGGTCGGTAAAGCGGGCCGCGAGGACCTGCTGCCAGACGACCGCGGTCGCCATGACGGGCCTGCTCAGGGTGGAAATCCCGTACCCGAGGGCCATCAGAGACTTGCGACGGCCCAGACGGTCGGAGAACCAACCCGAAAAAGCCTTGACCAGGCTCGCGGTCGATTCCGCGACGCCTTCGATCAGCCCGATAACCGACTTATTGACTCCGAGGACGTTCGCTAGAAAAAGGGGCGCAAGCGGGTAGATCATCTCGGAGCTTACATCCATGAAGAAGCTGACGAGCCCCGCGAAGAAGACGTTCCTGCCGAAACCGAAGAATTGACTTTTCCTGCTCACGGCCCCTTTGCCGGCTTAAGCGTACGAAAAGAACCGGTCCAGTCCACCGGTTGCGACCGGCCGGTCCTGTCTTTACAGGAAGATGAAGAGAAGGGACAATACCTTCGCCGCCACGGCCTTCATGTAGTCGTCGTTGGTGGTCGCCTCGCAGCTGTCGAAATACCCCTCTCTCGACAGCGCCATGACGATATCGTCCCTGCACCTCCGCCCATCCGTGCGGGTCTTTTTGCGTCCACGGGCGTTGCCCGCGTCCTCTTACGCGAGTCAGGCGCCTTATGCGACATGCTGCGGCATCTTCGTGCGGCGCCGGAGCTAAGCTAAACCGGCGCGTACTACGATGTCAAGCGAAAACGTGCCGCGGAAGCAGGCCGCTTTCCAAAAAGCAGGCCGCATCGCCCTTGTTAGCCGCCGGACGGGTCTTGCCCGCAAGCCGCTGATAACTGTTGACATCCCGTCGCGCTATGTTGCAGACTGTCTTCGGCCCGAAAAGGCCGAGGAAGGGGTCTTTTCGTACCGAAGGCGATCACGGACGAGCCATGCGGAAGACTGCCGATTTGGTCGGAAACCAGCCGATCGGAGGAAACATGAACAGTATGGGCTATTTCATGGGCCGGCGCCACCGTTCCCCGATGGCCCGCTGCGCTGCCGTCGCGCTCGTCATACTGGTCTGGGGCAGCCTCGCGTTCTGCGGCGAGATCCATAACGCGGCCAGGGATGGCGACCTGAAAAAGGTCGAGGCGTTCATCGAGGACAGCCCGGACCTGCTTTCGAGCAAGGATGCCAGCGGTTATACGCCTTTGCACTGGGCGGCAAAGAACGGCCGCAAGGAGATGGCGGCGCTGCTCCTGGCCCGCGGGGCGAGGGTTTATGCGGTCGATAAGGAAGGCAAGACGCCTTTGCACTTAGCCGCGTTCGCGGGCCACAAGGACGTGGCGGCGCTCCTGATTGCCAACAAAGCAGAGGTCAATGCCAGGGACAACACCGGCGAGACGCCCCTGCACTGGGCGGCGAATAACGGTCACAAGGACGTGGCGGCTCTCCTGCTTGCGAGCAAGGCCGATGTCAACGCCAGGGACAACAACGGCGTGACCCCTCTGCACGCCGCTGCGGGGAATGGCAACAAGGAGATGGCAGCGTTGCTTTTGGCCAATAACGCAGAGGTCAACGCCGGCAACAGACGTGGTCAGACGGCCCTGCACGTGGCTGCCCTCGGCGGCCAGACGGACGTGGCGGAGCTGCTCCTTGCCCGCGGCGCCGATGCCAAAGCGCCGGACAACCAAGGCCAGACGCCTTTGCACATGGCTGCGGAAAACGGCAGCAGGGAGATGGCGGCGCTGCTTTTGGCGAACAAGGCCGACGTCAATGCCAAAGAACTTAGATATGGCAGGACGCCCTTGCATACTGCGGCCGGGAACGGCCAGAAGGACGTGGCGGAACTGCTCCTTGCCGACAAGGCGCCCATCCAGGCCAGGGAAAACAACGGCGAGACGCCTTTGCACGTGGCGGCGTATGGCGGCTACAAGGAGGTGGCGGCATTGCTCCTGGCGCGCGGCGCCGATGTCAACGCGACGGACAACGACGGCGACGCGCCTTTGCACATGGCGGCCGACAACGGCCAGAAGGACGTGGCTGTATTGCTCCTGGCCAACAAGGCAGACATCAATCTCAGGGACAACGACCGCAGGACACCGCTCCATTTGGCCGCAATGAAAGGCCGCAGGAACGTGGTCGAGCTGCTCCTGGCCAACAAGGCAGACATCAACCCGTGGGACAAGGATCACCGGACGCCCCTGTGGCTGGCAACGCTGAAAGGCCATAAGGACCTGGCCGATTGGATGCGCCAGCAGGGCGGCCACGAATAAGGTTTTTACAGCAGGCGTGATGAGCGTACAAGGCGAAAGGTCCGGCCGCATGGCTTTTTTCGTCATGGGCTGGCTCGGGATGCTCTTCTATTTCACCCAGAGATGGATCTTCGGGCCTTTGATACCGTCGCTCATGGAGGCCTTTCGAGCGGACAGCACGACGCTGGGCCTGATCGGCTCCGCCTCCATGTGGGGCTACATGTTCATACCGATTGTGGCCGGCATGATGTCAGACCGCTTCGGAAGGAAGCAGGCGATTCTACTTGGTATAGCCGGCTTTTCGGGGCTCACCGTGGTTTCTGGCCTGGCGGGCAGCGCCGGTCAGCTTTTCTGGACGCGTTTTTTCACGGGCACGATGGAGGCCTTCTATTTCGTGCCCCTCACCGCCTTTACCCTGGAGCTATTCCCGGAAAGGCCCGCCTTCTTCCTCGGCCTCCTGATCTCCGGCTCTTCGATGGGCTGGTTCGTCGGCCCGGCCGTTGCCGGGTGGCTCCTCGACGCAACGGGCACGTGGCGCAGCCCCTTTCTCGTGGTTGGATCGGCGGGGCTGGTGGTCGCCTTCCTTCAGTGGCGGTTCTGGCCGGACGTAAGGCCCGGGGTCCGCTCCGGGCTCTTCTTCGACAGGGGCATCCTTCTCCCCGGGAATATGCTCATGCTTCTCTTCCTCGGCCTCGTGCTCACCTGCCAGATGGCCTCCGAGTTCGGCTTCAGCATGTGGTTCCCCGTCTACCTGCGGACCCAGGTCCTGATGAGCGCGACGGGCGCGGGGATGCTAACCGGTTTCTTCGGCATAGGCCAGGCCATAGGGAGACCGGTCATGGGCATCGTCTCCGACCGGGCGGGATACAGGCGCACCGGAGCGGCGGCAAGCATCGCAATGGGGATTTTTTTCATGCTCGCCCTGTCGGCGGCCAATACACCCCAGAGGCTTCTCTTCACGCTCATCGCCGGCTTCGCAGGTACGGCGGCGACAGGGGGCCTGTGGACGTTCACGGGCCTGGCGTTCGCCTCATTCAAGGGGCTCGCCCTCGGCATCATAGTGACCCTTGCGTACTGCACGGCGTCGCTCTCGCCGATAGCGATGGGTTACATTGGGGGCCACTACTCGATAGCGACAGCCCTGTGGACGGTGTCGGTGCCGTGCGCGTTCGGCGCGGCGGCGTTTGTGCTGCCTACCTTTCTCCTCTGCCGCAATGGTGAGAAGGGATGTAAGCAATGATCTTCTTTCGGACGTTGGCGATTTTTCTTGACAGCTTGTGATACACGGTATAAAGTTGTATCGAACTTGGACAGAATAGGCTTTTCAGGACAGCCGGACGGCAAGTCGATAGGTTTTGTGCATTAGATTGCCGGGCGGCCGGTCGAATCTCAGGAGGCAGGCTTCACCTTTGGGAGGCTGGTATGCGTAAGAGACGCGCCGTATTCTTCTTAGGGTCCCTTTTAGCCTTATTCATTGCGGCCGGGGCCGTGCATGCGGATACGATCGGTCCTTACACCTCGAATATATCGTCAACTGCCACGGATTGGAACAACACCCTTACATTCAATCAGTTCAATTCGTCCCTCGGTACGTTAGATTCGGTGTCGCTCAGCTTGAGCGGATCGTCCGGTACGATGCAGGTCACCTTTACCGCCTTACCAGGCTTATACGGTAGCGTCACGAACCCGAACGTGAGCGTAGGGTTCTATGTGAGCACCACAACAGGACTCCTGCCAGGCTCATACCCTCAGATCACGCTTAGCAACACGACCACCGGTACCTTCTCTACACCTACTGCTGGAGGAACCCTTACCTTCAATTGGGGGACAACGACCGGGACCTACAGCAATACGTATACCGACAGTAATACCCTTCAGTACTTTACGGGCACGGGCACCGCAACACTCAAGGCATTCACCATAACCGGCTGGAATGGGAGTAACGTAAGTAATATGTGGAGTGAAAGCACTAACGGGACAACCGCGGCCCTCACCGGCCAGGTAACCTACAACTACACACCCGTTCCGGCGCCTGCGACGGCCTTGCTTCTCGTCCCGGGCCTTATCGGTCTTATGCTGATACGGAAGCGATTCAAGAGATAGGCGAACGGATCATCAATCAGAAGGCAGGGCCGGGGCGGTCCTGCCTTTTTTGTTGACCGAAGCTCAAGGATCACCGGGTAAGCCCGTCATCCCGATGCCGTCCTGCAATCCGGCTCAATCCAAGTCCGCGCGACCGCCGAATTCACCGAAGTCCTTTTCGAGAAACCTTACGACGGACGCGCGGAGGATCCTCACCGTCTTGTTCAGCTTCATGCTGTCCATAAGCCCCATGTCACACCAGCGGTAAACGGTCTTGGGAGAGACGGACAGCAACGTTGCGACCTCAGCGGGCTTCAATAAGTTCCGGGCCGGTATCTGCCGGAGCAGTTCCTGAAGCTCGTCCATCATCATACCCCTCCCAAACGGCAGGTCCCAACCGCCGAGCAATGATGAAGAGGCAGGTACGCAGGTCTGCGAACGCTAGAGCCGGCGGTAATACCCGATAGGTGCATTGCTGCTCCTTGGTATTTTACCACGACCCATCGCCGGAAACGGATTGTTGTCCGCCCCGGCATAGGTTGGATCGGGGAACAGTCCCGTCCTGACTTGTTCACCCGTTATATGAAAACCTGCAAGCGACGCACCACGTGTGCAAAAATGGAAATAAGCGTAATGAAAGGGATTTTCAAACCGGCCGGGCACGCGGCAAGGGAAACTATTTCCTCCGGGCCGGAAAAGACTTCCCAAAATGGGTCCCCGCCCCGCCCGGGGCTTCTTCTTTGCGGCGTCCGCCATCGGGTCTTACGGCAGCTTCTTGCCGCCGTACCTGCGCAGCAGCTCTGCCACGTCGTTGTGGTTCATGATTACCGCCATGAACAGCGGCGTCCCTCCGCCGCCCCGGTCCCTGGCGTTGACATCTGCCCTGTTCGCAATGAGCAGCTCCACTACGTCCCTGTAGCCCTGCCTCGCCGCGTTGTGGAGCGGCGTTAGGCCCGTGCCGTCCCTGGCGTTCACGTCCGCCTTATTGGCGATCAATAATTCCGCCACGTCCTTGCGGCCGTGGGCTGCCGCATCGTGTAAAGGCGTTGCGCCCGAGTGGTCCCTGGCATCGACGTCGGCCTTGTTCGCAAGCAGCAATGCCGCCACGTCCTTGCGGCCCGCGATGGCTGCCACGTGCAAAGGCGTCTCGCTTAAGTCCTCCCTCACGTTGACATCCGCCTTGGCGGCGATGAGCGACTTTGCCACGTCCAGGTGGCCGTTCGACGCAGCATAGTGCAGAGGCGCCCATCCGACCACACCCCTCGCGTTGACATCGGCCTTGGCGGCGATGAGCGCTTCCACCACGTCGTTGTTGCCCTGCCGCGCCGCGTTGTGCAGGGGCGTCACGCTGCCCTTGGCCTTCGCATTGACATCGGCCTTGTTGATAATGAGCAGCTCCACCATGTCCCTGCCCCCGCCGATCGCGGCGTAGTGCAGGGGCGCGGCCCCGTTCGCGTCCTTCGCGTTGATATCGGCCCCCTTCGCAAGAAGCAGCTTTGCTGTCTCCTTATGGCTGTTGAACGCCGCATAGTGCAGCGGAGTCGCGCCGTTATCGTCTTTGGCGTTGACTTCGGCCTTCTTCCCGAGGAGGAGCTCCGCAGCCTCACTGCGGCCGTTGGCGCACGCCGCGTGCAGGGGCGTCACGCCGCCTCTGGCCCTGGCGTTGACATCGGCCTTCCGCGCGATCAGCAACGCAACAACGTTCCTGCTGCCGTTAGCCGCCGCGTAATGGAGGGGCGTCGCCCCCTCCTTGTCTTTGCTGAAGGCCAGGTCGGGGTTCTGTCTTAGCAGCGCCTGGATCTTTTGGAAGTCGCCGGTCCGGGCCGCGTCATGGACCTCGCCGCAGAAAGCGGGGTCGCTCAAAACCGGCGCGCCCAGGACCAAGAGCATGGCTGCGGCGAGGCGGAAAAGCGCCTGGCAGCGCGGTCCGCCTAAGAAAGCGCCCATCCTATTCATGGCCCCTCCTGTGCTTTTTCGCCGCCGCCCCGCGGGCGGCTCCGGACCGTAGCGGATATACATTTACACTATGATATACCACAAATGGGGCGGCGAGTGCTCGGCCTGGGCGCGCAGGCAGGGGCCGCCGGACCGGTACGGTATAAGTGGGCTCGCAGAGCAACTACGCCAGGCATGTCATGGTGGGCGGGGCCTTCTGCCCGTCCCGCCCGGCGCACCTCATGAGGAAATCGAGGACCGTGCGGCCGTAGTCCTCAGGCCGCTGGTCGTAAGTATTGTGGCCGCACCTGGGGAAGACCGCCAGCTCGCCCCGCGGCAGGCCCCGGTAAAGGGCAACCGACTGCTCCACGTAGAAGATGGCGCTACGGTCGGGGTAGAGCACGAGGGCGGGGCACCGGACGAGCGGCAGGACGGGGCGCAAGTCGAAAAAGTCGCAGCCGTACGCACCGCCCCGAAACGCGAACTGGTCGTACCGTACCTGCGCGTCCTTTCCGTGCCAGTCGACCATCTTTGCCTGCAACGCCGGCTCCAGAAGGGTAAACCTGTTGACCAGCCTTTGCGCGTTGAGCTCCGTCATGGGGATTTCGCTGTAGCACTGGGTGCTCCCCATGGTGAGGGTAATCACCTCATCTGGATACTTTGCGGCGTAATAGGCCCCGATCACACCGCCCTCGCACTGCCCGACGACATGGCACCTGCCGATGCCGAGGACCTCTTTCAGTGCCTTCAGCTCCTCCACGCTCTCCGTATTGTAGCGGTCGCTCTCGTAAAACTCGGTGAAGCCGTCCCCGGCTTCCGACCGCCCGAAGCCCCTCCGGTCATAGAACGCCACCCTGAACCCGCGCTCAATGAACTGCGGATAGATGCCCTTCCAGATCTTGCCGCATCCGAAGCCGTGATGGAGCAGCATTATCATCTCGCCCTCGCCTTCCCCGTGGACCTCGTAGTAGACCAGGCGACCGTTCACCTTCTCAAACGGCATGACGCACGCTCCTTCTCCTTGACCCATGCTTAAACGGGCTGTTCGATCCTGCGCCCTCAATCTTTACACCGGAAGACCCGGAATTGCAAGGAAAAACAGCGCACGACGCCGTGGCGGACAGCGTAGGCAGACGCAGCCGGGCGGCTGAAGCGGCATAAGCCGCCCTCTCGCTGCCGGGACCTCTTCACACCCGGCACGTTTTCGGCTACAATAGCTGATAAGAGAGCGAAAGGCAGTGGGGGCGATCATGGATGATGAATGGGGCCGCGACCCGTCCGTGCAGAGGATGAGGCGCATCTTCGCGGCCATCGACGCCCAGCAGAAGCGGCTCCTCGACGGGGCGGGCATCCATCGGTTCGACAAAAGGCTTTCCCTGTGGAGGAAGGCGGCGCTCCGGCTGTTCGAGCAGAGCTGGTCGAGGGTCGCGCAAGCCGGGGTGCCCTTCGGGGAGAAGGACATAAGCGACCTCTACCTGCACTGCCTGGCGCGCATTCTATGCAGCCGGGGGGTTACCATCCCTGACCGGGCGCTGCCGGTCAACCCGGCCGTAGTGCGCATCATGGGAGACAAAAAGCCCGGCGGAGGAGAAGAAAGATGATAAGGCTCCGGCTCTTCGGGCGCTGCCGCATCTACCACGACCCGGTCAGTCCGGTGCTCCGGGCGCCCGCTCAGATAGGATGGGAGGCATGGTTCAGGAGCATCGACCTCGTCACGTCTCAGCCGCTCAAGGGCGAGGAGCTGCTGAGGCGGACGCGCGGGTGGTGGACCGTCGAGCCGAAGGACGTCTCGGAGGTCGTCGGGCGGTTCGGCAGGCTCGTCGTAAGTGAGCAGGGTGAGCTGATGGTGGAGTGCGCGGACGAGCAGACGGCGGACAATCTGGCCAAAGCGTTACAGGAGAGCTTTGGCGAGGACGTGCAGCTAGCACCATAGGGAAGGGGCCGGCACCGTGTTATGCAACTGAGGCAAAAATACGGCGGGCGGAAGATGCCCGCATGCGTCTTGGCTGCCACACTTGTGCCGTTGTGGGAGCCACAGGTCACCTTCCGCCCGTCGTTGCTCTTATCTGCTATCACTCACCCGCAGCCGCGGGACCTGCATTTCTATACCCGCTTCAAGTCCTTGCATAGAAGCGAAACTTGTGCTTCGTCCATCGGCACGTCCTGAAGCTTTCCTGAAAGGTAAGCGTCATAGGCCGACAGGTCGATCAGACCGTGGCCGCTCCAGATAAAGAGTATAACCTTGGGCTTGCCCTCTTCTTTTGCGCGCTTCGCCTCCTCTATGACCGCCGCAATCGCATGGTTCGTCTCCGGCGCAGGCACGAACCCTTCCGTCCGCGCCCACGTAAGGCCCGCGGAGAAGGTCTGGTTTTGTCCATAGGCCCTTCCCTCTACGAGGCCGTCAACGATGACCTTGCTCAGGAGGGGCGCCAGGCCGTGATACCGCAATCCCCCTGCATGGATAGGGGCAGGCACGAAGCCGTGACCCAGCGAGTGCATCGCCATAAGCGGCGTCATACCGGCCGTGTCGCCGAAATCGTAGACATACGGGCCCTTCGTCATGGTCGGGCAGGAGGTCGGCTCGCATCCGATGATCGTCGTCTTTTTCCCTTCTGTAATCTTGTCACGGACGAAGGGAAAGGCAAGGCCGCAGAAATTACTGCCGCCGCCCACGCAGCCGATCACCACGTCCGGGTATTCCTTCACCTTCGCAAGCTGCTTCTCGGCCTCGAGGCCCACTATGGTCTGATGCATGAGCACGTGGTTAAGGACGCTCCCGAGGGAGTAGCGCGTATCCTTTGAGGTGACGCAGTCCTCCACCGCCTCGCTGATGGCGATACCGAGGCTCCCCGGATGGTCGGGGTTCTGCTCCAAAAACCCTCTCCCCGCGCCGGTGTCCGGGCTGGGGCTGGGGACGCACTTTGCGCCCCACACCTCCATCAACATGCGCCGATACGGTTTCTGGTTGTAGCTCACCCGGACCATGTAGACCTTCACTTCGAGCCCGAACTGGCTGCCCGCAAACGACAGGGCGCTCCCCCACTGCCCGGCGCCCGTCTCGGTGGTCAGCCTCTTGATGCCGGCGACCTTGTTGTAGTAAGCCTGGGCAATGGCCGTATTCGGCTTGTGGCTGCCGGCCGGGCTCACCCCTTCGTGTTTATAATAGATGCGGGCAGGCGTGCCGAGGAACTGCTCCAAATGGTGAGCCCTGTAAAGCGGGGTAGGTCTCCACATGAGGAGCTTCTCAAGCACGGGCTCCGGTATATCTATCCAGCGCTGGGTGGACACCTCTTGCTCGATCAGGCTCATTGGAAAGATTGGGGCCAGATCGGCCGGCCCGACCGGTTGACCCGTTGCCGGGTGGAGGGGCGGCGGGAGGGGACTCGGCAGGTCCGCCTGAATGTTGTACCATTTCGTAGGAATTTCATTTTCCGACAACAAGATCTTAGTTTCCATGATTCCTCCTTACAGGTAATGTAACGCTTTGTAATAGCCTTGACTTACGCGCCACTTCCCCCATATGAGTGGCGCTCCGCGGTGACAACTACAAAACCCTGACATGAAAACTCTGGACCCAACACCCCTGTCCGCACAAAATGAAAGGCCCGGTAGTGCCCCACAAATGTTCGGCTTGAAGATCTATTGCAAACCTCTGTTCAACCACTTATGTGTCTTATGGTAATCAAGCATGTTGGACGTGTCAAGCGAAACTTTTGTCGAGAAGCTCTTAATACCTAAAAAGGGGTTCTCTTTGCTTGGTGTGCAGGGCGCGGCTCTCTTCGATCCGGTTCGTCCCCCGACCATCATGCGGAAGGCGAGGCATCACGGCAGCGGAGGATGCCCATCCCCTTCCAGCTCATCACCACTTCGCGGTCCTGGTTGAGCACCTCGACGAGGGAGCGGACGATGCCCCTGTCGGGTTTCGTCCGCGAGCGGCGCGCCTCCAGGACCCTCACCCTTACGGAAAGCCTGTCTCCGGGCCGCACCGGCTTGGGCCACCGCACGTCATCCACACCGGGCGAGCCGAGGCTCGCCACGTGGGAGACGAAGTGGTCCACGACCATACGCATGGCGAGGGCGCCGGTGTACCATCCGCTCGCGACGAGGCCGCCGAAAGTGGTCTTTGCCGCCTCCGCCGGGTCCGTATGGAACACCTGCGGGTCATACCGCCTGGCAAAGCTCACCATCTCCTCCTCCTCGACGGCCTCCTCCCCGAACTCGTAAACGGCGCCCTCCTCGTAGTCTTCGAAGTAGCGCTGCTCCACAGGGGTCCTGAATGTAGAAAGGGTCATGGCGGCCTGCGCCTCCTTATGTCCATAAACGGTAATGGCCCAAGAGAAGCACCTCGCAGGCGATCAGACCGTTCGTCACCGCGTGCGATACGAAGGCGTCGAGCACCCTGTCCCGCCTGTACATCGACCATGCGTAGCAAGCCCCCGCGAGGAAGCCCGCCAGCCACCTGCCGTGCATCGCCCCGAAAAGGGCTGATGACGCCAGAAAGGGGAGCCAGGAGAAGCGCAAGGCGGACGATGCGCCCAGCGAGAGCCTGCGCAGCAGGTAGCCCCGGAAGGCAAGCTCCTCCACGGCGGGCACGACCAGCACGGAGCCGGCGACGCGGAAGAAGAGCCAGGCGGCGGACAGGCCGGCCGGCATCTCCGCAAGGCCGCGGGCAACGGGCGAAGCCTGCGTCCCGCCCCCTGCGGGCTCGAGGGCGGTCCAGACGGCGTAGACGAGGGCGCCTATGGCAAAGGGCCGCCAGGAAAGCCCGGAAAGCAGAGCCGGCGTCCCGGCTGCCGTCGGCCGGAAAGGCCGCCAGAAATACCAGACTGCCGCGGCCGCCGCTACGGTACGCACGGGGTATAAAGAGTCGAACCCCCTCGTGAACAGGCCGGTCAAGAGTCCCGATCCGAGGAGGACCATCAAGGGCACGAGATAGCGGGCCGCCTGGCTGGCCGCCAGGGGCCTTGCACCGGGGAGGGGGCGCCAGAAGAAGGGCGTCTTCCGGGCCAGAGCGACCGTGCCCAGGGAGACCGCGATGAAGCCGACCCATCCGATGTTGGAATGGAACCCTTCGCCGGCCAGCCGGGGAGAGACGTAGGCCCCGATCAGGATCAGCGCCGCGATCCTGAGCACGTTGACGAGCCAAATGGCCAGGGCGCCGAGGGGGAAAAGCAAAAACACCCTGGGGAAGCGCAGCCTGCTGCGGAAAAACCAGAGGAAAGAGCCGACGAAGAGCACCATCAGGCCCAGGCCCTCATAGCCGGAGCAGAACGGGTAGATCGCAGCGGAAAACCCCTTGACGCTGATTACCATGTCTGCGGCGCTCCACACGACATCCTGGCCCAGCGACCTCAAGACGCCCCCTACGAGGATAAACGTCCAGCCCACGAGGGGCTCCCAGGTCCTCGTAGCCAGCACCCCGGACGCTATGGACAGCCCCGAGAGTATGGCGCAGGGCGCAAGGAAGGGCAGGCATCGGACGGCCAGCCGCCCCCACGCCCGCGCCGGCATGGCGGCGAGGCACCAGAAAACTGCGGCGCCGAGACCCGACGCGATCCACGCAACGACCGGCAGGCAGGCGTGCAGCCGCAACGCTACGTCCTTGAAGACGAAGACCGTCAGCTCCATGAAAACGACGTAGAACGCTGCCTGGATAGGGAGCATGCGCCAGAGCAAGGCGCGGGAAGCCCCGAAGGGCGCGGACTCGCCTGCTGCGCCCGCCGGCGCCCAACGGGCGACCACGAGCACAAACAGGAAGAGGACCAATAAAAGGGAAGGCAGGCCCCTCGTATAGGAGAGAACCCCCGAAGAGGGCGCTTTCACACGGATTGCGAGCAGGACCAATTCGAGGGCGGCTACTGCGATCAGGGACGCGCGGCCGTATCCATGTCGGAAGGTCCCATCCCTATCCTTTTCACCGAAAGGGCGGGTGGGGCGCGGATAACGGAGCATATGGCGGACGGGGCGGGCGACCGGTCGATCGCCGGGCGCTAGGCGGATATCGCCCACGCTTTCCCGGCCCGGTCAGCACAGCAAGAGAGTGCGGCAAAAACGCTTGCCGCAAATCCCATCGTTTCCTCCACCGTGACGCACTTTCGCAAACCGAAGAGCAGCCCGAAAAAGAAAGGACCGGCGGTACTCCCGAACAGCAACATATCGTGTAATCTATGAATTTACTGATGAAGTGTCAAATGTTTTATTCGGCCTGCCCGGACTTTGCCCCTGTTCCAACGCAATCTCCGGTAATCACGGATGAAGCGGCGTCATCCCCGACGCTAGGAGCGGGCATGACCTTGCAGCTTTTCGTCCACCTGTCCAAAAGGATCAAGAGCGCGCAGACGATAAAGCCTACGGCGGAAGAGGCGCAGGCGGGGTCGATCTCCGGGACTGTGACAGCAGCCCACAATGTGTCGCACCAGGCCGCCCAGAAGAGCATGATTGTGATAATACCCCTTGCCAGTCTCATCCTTTCCTCCCACGCGACGCGCATTCGAACCCCCGCTGCAAGCACACAAGCATAAGGGCCGGCGGCGGTTGTATTAGCGGGTCTATAGAGCAATGTAGCACATTGTAATACAATTGTCAAGACTTTTTTGTTCTCTCTTTTGCCGGTCGTCTTGCAGCTCATCGATCAAGGGCCGGCGCTTGAAACTCGGGGCTGGGGCTTAAGGGGTCAGGCAGCGAGGATTTCCCAGAGGGAGTACTTTTCTTTTGCAGCCTGCCGTTTAAACGACGAGGTAGTTCTGAAGGGTCTGGTAGCTGTGAAAATCGGTATCGACCAGCGACATACCCATATTCGTCAGGCTGTCCGAGCGGATGTGCTTAGGCGTGCACTGCACGGTCAGGGGTCTCTCGCTCTGGGGCAGGGCGAAGACAAGGGACACCTTCGACTCCCCTTCCGGCTCTTGGCAAAAGTCGTTCGGCACGGAAAGGTTGAGGCCGCCCAAAGAGATGTCATTTACCATGCCCGCGTGCACGATGCCGTCGGCCCCGGTCACCAGGGCCGGGACGGAGAGCTTTTTCCGCGGGTAGCGCCGCTTTTCCTGCTCAACCCTGGCAGGCGCGTTCTTTCGCACAAAATCGTAAAGGGCGTTCTCGATAACCGACGATAGGGACCTCTTGTCGGTAGTCGAAACAGCCTCCAGCGCCTTGCGCAGGTGCTCCGACGTACGGAAGCAGATTACGGTGTCCCGCATGGCTCGGCCCCTCTTTGACAAGTTTTTTTATACTTATACACTATAAAAAGAGAATTGTCCAGAAAAATGTAATACTTTGTTTCAACGGCTAAACACGCCGCCTAACCTACCGCCCTTCCCTGTTCTTGTACTGCGCCGGATCGATGTTGTACTTGGCGACCTTCAGACCGATGATCCGCTCGGTCAGGCCCAGCTCGCGGGCGGCCTTCGCCATGTTGCCCCGCGTCCTCCGCAGCTCTTCGCTGATGATCTCCCGCTCCATGTTCATGATGATGTCCTTGAACGTGCCTGCCGGCTTGCTCTGGCCGCCCGTCTCCTTCGTTTGAAGGTTCGGCGGCAGGTGGCCCGCCTGGATGACGCCGTCGGTGCTCAGGATAATCGCCCTCTCGATGCAGTTTTCGAGCTCCCGCACATTTCCGGGCCAGTGGTAGCTCATCAGCATGTCCGTCGCAACGGTCGATATGCGCACGATCTTCTTGTCATGCTGGGTGCTGTATTTCTGGACGAAATGGTCGGCAAGGAGCATGATGTCCGTCTTCCGCTCCCGCAAGGGCGGCACGAGGATCGGAAACACGTTCAGTCTGTAATAGAGGTCCTCCCTGAACTTCCCCTCCTGCAGAAGGGCCTCCAGGTTCCGGTTCGTAGCCGTGATGATCCGGGCGTTCACCTTTATCGTGGCGTTGTCCCCTATCCGCTCGAACTCCCTTTCCTGGAGCACCCGCAGGAGCTTCGTCTGTGTTGAGAGCGGCAGGTCTCCAATCTCGTCCAGGAAGATCGTTCCGTGGCCGGCCGTCTCGAACCGCCCCTGGCGCGTCCGGGTAGCGCCGGTGAAAGCCCCCCTCTCGTGGCCGAAAAGCTCGCTCTCGATCAGGGATTCGGGAAGGGCAGCGCAGTTCACCCTCACGAAAGGCTGCTCCGCGCGGTTCGAGCTGTAGTGGATCGTCTGGGCAACGCGCTCCTTCCCCACGCCGCTCTCCCCGAGGAGCAGCACGGTCGCGTTCGTGCGGCAGACCTTCTCGATCAGGGCATAGACGTTCTGCATGACCTTCGAGCTGCCGACGATCGTCTTCATCCCGTACCTGGACTTCAACTGGTCCTGGAGGCTCTGGTTCTCCTCGCGCATCCGGTCGATCTCTTCCTCCGCGTGCTGCCGCAGGTGGACCGCCTGAGAGATGGTCGATGCGATGATCGTCAGCAGGCGCACATCGTCCTGGAGCGATCCGGCCCCGCCGCTCGGGCGGTCCGCCGAAAGCGCGCCGATGGCCTCGGTGCCGATCTTTATCGGCACGCAGATGAAGGCGATGTCGCTTTTGTTGAGGCTCTGCCTTGCCCCCGTCTTGTCGAGGAACATCGGCTCCCTGGCTATATTGGGGACGATGATGGGCTGCCCCGTGTCGATCACCCTGCCCGTTACGCCCTCCCCCAGGCGATATCTGCCCTTTGCCTGCTCCTCGGGCCGCAGGCCGTATGCCTCCTCGATGGCGATCTCCCCCTTGTTCCTGTTGAGGATCGTCAGCGTGCCGCGCTGTATGTGCATGTGCTCTGCAGTAAGCTGGAGGATGGGCTTGAGCACCGCCTTGAGGTCCAGGCTCTCGCTCAGCTTTGTGCTGATCTCGAAAAGGAGCGAAAGCTCCCTGATCTCCCTGCCCCTCTGGTCGCTCATCCCTGCCTCCCCGAAAGAGGGCCGCCTTGTGCGATTCCTTACGGCTGCCCGCCCCTCAAAAAAACGGGCGTCCTCCGCTTCACACCGAGCCGAAGACGGACGAGACGCCCCATCGTCCATAAGCGAACGGCGTTCCGCCAGGAACGCCGTTGTCCAACACGTCAACGTGTATCTATTATACAAGTCCCGCCGCGCCCGGTTTGGTAACCGGGCGGTGGGGGTGGGGTGGGGCCGTGATCTTTCCGCGCCTTTCGTGTCGTTTTCTCGGCGTGCCTCCTCAACGTACTTTTGCTGTGCAGTTTCGTCGGGCGCCTTCGAAAAACAACCCGAAATCCATCGAAAACCTCCCGGCCCCTTCACGTGTAACATATTGGCATGGACTAAGGCTTAATTACTTCCCGTAACCCGCATAGCTGTTTTGGTCCTTGAACATTCGCGTTACGCATGGTAATAGTGAAGGAGATGGAGGCTGGATGGATACGAGCGTGCGACACCGATAAACCTTCCTCTGTGTACCCATGATAATGTGACGAGGAGGCCATATGAGCGAGAGATTGGTGCGACACCTACGCGAAGAATCAGAGAACTATGCCCACTTGAGATTGTTGCAGTCGCAGTGGACTTTTGACGCCGAACTGATTCCTAAGGCACTGCAGAACGTGGCGGCCCTGTTCCCCCATTACAGCAGGCATGACGTTTCTCATTCTAAACAGATTCTTACGAATGTAGAACGACTATTAGGCGACCGTTTATACTCCCTAACGGCTACTGACACGTGGCTGTTGCTTGAGGCGGCTTACTGGCACGATATAGGAATGATCGTCACAGGCGAGGACATTGCCAAGGACATGCAGTCCCGTGAATTCAAGCTGTACGTTGAGGAAATAGCGTCTCAAACTGGCCACGAGCTTCAAGACTTTGCAAAAAGGTTTTCGAGCTTAGATGTCAAAGACTGTTTTTCAGCCGCCGACACGCCTTGGCAGGCAGTTGAATGCTATCGTCAATTGTTGGCTGGGTGGTATCGGCTTCGCCATCCGGCACGTGCGGAGGGGATTGTGCAGGATCCGTGGAAGGAAGCAGGAATATCTTCTCCTCGCAACGAATTGGTGCCGCAAAGGCTTTTCTGGCTTCTCGGCAACGTCTGCCGGCTTCACGGCGGCAGTTTTGAATCCGTCATGGAGTCCCTTCCGTTCTGTGAGACGGGTATGGCTGTCGAAGATTGCCACCCACGTTTCATCGCATGTCTGCTTCGGTTAGGGGACCTTTTCGACCTGGACAACGATCGTTTTTGCCCCGTAATGCTTCGCGTCGCTGGAGAGATTCCGGTATCCTCTCTATCGCACATAGCAAAACATCGCTCTATTAGACATTTCAGGCTTGATACCGATCAGGTGGAAATCAGCGCAGTGTGCCCTGATTATCCAAGTTACGAAATCACCGATGAGTGGTTTCGTATGATTGAGGACGAAATCAAGAAGCAGATGTCCCGTTGGAAAGACATCGTTCCAGATAGGCGCTTTGGACTATTACCCACCCTTCAGAAGCTCGAAGTCAATCTCGCAGAGCCTCTCGAAATAATTAACCCTGGGAAAAGGCCTCGTTTCACGGTTGACGCGCTACGCGTGATCGAGCTTTTCCAAGGCGCTGGTCTCTATAGCAACGACGTTCAAAGCGTCCGCGAGCTTTTACAAAATGCCGTAGACGCGACTCTTATGCGCATTTGGCTTAGTGCCGGTGAGAACCCTGATTCTGACTGCAAAGGCGTTGATTGGCAGAACCCTGTCTCTAAGGACGTTACAGACATACTCACTCGTCATCCCATAGAAGTGAGTTTGCAAAAGATGCAGGAGGAAGCGCCGGGGCCGATTCGTTGGCGTCTCAGTATCAAGGACCCAGGAATCGGATTGTCCAGGCAAGATTTGAATTTCGTGACATCAATTGGAGGCTCGTCCCGAAACGCCAAGAGAAAAGAAATCATTTCTCGGATACCTCCGTGGATGCGTCCATCCGGGGTGTTCGGCATCGGTCTTCAGAGCGCTTTCTTAATCTCGCCGGAATTCACGATGGAGACCAAGAGCCTTGTATCAGGCGACACCTTGAGAATAAGGATGACCTCTCCGCTTGGTCCAGAACGCGGAGCCGTTTACGTTCAAAACTGTAAGTTTCACGCAGGACGTGACTGCGGAACCGTGCTATCGTTGATAGTAGAAGTCGAGGCGATACCGCAATCAGTGTCACACGGGTTCACCCATAGCTTTACGGAATCCACCCTTGCCGAATTTGACCCAATCAGGGCAAGCGAGCTTTCCTACAAGGCTGCCAAAATATTGGATGAGATTGCCCAGTTCTCGACCCTCTCGCCGCTTCCCATAAACCTTGAGTTTGAGGGGGAAGCTTTAACTTTGGAGAAACCAAAGGCAGCTGAGTACAGACAGGCGCAATACTTCAACAGTGAGACGGGAATTACTTTGATTTCTCATAGTTTCAGGAGCGAATCGTTTCTCAGTTCTGTCGTCGCTTTTCGGGGCCAGCTAATATCAGACTACCATCCGTTTTTATCTTTCGTTTCTATTTGGGCGGACATCCGAACGGAGGGTGCGGCCGACGTTTTAACGATCAGCCGGAATAACATAAAGCCAAGCGCGAGAAACCGTGTCGAAAAATTGTTGATCGACACGATTGCAGGTTATTTAACAGAGCCCGATTGCCAATTCTCTACACCTGAAGAACGGGCAGCTGCATCCGCATTCCTGCTGGTTCATAGGCCAGAGAAACATATCGCAAACTTAGAGGGCCAGTGGAGGAATCTTTTTTTTCCTGAAGTTGGAAAGACCATAGCCGACATTCAGGCACAGGAGGAAATAGATATCTATCCGGGTCACTATATGCCAACCGGTGTCGGTGACGTATGGTTTCGGGACAAGATCTGGGTCAGCGACGCTAACGGACCTCGCTGTCAGTTGCTATCGAAGCATTGGCATGAACACGGGGGTTGCCTTCAAATTGGAGTTGACAGTAAGAGCGACGTCTTGTATTTCGTCAAGGAGCGTGTAAGGCCATTCACGGATAGTTATCTGAGCAAGATGCTGTTGGCCCACGCCACGTCGATTTCATCTGTGGGTGGTAGATGCTATCTGCCTGTAGCTTGGGGCGAGTTTGAAGCGCTTTCTGCTGATTTAACGCAATTGCACTGGTGTCATTCGCTTTCTCCGTACTTTACGTTATTCAACTTTGTTGACCATCCATCTCAATTCGTTTTACCTTTCTTTTTCAGATCGAGAGAGAAGAGAGTCACGACCGAGGGGCTGGACGAATTGTGCGAGTGGACATTGAAACATACACTGCGCCAATCTGTATCCGAAAAGGAGGTCCGAGGGGCCTATCACAGTTTCATAAAATGGGTAGACGATGGGATAATGAGCGATTCCGATGAATGGCGAAGGATGCGGGGAACATAGAACAGACCATGAACAACTAAGTAAACGATAACGAGTCCTCGAATGGATGTGCTTCGTCCGAAACAGCTTTCACCTCAACGCCTCAACACATTCAGTTCATGAATACCTCTGGTAATGGTTGAAAAGCGTTGCTCAACCAGAACGCACGCATTGTAGTCGAAGTGCGCAATGCCGTTTTTGGGGCCGGGACATCTTGGATGGATTTCGCGTTGCTTTTCGAAGGCGCCCGACGAAACTGTACGGTAGAAGTACGTTGAGGAGGCGCGCCGAGAAAACGACGCGAAGGGCGCCAAAAGATCCCGGCCCCTATCACTCTCTTTGCCGCTCTTTCGGCCGCCCCCACCCCCCTCGATTATATTACCTATACATAGTAATATTAGGAACGGTGAATAGTATGGATGACGGGACTGGCGGCCGAAAGAGCGGCAAAGAGAGCGGCGGCGAGAGGATCACCATCAAGGTGGGAGGGATGAGCTGCGTCATGTGCGCCCGCGCTATCGAGAAGGCCGTGTCGTCCGTGCAGGGCGTCAGCGCGGTCTCCGTCAACCTCGGCTCGGAGAAGGCCAAGGTCGTCTACGACCCGGACCTCGCCTCTCCCTCGCAGATGCGCACTGCCATCGAGGACGCGGGCTACCAGTACCTCGGCGTAGAGGGGGAGGAGACGGCCGACCTGGAGGCCATAGCGCGCGCCCGCGACCTGGCCGGCAGATTGCGCCGCGTCATCGTCGGCTTCGCCGCAGGCATCCCCTTGATGGTCCTCATGTTTTTCCCCATGGCGATGCACGGCCCCCTGCCCTATCTCATGCTCGCCGTGGCCGCCCCCGTATTTGCCTACGTCAGCTACCCTATCTTCTTCGCAGCCTGGCGCGCCCTCAAGAACCGCAGCCTGAACATGGACGTCATGTACGCGATGGGCATCGGCGTCTCCTTCGGCGCGAGCCTCCTCGCCACCTTCCACGTCCTCCTGTCTCGGGAGTTCCTATTCTACGACAGCGCCGTGCTGCTCGCCACCTTCCTGTCGATGGGGCGCTACCTGGAGGCGCGCGCAAAGGGCAGGACGGGCGACGCCATCCGCCGCCTCATGGGTCTCCAGCCGAAAAACGCCATCGTCGTCCGGGACGGTCAGGAGGCGGAAATACCCGTTCAGGACGTGGTAGTGGGCGACACGGTCATCGTGCGGCCCGGCGAGAAGGTGCCCGTGGACGGGGAGGTGACGGCCGGGACGAGCTACGTCGATGAGTCGATGATAACGGGCGAGCCGATGCCTGTCTCTAAGAAGGCGGGCGACAGCGTCGTGGGCGGCACGATCAACCAGAACGGTGTCCTTACGTTCGTCGCGCGCAAGGTCGGCAGGGAGACGGTCCTTGCCCAGATCGTCCGGCTCGTCGAAGAGGCCCAAGGCTCGAAGCCGCCCGTGCAGAGGATCGCAGACAGGGTCGTCTCGTACTTCATCCCCGTCGTCCTCGCAATCGCTATCGGCGCCTTCTGCCTCTGGTATTTCGTTATGGGCGCGGGCCTCCTTTTCGCCCTCACGTCGCTCATCTCCATCCTCGTGGTCGCCTGCCCGTGCGCCCTTGGGCTTGCGACCCCCACCGCCGTAACCGTCGGCGTCGGCAGGGGGGCGGAGCTGGGCATACTCATCAAGACCGGCGAGGCCCTGGAGCGCTCCGAAAAGCTGACCGTCGTCGCCTGCGACAAGACAGGCACATTGACGACGGGCAGGCCCGTCGTGACGGATATCGTGCCGGCCGCAGACGGGGCCGGCGCAGACGCCGGGGCGCGCCTCCTCGCCATTGCCGCTGCCGTCGAGCGGTATTCCCAGCACCCCCTGGCGGCGGCCATCGCAGCGGCTGCCTCGGAGCAGGGCCTTGCCGTCCCGGAGGGCGCCGGGCCTGAGACATATGCGGGCAAAGGGGTGACGGCCAAAATCGACGGGCGCGAGGCGGCCGCGGGGAGCACGGCCTTCCTGACGGAACGGGGCGTCGCGCTCCCGGCAGACATGGAGGCGAAGGCCGCCGCTTTCGAGGGCGAGGGAAAGACCATCGTCGCAGTCGGCCTCGACGGTCAGGCTGCAGGTCTCATCGCCATCGCGGATACGCTCAAAGCGACAACGCCTGATGCAGTCGCCGCGTTCAAGCGTCTTGGCCTGAGGGTCGTAATGGTCACGGGGGACAACGCGAGGACTGCCGCGGCGATAGCGCGAAAGGCAGGCATCGACGACGTGGTGGCAGGCGTCCTGCCGAAGGACAAGGCGGCCACCGTCAGGCGGCTCCAGGAGGCGGGCGACCTCGTGGCCTTCGTCGGCGACGGCATCAACGACGCCCCTGCCCTCGCCCAGGCGGACGTGGGCATCGCCATCGGCAGCGGGACGGACGTGGCCGTAGAGAGCGGCCAGATCGTGCTCATCAGGAACGACCTCACCGACGCGGCGGCAGGCATCGAGCTGTCAAGAAAGGTGATGTCCCGGATAAAGCAGAATATATTCTGGGCCTTTGCCTACAACTCGGCGCTGATCCCCGTCGCCTCGGGGGTGCTATACCCGTTTTTCGGCATCACGATGAAGCCAGAGTGGGCGGGGCTGGCGATGGCGATGAGCAGCGTTACGGTCGTCTCATTGTCACTCATGCTGAAGCGGTACCGGCCGCCTGCGTCGCGCAGTATTGGGGCTCAGCGCCCCCTCCACCAGCAAAGCTGGATGGAGCCTTCCCCCTCGGACAGACAAAAATGCTAACGACTCATAATGACGCTTTATATCCCACACAAGGGGCAAGTACAACTCGCCCGCGCAGTTCAGAAAAGCACGAACGATAGCGCTGCGGCGGGGAGGACGATGTAGAGGACATCGACCTTGCGGACGAGGGCGATGAGGGCGGCGACGGCCATTGCCGCACGGACCGCGTTCCACGGAACGGCCGCCGCAAATGTGGTGGTGACGAAGAGCAGCAGGCCGACGAAGGAGGCAAGCACACCCCGCGTCGCCCTGGCGAACACCGGCGACCCGCCCAGTTTGTCGAAGAAAGGCGCGCACAGGACTACCATCAGGAAGGAAGGGGTAAAGATCGCAGCGGCGGCGACTGCGGCCCCCGCCACGCCGTGGGTCACATACCCGACGAACGCAGAGGTGATGACGATAGGCCCCGGCGTCACCTGGCCGAGGGCTATGCCGTCCATGAAGGTGGTCGCGTCCATCCAGCCCTTTACGCTGACGACCTGCTGGAGCATCAGCGGCAGGGAGGCGAAACCCCCTCCGAACGCAAAAACATCCACCTTGAGCATAAGAAGGGCCAGGTCGAAAAGACGGGGGAGGAAAAGCGCGCAGGCGATAAGGCCGAGGACTGCCGAGGCGGGGCAGGCGATAAGGGCTGCGGCCGAAACGTCCACGGCGCGGGCCGTCGCGGGGCGGGCCTGCCCTGCCCGCCGAACAAGCAGGATGCCCGCGAGGGCGGCGCCCAGGATGACATAGAACGGGCTGACACGCAGCCAGAGGGCCGCTGCGGAGGCAGCGGCAACGATGATGTGCGCCACGCCTTTCAGGGAGCTCCTGCCGAACGTATAGGTGGCGTTTGCGACGATGGCGACAACGACCACCTGGAGCCCGGAAAAGAGGGAGGCCGCCTGCGGCAGGCCGCGGGATACGCCGTAAAGGGCAGACAGAACGAGCATGAGGCAGAAAGCTGGCAGGCCGAAACCCAGATACGACGCGAGGGCGCCCCGAACACCCCTAGCGCGCAGGCCCGCGTATGCAGCCGTCTGCATCGCCGTCGCGCCGGGGACCGATTGGGCGAGGGCGACACCCCCCTCGAACGTCTCCCTATCGAGCCACTTTTTCCGGTTGACGACGAGCTCTCCGATATAGACGACCATAGCCGGGCCGCCGAAGGCCGTCGCCCCGAGGCGGAGAAAAGAAAGGAATATATCACAGATACTGGGCGATTCAAGCCGCTCCGACACACCCCTATCGTAAACGCCCATGCAAAGAGTGTCAAGGGCGATTTCCGACTGATTATTCATCGGCGCGAGTCCAGCCGCCGGGAGTATTCCGCACTTCTCCTCGCAACAGCCGCCCGTGGTCCGACCGCTTTTCAGCTTTCGCAGCCGACGAGGAGGGATTATAATTGTTTATGCCGCTCGACATGCTCTCCCTTCTCTTGATCTCCGTGCCCGTGGGCCTCCTCGGCAGCCTTACCGGGCTTGGCGGGGCGAGCATTTTGGTGCCCGTCATGGTCCTCTTCGGCGTCCCCGTGAAGGCGGCCATCGCCTCCGGCATGGTGAGCATCATCGCCACCTCCAGCGGCTCGGCGGCCGTCTACGTCAAGGAGGAGATAGCCAACGTCAAGGTCGCCATGTACCTGGAGATGTTCACGAGCGTGGGGGCCATCGCCGGGGCGACGATTACTACGCTGATTGCCCCGGTCTTCCTCTACTTCTTCTTCGCCCTTTTCCTCATGACCTCTTTCCTCAGGTTCAAGCGGAGCAAGGGCGAGGGTGGCGACTCCACTCGCGCCATTGCCGTCGCCGACGCCCCTCCCGGCCAGGCCGACGCCCCTCCCGCCCCCGCCTCTGCCCCTTCCGGCCTCATCCGCAGGCTCGACCTCCGGGGCAGTTACTACGACGCGGCGAGGCGCGAGCGCGTCCGGTACGTGGCGACCCACCCCCTGCTAGGCGGTCTGGGGATGGGCCTTGCAGGGCTTGCTGCGGGGATGCTTGGCATCGGGGCGGGGGCCTTCAAAGTGACGGTGCAGGAGAACATCCTGAAGCTGCCGTCGAAGATGGCAAGCGCAACGAGCAATTTCATCGTCGGGATGACCGCCCTGGCAGGCACAAGCGTCTACCTGAAGAGCGGCCTCCTCAACCTGACCCTGGCCGCCCCCATGGCGATAGGCACGACTCTGGGGGCCATCGCGGGCGGGCGGGTGCTCAACAGGCTGCCCGACCGCCTACTCAGGGCGCTTTTCATCGCAGTGGTCGTCATACTCATCGCCCAGATGCTCTACAAGGGGGTCACGTCGCTGTGAGCGGGAAGGACGGAAGCGTCACAAAGGAGGCGAGGGGCGGACTCGCGAGGCTCGAAGCGATGATAAGCTATATCCTCATCATCGGCGTAGTGGCGAGCCTAGTCCTGGAGGCCGTGGGTCTCTTCCTTTTCTACCGCGAGCACGCCACGCTCGCCATCTCTTACGACAGGCGGCTCATCCTGTATGCCCATGACTTTTTCGAGTTCCTGGCAGGCCTTTTCACGCCACACGCTGCGGGCGGCGATGGCGCGATAAAGCTGATGGCCCTCGGCATGGCTATACTCATCCTCACCCCTTACGTGAGGGCCGTACTCTCCGTCTTCTACTTCGCCTCCCGCAAGGATTTCACGTACCTCGCCGTGACCCTCTTCGTCCTCATCGTGTTGACGGCAAGCATGTTGCGGTAAGCCGTCTTACGGCGATAAGCCGCCCTGTCCCTGCGGTATCGGCGCCGGTTGCGCGGGCTGTCCGGGCTGCCCTGTCTGGGACGGCGCAGGTACCACAGGCACCCATCCGCCGGGGCAGGTCGTTACATACGGGTAATAGGCGTTGGACTCCTTACAGTAGTACCAGTAGGACTGCTGCGGCTGCGTGTCGGGCGCCGGGATCGCCGCAGCGGCAGGGTAGCCTGGGTAGGTGTAAGGGTACGAGTAGGGGTAAGGGTAGGCATAGGGATAACCATAGTAGGGATAGCCGTAAGGCCAGCCCCACCCGGGGCCGAAGCCGTACCAGCCCCAGTACGGCCGGTAGTAGAAGCCACCCCGCCAGCCGTAATAACCGTGCCAGCCCCCATAATACCCGTGCCACCCGCCGCCGTGCCAGCCCCCGCCGCCGTGCCCGCCGCCCCGCGCGCAGAGGGCTTCCGAAGACAGGCCCAGTAAGAGCAAGACACCGACAAGGATGATGACGACCGCCTTCTTCATTTTTTTCGCCCTCCTTCCTTAAACCAATGTAATCCCCGTCCGGCCCGGCCGCAATTCATACCCGCCAGCGCTGAAGCGCCTTCATCCAACACCAGCCTGCTGCGCTACCCATGAAATAGTAGGGGAAGTCCGACCACGCGAAGGTCGTCCCCAGGATCGTCCTACCGATAAAATAGCCCCGCAGGTACTCCAAAAACGGTGGATGCCAAAGCTGCGTGAACTCGAGGATGCACGTGCAGACGAGCACGCATACTGCGATCGCGAGCGGCCTGCCCTCCGGGAAAACGAAAAACGCCGCCAGGCACCAGAATATGTCATAAAACGCCCCTCCCAGGGAGTCGTTCACCCACACGCAGGCCGGGCCCCGGTAAAACTTGCTCTCGAAGCCTACCGGGACAATGACCGCCAGCGAGATGAAGGTCCACACCCTTCGCGTCATGAAGCGATGTCCACCCGGTCCGCCCCGTCGCCCCTTACTGGATGGCGAGCAGCTCTATCTCAAAGACCAGGGTCTCGTTAGGGCCGATGGCAGGGGGCGCGCCCTGCGGCCCGTAGGCGAGATGGGGCGGTATGAAAAGCTGCCACTTCGACCCGACCGGCATGAGCTGGAGGGCCTCCGACCAGCCCCTTATCACCCCGTTGACAGGGACTGCGATGGGCTGGCCCTTGCGGTACGAGCTGTCGAACTCGGTCCCGTCGATGGAGGTGCCCCTGTAATTGACGACAACCCTGTCCGTCGCCCTGGGGGTCGGTCCCGTTCCCGCCTTCAGCACCCTGTACTCAAGCCCGTCCGCCAGCGTCCTGACCCCGGGGGCCGTCTTGTTGCGGGCGAGGAAGGCGTCTCCCTCCCGTTTGTTCCTCTCAGCGTCCTCCTTCATCACCTCGGCGCTCCTCGCGGCCATCTGCCGCTGGGCGTTGGCCGAAAGCTGCGCTATCTCCTGCTCGCTAAGGGCAAGCCTTCCCCCCTGGTACGCGTCCCTGAAGCCCCTCGCTACCGCGTCGGGGTCGAGGCTCATCCCGTATCTTTTCATGTCCCTGCCCATCTGCACGCCCACGGCGTAGCTCGTCTTCTCCTGGTCCGTCCTGAGCGTCTGACCGTACGCCCCTGACGCCGCGCACGCCAGAAGCGCAATCCCCGCAACTACGACAGCCCAAGTCCGATATCCCATGAAAGACCTCCGGTTTTTCTTAAATTGTAGGCCGATAGGGAGAAAAAGACAAGGAGGCCGTCAGCCGCGAATTGCCTCGCAAACTTACGGCGGACTTGGGGCGCCATCGGTCCGGCCGCATCGCAACCCTGATGCGCCCGATTCCCACCGCAGGCGCTCCTCCGCTAGTCATAAGTACGTGTGCAAGCGTATCGGTCGAGGACACGAAAGAGGCAACGAAGGAGGCCCACTAAAAACAGGGATTTTTACCCGAAAGATATCTTTACCCTACTGCGGTCGTCGTTTAGATTCTTGTATTCACAGCAAACAGCACGGGCAAAAGCGGTTTGCGAAGACTGGGACATGAAGAAAAGGCTTCTCGCGCTCACACTTGCGCTTTCCCTCCTGCTGGCTGCGGGGACGGTATCGGCCCGCGGCGGGCATGGCGGCGGGGGTCGCGGGGGCGGCGGGCGGGGCTTTCACGGAGGCGCCCATTGGGGCGGCAGATCAGCGGCCGGCGTCACATACGTCCGGCCGTATTACGGCTACTACGGGCCGTACCCCTATCCCGTATGGATGCCAGGCTACTGGACGGAGAGTTGTACGCCCGAATATTGCGAGCCGCTTTGGGTCCCGGGCTACT
>Ga0326728_10004967_pt1 | contig 38396 bp, 32 predicted proteins | sample MB3enrmetagenome_FD_207602 | JGI IMG/M metagenome (GOLD analysis project Ga0326728, IMG submission 207602) | Lab enriched peat soil microbial communities from McLean, Ithaca, NY, United States - MB31MN | ecosystem: Environmental > Terrestrial > Soil > Wetlands > Peat | place: USA: New York... | reverse complement strand
TGGACAAAGCCGACACGATCGATATAAGCCCGCAACCAGCGGAGTTCCTCCAGATCGTCCGCACTGGTGTATTGGCCGGAGCGCAAGCGCTCGCCGAGGTAGTCCAGATCGTCCCGCCGGAGGATAAAATCATTCATGGTGAGGAAGGCCGCGCCCGAAGTCTTCGCCACCTCCACGAAGTCCTTCCAGCTTTCGGAGTCCTCGCCGGCATCCCAGGTGACATTGCCCACGTCCTCGCCTACATAACCGCGGAAACGCTTTAAGCCATGGCCTTCAATGAAGGCGATCATGTCTTCCTTCAGGCTGCTAAGGTCGTCTGTTTCCATTGGTTCACCCGGTAGTTGGATCCTCGTAAAAAAACATCATACTCCGCCTTCCGGCCAAGGGGCCGGGTTTTGTCCGGGATTCGGGTGGTGCGAGCCAAGCGGTTCGCCGCACTCGATTTCCCGGTCCAGAGCCAGCGTATGTTAAACTCATTTCTTATCAACATACGCGCATGCTTTTCTCGAAAGATTATGTGGGCTATTTGGCCCGGGAAATCTCGAAAAAACTCATCAGCGGCAAATTCATCGCAGCTAAGAACGAGAACGCCGTGCGGGAGCGCGTCCATGCCGCCCTGCTAGACGAGTTGGGGGTTGAGGACCGCATCAACGATGAGGTGCGGCTGATTCTTGAGACGTATGCCGACGAAATGCGCCGCACCGGAGCTAACTATCAGGAAATGTTCAAGAAAGTGAAGAACGAGCTTGCGCGTAAGTACAAGGCGGTGCTTTGAGAATCCCCAGGGACCAACTCGACAATAAAATAGGCCGCCTCAGCCGCGAAAAGGTGAACAAGGTGGCGCACGTGGTGACGGATGCGATGGCCACGGCGGAAAACCTGGAGTTCCAGCAGGATCACAACACAGTTCGGCTCGAGGTCAAGCGGCTCCTGGAAGAACTCCTCAAGGCCGAAGCCGATTTGGACCAAAAAGCCCGCCAGAAAATTGAGAACCAGCGCCGTACGATTCTCGAAGGCACCCCCGAGTGGGATATCCTCTACCGAAAATACTATTCTGAAGAAGTGAAGAAGCTCGGCATCTAGCCGGAAGAAATCAGCCACAAGCCACAAGCGGCAAGCAACGACAAGCCAAGAGTCCTGCTTGATGCCGGTGGGTTGTTGGAACTCGGTCCCATAAATCCAAACGGGGGCGTAAGAATAGGGCTTGGCGCAGGCTCGTGCTCCAGAAAAACAGCGCAGGTCAGCCGGTTGTCGTGGATAGACATTTCTTACGCCCCCTTCGCCTGGATTATTCACCACCTTTGGCTTGCATCGCGAGGAAGGCCGCGGTTTTTGCGGACTTCCGATGGATCTAGGCATTTTCTTTCTGTGTACAGGCTGTAGAAGCAAATGCATAGATCCTTCACTGCGCACCCGCCCCGGCCCGCAAGGAAAGCGGGCCGGAAGAGGCGGGTGCTCCGTTCAGGATGACAACTGGGGTGGTGAATAATCCAGGCTTCGGGGGCTACTTTCTTAATGGCTTCCGATTCCCTACGTTCTTACGCCCCGTTCCGGGGCTAATCACCGCGGTGAATTCGACTGCCAGAAGAGCGGCTTCAACCGCGGTGGCGCGGCTGAAGTCTGGCCCTTCTACCCCGGAGCGGACATTAACTTATGGAGCAACTTATGCAGCGCCCAATAGAGCGTGCGTGAGAACCCGCCCGCCATCCCTCCGCCCCAGCACGCGAAAGGGACGCGTGCCGGGGGCTCCTGCGGGACTCGCGGATTTCCCGTTCAACTTCCCACCGCTCACGCGGTAGGCTATTTTCTACCGCGCTGCGACGCGGAAAGCCTGGTTTGCCCCACTTTCGTGAGATCGAGCTGGTTCTCACGCACGCTCAATAGCCCTGGCAGGCCGCTGCTTCAAGTCTCCCGGGCGTCTCTTCGCTTCTGACCGCCCGGCAGTGTTTGCCCGGCTAATGCGTGATAATGGAAAACGTGTCAGCCCATCGTGATTTAACGGAGCTGGTAAAACGCTCTGCGTTGGAGGCCGGGTTCGATCTTGCCGGTGTCGCCTCCTTTTCCGACTTTCCTGAACTGCGACACTTTTCTGACTGGATCCAGCGGGGCCTCCATGGCGAGATGCGGTACCTGGAAAGACGCAACCACCGGGGAGAACTGACGCGCATAAGCGCCCAACAGTCGTTCCCGTGGGCCCACTCGATAGTGGTTTGCGCCCTTAACTACAACACGTTGCCCGTTTCCCGTTCCCCGTTACCCGCAGCCACCGGCATGGGAGGTGCGGAAGCAGAAGTTTCGGAAAACGCAGAACGGGAAACGGATAACGGTTCCAGCGGGTGGATCTCGCGTTATGCTTGGTCGGCACGGGATTATCACCATGTCGTCATGGAACGTTTGCGGCGGGTGGAGGCACAATTGCACGAAGCCGCAGGTACGCCGATCCAGACGCGGTGTTATGTGGATACGGGGCCGTTGCTGGAACGGGTGTACGCCCGCTACGCGGGTATCGGCTGGGTTGGCAAAAACACCTGCCTCATCAACCAGCAGCTCGGCTCGTGGCTATTTTTGGGGCTCATTCTCACTTCACTGAAACTTGACTCCGGCAGCGCGCTTCCTATCGGGGAGCCCTGCCTCGCGCCCGATTTGCCGGCTCCGGATCGCTGTGGAACCTGCACCCGCTGTCTGGACGCATGCCCAACGGCCGCTTTTACCGCTCCGCGGCAACTAGACGCGACGCGCTGCATTTCTTATCTGACCATCGAAAAAAGAGGAGACATCCCGGAGAATCTGCGCGCCCTGATGGGCCGCCACGTGTTTGGCTGCGACATCTGCCAGGATGTGTGTCCCTGGAACGGTAAGAGCCCGGTGAGTATGTTGCCGGAGCTCCAACCCCGGCCCGGTTTGGTAAATCCCGCGCTGGAGTGGCTGGCAACTATCGGCGAGCAGGAATTCCAGGAGGCTTTTCGGGAATCGCCCGTCAAACGGGCCAAGCGGTCCGGCCTGCGGCGCAATGCCGCGATTGCCACGGGCAACTGCGGAGAACCGCCGCGTTTTCTGTTATTGCTGCGGCAACTGGCGCAGGACGCGGACGAGACGGTGGCGAAAACGGCACGGTGGGCGATGAAAGAAGCCACAAGCCACAAGCAACCAGCAGCAAGCCAGAAGATAGAAAACCCCTTAACCGCAGAGGACGCAAAGGCACGCAGAGGGAATCTATAGCCATTGTTTCTTGGTTTTGATTCCTCTGTGTACCTCCGCGTCCTCTGCGTCCTCAGCGGTGAATGGGTTTTCGGTCGCAAAAAAGCCCTCCCACGAGGGGAGGGCTCGAAATCGGGTAACCAGCCGAAGAGGACTATACGCCGCGCGTGACGTTTGCCGCTTGGTATCCTTTGGGGCCTTTAAGCAGCTCAAACTCCACCGTCTCACCCTCATTCAGGGTGCGATAGCCGTTCTCCTGGATGGCGGAAAAATGCACGAACACGTCCTCGCCGGTTGAGCGCTGGATAAAGCCGTAGCCTTTAGCGCCATTGAACCATTTCACTGTGCCCTTCTCTCTCACAACTGACTCCTTTCGCCTCTGCGCTAGATAAGAATGAATTCTCCCCAGGTACACGTAACGCCCTCTTGCGAGGAGCGGAAAACAGCCATGGGGTCCCGCGGAAGAGGAGAGGATTGCCGCCTTCGTTTGCAGCCAATCTTCACGCTGGCGCGGCGCTGGTTGTCGCCGGAACAATTTTCAAGTCCCTGTCCCGACGCTGTTGGCGCGAACTCCAAGCGGGAATGATGGCGATGAAGCCGCCCTTGCAAACGAGAAGGGCCCCCGAGTTCTGCGCCCGCACCCCGTGCTGGCCCAAAACTCCGGAGCCCAAATCTTGCTGCGTTAAGGCACAACTGCAAATGCGAAAACATCAACCCAAATCCACTGACCTGGTCCGGCCAGAACCCGCGCCCTTCACCCGCAGGTGATGGAATCTTATGCAGGAACTCTGGTCTTGGCAAGAAAAAATAAAGGCCGCCGGCACAAACTCCTTATTTAGGGCTTGACTTTCAGATCCGCGTCAGGGTGGCCTTGAGGGGGATTCCGGGCCCCTGTCCGCTCCTGAGAATGGCCTGGTCTGCTACTATGATTTCTTCCAATGTTTACCCGCGAGTTAGAAACTGACACGGCAAATGTGCCTCCCATGCCGCCACCCGAGGACGAGAAAACCCAAGCGGCGGGCAAGCCCATTCCCGTTACTCCCCGGGTGGTGTCGCGGTTCCGAGCGGCGAAGCAGTTTGCCCGGCGCGCCTGGCCTACCGTCAAGTACCTGACGCAGACGGAGGTCCATACCTTCGCCTTTTCCGTGGCCGCCAATGTAATTCTGTCGTTTTTTCCCTTTATTGTGCTGCTGATGACGGTGGTGCGGCGGGTATTTCATTCCCAGCGCATGTACGACGTCATTGTGCAACTGCTACGGCTGTACCTTCCGACCGCGCAGGATTTCATTGTCAGCAACCTGGGGAAGCTGGTGCGAGCGCACCAGGGCATCCAGATTGTCTCGCTGATCATGCTGCTGATTACCTCCACCGGCGTTTTTCTGCCGCTGGAAGTGGCGCTCAATCGTGTCTGGGGTTTTCCCAAGAACCGTTCCTATCTCGGCAACCAACTCATGTCCCTGGGTTTGGCCTTTGCCTGCGGGGTCTTGGCGCTGACTTCGGTGGCCTTGACCGCCAGCAACCAGAGCCTGTTGGCGCGAGCCTTCTTTGGACATACGGATAACTTCATCTTCGACGCTGTAAGCGGACTGGTGCTGCGATTTTTCGCCATTCTTGCCAGCATTGCCGGTTACTTCCTGATCTACTGGTTATTGCCGAACGGGAAGCTCAAAGCTCGCTGGGTGGTGCCCGCAGCGGTCACCGCGGGATTTCTGCAGGAAGTGGCGAAATACGCTTACATCCTGGCTTTGCCTCGTCTTGACTTCAAAGAGATCTACGGGCCTTTCTATATTTCCGTCTCCTTGATGTTCTGGGCATTTATTTCCGGGATGTTGCTGCTGGGCGGCGCCCATCTTTCCGCCGCCGGCAAGATGGCTCCCCGCGAAGATCCCGAGCGGGATATCTTGTAAGCGATTCGGCCCCGGGCACCAGCGCTTGCCAGTCAGATCCCTCGCTTTCGAAAGTGTAAAAAACCTCTCACCGCAGAGGACGCAGAGGTACACAGAGGAACCAGGACGGTGAAAACAATGGATATAGATTCCCTCCGCGTCCTCGGCGTACTCGGCGGTGAAAAGGTTTTCGGCAGCGGCCTCCCGCTTCGCTCACGCCCGCTAAACGCCTCAACATCGGAGACGGTATTCGGGATTCAGCTGCGATGCTAAAATGAGGTCTTGCCCCACCAGCATATTTCCGTGGTTTTAAGGCGGTTGCATCGCGAGAGGTGCATGCGATGGGTCAGGTGATCCGCCTGCTGCGCTACCTTCGCGCCTACTGGATCCAGTTGGCCGGATCGGTCGCGTTGTTGGCTCTTGCCGGCCTGCTGGACGCATTTCGCCTGCTGTTGATCGGGCCGATTTTCGATCGCGTACTGAATCCCGCCTCGCAGTCGCAGAACATTGTGCTGTTCCGCATCCCAGGCACCATGCATCCGGTGTTGCTGCAAGCCTTGGTGCCCCAGCATTTCACCAACGCGTGGACGATGGTGGCCTTTGCGCTGGTAATAGCGTCGCTTTTTCGGGCCTTGTGCTGTTTTGCGGGTACCTACCTGGTTAACTATGCCGGTTTCGGCCTCATCACCGATTTGCGTAACCAGTTGTACGACTCCATCCTGCGGCGCTCGGTGGCGTTTTTCCAACGCGTTTCGACGGCAACCCTGGTCGCTTCGGCCATTAACGACATAGAGCGGGTACAGGTTTCGCTTTCCACGATCCTGGCGGAATTCCTCCAGCAATGTTTCACCTTTCTGTTCACCGTTGGGGTAGTCATTGTGCTGGGCCGGGCACGGGCGCTGGTGTTGCTGATCTTTGTGCCCGTAATCCTGATCTCGGCGGGCAGAATCGGCATCCGGGTGCGCCGAACCACGCGAACCAGCCAGGACAAACTGGCGGAAATCCAGAATATCCTGCACGAGACCATCACCGGCGTGCGCATCGTCAAGGCCTTTAGCATGGAGGGCTGGGAGATCCGGCGGTTCCGGAGCGCCGCCGGCCGCCTGTTGCGGGCCAACATGCGCTCGGTGCGCGCGGCCGCACTTTCCTCGCCCTTGATGGACATTCTGGCCGCCATCGCGATTGCCCTGCTGGTGCTGCTCGGCCGCGACCAGATTAAATATGGCGTTTTCACACCGGGAACGTTTGTAGCCTTTATCTTTGCCGTTTTCAAACTCTACGATCCGGTGCGCAAGTTTACGCTGTTCAACAACAGCTTCCAGCAGGCTTTGGGAGCCGCGGCTTCGATCTTCACCTTCCTGGACGGCGAAGACGCGCTGCGGGAGAAGGTAGACGCCGTCGCGTTGCCGAACTTCAGCGAGAATATCCGCTTCGACCGCGTCAGCTTCTCCTACGGCGCGAACGGAGATCAGCGCACGGTGCTGCGCGAACTGGATCTGGAAGTGCGGCGCGGGGAAGTGGTAGCCATCGTGGGCTCCAGCGGGGCGGGCAAATCTACCCTGGTGCATCTGATCCCGCGCTTTTTCGACGTTACCTCGGGACGCCTGCTGATCGACGGCCATGATGTTCGCGATGTGACCTTGGCCTCGTTGCGCCGGCAGATCGGGATCGTGACGCAAGACACCATCCTGTTCAACGACACGTTGCGCAACAACATTGCCTACGGCCAACCCAGGGTCGCGCAGGAGCAAGTGGAAGCGGCCGCGCGCGCCGCGCTGGCGCATGACTTTATTGTCGCGCTGCCCGACGGCTACGATACGGTGATTGGCGAGCGGGGCGCCTTACTCTCGGGGGGCGAGCGCCAGCGCATTGCTATCGCCCGCGCGCTGTTGAAGAATGCCCCCATCCTGATCCTGGACGAGGCTACGTCCGCTCTGGATAGCGAATCGGAGGCGCTGGTGCAGGCGGCCTTGCAGAATCTGATTGTCGGCCGCACGGTGTTTGTGGTCGCCCACCGGCTTTCGACCGTGCGGCGTGCGGATCGCATTCTGGTTTTGGAGGATGGCGTAATTGCCGACTCCGGCACCCACGACGACCTCGTTAACCGCCTGGGTACTTATCGCCGTCTGTACGATCTGCAATTCGTGGATCTGGAACCGCCCAATGGCCAGAGCAATGGCCACAGGATCGGGGTACGAGAGTCGTAGCGCTGCCGTCCCTCGGAGGAACTCAGGGCAAGCTCCCGGCGGCGATGCGGAAAGGCCGAACTATGGCTATCAGATCGATGACCGGTTTCGCCCAGGTTAAGGCGCAGTTAGACGACCAACTGGACATCACCTTGTCGCTGAAGTCGGTAAATCACCGGTTCCTCGACTTGCATCTGCGCATGCCGCCCGACAGCGATACGCTGGAAATGAAGGTGCGGCGGCAGTTGAAGGAAAAACTGGCCAGGGGACACGTGGAGCTGACGCTGTCTCTGGCGCGCTCCGGCGGCGCGCAATTTGCCGTGAATGCCGCGGTGGCGCGGGGTTATGTGCAGGCGTTTCGGACGGCGGCCCGCGAAACCGGCGTAAACGCAGAACCCGATCTCAACGTCATTTTGAAGTTTCCAGGCGTGTTGGAAGACAGCGGCAGCGCAGAGCTCGGTCCGAAACTGGAAGCTACGGTGACGGCCAAACTCGATGAGGCGATCCACCAACTGAACCAGATGCGCAGCGAAGAAGGCCAGGCCATCGCGCGTGAATTTCGCGAGCGACTCGGCTGCCTGCAAAGCACCATTCAGCAACTGGAGGGATTTCGCGCCGCCGTGATGGCAGCCTATCTGGAAAAAATCCATACCCGCATGCAGGAGCTGATCGGGGGCCGGGGAGATCCGGACCGTATTTTGCAGGAAGCCGCGCTGCTGGCGGAACGCAGCGACATTCAGGAAGAGATTGTGCGCATGGACACGCATATCCGGCACTTCTCTTCCCTGCTCGACCAGGAGGGCGAAATCGGCAAGAAACTGGACTTCCTGGCGCAGGAGATGAATCGCGAAGCCAACACCCTGCTCTCCAAGACCAGCGGCGTGGCGGGGGAGGCATTGCGGATTACGGAACTGGGCCTGGCTATGAAGTCGGAGATCGAAAAGATTCGCGAACAGGTGCAGAACGTGGAATGAGCGCTATCTTGTACATTATTTCGGCGCCTTCCGGTTCAGGCAAGAGCACCTTGACCAACGAATTGCTAGGCATCGTCCCGCATCTGCAATTTTCCGTCTCCTACACTACCCGCCTCCCCCGCGGCAGCGAGCAGAACGGCCGCGAGTATTGTTTTGTTACCCGGGAAGAGTTCGAGCGCATGATTGCCGCCGGCGAATTTCTGGAATACGCCAACGTCTTTGGCGACTATTACGGCACTGCCCGCCGCTTTCTGCACGAAGCCGAGGCGGCGGGCAACGACCTGGTGCTGGACATCGACGTGCAGGGGGCGGCGCAAGTGAAGCAAAAAATGCCGGCGGCGGTGAGCCTCTTCGTTCTGCCGCCTTCCCGGGCGGAACTGGAAAAACGGCTTCGGCGCCGGAGCGAGAGCGAAAAACGGGTGGAGACGGGGGCCCGCCTGCGCACGGACGAGGAGCGCAACCGCATCATTCAGAAACGGTTGCAAACGGCGGCAAAAGAGATTGAGAATTACCCTACTTACGATTATATTTTAGTTAACGACCAGCTGGAACAGTCCATTGATCGCCTTAAGGCCATTGTCCTCGCCGAACGTTTGAAGCGGTCGGGAAAGGAACTTTCGCCCGCTGACCGACAGGTTCTCCAGGTAGCGGAGAGTTGCCTGCTGCCCAAGGTCCGCGAGAAGGTCCACGAGATTCTGGATTCGTTCACAGCTTCGAGTCATTCCCATGGTAGCGGCTGATTTCTACCCGGGCGATTCTGGTGCCGTAAGAGAGGAGTAAGGAATGGACACAAGTCAAGGGTTCGACAGCAATTATCGGTATGTATTGGTGGCAGCGCGGCGTGCGCGGCAGCTTCTGTCGGGAGCGCGCCCCACCATCGAGACCACAGCTCGCAAACCCTGCAAGATCGCCATGGAAGAAATCAAGGCCGGCAAAGTAAAGTGGAACACCCCACAAGCGGAGCGCTCCGCGGTGGATGTGGCCAGCGACTTACTGGACAAGGCCATGGGTGGCGCCGCTCCAGAAAGCTGATCGCCGGGCGGTGCGCTCGCGGTCCCGATTAGGGTACTACTGTCCAGGCGGCGGATATCATTCTTAGCCGCCGATCGAGCCTGATATGAAAGTCGTTCTCGGCGTCAGCGGCGGGATCGCGGCGTACAAAGCGGCAGAAATCGTTCGCCTGCTGCAAGAACGCGGGATACAAGTGCAAGTCGTCATGACCCGCGCCGCGCAGGAGTTTGTGCGCCCGCTCACCTTCGCCGCGCTTACCGGCCAGAAGGTCGTTACCGACATGTTCCCGCGCGAGGGGGGCGAGGCCAACCTCGATTACGCCATCGAACACATCGCGGTGGCGCAGGATATGGACTGCCTGCTGGTGGCACCCGCCACAGCCAACGTGATGGCTAAATTCGCGCATGGCGTGGCCGACGACTTTCTCACTACCCTTTATCTTGCCACCACCGCGCCCGTGGTCATCGCGCCTGCCATGAACGTCAACATGTGGGAACATGCGGCCACACGCGCCAACCTGGCCGTGCTCCAACAGCGCGGGGTGCGCATCGTCGATCCCGGCAGCGGGTACCTGGCCTGTGGGATGGTTGGAGCAGGACGGTTGGCGGCCAACGAAGACATTGTGGCGGCGGTGATGGAGACGCTCGGTTCTCCCGATCTGGCAGGGGAGACGCTGCTGATCACGGCTGGTCCCACGCGCGAGCCGATCGATCCGGTGCGTTTCATCAGCAACCGTTCCAGCGGCAAGATGGGTTACGCCTTGGCGGAGGTGGCGCTACGGCGCGGGGCGCGTGTCCTGCTGGTGACCGGACCGGTTGCCCTGACCCCGCCCGCCGGAGCCGACGTGGTGCGCGTCGAAACGGCGGAGCAAATGCGGGAAACGGTGCTGGAGCGGCTGCCGCAGGCCAGCGTGGTGATCAAGGCGGCCGCGGTCTCCGATTTCCGTCCGGATTTCGCCCCCAGCCGCAAGATCAAGCGCGAAGGACATGGGCCCCTCACGCTGGAATTGCAGCCGACGCGCGACATTATCGCGGAAGTCGCGCAAAAGGCCGGACCGGGCCAGATTATCGTCGGCTTCGCCGCCGAAACCCATGATGCCATCGAAAACGCGCGCCGCAAGCTGAAAGGAAAGTCGCTGCAGGCGATCGTAGTGAACGACGTTTCCCGTCCGGGCATCGGATTCGATTCCGACCGTAATGCCGTTTCCATCCTTACGGCCGAAGAGGAAATTGCGGTTCCGGAAAACACGAAACACGAGATCGCCCGGCGGGTATTGGACGTTGTGCTCCAGCTCCGCCGGCGAAAGACGCAGAATCTCACGGCGGTTTAACCTAGAGCAGCAGGCACAGTCGAATGGGGGCGTAAGAAGACCGCTTTTTGAAATGACATCTTTTTGCCGCCGAGATTTCTTACGCCCCCTTTGGGGGCTTTCCTTCATGGGGGGAACCCTTTCCCACGGCTTACGCCGTGGGCTACGTCCTTGCGCCCGCTTCGCGGGCTGACGAAGCAGCCGTTTTTTCCCACTCCGCGGTTGTCATCAGAGTGGCATGCTGGAATCGCCGCTAAGATCAGGGGCTTCGAACAAATGGCAAAAAATCGCGTTACCGATCCAGAAACGCGCGCGGGCATGGCTGCCCGCCTTGAGTACTATCGCGAGCTGGGCATTCACGACTTCTACCGCCGCACGGCGCCGAAAGGCGAGTCCGCCCCGGCGGAATCGACGCCAGCAACCGGCGAATTACCGGAGCCCGAGACCGTCGTGGCTTCCGAGTCCAATGCAGTGGACCACCTGGCGGCGCTGCGTGCCATCCGCGCGGACTTGGGCGACTGTCGGCGTTGCCCCTTGCACACCATGGGCCGGAAGCAGATTGTCTTCGGTACGGGCAATCCCGACGCCGAACTGATGTTTGTCGGCGAGGCTCCGGGCGCCGACGAAGACCAGCAAGGCGAACCGTTTGTCGGGCGAGCCGGGCAGTTGCTCAATAACATGATCACCGCCATGGGACTGAGGCGGGCCGACGTTTATATCGCCAACGTCATCAAATGCCGTCCTCCCGGGAATCGCACGCCGCTCCCCGACGAATGCGCGATCTGCTCGCCTTTCCTCCTGCGGCAAATCGATACCATTCAACCCAAGGCGCTGATTGCCCTGGGAGCGGTGGCGGCGCGCACCCTGCTAAGCGTAAACCAGCCGATGGGGACGCTGCGCGGGCGCTGGTATGACTTCCGCGGCGTACCCTTGGCCGTGACCTTCCATCCGGCATACTTGCTGCGCAACCCCCCCGCAAAAAAGGATGCGTGGCAGGATCTGCAGATGGTGATGAAGCGTCTGGGATTGAAAATGCCGAAGAAAACGGACGGATAGACTACTCCCACGGCTTACGCCGTGGGCTACCTTCTGCCGCCGCTGTTCTCGGTTCTCAGTTCTCAGTTCTCGGTTCAGCACGGCGGTGAGGGTGGGACACCTTGTGCGCCTGTGGTCTCGTTGCTGTCCATGAATAGCAGCGGCACATAGGGCCGAAATGCATAGGTTCTTCCGCCCCGCGCCAGACGAAGTCGCAACTGGCCAGGCGGTTGCGGCGCGGGGCTTCAGAATGACAGGCGTTGGGGTGGGGATTCAGTGTTCCTGATCATGGCAACAGGCCTCGCCGACAAACACAAAATTTCCACCCTGCCCGCGCTGATCCCTTGGACTTCGCTCAGGGCAGGCTTCTCTGCTTCGTTCAGCACGGCGGTGAGGGTGGGACACCTTGTGCACCTGTGATCTCGTTGTTGTCCACGAATAGCAGCGGCACATAGGGCCGAAATGCATTAGGTTCTTCCGCCCCGCGCCAGACGAAGTCGCAACTGGCCAGGCGGTTGCGGCACAGGGCTTCAGAATGACAGGCGTTGGGGTGGGGATTCAGTGTTCCTGATCATGGCAACAGGCCTCGCCGACAAACACAAAATTTCCACCCTACCCGCGCTGATCCCTTGGACTTCGCTCAGGGCAGGCTTCCCTGCTTCGTTCAGCATGGCGGTGAGGATGGGACACCTTGTGCGCCTGTGGTCTCGTTGTTGTCCACGAATAGCAGCGGCACATAGGGCCGAAATGCATAGGTTCTTCCGCCCCGCGCCAGACGAAGTCGCAACTGGCCAGGCGGTTGCGGCACGGGGCTTCAGAATGACAGGCGTTGGGGTGGGGATTCAGTGTTCCTGATCATGGCAACAGGCCTCGCCGACAAACACAAAATTTCCACCCTGCCCGCGCTGATCCCTTGGACTTCGCTCAGGGCAGGCTTCTCTGCTTCGTTCAGCATGGCGGTGAGGGTGGGACACCTTGTGCGCCTGTGGTCTCGTTGCTGTCCATGAATAGCAGCGGCACATAGGGCCGAAATGCATTAGGTTCTTCAGCCCCGCGCCAGACGAAGTCGCAACTGGCCAGGCGGTTGCGGCACGGGGCTTCAGAATGACAGGCGTTGGGGTGGGGCTGTCTCTGCGTCTCTGCGCTGGGTGTTTTTTGATTTTCCTTCACCTTCTGAGACACTACAGCTGTCCTATGCCTGCGTTCTGCGATGTCGCACTCCCCGTGCCGCTGGAAGGCACGTTCACCTACCGGGTGAACGGGGACGTGCCCGTAGTCGGCGGCCGCGTCCTGGTTCCCTTCCGCAATAAACGCCTGCCCGGGGTAGTCACGGAGTTGCACGATCGGGCGCCCGCCATGCCGGCCAGACTGGTCTTGCGAGTACTCGACCAGGCCCCTTTGCTGGACGAAAATCTCTTGGCCTTGGCGCGCTGGATGGCCGAGTACTATATCGCGCCGCTGGGCGAGGTTCTGCGTACCATGTTGCCGCTCCGCGCCGAGTGGAAGCGAGCCTCGGCCTACCGAATTACCGAAGCCGGCCGCCACGCACTGCAAGCGGCGCCTGCCTCCGGGGCTTCGCGCCGCCTGCTTTCCCTGGCGGATAAACCCGCTGACGAGTATCAGGTGCTGGACTACCTGGCCTCACGCACGGAAGCCGTGCGTGAGGCCAGGTTGCGCAGCGCCACCGGCGCTACGATAGACCTGCTGCGATCGCTGCTGCGCCGCCAATGGATTATTCGCGAAGATCTGTCCGGAACGCGGGATGCCACCCGCACAATAAAAGTCGCGGTCCTGAAGTCTGCCAATGCAGTCGCGCCAAGCGCGCTTGCTCCCGGCCAATCCGGGCGGCGCGTTATCCCGCTTAACTCGAATCAAGAGGCCATTATCCGGGCGCTTATGGCAGCCGGCGGACGGATGAGCGTGGAGGAGGTGCGCCGGCTCCCGGTGCCGAAAACTACGCTGCTGACGCTGGTGAAACGCAATCAGGCCGAAATTGTTGAGGAAGCCGCGGGGTTCGAGGTGTCGGGAGCACGCGTGCGCCCGGCGCTGGATTTCTCCTTCACGGAGGCGCAGACGGCGGCGCTGCGCCACATCGACGCCGCCGTGGCAGCAAGGCGGTTTTCGGTCTCGCTGCTGCACGGGGTTACCGGATCGGGCAAGACGGCGGTGTACCTGGCGGCCATGCAGAAGGTGCTGGCCGCGCGGCGCAGCGCCATCATGCTGGTTCCGGAGATCGGGTTGACGCCCGCGGCGGCGGCGCAACTGCATCAGGTCTTTGGCGAGGAGGTGGCCATCCTGCACTCGGCGCTCACCGACGATGAGCGCGCCGAACAGTGGCACCGAATCCGCCGCGGCGAGGCACGCATCGTAGTCGGGACGCGTTCGGCCATCTTCGCGCCGGTTCCCGATCTGGCGCTGGTGGTGGTCGACGAAGAGCAAGATCATTCCTACAAGCAGGAAGAAACTCCGCGTTACCAGGCTCGCGATGTTGCCGTAGTCCGCGGGAAGATGGCCAAGGCGGCGGTGGTGCTGGGCTCCGCAACTCCGTCGCTGGAATCCTATTGCAATGCGCAGAAAAGCAAATACGCCCTGATACGCCTGCCGGACCGGGTAGAGCAACGCCCGTTACCGGAGGTCGAACTGGTGGACATGCGGCAGGAATTTCAGCAGACCGGGCGGCAGCAGGTGATTGCCCGCCGCCTGGGAGAGGAAATCACCGCCTGCCTGGAACGCGGCGAGCAGGCGATGGTACTGCTGAACCGGCGCGGATTTTCCGCCTTCGTCATGTGCCGCGCTTGCGGCGAGACTTTACAGTGCCGCCATTGCGCCGTCGCCATGACCTATCACAAGCGGGTTCGGCAGCCGCGCAATGCGGGGCCGGCTTTGGCTGCGGCGGCTGAGCCGGTCCCGCGAGGCGGGATGGAGTGCCATTACTGCGGATATGAACAGCGGGTTCCGGATGCTTGCGCCAAGTGCGGCAGCGACTATGTACAGTTTCTCGGCGCCGGTTCGGAGAAGCTGGAGGAGTTGCTGCATGCGCAATTCCCCCAAGCCCGCATCGCGCGCCTGGATCGCGACACGGTGCGCGGCCGCCACGACATCGAACGCGTGCTGAACGGCATGGAGGCGCGCGAACTGGATCTGCTGGTCGGCACGCAGATGATCGCCAAGGGGCACGACCTGCACGGGGTAACGCTGGTCGGAGTGGTAGGCGCCGACGCGGCCTTGGCCTTTCCGGATTTTCGGGCGGCGGAACGGACCTTCCAACTACTCACCCAGGTGGCGGGGCGTGCCGGGCGCGGGGAATCGCCCGGGAAGGTGATTCTGCAGACTTACTTCCCCGAGCATTACGCTGTCCAGTTTGCGACGCGGCACGACTATCAGGGCTTTTACGAAAAGGAATCGCGGTATCGCAGCTGGATGCACTATCCGCCCTTCACCGCCCTGGCCAACGTACTGGTGCGCAGCGATCGCCTGGAAGAGGTTTTGAAGGACGCCGGGCTTCTCGGCCAATGGTTTCGGAACACGCGGCATGAGGCGGTCCGGGTGCTGGGGCCGGCGGCGGCGCCGATCGCCCGGCTCAAGAACGAATATCGCTACCATCTGCTGTTGAAATCGGCCAGCCGCGAAAAACTGAATGCCACGCTGCGCGCCATGCTCGCCTATGCCGCCGAGCAGAAGATCCCGCGCGGAAACCTGGTGGTCGATGTGGATGCGATCTCGTTATTGTGAAGGAAAGAAACGCGGAGGCAGAAGCTCTCTTACCATTTGCAACACGTCACGCACGCCGCCCCCTTGCAGGGGAGCTAACATGAACGTGAGCCCCAGCATCAGCAACGCCAGGCCGAACAGCTTTCGCCGGCCGGGCGTTAAGCCGGGCATGACGGGCACTTGCGGATGGCGCATGCCGCTCAGGCGCAGCAAAATCGCCCAAAGCAACCATCCCGTCCACCACCAGGACGCCGCCAGCAAGCCCAGGATAGTAAGCCGGGAAATCCAGCGGTGACCGCGCGGGGAGATGGCGTAGACGATGTGTCCCCCGTCGAGTTGTCCTCCGGGAAGCAAGTTCAGGGCGGTAGCGAACATGCCCACCCAGGCGGCAATGGCGATGGGGTGCAAATAGGCGAGACGGAACGGAATGGCCGCGCCGCCGCCAACCCCCAGATGCACCAACAGCTCACGCATCAGATAGAACGCCAGCGGGTAACCGAACAATACGGCAGTATCGCTCGCGCTGTCAGGGAGCGGCTTCGATAGCGGGAGCGCAAGACCCAGAGTGGCCAGGGCAAAGGTGAAGCCCGCGATCGGACCGGCAATCCCGATATCGAACAACGCCGCGCGCGAACGAATGGGCGACTTGATGCGGATAAAAGCGCCCAAAGTACCGATCAGGGTGGGCGCAGGAATGAAAAAGGGCAACGTCGCATAGACGCCGTAGTAGCGGCAACAGAGATAGTGCCCCATCTCATGGGCCAACAGGATCAGCATGAGGGCGCTGCAGAACGGAACACCCAGCAGCAGCCGCGCGGGATGCTGAATCATCCACTGCACGGGGAAAAGACTCAGCAGTCCAAGGCTTTCCGGATACGCCGGCCAGCCATGGAGGAAGTTGTATTCCAGACGGGCTCCCACCAGCAGCGTACTGACGATGGTCAACAGCAATAGCAGCACGTTGATCCAGTACCGCCGGCGCGGAGGCGTAACCAGATAGACTTCCAGGGGACGAACCAGATCATAGGTGGACGCGACAGGCGGTATTGAATCAGGCATCGGCGCTGTTGGCTAATCGGACGGCGTCGCTTGCAGCTGGAGCGAAACGAGCTTCCAAGCCCTTCCCTGGCCAGCCAGATCACCCAGGTTTCAGATAAATAGATGCGCCCCAGGGACGGAAGGCACGAAAAACTGCCGTCCCTAGTCGATCGACTGCAATTCCTTGCCGGGCTTGAAACGGACGGCCTTGCCCGGCGGAATATTGACTTCCGTACCGGTGCGCGGGTTGCGTCCAATTCCGGTTTTGCGGGGGCGGACATTGAAGACCCCGAAACCGCGTAATTCGATGCGGTCTCCCCGGGTGAGCGCTTTCTTCATGGTTTCGAAAACTGCTTCTACCGCCACTTCAGCTTTGCTTTTGGTAATGCCGGTCTTATTAACCACTTCGTTGATGATGTCCAGCTTTATCACGGGCTGCTCCGTTATCTTGCGCGTTGGAACAACACAACCCTTACGCTCCGGAAACTGCCAGGTGCGAGGGGAAGTCACTCTCCTGCCTAAAGCGTTGATGCTAAAGGCGACAAACCCGATTGTCAACCGTGCTTCGCGCTCTTAAGATGTACACACTTCGTAACTCCACAGCGACACCTGACAGAGGAGCAGCATGTCCATTAAGAGCGACGGTTGGATTCGCCGAATGGTGCGGGAACACGAGATGATCAACCCGTTCGAAGAGAAGCAGGTGCGGGACGGGGTAATTAGCTACGGTCTGTCCTCGTATGGCTACGATCTGCGTGTGGCCGACGAATTCAAGATCTTCACGAACGTCATGTCGGCCATCGTCGACCCCAAATGCTTCGACGAACGCTCGTTTGTGACGGTGCGCACCGACTGTTGCTTGATCCCGCCGAATTCGTTTGCCCTGGCGCGCTCCGTGGAGTACTTCAAGATTCCCCGCGACGTGTTGACCATTTGCGTGGGGAAATCAACCTACGCCCGTTGCGGCATCATTGTGAACGTGACACCGCTGGAACCGGAATGGGAGGGTTTCGTCACGCTGGAGATCTCCAATACCAGCCCGCTGCCGGCGCGAGTGTATGCCAACGAGGGCCTGTGCCAAATCCTTTTCTTCCAGTCCGACGAACCCTGCGAGGTCAGCTACCAGGATAAAAGGGGTAAATACCAAGCCCAGACGGGGATCGTGCTGCCGAAGCTGGATCCGCGTAATTCGTGAGCTAAGGCCGCTCACCAAGGGAAAAACCTCTAACCGCAGAGTACGCAAAGGACGCAAAACAATGGAGATTCCCTCCGCGTGCTCTGGGTCCTCTGCGGTGAGAGATTTTTTCACGCTTTCACAGCGAGAGAATTGCCGGCGAGAATGCCCAATGACACTTACTTCCGCTCAGGGCGGCCGTTAGGGTGAGGACCCAGCGCAACTGTAATCTCCTCGTCATGCACAAAGGGCAATTGCACATAGGACCGAAATGCATGGATCCTTCACCACGCGCCCCGGACGGATTGCAATTGTCCAAACTATGGCAGGCGCGTGGTTCAGGATGACAGACGTTGGAGGGTAAGAGGTTGCTGCTTCTGATCATTGCAACCTAGCACAACGGGAGCCGCTGGCGCGTATTGGCGCGCCTGATTTTACCGGCAGAGACCACAACGGCTCCCGAAGTGGGAGCCGCTGGTGGCCAAAAAATATCAAAAAATATAAAGTGGGCGTTTAGCGAGCCTCGCTCTGCTTGTACATATATTTGATAGCGGGTTTATAAATCAGTACGTTGGCGGACCCGGAGCGAAGCAGTTTGATGCAGTTCTTGTCGTACCACTCGATGACACCGTGCAATTCTTCGCCGTCCTGAAGCACCACGACCATCGGCGTCTTGGCCTGCATTTGCTTCTGGTAGTAGAAGTTTTCCGCATGGGTCTGTTCCGGCGGCGGAGATTTTTTAGCCGCCACTGCGCCCAGCGAGCGGTCACGGCGCTCCAGGGGCGTATCGCCCCGCAGTTCGGCGCGATGATTCAACGTCGGCCGGATTAGCTTGCGGCTGGTAAAGCCGTCGCGTTCGACTTCCGGCGCTCTTCCTACCGCGGTTGAATCATTTCCATCTTTCATTCGTGCCGCCTCCTCGCACAGACGGCTTGCCCCGCCGCGCGACCCCAACGCTTGCCGCGTCCGTGCCCACCGGTGAACCGGCGGCACACACCGCCTCAAGTGGTAAGACTCAAAATGATTTCTGAGGTGTGGACTTGGCGTTAACGTATCACACAAGCGAAGCCAAGACAATCCTCAAGAAACCCTTAGAAGCCGTTTCCCGTTCCCCGTTTTCCGTTCCCCGAGAACCGGGAAACTTGAAAGGGTTTCCGGTTTCCGGCAGTCCGGCGAGCGCCGGCAACTGGAAACCGGAAACTTTGGTCTTTAGAACCTTGCGGTGGAAGCCCCAGCAGCCAATTCCCTTAGTACGTCAAAAATTTCGGATTCGGCCCGCGATTCGGGAGCAAGGGTGTTCAGCGGCACGGTTACGGAAAAGTGGGGGGAGGAACGGCGGAAGGAAACGCTGGAGCAGTCGCACTCCCGCGAAGCCACTAACGCGTTCATCATGGTGGTGATCTCGCGCTGCCACTCGTTGCGCGTGGTTAACACAAACGGCCCGGATTGCTGCAGAATCCAGCCCTGGGACTTGCCGGGCAACCGCCGCCGCGTCCGGCCATACCAGCGGTGATTTTGAACTTCCAAATCGAAACTGGGCGCCGTGTCGAGGTCGGCCTGAAAGGTCAGCGTTTCGGCCCGCCGGCGCAGACGCCGAATTAGCCAGGCAAGCGGCCGCTGGCGGGGAAATAATTCCACCAACAGAGAGGTGTGACGGAACATCGACGCGGCGAGTTCCATCTGCACCTGGAAGCGCGAGGCGCTTTGCCAGCAGACTTTGGCGATACGACCGTGCCCGCCAAAAACCCGGCGCACCCGGTGCAGGACTTCCATCGCCTGGCGCCGGTTGTAGCGCAGGAAAAACAGGTACCAAGCCGCGAGCAAGACACAGCCCGTCAAGACCTCGACCACCACTGCACGCATAGCCATTCCCAGATTTCAGATGCCGGAACCCGCCTGGAGGTCACTGCAATAGTTGAGGAAAACCTGAGCTGCTGGTGACGGACCCGACTTCTTGCCAGGGTGGGGGCAAGTGGGACTTTGACGGGATTCACGAAACCATAATGGTGGGCTCGGGCTACGGGCACGACCGTGGGACAAGTTTGGCCGTACCGATTCTTAGTCGTGCCACAGGCAAATCGGGGTAAGGGCACAGTTGCAAAGGGCAAGCGGTCCGGGCCAAAACCGGGCTTGCCGGGGACCCCGGTCTCCTACCCCAGCAAGCCAAAACCAGGCTTGCCGGGGACCCCGGTCTCCCACCCCAGCAAGCCAAAACCGGGCTTGCCGGGGACCCCGGTCTCCCACCCCAGCAAGCCAAAACCGGGCTTGCTGGGGACCCCGGTCTGGAGGCCAGTGCTACAGGCGGACAAGGTGATCGTTTACAGGCCCTTGTAGGCGCCGCCATCGACCAGAAGCGTCTGCCCGGTAATCATCGACGCCCTTTCGGACGCCAAAAAGACAATGGCGTCTGCCACTTCCGCCGGTTGCGCCACCCGGCCGGTTGCCGTGTCTTTGGCCCAGCGCTCGACGATGTCTTTGGTTTCCACGCCAGCCTGCTGGGCGAGATGATGCGCAAGTTCCTTCAGCCGGTCAGTCGCGGTGTATCCCGGCGCTACGGTATTGAAGGTAATACCCTCGCGGCCAAATTCGTTGGCCAGGCTCCGCATCAGCGCCGGCAACCCGCTGCGAATGGTATTGGAGTACAGCAGGTCTGGAATGGGCTGCTTCACAGATAACGAGGTGATGGCGACGACCCGGCCCCAGTGAGCCCGCTGCATATGGGGCAAAACTTCCCGGATAAAATGAATACTGCTTAACAGATTAACCTCAAAGGTCTTACGCCATTCCTCGGTGGTGGTCGCCAGGAAGCCTTTCGCGGGCGGTCCCCCGGCGTTAGCAACCAAGACATCGACGCGGCCGTATTTGTGAGCAACCGCCTCAACAAACCTTCTAACTCCTTTTTCATCAGCAACATCCAGTGCCTGGCAAAAAACGTCCGCTTTGAACTTCTCACGCAGAGCGGCGGCGGTGGCCTGAATGTTTTTTTCACTGCGCGAGCAGATTGCCAACCGGGCGCCTTCAGCGGCGAACGCTTCGGCGGTGGCGCGTCCCATGCCCTGGCTGGCAGCCGCGACGACGGCTACACGGTCTTTCAGTCCGGTATTCATGGCGACATTCCTTTTCTGATCTGCTTGCCCCGGGGACAAAATCTTCCTATGCTTCCTATGCTACCGTTTGCCATTTATAGAACGACTTTGCCTTGGAGGCTACTACGAATCCACCGCGCCCCATTGTCCCCCTTGATACGGGCCACGTCTTCTTTCCCAGGGACCGCTACGACCTCGCCCTGGATGCCGTGACCCGCAGGTTACGGGACGGCACGATACCGGATTACTCGTGGCTGCCGGATCTGGTGGAAATCGGAGGGTTTCAATTCGAGGCCGGCTGCCGGGATCTTGCCGGTTGGACCGCCGCGATGGCCTCGCTGTTGGACCAGTCGGTCGTACGGCTGCTACCAGAGGTTTGGCACTACATCCCGCGCAGTGCTGCCGAAAAATTTGGCGCTTTGCTGAATGCCGCTCAATCCGAGCAAGACCGGCGGCGAGTGGGGGAAGCTTATAAACGGCTGAATTTCGGGCTCTCAAAGCTGGAGCCAATGGCAGCGCTGGCCGCGATAGCCGGCGCAGCGGAAAACGGCTTCGATGAGCCAGCGGACGGGAGTGAAGCGCCAAACTGCGGCGGGACCTCAGTTCCGGAGGGGCAAGACATCACGGTGCACAACCACACCTGCGCAAACTGCGGTATGGTTTATTCCCACGAGGCCTGGCAATGCGAGCCGCCGGATGATCAGTATTGTAACTTGTGTGGAGAAACTGTAGCCGGCCCCTTGCCGGTCTGGATCGCACGCCTGACGGAGCCTGACTGCGCCAAGGGAGAAGAAGCGGAGGCTGAACCCACCGGCGGCCCAGGCCGCCGCCGGCGCTCCCCGCGGGCGGTAAGCAGGCGCAAAATCATAGAGCCGGTAGTGATTGCCGATTCACCCCAAAATCCCGGGCCTGACGAGGAAAAACGGCCAATGACAGAATCCACGGCAGAACCACGAGAAGTGCCGACCCCGACGGAAATTGCGGAAACGGAGCCCAAGAGCATAGCTGCAGAAGACACGACGAGCGCCCCGGCCGCGGTGGCGGCCCATGGCGCTCACCAGGCCACTCCGGATCTGCTGGCCAAGACACCGAATCCCACCGAACGGGGTTTCGCCAAGGTCGCCGGCATGCACGAACTCAAGAAGCTGCTGTACGAGGAAGTGATCACTGCCTTGCGCGATCCCGATGACTTGAAGGCCTACGGCCTGACCATTCCCAACGGCATTCTCCTGTTCGGGCCGCCCGGCTGCGGCAAGACCTATATCTCGCGGCATCTGGCGGAGGAGATGAATTACTTCTTCAAAGAAGTGTTCCCTTCCGAGATCGGCAGCACGTTTATCCACGAGACCACCCTGAAAATCCGCGAGGTTTTCGATTACGCCTATCAGCATGCGCCAGCCATCATCTTCGTCGACGAATTTGAATCCATGGTGCCGGCGCGCCGGAACCTGGGAGCGCACCAGCAGCACACGGCCGAAGAGGTCAGTGAATTCCTGAAACAACTGGAAGCCTCGGCGGAGCGCCGGATCCTGCTGATCGCGGCCACCAATGAGCCGTGGAAGATCGATCCCGCGGTGCAGCGGACGGGGCGGCTCGACAAGAAAATCTACGTTGGCCCCCCGGATAAGGGTGCGCGCGCGGAAATGTTGCGCTTCCACCTCTACGGCCGGCGCCAGGAAGAGCAAATCGACACCGAGGCGCTCGCCGATGCCCTGGCCGGATACTCCGCCAGCGATCTGAAGTTGCTGGTGGACGAGGCGGCGCGCCTGGCGCGCAAGGTCCGGGCGCCGATCTCCGAAGCGCATTTGCGGACTGCGGCGCAGGAGCGGGTTCCCCCGTCGGTGAGCGCCGAGGATGAACGGAAATATTTGAGCTTTGGACAACGCGGGGTGAAGACGCCCGAGACCAGCTACGTGGTGAGCAACTCTACTTCTCCGGACCACCGCCAGGCTGATTTAGTACATAAATGGGGACGGGGCCGGCCGGCTGGACGTGGTTCTTCTCGAAACATTCCTTGATGCGGCGGCGCAGTTCGCGCAGCATCGCATACTGGGCTCCGGGTTTGGTCTTGATCAAAATCAGGTAGTCGACCTCACCGGGGGAGACACGCTCGATTCCCGGCACTTCGGGATCGGCCACCAGCAGAGCCCCGTAGGTGGGATCGTTGCGTAAATCGCTGCCCACCTCGCGCAACAGGCCAATCACCCGATCGCTGTTTTCCTGGTAGCTGACGGCCACGTGCACGGCGCTTTGCGTCCAGTCGCGCGTCAGGTTGGATACGACGGTGATCTGGCTGTTAGGAATATTGTGCAGGGTTCCGTCGGCATCGCGCAGGACGGTGCGGCGCAGGGTCATGCGCTCCACCGTCCCGGTGACACCGGAAATCTTGATCACGTCCCCCAGGTCGTACTGGTTTTCCATCAGAATGAAAAACCCGTTGATTACGTCATGCACCAGGGTCTGCGCGCCAAAGCCGATGGCCAAGCCCACCACTCCCGCACTCGCCAGCAGCGGTCCGATGTTGATCCGCATCACCTGGAGCACTTGCATGGCCGCCAGGAAGAGGATCACGAACAGTCCCACGCCGTTCACCACACTGGCCAGGGTCCGCAATTGTTGCGCCCGCCGCACCCCGCCGAGCAATTCCTGGCTCTTGCTGAAACTCGCCAAGCGGCGGGTGATCAGGTGAAGGAAACGGATCAGGATGAAGGCAAGCAGGACGATGACCACAATGCGCGGCGCGTCGGTGCGCAGGAACTCGAGGATATCGGTGTGCCAGCGGGCCACCACGTCCCAGATTGTCTTTGCTTCTCCCGGCATGCTTGCGCGCGATTATAGCAAGCACGGGGGAAGAAGTCAGAAGTCAGCACTCAGCAGTCAGCATTCAGCCAGACAAACCCCCATAGGACGGCGATTCCGGTCTGTTACCGCCAGCGTCCCGCTGCGGCACAAATGGCAGCTGCACGCGGGGCCGAAATGCATGGATTCTTCAGCCCCGCGCCGGCGACAGTATCGCGACTGGCCAGGTTATTCCGGGCGCGGGGCTTCAGAATGACAGGTTGGGGGGACTCACGCCCCAATGTCACTTACTTTGCTCAGTAAGGCGGTTAGGGTGGAGAACCTGCGTACCTGTAATCTCCTCGTCACCCACAAAGGGCAATGGCATATAGGGCCGAAATGCATAGGTCCTTCGCCACGCGCCCGGACGGATGGCAACTGTCCAAACTATGGCGGGCGCGTGGCTCAGGATGACAGACGTTGGAGGTAGGGGTTTGCGGCTTCTGATTATGGCAACAACCAAAAAACGCCGCCCGGCAACAACCGGACGGCGTTTTTGGTTGGCCTGAGCGGAAGGGCTAATCCGCGTGCGCACCCACGTGTTCCTCCTTGCGGGTTTCCGGGGTGACATTGATGCGCATGCAATAGAACGAGCGGTACACGAAAATAAACGACACCACGAAAAACCCGCCCGCCAGGAAATGTGTCAGGGTGGGCGCGGCGTGGCTAAGGCTGACCGCCAGTTCCACCGCCAGCAAACCGAACAGGGTGGTGAACTTGATTACCGGGTTCATGGCCACGGAAGAGGTATCCTTGAAGGGATCGCCCACCGTGTCGCCCACCACCGTAGCGGCGTGCAGCTCGGTACCTTTGGCCTGAAGTTCGACTTCGACGATCTTCTTGGCGTTGTCCCAGGCTCCGCCGGCGTTAGCCATAAACATGGCCTGGTATAGCCCGAAGATGGCGATGGAGAGCAGGTAGCCGATAAAGAAGAAGGGTTCAATAAAGGCAAAGGCCAGGGTACCGAAGAAGACGGCGATAAAGATATTCAGCATGCCTTTCTGGGCATACTGAGTACAAATCTCGACCACCCGTTTCGAGTCGGTTACGCTGGCTTTCTCCACGCCTTCCAGCTTGATGTTGGCCTTGATGAACTCCACCGCGCGGTATGCGCCGGTGCTGACCGCCTGGGTGGCCGCGCCGGTAAACCAATAGATCATGGCGCCGCCGGTAATCAGGCCCAGCAGGAACGGGGCGTGCAGTACCGAGAGGTTGTTTACCCCAACCCTCAACCCATCGGTCAGCGCCATGATGATGGAGAAGATCATGGTGGTGGCGCCGACCACGGCGGTACCGATCAGCACCGGCTTGGAGCTAGCCTTGAAGGTGTTGCCCGCGCCGTCATTGGCTTCCAGGAAGTACTTGGCGCGATCGAAATTCAGCTTAAAGCCGAAGTTCTGGCGAACATCTTCCTCAATTCCCGGCACTTGCTCGATCAGCGACAACTCGTAAACGGACTGCGCGTTGTCGGTTACCGGGCCGTAAGAATCCACCGCGATGGTGACCGGGCCCATGCCGAGGAATCCGAAGGCCACCAGTCCAAAGGCAAACACTGCCGGCGCCAGCATCAGGTTGCCCAAGCCGTGCAAGCTCACGAAATAAGCGATCGACATCAGGGCGATCATGGCGCCGCCCAGGTAGTAGCAGGAGAAGTTGCCGGCGATGAAGCCCGACAGAATGTCCAAGGAAGCGCCGCCCTCCCGCGCCGAAATCACTACTTCTTTCACGTGCCGCGACTCGGTGGAGGTGAATACCTTCACCAGTTCCGGAATGACCGCGCCGGCCAAGGTCCCGCAAGAGATGATGCTCGCCAGTTTCCACCACAGCGAACCATCGCCCCCCAGCTCGGGGATCATAAACCACGACACCACGTAGGTCAGAGCAATGGAAACCAGCGACGTGATCCAGACCAGCGAGGTGAGCGGGGCCTCATAGTTCATTTCGGAGGCGTCCGCGTACCGCGCCCTGGCGATTCCCTGATTGATGAAGTAGGCGCCCGCGCTGGACACCAGCATCATGATGCGCATGACGAAGATCCACACCAGCAACTGCACCTGCAAGGCCGGACTCTTGACGGCCAGCAGAATGAAGGTGATCAGTGCGACCCCGGTTACTCCATAAGTTTCGAATCCGTCTGCCGAAGGCCCGACCGAGTCGCCGGCATTGTCGCCGGTGCAGTCGGCGATTACGCCGGGGTTGCGGGCGTCGTCTTCCTTGATTTTGAAAACGATCTTCATCAGGTCGCTGCCGATATCGGCAATCTTGGTGAAGATGCCGCCGGCAATACGCAAGGCGGCGGCGCCCAGCGATTCGCCGATGGCAAAGCCGATGAAGCATGGACCGGCGTAGTCGCCCGGCACGAACAGCAGAATGAACAGCATGATCAGCAACTCAACGCTGATCAGCATCATGCCGATGCTCATGCCCGCGCGCAGAGGAATGGCGTAACAACCGAAGGGCTTGCCGCGCAGGGCTTCGAACGCTACCCGGGAATTGGCAAAGGTGTTGACCCTGATCCCAAACCACGCCACGCCGTAGCTGCCGGCTATGCCCACCAGGCTGAAGGCCAGGATCATGGGCAGGGTGGTGCTGATCGGCTTGTCCGGCACCGGCGACAGCACGCCGAAGTAGAGCACGATCACCACTGCGATGAAGACCCAGAGCAACAGCAGGAACTTGCCTTGGGTCACCAGATAAGTCTTGCAGGTCTCGTAAATCAGCTCCGAGATCTCCAGCATCGAGCGGTGTACGGGCAATTTCTTCAACTGGGTGTAGATCACCAGCCCAAACAGCAGACCCAGGGCGCAGAAAACCAATCCGATGAGCAGCAGGCTATGGCCGTCCACGCCATATAGAAACGAGACGGACGAAAGATCGGGCAATTTGAGTCCAGCTTCGCCCTTGGCTGCCCCGGATTCGGTTTGTGCGAACGCTGCCACCTGGATTAACAATGCGGTGACGGCGACGCCGAGGGCCTTGGCGCAACGCGGCGCTCTTAGCCACTTACCCATAGCAGAATCCTCCAATGTGTCTTTCATGTCTTTGCGATGAATTTTTTCCCCGGTGCGCGGGGGACTTGCTCAATCGAGCACGCGAGTGCGGACTTGTGGAGCAGCTTATCTGGATCCTTCGGGGGCGCGATTCTTAAGAAAATGTTCCTAATACTCCTGTAACCCGCCGTGCTCTTTCGTTGCCCGTAATATCTGCGATGAATGCGATGACGCCGAAAAAACCTGTTGCCCGAACCGCTTAACGCCCTTACCGAAAAAGCTGTCTGTTTCCGCCGCTTCCACCTGCAACCAACACTCGTCCGGTACAAATGGCCGACTTGTATCACGGATCGAAGCTGAGGTCAATCCGCTGTGCAGTTGATTTTACCTTGGCGCTACGCATTACTGCTACACTTCCAGGGTTGCGGAGAATGGATAAACGCGCATGGTGGCTGGCCGCCCTTTCTGGCGGGCTGCAGGTGGTTATCTTTCCAACCCCCAACCTTTATTGGCTGTGCTGGGTGGCGTTGGCGCCGCTGCTGCTGGCGGTGTTGCAGGCGCAGCCTGGGGACGTGTTGACTCCGGCTACTCTCGGCCGGACTTCCTTGTTGCCGGCACGACCCGCCCAGGGCTTCCTGCTCGGATGGGTAAGCGGCATTATCGGTTCGGCCGGGACCTGCTACTGGATCTTTTACACCATGCATGTGTACGGCGGGCTGGATACGCCGGTCGCCTTTGGCGTCCTGGTGCTTTTCTGCCTGGTGATCGGCGCCCACACCGGCCTCTTCGCCTGGCTGGTGGCCTGGGTGGCGAGTGGAACGGCCAAGCCGGCTATCGGCAGCCGCCGGGCGCTGGTGCTGGCGCCCTTTTTCTGGGTTGTCATGGAGTTTGAGCGCAACTGGATTTTCGGCTTCCCCTGGGATCCGCTGGGCACGGTGCAGATCGACAATATCCCGCTCACCCGCCTGGCCACCGTCACCGGCGTCTACGGCATCTCCTGCGAGATCCTGCTGGTGAATACGGCTTTCGCCGCCGCTTTTCTTGCGCGCCACCGCAGCCGCCGGTTGCTGATGGGAGCCGCGGTGCTGGCCGCTGCCGCGCTGCAACTCAGCGTCCTGGTGCAGCCCGGCCCGCTGCCTGCCGCCGGAACCGCGCGGCTGGTGCAGCCGAATATCCCGATCGATCAGAATTGGACGTACGATTCCGTTCGCGCCGTCTTGCATCGGCTGCAGCAAAAAAGCCTTCCACCCCCTCCGGCGGAGAGCACGGGCGAACCCGATGCCGACCTGATCGTCTGGCCGGAGTCGCCGGCCCCGTTCTACATCAACAATCCCCTGTTCCGCGATACGTTAAGCCAAATGGCGGTTCAGGCACACGCCTACGCGATTGTGGGGGCCGTGGGCATCACCGAGGCGCCGCCAGGCAAAGTTGAACCGCAGCCGGTCAGCAACTCGGCGGTGCTAGTCGCTCCCGATGGCCGCTGGCTGGACCGCTACGACAAGATTCATCTGGTGCCTTTCGGGGAGTACGTGCCGTTTAAGACACTGCTCAGCTTTGCCCACCAGCTTACGCGAACGGTCGGCGATTTTGCCCGCGGCTCGCAACGCCACGTCTTCAATCTGGGCCGGTTTAAGGCGGGCACTTTCATCTGCTACGAGTCCATATTCCCGGGAGAGGTCCGGCAGTTCGCGGCCAATGGCGCGGAGGTGTTCGTCAACATCTCCAACGACGAGTGGTTCGGCCACACGGCGGCGCCCTACCAGCATTTGAACCAGGCGCGCATGCGCGCCGTGGAAAATGAACGCTGGCTGCTGCGCGATACCAACAGCGGGATTACCGCCGCCATCGATCCTTACGGCCGGATCGTGGACCGGGCGTCGCGCGATGTTGAAACCACTTTGCTGGCTCCTTTCGGCGTCGTCCACGCCACCACCTTCTATACCCGCCACGGCGACTGGTTCGCCTGGCTCTGCGTCATAATTGCTGTGGCAGCGATAGGGGTAGGGATACCCGGACTGCGTAGAAAAACGAATTAGACGTAGCGGCGAGAAAGCTAAAACCTAGCACAGAAACGCAGAACCGCAGAGAAACCAGAATTTGGGATTAGTTTTCTCCGTCTGGCTCTGTGGCTCTGCGGCTCTGTGGTGGGTATTTTTTGGCCGACAGCCGAGAGCCGACGACCGACAACTGCCTTTTCGCAGCAAGCCGTAATCCGGCTTTTTTTGCCAAAGCCGAAAAGTGGTAAAGTGAAACAGGCTATGGTCGAAGAACTGGAACAAGAATACGCCGCACTAAAAGACAAAGTCCGCGACTTACGGGAGTATCTTTGACGTTCCCAAGCTGCGTCAGCAACTGAGCGAAGTGGAGAAGGAAGCCGCGGATCCCAACCTGTGGGCCAATCCAGAAAGATCCCAGGTGGTGATGCGCCAGCGCAAGCGCCTGGAAGACGAGCTGAACACGGAAGCGGAACTGGCGCGCCGGGCCACGGAAATCGATACCTATTTCGAACTGGCCCGCGAAGGCGAGGACGTCGCTCCCGAAATCCGGAAAGAACTGGACGCCCTGCGGACCCTGGTGGACCGTGTCGAAACCGAGACTTTGCTCGCCGGCGAACACGATGCTCGTAACGCGATCGTAACCATTCATCCTGGGGCCGGAGGCACCGAGTCACAGGACTGGGCCGACATGCTGCTGCGCATGTACCTGCGCTGGGCGGAACGCAACGGCTTTGCCACCACGCTAAACGACTACCAGCCAGGCGAAGAAGCCGGCGCCAAGTCGGCTACGTTCAGCGTCACCGGCGAGTACGCCTATGGCCTGTTGACCAGCGAAATTGGCGTGCACCGGCTGGTGCGCATCTCGCCGTTCGACCAGGCGCACCGGCGCCATACTTCGTTCGCCAGCGTCTTCGTCTCGCCGGAAATCGACGAGAGCATCAAAGTGGATATCAAGCCGGACGACCTGCGCGTCGACACCTATCGCTCCGGCGGCCGCGGCGGGCAGCACGTCAACACCACCGATTCGGCGGTGCGGATAACGCACAAGCCCACGGGCATCGTGGTCTCCTGCCAGAATGAACGCTCGCAGCACAAAAACCGTGACCGCGCCATGAGCATCCTGCGCTCCAAGATTTACGAATACGAGCTGGAAAAGAAGCGCGCCGCTTCGAAGAAGATCGAGGACTCCAAGCTGGACATCGATTTCGGCTCGCAGATCCGCTCCTACGTGCTGGCGCCGTATCAGTTGGTAAAGGATCACCGCACCAAGTTTGAGATCGGCGATGTAGATCGCGTCCTGGACGGCGACCTGCAACCGATGATCCGCGCGTTCCTGGCAATGCGGAGAAACGAACAGGCTTGAGTTCTCAGTTCTCGGTTCTCAGTTCTCGGTGGCCGGCCGAAGGCCGAAAGCTGCCTTGCTGGCCGAGAGCCGAGAGCCGACGACCGAGGACTGCTGTTGTAGTTCTCTCTTTACCCTCTGGCCGGTATTGATATATAAAAGAAACTGACAATTTAACGGTTCCACCACACTCCTCAGTAGCTCAATGGCAGAGCATCCGGCTGTTAACCGGAGGGTTGTAGGTTCGAGTCCTACCTGAGGAGCCATTTATTTTCATAGACTTATTGAACTGGTACACTTTCTGCCTCTCCCGACTTTGGGGACTTTTTGAGGGACCCCGCCCCAATTCTTACCCTTCCGAGCACATCTGCGGCATCGCGCAGGGCTTGGCTTCCAATATGGCCGTAACGTTTTGCCATGCGGATTGCGGTGGCCGCTGACCATCCCATCATGCTGGCTACCACCGGGTAAGGAATGCCGGCTTCAAGTAAGCGGGTCACCGCGCTGTGGCGCAAATCGTGGAAGCGGCACTTGAGCGACTCCGGCTTCGCTTTCTCATTTGACGGCTTTCCGTTCGGCCGTTTCTTGGACTTGTCTCCAGTGTTGTCAACGCGGCGCTTGCGCCTGGTAGACTGGGGCGCATTAGTTTCGCCCCTCAGGGTAGCGGCGGCACGTTCCTTCGCCTTCTCCCATGCTTCTTTCCAATCCCCAACTGGCCGGGTCGGGTCCGTATCGTAGATGACGACGGCGGCCGCAAAGCCAAAGATATCCTCTTCGCCCTTGGCGCCGTACTTCTCGAACGGAAAGACGTAGTGATCTGGCTGGTGTTTGGGGAATTGTGCGGCCCACATCTCCAGCACGTTAAAGATTCGGTCATTCAGCGGGATGGCGCGTCCGGTGCCGCTCTGTGTCTTGGACTTGCCTACGGTCAGCACCTTGGCGTCGAAATCTACTTGCTTCCATTGAAGCAGTCGGATTTCGCTGTACCGCATTCCGGTGTTTAAGGCGATCATCACCGCGGGATACAAGCAACGGGAGCGGCTCTTGAGACAGGCCGTAAGCAGGGCGGATTCTTCCTCCGGAGTCAGAGCGCGTCCGACGTCATCCTGGACCGGGAGCATTCGAACGTCCTGCTGAATCTCTGCCCATATCCGATGGCGCCTGAGAATCGCGCGCAGCGTTCCCACTTCGAGATTCACCGTTTTAGGGGAGGCTTTCTCGGCCAAGCGTGCTTGTTGGTAGCGGCTCACGTCCTTAGCTTGGATGTCGCTAACCAGGCGCTTCTCAAAATGTGGGCGAATATGCTTCAAGTTGTCCCGCTCAATGCGCTGCGAGGAGGCTGCAAGGGTAAGGCTCTTGAGCGTAAGCCATTCGTCAGCAGCGATGGAGAAGAGTTTGGCACGGTCGCGGCGCTTGATGCCGTTATAACTTTCTTCCAACTCGCGGCGGCGGGTGCGCTCGGCATCTTTGGCGACGGTCTTGGAGCGGGACTTGGCGCTCTCGCGGACGCGCTGCCCCTCAAAAATAAAGTCGTACCACCAAACCTTTGAATTATTAGTTGGTCTATAGATGGACATGCGCTTACTGTCCTTTCCGCGCGGCCTTTTTTGCAGCTGCTTTCTCGCGTTTCCGCCGCTGTTCGCGCTTTCTCTTTCCGCTGATTGCCCAGTAGTCCCTCTGGCGCTGCTGCTGAGAACATTCCGTACTGCAGAACCGTTGGCCGGCACGCTCGGTGTTAAAGACGTTATTGCACCGGGTATTCGCGCAAAATGCGATGCCGCCGCGCCTCAGGTATTCCTGCCTGAGAATGTGATAAAGCAATGGCCTGATACCGTAGCACAGGTCGAAATGTGGCCCTTCAACCCCGACACCACCCCAGCGATAGACCACCGGCTTGAATGCGTTCACAAGCTCACAAATGGCACTGTGGCCGGCGTCGATGGCGCGGAGAATTTGACCGGAGGTAAGATTGCCAGCCTCAGGCACGACCTTCGCTACGCGATCCCCGAGGCTTGGACGAGAGCTTCGAGCCTCCGAAGCGTATATTTGCATTCCCCGCAACGCTGCCTCATTAAACTGCCAACTTGGCGGGGAAGCATAGTTGAGGACTCTCGCCTGCTGCTCGCGGGTCCACTGCTGTGGCCACGCCGACACCTTGTCAGCAATTCTCGATATGCAGTCCCGGATCACTTCGATGTCCGCTTTCTTGTCTTTCTCTTGCAATTGCAACTCGGAGAGCAACGTCAATGCCGAGCGATAGGTGATTCGTTCATTACGAAGCTCATCCATGCCCTGTTCGGCAACGATAGTTGGAGGATCTCCCTCTCCCTCCAGGTTTAGCTCCTCTGGAAATGTTTCGCGTATGGAACGAGCGACTACTGGACCGAATCGTTTGACGAATGCAATCAACTCGTCATCGGTCTCGGCATTCGCAAATTGGACATGGGGCGAATTCTTGCCCGTGCGGCCTTTGCTCCAATCCTTGGGGGCCTTCCGAAACTCGGCAAGGAGGTCCCATGACGAATACCTGCCACGCCCGCTCTGCCAGTAAGGACTGTAACCGCCAACAAACAAGCAATCTGGCCTATGGTCCACCTCGATGCCAAAAGCCCAATGGAACACCGGATAGTGCTCTACAAATATCATTAGTATTAGTAGAGCACAGTAGGTGCTATTATGCAATCGCTTTTGGCAGTCGTGAAAAGTGCGAAGAACAGCGAGGAAGGCCGGAAATGAGAAGACTGGTGAGATTGAGCGCGACAGCGGACCGTCTGGGCGTGAAGACCGCGACGCTTCGGGATTGGTTCCTAAAGCGCAAAAACCTCGATTTCGTGAAGGTCGGGCGTGCTGTCTGTGTGACAGAGGAGAGTATTGAGAGATTCATCGCGGCGAATTTGATTCCCGCACGTGAGGGGCGGTAATGAGCACGGCTGCGACACCACAGTCGGATGTTCCGCACACGGCGCCGCCCCAGCAGCCTGTATCGCTAACGCCGGCGGACTTGGCCAAGTTCGCCCGGCTTGGGATTTCGCCGGAACTGTTGGCTGAGGCTCACGTCCAGCGCGTTACCAACGACGACGCACGACAAACCTACGGCATCCTCGGATCGGCTACTCAGGACATGAGCGGAATTGTCTTCCCCTACTTCGACCCTGCAACCGGCCGGCGCGTAACCGCGCGTGTGCGCCGAGACAATCCCGAGGCTGAGAATGGAAATCCGAAAAAGTTCAAAAATAAGTACATCAGCGCCTATGGAGACCGAAAGCACTTGTACTTTCCACCGGGCTCGGAGTCGAAGCTACAGGACGTCGGTACACCCATTGTGCTGGTAGAAGCGGAGAAGTCTGCGCTGGCTTTGACCGCCTGGGCCGAACGCACAGGAAGGAAACTGCTGGCAGTTGGTTTGGGTGGCTGCTGGGGATGGAAGGGCCGCATCGGCAAAACGACTACCGCCTCAGGCGAACGTGTGGACGAAGTTGGCCCGCTCCCCGATCTCGCCGTGGCCAAGGGCCGCACGACATACATCTTGTTGGACGCGAACGCTGGAAGCAACCCGAAAGTTCAACTGGCAGAAGCGGCCCTGGCGAAGGCACTGCGCAGGTACACGGCGCAGGTGCAGATCTTGAGGCTTCCCTCGGGTGAGGGTATTAACGGCCCGGACGACTTTATTGGCTTGCGTGGCGATGCGGCGATGGAGACCGTCTTCGATGGCCATGTGGATGGCGCCGAGCTGCTGGATAACATCACCAGCTTTATTCAGAGGTATGTCAGTCTCCCTGCTGCACAAGCCTCGGCTGTAAGCCTCTGGGTTGTCCATACTCACGCGCTGACCGGCCAACGTTATACGCCGTACTTGGAAATCACGAGCGCCGAGAAGCAATCCGGAAAATCGCGCTTGCTGGAGACGATCTACTATCTGATACGTAAGCCGTGGAAGTGTGATGGTGCCAGCGTGGCTGCACTGTTTCGCAAGGTTGACCAGGATCGTCCCACAATGCTCTATGACGAATCGGATGCCAGCTTTAAGGGCGATCCGGAATATGCACAAGTTCTGCGTGGTTTCTTTAACTCAGGGAACCACCATCGCGGTTGTATCGCCCGATGTATCGGGAAGGGCACCGAAAGCCAAGTTAAGGACTTCTCGACTTTCTGCCCCAAGGCGATCGCCGGTATCGGACGCCTACCGGATACCGTCTCCGATCGCAGTATTCCGGTCCGCATGGAGCGGAAGTGGGTGAGCGAAAAGCTGGATGAATTACGCGAGCGATTTGTGGAGCCTGTAGCCGCCCCACTGCGGGATCGCATAGCGGCATGGGTGTCGCAGCAGGGGGCGTTATGGGAGGCAATCCCCGAACAACCAAGCCGTCTATCTGACCGGCAACGGGATGCGGTCGACCCTCTGCTGGCAATAGCTGATGCCGCCGGCGGAGAATGGCCACAACGTGCCCGCACTTCCCTGGTGGAGATATTGACCAGTGCCACCACTGACAATCAGTCCATCGGCGTGCAATTGCTGTCTGATATCAAGACCGTGTTCGAAGCTGAGGAATCTGACAGGTTGCCTTCCGCTGAACTGGTGGACCGCCTGAAGCAAATCGAAACTTCTCCCTGGGCGGACTGGAACAAGGGTCGCGGGCTAACCACGAACGCCCTGGCGTCGCAGTTAAAGAAATTCCGCGTGTATCCGACCAACATTCGGGTGAGCGGCGGTGTTCCTAAGGGATACCGCCGTAGTGATTTCGAGGATGCCTTCGGGCGATATCTAGCACGCGAAACTCCCGAAAGCCTAATACTCCCCGATTCAGATCGCTGCACCGCTACAGACCGCATAAACACCGGAGAAAACCCACTTTTTGAACCGCTACACGGAGCGAGATGTAGCGCCCCAAAAAACGGCGTTTCAGCCAATAAAGACGCACCTTGTGGCGGTGTAGCGGTTGAAAAGCAGGGGGATGAACCTCTTGGGGTAAAAACGGGTGAATCTACCCCGGGCAGTGTCCCAACTGATGCCCCCGCGGTGGTGGCTGGGTCTGGGGAATCAACCCAGGGTCAGCCCAAGAATGCCAAGAGTGCCAATACGGAAGTTGGCATCCTCCGACCGGTAAGGGGGGAACTTTGACAGCACCGCAAATTATCCAGGAGATCGAAGCTGCCGGGGGCGTCCTGACGGTGAGCGGGGAACGGCTCCGGTACGAACTACCAGAAGAAGCCGCATTCCTGGTGGACGTTCTACGGCAACACCGGGACGAAGTGCTGCTAGCGTTGCGGGAGCGGGAAAAAGCGGCAACGATTCAGGTGTCCCGCTGGCTTGGCGCTCGCAGTACGCGAGCGCAGCGTGCCTGGGGCGCCGAAAAGTTCCTGTACTGCGATTACACCGCCTGGTGTCATCAGCACAACCAATCAGCGTATTGCCGCGAACTGTTCTGCGCCATCCTGAACGAGTCCTTCCCCCGCGAACTGAACGGGTGGCAGGGCATTTGCCTTGCGGTGGACTTTGCGCGCGCAACGGAGAGAGTTCAATGAGGTCAAAAACTGCCAAGAAGCCAAGTCTGGGAAGACACAGGCGGAACTGCTCAGTATGCGCTCACCCCAAGCGCACGGAGATTGAAGCAGAATTTGTAGCGTGGCGCAGCCCGGCTGCCGTTGCACAGGAGTACGGCCTGGCAGATCGGGCCAGTGTATACCGCCATGCGCATGCCCTGGGGCTATTTGCCAAGCGGCAACGCAACGTCCGAGCGGCGCTGGAGCGGATCATCGAGCAGGCCGACGGGGTAGAGGTGACCGCCTCCTCCGCCGTGGCCGCCATCCAGGCTTACGCCAAAATCAACGCGGCGGGCCAGTGGATCGACCGCAGCGAGACCGTAAATCTGAATGAACTGTTCGACCGCATGACTATCGCCGAACTGGAAGCCTATGCCCGCGACGGCAATCTGCCGGACTGGTTTCCGAGAACGGTAGGTGCAACAGGAAAAGACAGTCAGGGGGACTGAAAACAGTGGAGTTTCAAGGAAAACCGCACTCTCTACGCGCAACAAATTCTGGCCCCAGGCCGGCGGATTTTCCGCTTGGGTCGATGGAATCTCGTGCCGCAGTAAGGGCCCTCCTTGCGATTCGGGAAGACCAAAATAGAGCGAGCCACGGTGATGTTTTCCCACCGGACTGGTCCCCGAAAACCGCGGCCCAAAAAGCTGCGCTCGAATCCCAAGCCGACATCTTGTTTTTCGGTGGTGCCGCCGGTTCCCTGAAAACGGAGACCATGCTGGTCGACGCCGCGCGGGAGTCCAATAACCCCAATCTGCGCGCCATCGTCTTCCGCCAGCAGTTCACCCAGATGACCGACATCGTGGACAAGACCATGCGGCTCTATACGGCCATGGGCGCCAAATATGTCGGGCCGCCCGCATGGACCTGGACCTTTCCCTCCGGAGCCAAAATCCGGCTGGCGTACATCTCAGCCGACAAGGACATCTGGGAGTACCTGGGACCGCGCTACAGCTTCATCGGCTTTGACGAATCAACCCTGCACACCGAATATCAGATTCGCAACATGCTTGGTCGCCTCAGTTCCACGGACAAGACCCTGCGGCTACGGATGCGCTTGGCCTCGAACCCCGGCAACCTCGGTGCGGCGTGGCACAAGAAGATGTTTCTCCGCGATGCCTGCCCGGTGCATGCTCCCGATAGATCTGCCGTTGCCGGACAGCTCTACTTTGACGGTCGTTGGCCTTCCGATTCTTATCCTTTACGGGATGCTGATGGCAACGGTTTCTCGATCGCCTTCATTCCCGGCCGGCTTACCGATCACAACCTGATCACCGCGCAAGTGGATTACGGGGCGGGCGATGATCACGGCGAAGAGACCCGCAGCCAGCGCACAAACCGGCAGCAGCCAGAGGATCGGAATCGCCAACCTCGACGACAAGTACGTTTACCGCCTGCGCATGATGTCCGGCTCGCTCTCGGCAGCGATGGAGCGCGGCTGCTGGTGTGAATTGCAGGGGGCATACTTCGCCAACTGGAAAGCAGACCGGATGGTGATTCCCTACGCTGAGGTTAAGGAACAATGGTGGGACACCCACTTCATCAGCCTGGACTACGGCTTCGGCAAATCGAGCGCCGCGGCGCATCTCCACGTCCGGACACAAGATGGCAGACTATACACGATCGGCGAATACGTAGCCGCCCACCAGCCAGCCTACCAGTTCGGGCAAGAGGTTATCGCCCGCTTCATTGCACCCGAGTTCCAAGGGCAACGGCGTCGCATCGTGGTCATCTACCTCGACCCTGCCAACTTCAACCCGGTTCATGACATACGCATCGGCACGGGCGGGCATAGTGTTTCCGATCAGATCAACGAGGTATTGGCGCCGTGGGATTTGGCGGGCATACGCGGCTCGAATGACCGTATCGGGGGCTGGCAGCTCATGTACCAGATGTTGAGCAGGGGCGAGTGGCAGATCGCCGACACCTGCCCCAGGCTGATCGAGGCCATTCCCAGCCGGATGCACGACGATAAAAAACCGGGAGACCTCTTGAAGGTTCCCGGAGACCCTCTGGATGACGTTGCCGACTCTGCCCGCTATGGGATTTATAGCTTTGTCACCGGCACCGAAAAGCCCACGGAACTGCGCGTCAGGGAAGCCATCAGGCCCTTAGCCGAGGCGGGTGATTTGACCAGCGCCTTGATTCGCTACAACCAGATGATGGAAGATTCACGATATACCGGTCGCCCCATAGTGCTAGGCAGACACGGACGCCGGCGTTAATCCACTTCCACCTGCCGGCCGGAACAACGATGAACTGAGATTCTACGCCGAACACGACTACTGGCCGGACCTGGGGCCAGAAGAATCGGCCAAATACATGGACAAACACTTCGAGCGTATAGAAGAGGTGCTCAATGACCGTAAGCAAAGTGACCATCACTGCGGGTGAGATTCTCAACGGTCTCTGGTCATTACTAAACGGACCGAGCAAGAACGGGGGCCTCACCACAAGTCATGTTCGACGACAAAAGGTCGTCTGACGCGCCGACGCCGGAGCCATTGCCGGGACACGTCCCGCCGGTCGATCTCGCACGACCGCAGGCGCAGTGACCAGGATCTACCGGGGCATCGGCAAACACGGGTATTTTGGCGCAGGCGCTTTTACCCGGGGTACGGGTAAGGTCACAGCCGTTTGGAAAAGGGCGTACAAATCGCACCTACTTGCGTTTCCGGCGACGATCTGCCTGCCGGCAAGGGCCTTGATCCGATCCAGCGCAGCCGGTTGCTTAAATAGAATCCTGATGCTCTTGGCGGGTATTGTTATGAGCGCCGGAATAAGAAGTGGGCAGAGGGGCTACCACGGCGCACGCCAGCGCCCATCTCGCGTGTCTCTTTACAGTTCTGCTAACTGAACAACGATGCGGTGCAGTTGGCGAACTATGCGGCGGTGACGCAAGTCGCCGATCGGAGCATTATTGGGCATTGTGCGGATGACGTCGAAAACCTGTGCCAAATCCGCGTGGGTCATTTTTAGCTTATCGAACAATATGAGCGCAGTAACCCCGAGACTTGGCACTTCCGCCAGTGGTTCAGTCGGTTGGTAACTGAAAGCTCCTCGCTTAAGCAACTCTGCTG
>Ga0326728_10004966_pt1 | contig 38407 bp, 36 predicted proteins | sample MB3enrmetagenome_FD_207602 | JGI IMG/M metagenome (GOLD analysis project Ga0326728, IMG submission 207602) | Lab enriched peat soil microbial communities from McLean, Ithaca, NY, United States - MB31MN | ecosystem: Environmental > Terrestrial > Soil > Wetlands > Peat | place: USA: New York... | reverse complement strand
AAGCAAAATAAAAGAGCCTTGGAAATGTGAAACTATACAGAGAGAGTTAGGAAGCATCACACTTGACAATGCCCTTAAATCAAAATGTGATAACTGCACTTTCAAAGGGCAAAAAAAACAGGTAGGTAGCCAGAGGAACTCTGAGCCAGAAGCTCAAAAAGATAATCCCCTAAACATAGACTATGACAAAATGGACCTAAGTCCCGAACTTATTCAGCAGACAGAGGAAGAAGCAGACAGAATATTAAGAGAAGGTGACCCGATTGATTATATACTGAACACAATAGCAAAAAAGCATGTCGGTGACCGGGATACACAAGAAGCAATATGCGTATCAATAGCCTGTCAGTGTTGCCTTAATACAGCAGGTTTGCAAATATCCGTAAATGGTACTTCGGGCTCTGGAAAGTCACATGGAATAAAAACACATTTACATTTAATCCCTAAAAAATGGAAAAGGGTAACCGGATTAAGTGCAAAGGCTGCTTACTATATGAATTTAGCACCTGGTATCATTATTTTTTCGGATGACAAGGATCCTGACCCGGCATTTGAAGAAGTCATAAAACAGGCTACAACGAACTTTCAGGAAGAAACTTATTACACAACGGTGAGAGATCAAAAATAAATATCCTTGGTAATCCCACCCCGTATAAATTGGTACTTGACGAGTGTGGAAAGTTTTGTATCTGATCAATTGCTTAATCATCAACTCACTTTTGATGCTGACAGCAGTCCAGAGCAGAAAAAAAGGATATTTGATGCACAGAAACATGAAGCTGCGAACGGTGGGAACGGGCAGGAGATAAACATTGAAGTACTTATATGCAGACGGATGTATGATGAACTTAAACAGAATTTATTTAAGGTGAGAATACCCTTTGTGGACAGGATAGACCTACAGGACACCAGTAATTCACGTATATTCCCAATGTTCCTTGATATGGTACGGGGTTTTGCTGCCTTTAAATGGAAGCAGAGAACATTTGACGGCGATAGCTCTCTAATAGCTGAGCTTGAAGACTTTGAAAGGGCAAAAAGGTTATTTGAAGCTCAAAAAGAGAACACAGTAACAAAAATGAACGAAAATGAGAGGCAGATAATTCAATATATATCAAGTAAAGGGAAATGCACAATTAACGATATATCAAGCTACACAGGCATTGGATATCAAAGTGTGAGACGAGCCTTAGTTGGCAGGAAAGACCGAGAAGCTGGGGGACTCCTTGACAAGATTAAGGGATTAAGAATGGAAGAAGAAACAGATACAAAATATGAGAGAAATGGAGACACGCTAATAAGCAGTAGTGGAAAGAAGGCTCTTAAGTTCAGCGTAGACAAATCAAAGTTTGATTACTGGTCACTCTTTGATAAGGAGTTTATCTTCTTGAAGGACGCCTGATCTATGCACAAAGGCAACTGATTCTTTTATTCCCCAATTTTCCCTTTTTTCCCAAATATTCCCGTTTTTTCCCGTTAAAACACAATCAGTTGACATTTTGTTCTCAAAAACCCAAAAATGCTAGAAAGAAATAGAAAAATATATTTTTTGACATTCTAATATTTCGGATATTACTTTAAAAAATCATATATCATTTTTTTATTTTGGGAATATAATCCCCCTTTTTTTATGATTTTAAGTTCCATTGTTATTGTTTTTATATTATTTTTAATGGGAATATAATGGGAAAATAGCGGGAATAATTGGGAATAAATGGGAATATATAACAGAAGACATACTTGCAATAAGAAGTGTATATAAATGAATGGTTTAGCCTAAATATCACATTTTTCTATTTATGATTATAATTTAACTTAATTAAGCCGATTGACAACAGGCATTTTTGTCTGTTAAATCTCAACTTCAAAGACTCTCGTGGGTTGAAAATTATATTTCAGAAGAGCCAATTATTCAGCTAGCGAAAAACATTCTTAATAGTCGCCTTCATAAGATTAATTGAACAAATTCCTGTGGGCTGATTTTTAGTTTAAACTGCTTTGAACTTGTTTAATCTTTCTATTGCTGATTTTAAGAATGTTTCACGAAAAGAAACAAAGCAAATATTCCTACCAAGATACCCAAAAATGCAACGCCAATAATGACCTTAACTACAAATATACTGCTTGCATCATCTTAATTTTTGTCATCAAACATGTAAATAACAACCACTTCCTGGTCAAAATTCATCAATTATTTAGTTTTTTATTAATTTAAATGATCAGGTTGATCTTAGACGTCAAAAAGGAAATCTTGTGAGGTGTGGGGGGAAATGACTACAGCTCGATCAAATATCTAATTTAATATACGGGGAATTTATTAACCGAATTTAAATTCTATTTATTATATATTATTAAAAACATAACTTACTACCCTAAACTAATCAGGATTAACATTAAGTGATCCTGGTCTCATGAATTATACCATCGTAAGCCTTCCCATACAGTCCACAAACGACTTAATCTCAGGCCCTACAACAGATTTATAATTCATTCTAAGAGAATAACTCCCTCACTCAAGAAAGTGCCTTAAATCGCCCCACATTCAATCATTTTTTGCTTTATATATTACCAGAATCCACGGTTTATCAAGTTTTTTTATTATCAATATATAATATATATTATTTTAAAGTAATAAAAGTTTATGAAAAATATCTCGTGGGCACTTATCGTGCTCTATCAACAAAATCATGGTGATTCCGTTTGGTCTAAACAATGACATTTCTGGGTCACTGGTTGGACTTTTATTAAAAGTTATTGGGGGGCTATCATTATCTTAGTCAGAAATACGCAGAGTGGCTGAGAATGGCTCTTATTTGATATGCCAGTCTAAATCCCGCCCGCGTGTAGAAGAAAGCTAAATAATATATAATATTCAGGTCTGCATCCGGAAACTGGTAATATAATCCAGATAACTATCAATTAACTCGTAATGTGACCTTTCATATCTTGACAACACTTCGAAGAAATTTCTCTGAGCGTTGCCTTCGACTCGTTTTGCCAGTTCTGAGTAGAAATCTTCACTTTTTCTCTCATGCCTCATGGCTGCAAGAAGAATACCTGTATCTCCAAGAGTGATTTCACCCCCTTTTGTTAGGGCTGGATTGAACTCAGGAGTAAAAGACTGACCACTATGTACTTTTGTACTGACTTCTGGTAGTTCTTTTGTGTCACGGTATTTTTCGAGGCAGTCGAGATGCTTTAATTCTTCACTTGCAAGATACTCATAGAGCTCCTTAAACTTTGGATTTTCCATTAGAGTAGAGTTATAAAGATAAAACTTTCTTGCTTCTCTTTCTCTTTCAACCGCTATAGCTACGGCTTCTTCAATTCCTTTAAGGATTTTTACTTCGTCTACTACATCTTGATATGCACTTTTCATATATTTTACCTCTAGATATTATCTTTTCAAGTTACCCCTTCTTTAAAGTTTTTAGTACCTATTTTAAGTCTTTAATTTATTTTTCTTTTTTTGATCTTTCTTCATATATATCAATTTATTTTCAGAATGTTGTTTAAGTACAAAGGCATAGGGACCTTCAAGTCCTGTGATATTTTTTATCTTCAAAAGTTAATCCAATTCGTTATTGGGTGATACTGGTCATTTATAAGGTTTTTCAAAAAGGCTAGGGTATTTTTCTTTTAGTGATATAAGGATCTCTTCATCTAATATTGTAGCATAAAGTGTTTTCACTTTTGAAAGTTGGTTGAATGATAAATTTTTAGCTATTTTAAGGTTAGCTCCTTCAAGGTTAGCTCCTTCAAGATCAACTCCTTCAAGGTTAGTTCCCTTAAGGTTAGCTCCTTCAAGATTAGCTCCTTTAAGATTAGACTCTGTACAGTTAACCAAAAGAAGTTTAGCCAATTGACATGTAGCTTTTTCAATGTTGGCTTTTTTAAGATTAGCTCCGCGAAGGTCAGCCTCCGTTAGATTAGCACAAGAAAGATTAGCTCTGCGAAGGTTAGCCTCTTTAAGATTAGATCCTCCAAGGTGAACCCATTCAAGGTTAGCTTCTTCAAGGTGGGCTCTTTGAAGATTAACTCCTATAAGGTTAGCCCCAGTAAGACTAGATCCTTCAATGTGAGCGTCTATAAGGTTAGCTCCTTCAAGGTTAGCTCCTTGAAGATTAACCCCTATAAGGTCAGCTCCTTGAAGATCAACTCCTTGTAAGTCTTTTCTCTCAAAAATATCCATTTACAATTCACCGGATTTGAACTTAAATAAACATTATTATATTAGAAAGATATATTTTACTCATCAACCGTGGGGATTCCAAAACCAGTGGTTAACACCTTGGAAGATTTTGGTTCACTCATTTATATTTACTCCTTTAAATCCTTTAGTTACTTACCAGCACCGAAAACGGCTTTAAGTTTAAGTTCATCTTCATTAAAAAGGGCTGGCTGCATTATTGTTGCTTTAAACTTGTTTAATATCTCGAGCGCCTTTACTTTAGCCCATTTCGCTTAAGATAAACAAAGCAAACATTCCTATTAAAAGTACCCTAAAACGCATTGTTTAAAAAGATCCCTTATGGCTTCATGTGAGTCTTTTGTAGCTTCAGACGGGATTGCTATGTTAATGTTGATTTTGACACATAAAATGAAATAAGGTATAAACCAAACCAAGAGTTCATTGGTTCTGCTTGGAGTAGGTATCTATTTACATTTTAAAACTAGCAACTTTAATTGAAATAGAGAAAGAACCGATCTCACAAACAATTACTTTGGAGTCAGTGAAAATTGCAACTTCAATGATTTTGGATTATTTCCTGCCAACGATCTGTGATATCTATAACCTGTTGACGGTGGATCCTAAAAATAATAAAATCGATAAAATAATAGAAGTGCTGAAAGATTTAAAAGGTATTGCTAGTCACTCTGTTTTACTGCGAAAAAAAGATTAGAAGCAAAGGAATTTCGCAATCTCATTGAAACTACTATTGAGTCAGGTCAAGTAGAAGCAATCTATGTGAAAAACCAAATAAATGGTAAAGTGACAAACTACTACCGATATATAGACTGTGACAAAATCATATTTGAAAATCCAAGTTCCCAAATTCCTCAAGTTACCAGGTTCACATACACAAATAATGATGTGGGAATTAATGAGAATTTGGATTATTTTAGACAGTTAGATTGTACGCATATAGACGGGTATACTAAACAGTCTAAAATAATCCGAACATACACTGATTCACGCGTTAATAATAGCTTATGTGAACCTGGGAACTTGGAGAATTTGGGTATTAGCGTGAATCTGGATTCAAAGACAAACATACAAATGATGCAGATATAGAAGATAGACAGATAAGAAAATAGATATATATAATTTATTTATCTGTTGTTTTCATTTAGTTAGTATATAGTTTTTGTTTATCTCTTCCTTTGTGCTCTATTTCTCATTTTCTCTGTTCTATTTTTAAAATTTCCCCGGTTAAATTTCTTCCATCAAAATTTTCTACATAACCCAATATACGAGCATCAAAATATTATCTATTACCATTACCATTATTAAGTGATGATAAAATATAAATAGTAATAAATCGTATATAGTAGCGTAGTTTCTTGAAAATTGACGGGTTGATAGATTGGATGATATGAAAGGGGGTAAAACAAGATTTCAACAGAAATTTACAGAAGATATGCTCCTAAATGCTCTATCAATTGACAGTATAAAGTCTAGTGCGACTATTATGAGTTTAGTAGGATGCAGCAGGTCCACAGCTAAAAACATGCTTTATAAGCTTGTAACTGAAGGTAAAGTAAAGAAAATCGAAATTGAAGGCGACGGTTATGGTTGGCAAAAAGTCAACGGTGATTAAAATGAGTTTTATTGAAAATAAGAGGCAAGATATTGATCCGAAAATCGCGTCAAAATTGGCACCGAAATTAAAAGAAGATTGTCTTCAAGATCGTCCGTGCAAGTTGGAAAAAGGTTCAATAGAGCTATGGAAACTTGTAAGTTTACTCAGTGAAATTTGTGATCTACCAATCGAAAAATAGTGTTTATCACTCACTCAGATATTTTTTGATAAAGAAGGCGAACATAGATATTTAAATTTATGCGAAAGAGCAATGCAAGAGCAAGGAGTTGCGTTTGATCAAGAACTGGGTATTATTCATAAGTTGGATTGCACTATAGTCAATGAAGATGGTAATACAGAAGTAAAACCTGTGTTTTTATTGATTGATTCTAAAATTGGTTATGGAGATAAATTGTAGACATTTAACTGAAGAGTTGCTAAATAGTTTGCTATAAAGTGTAGATATCTTGTTCTAAAAGAATTGTGGGGTAAATCAAAATCTTCCTTACTCATTTAGTATTTTAGTATCATTTTCATGATTAGAGAATTCAAATTCGTATTATTAGCTTAGGTGAACCAGCTGATCTTAGATGTAAAAAGGATAATCTTATGAGTGCAGACGAAGGGATGCCTATAGCTCGATCTTGCATCTTATTTGATATACGGGGAAATTTATTAATTACACTTTAATTTAATTAATTATATACATTTGAGAATATATTGCACGAACTTAAAATAATGAGTATTAAATTATGTAGTCCCGATTTCATGAACTATGATAGATAGAAGCTTCGCCAGACAATGAATGGATGACTCAATCTAAGTCCCAACAACAGACATATAATTTATTCAAGGTTGTATAATTCAAACTGGCTAAAGAAAATACTGTAGATCCCCCACAATAGATCATTTTTTATTTTATATTTATCATAAGTCATGGTTTATCGGTTTTTCTGTCACTATTAATACTTAACTTTTATTATTTTAAAGTAATAAAAGTATATGAAAAATATCTTAAAGGTACTTACCGTGCAAAGCCGGCAAATCATGGGGAATTGGTTTGTCGAGAAACGACTTATCGTGGAGCCACTGGTGAGACTTTTATATAGAGTAGCATGAAGTTATTGCCCTGCTTAGAAAACATCTCTAACGGGCTTATAATGGCTCTGATTGGATGTGTATAAACCCCGACTGCGTGCAAAACGAAACTAACTAAATATTAAATACAAGACCCACTTATATTAGTTCTAATGAATAAAAAACGGTGCGACCATGGCTAGACCTAGTAAATTAACCGATGAAATACAACAGAGAATTGGTGACAATATTTCCTTGGGACTCACATATTCTCTTGCTGCCGAAGCTGCAGGAATCACGTATAAAACATTCAATGAATATATGAATAGGGGCAAGACAGAGAAATCTAGAAAATATCATCAGTTCTATAATTTTATTCAGAAATGCAATGCTGATGGAGCTAGGAAACTTCTTGAGCGATTGAATGATTCGGCTAACGCTGGTAACTGCCAGGTATGTATGTGGATCCTGGAAAGGAGATTTCCGGACGAATTTGGAAGACGGGTATATAAGAAAACAAATGTTGTTTCAGAAAACCTGAATCAGAACGTCGAGATAATCATGAAAGATGGTGATGAAGTTCGAAAAGAAATTCTAATGAAGTTTAATCTGGTTGGAGAAGGTCAACGCTAGTACGGGAACACAAATAGTGGCGCTTATGTTTGTGAGCGTGAAGCAGATCAGGCAGGAGACCGCCAAGCATACAATGAACAGTGAAAATTCTAACCACTTGGGTTTGTCGTTATTTTTTGATCATCATAACTAAAATAGATATAGAGTTACAATTAAATATTCATAACCCAGTGAAGCTACTTATGGGCAATTTATTGGTACTCGTCCATCAACTCTTATACCAGCTCCAAACCTCCCCTTATGTCATAGCAAAAAAGATCCAAAAATGTTGAGAAACAATATTTGCTTAGAACTATTAACAATATTTTTATCGACACATCTGGATGGGCTACCCAAGACAATTGTGGGATCGCATTTGCCATCTATGGAAACGCTTTTCACTCTCCTGCAGCGCATTCACCAGAACATCGAGTTCCGCCAGCGACTGGGCCAACTTGAAATTGCTGTAGCTTAGTTGCGAAAGAGTATTTGCAAATGTCATGAGGAAAGTCATGCTTGTGTTCACAGCCTCTCTACTCAACCGTGGAACTTTATTAAGCGCTGCTATGTATTCTTCCTCATCGAAGTCGTATTTTCTAGCTTGGGATCTAAAAAACTCATAGTCCAGAGGCTTATCATCAAAAAAGAACTGTCCTGAGAAGACATAGCCGACATGCTGGCCATACAAAATGATAGGAGTCACTATATCCCACATACTGTTCTTACACTTGTACATCTTAAGTTCTCCAGGGGTAGCGTCCAACGATAGCTTTGTATCGCTTTCTACGCAGTACTTGGAGGCTTCGAGATGAACCCTATGGAATTTGGTGCAGATATCCTGCCATCCAACGCTTACTAGAACATTGCCTTTGAGATCATTTAAGCCCATAGGAACGTGAGCAAGTTTATAGAAATCATTCATGAGAGACTGAATAACCTGGATATCAATGATATCAGCAAGCACCAGAGTTTCTATCTTCCTAGAAGGTGAGAGAATATTTTCCAATTTCATCTTGATTCGTTGCTCATTCCAGTGCAGCTCATCTTCAGCTACTTTGCGTTCATTTATATCATGGGCGATATAAATACCCTCCAATAATTATTCCTTCTGAATCATATGGTAGAGAAGTGCTTACTATGAAATAAACACCAAGATGATCCTCATAAATATCAGCAGTGTGTTTGAGTCCTTCATTAAGCAACTGTTGGTGCGGACAAAAAGAGGGAAGCCCGCTTGTCCCATGGATAGTATGATAGCAAGTCAACCCAATATACTCTTCTTTTGCCAACCTCAATTTTACCGCCATGACTCTGTTTGCTCGAGCTATCCGAGATTTAGTATCTATAATGGCTATCAGGTCTGGCATAGCATCAAGAGTATGTTTCCAATACTTCACGGCTCGAAAAGCTGCTTCTTCAGCTTTCTTTCGCCCTAAATTAACTGTCTTCTTCCATTTTCCGTCCTGTTTGCTAAACGAAAATTGACGGTTGGAGACCACTTCAACAATATTTGTTGTGCTATACTTGTCGACAAAATATGAACCCAACACCATCATTTGGTATTTACTGATAATATCATCCATTTTTTCTATATAATCAACAAAAGGACCAAAATCCCTTTTTTCCAGCCAAAAAGTATTCTCACTCAACCTCAGCCCGCTATAGCCACTTTCCAAGGCATGATTGACTTTTTCAATCAAGTAATTTATTACCCTTTCAGAATCATGAATTATCCCAGTTACATGCAAGTAAATATGATATATGATTTCTACTTGCCCCTTGTTCAGATAAGAATTAAAATAAAGCACAGCCTTTCTTATAGCTTCTTTTTCATCCTCGACATCCAGAGATTGTGACGTAATCAAAGGCAGAACTCATTGTTTTCCAACCCTAATTTGAAGTAAGGTATCAAAATGTCCGCTAAATCTTCTTTTGAATCATAGAATTGGCAGATATGCGTTCCCCAAGGCACATCGCCAGCAATATCAATGCCAGATTTTCGTAGTTTTTCGTTCATTCAAATTCTCTCCAAGTTTGAGTGAATAAACGCAAAAAATTCATCGCATTAAAGGTGTTTGAGTTTAGGATCGTTAGATATTTTTATCACATTGAAAACTCTATCCTATTATAGTAATATATAATAATAAGTATATAAAATGAGTGTATAAAATTTACTTTAAAATAGATAATAATATTCCTATGTAATCAATTAAATAATTTGTTGATGCTAAAGTGACTACTGTAATCTAAATTCATCTCTATCCTTATTTGTAAGTTTAAAGTATCTCTGTTACCAATGTAGTCTTTGATGATTATTTTCGGTCGAGCGACATGTAAAGATAAATCGTGGAATAATCGTAATTATGGGAAAAAATGATGGAGAAGGTGCGTGAGGAAGATAATATCATGACTTTCATGCCAAATAAGCTCTAAACCACTTTATGCTATTGAGAAACTATCCAAGTTTAATGTTTTATAATAAAATTTCTATGGAATTATATTTAGTTCTCATTTAAATGTCATTAAGTAATACAGGAGTAATTTTACTGAGATATGTATAATGCCTCAATTCCGTCTGTAACTAGTTCGATAATATCCTTACTGTTTACTTATTTCATTTGATATTCTGTAGAGGATTTCGAGGAACCCCTAAATTTCGTCATATGCATATAAATGGTACATAATGATTCATACAAATCAGAGGTTTATCAAAATCCTCTGTAATCTATCAAAGAAAAACAACAATAAAAAGTCTCTCAATTTATTATTTCTTTATTTGAATCACGTTTGCTCTGGATATACGTAATAACGCCTGGGAGCAAGGAAACGAAAATTATCCCAAGTATCACAAAGCTGAAGTTATCCTTTACAGCCGACAAATTTCCAAAGAAATACCCCCCTAAAAGAAATGTAGATACCCACCCAGCTCCACCGATTACGTTATAACAAATGAACTTTGAATAGGGCATCATCCCCACACCTGCTACAAAAGGCGCAAAAGTTCGGATAATCGGGATAAAGCGAGCTAATATTATTGTTTTCGCTCCATATTTTTTAAAGAATATGTGCGTACTATCAAGATGCTCCTTTTTGACAAATCTTATATCTTCATGATTTACTATCTTGTTTCTTAGTAGATTACCTATATGATAATTGACAGTATCTCCTGAAACAGCTGCGAAACATAGAACAAATAATATAGTAGATAAGTTGAGCGAGCCACTAGCAGCTAGAGTTCCAGTCGCGAAGATAAGAGAATCACCTGGTAAGAAAGGAGTCACCACAAGGCCTGTTTCAGAAAAGACAGTAGCAAAAAGCAGTAAATATGTGAGCAGTCCATATTCATTCGTTATTACTTTTAAGTGTGTATCAAGATGCAAAAAAAAATCAATAAAATGTATAATATATTCCATGTCATGCTTTTAGTAAACCTCTATTATTTATAGTATTGGCTGGGAAATCGGCCAAGCTTAATGTTTTCAGTTATCTACATATATACAATTAGTACAATGTATTTGAGCTTTTATAATAATTTAATGGGAAAACAAAGACTAAAATCTGAATTTATTACTCTTACCTGTTCTAATGAATGTAGGATTTCCGCAGTTGAAGCGTTTTTCTGCAAATTATGCCAAAATACGATAAGTGATATAATAGTATAAACATATCCTATAACTCTTTGAGTTGAATAATTGAGAAAAATATCGAAATTGTGTTTTATGAGGGCCTTTCTGTAAACAAAACCTAAATCATCAATTTTCGAATGAAGATAGCAAGGGTTGCTCAAAGTGATTTTTCATAGCTTGAAAATATCTTTCCATTCAGATTCCCTTTTTTCTAAAGATCGTCTGTTTGCTCCGCTTGAGGAGGGAAGGATTTTTGTATCGTATCCAATTTCCCTTAGAATCGACTCGTATTTGCCTGATTTTTTGCCATTAAAGCAGATCAACCTCAGCTTTGGAGCTATCTCTTTTAATATTGAGAATTGATTTATTTCTTCGTCCCTTATCTTTGCATCTCCACTTCCTACACCATCCCCAGCCTTAAACACATCCCATAGACCTATTCCGTTACATTTCAGGGTCTCAAGTCTGCTTCCGTAATCCATGCTTTGAAGATCTTCACTGATTGCACTGCTGAGCAACCTCCAGAAATCATTTCCAGGATTCCCATAATACTGATGCTTTTTGATAGATATGTTACCTGGAAGGGACCCGAGAATAATGATTTCAGTGTTTTTATCAACGATTGGTGGAAAACCTTGTTTTATCATGCTTAAAGAATCTGTAACTCAAGGATATTTCAAGTTTTGGAAGCGAAGAAATTCAAATTTTTACTATTCGCTTGTAAATATTTCTGCAATAGCTGAAGAGTTCCTGCCTCTGGTAAGAGAGCTTTACGCAAAACTCACTACCTCATGCTTATAGAATCTACCGCCTTTTGAGATAAGTGATACAGAGATGAAAAATTCGGCAATAATACTTGAAGATAGATCAATTTTATAATCACAAACAAAGAGACTTCTATTTATCATACTTACAAACTCTTCTATCTTTCATGTAGTCTGGAATTAATTTTCTATACATTAGTTTTTTAGAGCTTCCAATTATATATAGGGTGCATAACTAATATCCTCAGGAAGTTTGATTCTTCGATCTTAATTCAATGATTCTTCGATCTTAATTCAATTATACACTGAATATCTCTGCTCCCATAACGTTGGGTAGCATTAAAGTCAACAGCAATGTCTTGAACCTTGTTTTAAGATTCACTATCCTGAAAACTTTGCCATTTATTTATCTGGATGAAGAAAAAACTCCAAAATAATTGGATTCTATAATTAAAAATAGTATCTCTGGAGAAATCCTTATTTTTGGTATTTTTGACATAATATCGTTGGTTACAGATTCAAGAGAATTTGTAGAAGATACTGCAATATGAATAAAAAATTAAAACTTTTTGAGGGCTATTATTTGCTTCATCAGATAAAATGATCATGACAATAATATTAGATAATTCTGGAAAAATATCTACAGCAAATTGGCTGTGTACATAATAGAAGTAAAGTCATTTTTCTTTGTTACAATCAACGACTCAATTACCTTCAATAATTCTTCACGATTCTATTCTGATTTGTGAAAATGATTTTGGAACTAACGAAATTAGGAACTACTGAACCAATTTAATATTTACTATCACAAATATTTGCCCAAAATTAGTCTATATTTTTGTAAGTATTTAGAATATTTGCAATTAATACTCAATTACCCTATATTCCGTTAAAGGAGGAGTTAAATATAATAAATTCAAACGGTTTGGGAAAAAAAGAAGGATCTAACGAACAAAACCATGGTACTACGAAAGATAAAATAGTAAAAAATCACAAATCTTTGCTTGAGAGTTACGAACAAAGGTTGAAAAATCTTGATCCTGAACTTATTACCATAGATGAAGAGATATTCTTAAAGGAAGCTTTTATTCATGCAAAAAAAGTTTTTGAGCCTGAGAAACTGGTAAAATGGTTTACAATAAGAGCCGAACCTTTCTATAGACCAGGATCTTGGAAAGTAGTGTTAACCATGTGTGAAGAGCTGCTTGATATTGCAGAAAAAAAACTTGGGTCCGAAGATCCTGGAACTGCGACTGTACTAAATGGTCTAGCAAGAATTTACCGTTACATAGGAAACTACGAAGAGGCCCTCAAGCTTTTATCAAGGGCGCTCAAAATTCATGAAATGCTCCCCGGAACTGAACGAGCTGAGATAGGGGACATACTCAGTGAGATGGGCATACTTAATTATTTGATGGACAAGCACGCTCTTTCATATTATACCCAAGCACTGGAGATCCAGAAAAAATTTTTAAGTTCTGAAAACCTTGGTGCCATCACAACCCTGAACAGAATGGCTTTTTTTTATAGGGGAATGAAAGAACCCGAAAAAGCTGAAGAATTCTTCAACAGAGCTCTAGAATTTTTTGAAATGTTTCAGGAGCAGGAGCCTGACAAACGCTTGATCATGATCTATAAAGCCGGTACCCTGAATAACCTGGGTATTCTGCTTTCTGAGATGGGAAAAATTGAGGAATCTGAGGATAGATACGGGAAGGCATTAAAGCTCCAGGATAAAGTATATGGCCCAGAACACCCACAGGTAGCCCAGACCCTGAACAACCTTGCCCTGCTATATTTCCAGACTTCAAGATACGAAAAAGCTCTTATCCTCAACACCAGATCTCTTGAGATCATGGAAAAACTAGGAAAAACTGAACATCCTGGATTTGCCACAACCCTAAACAACCTTGCAGGTATCTACGTCCATAAAGGCCGCCATGAAAAAGCTCTGGAACTTTACAAGCGAGCCCTTGAAATCCGGGAGTGCAGCCTCAGTCCAGATCATCCAGATGTTGCCAAGACCTTAAACAACCTGGGAGAGCTCTATAAAATTCTTGGCCATCACAAAAAAGCCCTACACATGTACACCCAAGCTCTTAATATCTACAAAACAACTTTTGGTACCACCCACCCCGACGTAGGTACTACTCTCAACAATCTTGCAGGCCTCCACGAAAGCCTGGGAGAATATAAAACTGCAATTGACCTATATGAAAAAGCACTCTATATAATTCAGAAGGAATATGGATCTGACCACCCTTATTTCAAGATCACACGGAATAATTTAATTAGCCTTTATGATAAAATGGAAAGGAGCTAGAGAAGCTGGACTTCAGAAGAGCCAATAGAGAGAATAAAGTTTAAAATTGAATTCGTTTGCATCAAGGCAGCAAAATTTAGCTCGTTTACTCTTTATAGCGCTGATAGCCTCGAGAAACTCTCAAAATGAATCAATTCATGGATATATAATTTTTGTATAATTGATATAGATTTTTGGGCGAGACTGATAATATTTGTTTGATGTCTAAAAAACCAGAAGAGGATCATCTTTAATGGGAAATCTTCATTATCTGTTCCTTTATTGTAACATCTCAAGCTCTTGGTATCAAATCACTAAAATGGAGTAGTTATGCCATAATATTTTTTCTTACATAGCCATTCACTTCTAGTTACAAATAACAGCATTTTTCGAAAGCTTAGCATAAGCTAGACAAATAACAATACTTCGAAATCCTAATTTTACAGTTCGATTTTTATGTTGGGAGGAGATTTTCATATTTGAGAAGAATGAAGTAATATTATAGTCAATAAATTTTTGTCCCATTTTTTATTATTTTCATTTGACAGATAATTATCTGCCCCAAAATGATGATTTTCTTCAAATTTTTATCAAATTTTTGATTTTGAATTTGCAGATTATAATGATAATAAAATAAATATTTAATAAGTGTACAATTTGACAACAAAAACGCTAAAATAGAACCGGATTTATGATTTAATAATCTCCATTACTACATAGGGTTAGGAAATGACAGATCCGAGATAATTTTAATAATATTTTTGATGACCTTAAATTGATTTTTGCTGAGAATATGAGGTTTCATTCAAATGGAGTTTATATTAACAAACTAAAGTTATAGGCTTTTCAAAATATCACATCTCACATTATTGATGAGGGAGCATCGCATATTCCATTCACCGCAAATTATTAATACTTAGCATATCGTGTTTATCGAGATGACCAGAATTACTAATCGCTTACACAAAAACGTGTTGAGTGTTATTATGGACATTTTAGAAATGGATCATTTCCGCGAGCCTGAACTTGAAGAGGTTCAGTTTTTCCTTGAAAGTACTGGAACTCACGGTTCTATTGTTCATGAAAATGCTGTGGAAATGAACTGTACATCTTCCAAAATTCAATCCAGGGAGAATGTATTGATCGATTTCAATAATTCCTTTCCATCCATTAACTAACACCCCCTAAAAGATTTAAATCCCCGAACTGAAACCCAAACCTTTAACTATTTCCATTTTGAAGTTAATTTTGGATTTCAGCCCATTTTTTTGATACTTTAATCTGCTTTTCCCTACTTATGCCCTTATTTTTAGAGTATATTGATTCTGATTTTTTTGATATCCTAATTTAGATTAAAGTACGTGACTAAATTGATTTCTCAAGTCCTTTAATGCTAGATTAAGAGGATTTCAATAAACCTCTGATTTTCACGAGTCATTTATATACCATTTATAAGCATATGATATAATTAAGGGGTTCATCGAAATCCTCGATATTTTTCTGAGTTTTAGAAGTGTTAGTTTTTACTGTGAGTACTGTAATTACATGGAAATACTTAAAAAACTATTTTGAATTCCAAATGGAATAATCACTCTAAACAATATCAAGTAAAACTGAATGAAAACAAAACATCACTATTCAGCTTACAAAAAATCATTTGGCTAATATAAATTTTGACGCAATGTATACTTTGATCACTAATTGATTGGAAAATAAAAAACATGACCAGAACCAACAATTAAAGAAAAAAAGCCCATCGAAATTTGCTCAGTAAAGCTTAGTAAAGATGGGTTTTGATGTTATTTTTGTCAAAAAGGGTAGTTACAAAAAAAAATAGCTTAGTTTAACTCGGGAGAGATGATAGAATGGAAAATAAAATAGATAGAATTTAGCGTAGTGATTATTCTACCCCAATTACACCCAAACGCAAGCTGATTCAATGCGTATCAGGCCATTTTAAACAGGACATTTTTTTATTTCTCTATCAGATAGCAATTGAGACTTATAATGCAGAAGAAAACAAATCAACATTTCATCACTTTTCTGCAAAACTAGTGAAAAATTGTAGGATTTTACTGGATATATGGCACAGTTTGTGAGAATACTTAACTAAAAAATTAATAATTACTTACATCCTTCAAATCTCTCCAAGCTCCCAACTCAGGTGCTCTTTTATAATTACATATGCTATGGCAGGAGAGATTATCCCGACATCAGTTACTATCATGTCAATGTATCTAGCAGGAGTGAAATCAAAAGCCGGATTTTTTACCTGCAAGTGAGATAGATCTGCAATTAATAAAGGATCAATAATTTCATCTGAACTTCTTTCTTCGATTTCGATGAGATCTCCAACAATTGTACTTGGGCTAAACTTGAAGGTCTCGGCGGCTACCATGAAAGTCTTTCTTGCCTCATGCGCAGCAAGAGCAAGTTGAGAGGTCCCGATTTTATTTACCAGCGTACCATTAGTTGAAATAGCATCAGCTCCAACAATGATCATATCTACATCCTTCATATAGTAACGCACTGCAGAGTCCACAATCAGAGTTGTCGGGATACCAAATTTATTCAGATGATGGATCGTCGATAGGCCCTGGCGTCTAGGACGACTTTCAGTGGCAATTACTGAAATAGACTTCCCATTCTCAAAAGCCGTAGTGATAATGGAAAGAGCAGCATGAGAATTGCAGTGGGTCATAATAATATCTCCATCTTTGATTCTTCTTGCACCTATTTTCCCAATTTTTTCGAGGGCTTTGTCAGCTCTCTCGATGAAGAGATTTGCATTCCCAAGGATTTCCTTCCTTGCTTCTTCTATATTTCCTGAAGAATACTTCGTAACAAGTTTTACAGCATTCGGGAGAGAAACAGCTGTAGGACGAGTACTTATAAGAAAACTAGAAGCTTCTCTAATGCAAGTATTGAATTCCTCCATTGAAACTACTTCTAGGCCTGCAGCATAATCTCTGATGGCTTCAGCAGCAGCTTTTGCAATCCGGCCTGCTCCCCGGAGTTCCATCGTCCTTATTTTTTCTGCGGTTTCCTTAAGTTTTTGCATATTATAAGAAATAGCAAGAGTCAATTTATAGCTATCTTCTAGTATTTCGGGATCTTCTAAAATAATAATTTAAATTTTATTTATTTTATCATAGATATCCTTTAGTAAGGAAAGAGATATTCTGACCGCTGAACAAGCGCATAAAAAATATGAAAGAATTTAATATAATTACCAGAACTTCCACTAGGGCTTTTTTATTTTTAGATTTTCAGGAAGCGGTTTAATGTTTAACCTTCTGTTCTACGGATCAATGTTTGAATTTGAATCCCTTGATTATGCATAGTTTGTTGCTATAAAAGCTCTGTATTTTATGAGATATCCGTATAGATGACTTACAAAACACAACTGTTTAAATGCTACCAAGATATCACAAAGGACTTATCAACAATAAATTATGATTTGCACCTACATATATTTAGATATATGTATACATATCTCTATTTAGTATTAAGTTGCACAACATAAAAGGAGTATAGATAAATGGGAAAGGGGACATATAATAAAGTAAGTCGAAGGCACACTATCATAAAAGCTTTAGCAATTACTATGCTTGCGTTTTTGATCTGTGAGTATCGCAGGCGCGACGCAGGATTCAGATGCTTAGGTCAATAAAGAAAATGCTTTATTTGATCTATATAAATTCGATGAAGTAATACAAGCCTATGATAAATCAATCGAAATTAATCCACCGTTTTCAGTAACTTCAATAACTTGGAACAATAAAGGAGAAGCGCTGTCTAAATTAAATAAACTCAATGAAGCAATAAGAGCATTTGACAAAGCAATTGAAATTAACCCGCAGAATATTAATGCTTCGCAAAATCGAAAAGGAGTCTTACCATTAAGCCAAGTAGGGTAGACCGATAAGTCACTGTAACCAGTGTAAACCAACTGTATCCATGCACAGATTTTGTATCAAAAACCTTGCATCATGAGATGGAAGAGAATAAATCATAGTCATTGATCCCACAATTCTACTCAAAGCTGTCCATGAATCATGTGGGTAAGTCATTCGAGCTGAACTTGTCAGTTCCCTCTATTCATAGAGTAGGATTCATCATTTTTGTACATTCGCACAGCTTGAAGATCAGATGTGCGAATGGGTTCTTGATGCTGAGAGATTTCCGGATCTTTTTTTGAGCAACCATGGAGCCAAATCCAATAAAATATGAACTTTTCGACTTTTAGATATCTGAAAGCTTTTCATTAGTTTCCTCTCTTGGAAAAGAAAATATTTGGGGACAAGGGAATTTTTTCAGATAAATTATTATTTACAAAATAATGGTTATCTGTCTGGAAAAGTTAAATACAAATAAGCGAATCGCAAAAATATCCATTTTTTGAAAATTTTTTCGTGTGTAAATTATATATATAGTCATATTCTTTTGAATGTATCAAAAATTATTTGCCTTTCAAAGTTTGGTGTTTATCCAACTTATGCGATGTTTTCGCTAAATTCTGAAATTTTGATCAAAAATGGATTAATATGTAAGAAACTCACAAATTTTGCTATTATAATGACACTACATGAATATTTTATAACAAGAGTTAGAGAGGTTACAACACTCAGAATCAGGTTGATGAATATTCCCAACCAGATGGAACTATCTTCGAATTATTCTCATTAATAATATAGGGAAAAGGGACTTAATGCATGATCGATAGACAAAAATTGTATTCGATAGCCTTAGTTTCAACAGCTATGATTTTAGTGCTGATGAGTATCGCAGGAGGTACACCATTTGCATATATTACGAATTCTGGCAGCAACAATGTATCTGTAATTGACACAGCGACTAACACTGTTACAGCCACTGTGTCTGTTGGATATAATCCTTTAGGAGTTGCAGTCAGCCCAGATGGAACAAAGATATATGTGGTAAACGAATACAACAACACTGTCTCTGTGATTAACACAACCACAAACAGCATTACATCCACGGTGAATGTAGGAAATGATCCTTGGGGAGTTGCAGTCACACCGGATGGAACAAAGGTATATGTGACGAACTACGGCAGTAACAATGTCTCTGTAATTAACACAACAACTAACACTGTTACAGCCACCGTGAATATAGGAAAAGAACCTATGGGAGTCGCAGTCATACCGGATGGAACAAAGGTATATGTAACAAACTACGGCAGCAACAATATCTCTATAATTGACATAGCCACAAATAATGTTACAGCCACGGTGAATGTAGGAAATGATCCTTGGGGAGTTGCAGTCACACCGGATGGAACAAAGGTATATGTGACGAACTCGAAATTTGACAGTTCAGGCACTGTCTCTGTAATTGACATGACCACAAATAATGTTACAGCCAAAGTGAATGTAGGAAACAATCCTATTGGAGTTGCAGTCAGTCCAGATGGAACAAAGGTTTATGTGGCAAACGAATACGACAACAGTGTCTCTGTAATTGACACAGCAACAGACACTGTTACAACCACCGTGAATATGGGATCCTTACCTTTGGGCGTTGCAGTCACTCCAGATGGAAAAAAGGTATATGTGTTAAACCTGAATAGCAACAATGTCTCTGTAATTAATACAACAACTAATACTGTTTCAGCTAGTGTGCCTGTAGGAAGCCAGCCTTATGGAATTTCAGTCACCCAGGACGGAAAAAACGTAGATATACTGAACGGAGATGGAACGGTTTCTGCAATTGACACAGCCACAAATACTGCTGCATAGACACAGTAAAAATAGGATCCGATTCTGTTGCATTCGGATAGTTAATATACTTTGTTCCAGCATAACAAATCTTTCTTGATACCGAGCTTATGCAGTTGCCCGCAAAGCAGGCAATTTTTAAGTTTCACAATTTTTGGAATTAATCGTTCAGTTGCACATAAAATAATTGTTTGTCCAAAATACAGAGTTAATCAGATTTTACATGACTTTCGGTACACTGCTAACTTTGGTAGTATTGAGAAGTTGGTACACTAACTAAATAAATATCTATTCTGAAATTGTGTTTATATCAACTGAAAAATTCAGCAACCTCTTTGTTTAGATAACCATTCTTAAGCATATCAAAAGCTTAAACTCTTCTGTAAATTTTTGCACTTTTTGATCTTTTTTAAACAACCAAAAGCTGTTGATATTTTCCAGATGAAAGTGTTATTCTGCAGGGGTTTTCTTCTTAGTTTATCTCAATTTAATATAATTTTTTAATTATACAAACATTTATATATCACGAACCAGAGAAGTTCAAAAAGTAATTTTATATGTAATTACTATAGAATTATATTGTTTAGTAAGTAATACACTAAGTATTACATAATATATTTTAGAAGAAAATGAAAATATATAAATTACTATCATAAGTTACTGGAAGTAGGAAGCTATAGAAACTCTCAAAATTATACACAATAAAAGTGATTCATCATTTTTAGGCTTTGACCAATAGCTATCGAAAATTACTTAAAATTTAAGAAGTAAATTTTGGGTTTTAGGGTGATATAATTTTTAAAATATGGTAAAAATGAAGATTGAGAGTTAATAAAACATTCTTAAATAAATTAATAAGGAGATAAACATGAAAAATGATCCTAACATAAAAACCAATGTAAATATAATAAAAAAATTAGTAATTTTCACTGAACTTCTGATTTTGTTCTTGGTTATAAGTTCATCAATAGCGATGGCATATACAGAATTTTCAGACGAAAAAATATCATCGAATATTCACAAAAATACTGTGAATCAAACTAAATTTTCTCCAAATTTTGGACTTGCACCAGAAAATCCTAAATTGACCGAATACATAAACAACAAAAAGTACAGTCAAAAAATTATCGTACCTTCACCTATCGATTTTAATTATCTCAAAAATATTCCCAACCCAGGCTTAAATGTTTTAGCAAGCACACCTCTTCCGGCTTCCTATGATCTGCGGGCATTGAACAAAGTAACCCCTGTAAAAAACCAGGGCCATTCAGCTACGTGCTGGATATTTGCAACTTATGGATCTCTTGAATCATGTCTTATGCCGGGACAAAACTACAATTTTTCAGAACAGAATATGAAAAACCTTCTTTCTGACAACTACACAAATGGTTTTGATCGATTTTCCAACGGAGGAGGTAACTATTTAATGACTAGCGCTTACTTGACTAGCTGGGCAGGCCCAATAAACAACAGCTGTGATCCCTGGAATCCAAAGGTATATACTTCACCAACAGGAATTTCTATACAAAAACATGTACAAAATATAACTTATCTTGCACTTAGGGCTAATTCTACAGATAATCAGGAGATAAAAGCGGCAATTATGAATTATGGCGGAGTTGGAACCTCAATCTATATCGATCCCAACAATACTACTATCTATAACAAAAATACGTCCAGTTATTACTATAATGGAACGTTAGATTCCTATCATGACGTGACCATTGTAGGCTGGAATGATTCTTATAGTAGGAACAATTTCTCCATAACTCCACCAGGAGATGGGGCATTTATCATAAAAAATAGTTGGGGTCCACAATGGGGTGATGAGGGGGTTTTTTACATTTCCTATTATGATTCCAATTTAGGAAAACAGGGCGAAAATGCAGTCTTTACTGCTGAACCACTTAATGATTATACAAACATCTACCAACACGATCTGCTTGGATGGACCAGATCACTAGGAGAAGGAAATTCCACCAATACATTTTGGGGTGCCAGCGTCTTTACTGCAGGATCTAACGAAACTCTCAAAGCTGTAAGTTTCTACACACCAGTCTATAATTCCAATTATACGATTAGTATCTACAATAATACGGGGTCCAACCCTACTAGTACCTCTGGTCCTGTTATTACGCAGACTGGAACAATTCCAACTACTGGCTACCACACAATCCCCTTGAGTTTTGGAGCTAATCTCAAGGCTGGCCAAAATTTCTCCGTAGTCCTGGAGCTTACAACCCCTGGATACACTTACCCGATATCAATATCAAACCCCATAATGGGCTATAGTAGCAATGCAAATGCAACAACTGGGGAAAGTTTTGTAAGTACTGATGGAATTACGTGGTACGACCTAACGTCATTGTTACCAAATGCAACTGTATGCATCAAAGCATTTTCTGATCCAGTAAATGCATCTCAAATCAAGCTTGACTAAAATCAAATTTTTCTATGGTTCTCTATACTAGTAAGTTTGTAAGCGATAGGGTAATAGTGCAGAAGATTGTAATAGAAAGTTGATCTTGGCGATATAAGTGTTTTACTTCAAAACCTATGTATCAGTCCGAAAATAGATACAGATTGAACGAAACATAGAAAAAAATATTCCTGGAACAGATCAGGAATTAATTGATTTCAGGACAGCAATTTCGCTACAGTCTGGAAACTTTGAGCATCTTATGCAGCCGGACCAGATTTTTCTGGGAAGGCAATTTTTGTCCACTACCTTAAAACCCAGAGTTGCAAAAAAATCAGGTACATAAGTAAGAGCAAAGACCTCTTTCATATCAAAGTATTTGGCATCATCAAGGCAGGCCGAAACAAGCTTTGTACCGATTCCTTTTCTTGATAATTCGGGTCTCACGGCAAGAGCAAGTATCTCTGCAAGGTCTTCCCAGACCACATGGAGAGCACCACATCCCACAACCTCTTCATTGATCTCATATACATAATAATCCCTGATATTCTCATATATCTCACTCAGAGAACGGGCAAGCATGAGCTCATCCTTGGAATAAATACTAATAATCTGCCTCATTACAACAACGTCATTTACCCTAGCTTTCCTAATCAATTACTTTTCCCTCTGAGTAACATTGTATTTTCCAATAGATCGATACTGTTCTGGACTTTGCTGTTTCTACAATCCACTGAACACAGCTACGAAACTATTCTTTTTTCAGATAAAAAATTTTCCTATAGACTACAGAATATGTACGCCTAATTTAGCAAAATTTACTTCTCCTACTGAATAGATACCCTATATTTAAAATTTAATAGCCGATCGAAGAATACTTATTTCAGGAAGAAGCTGGAGAAAACAGATTCAAGGAAATTAACGGGCGCGAGGGGATTTGAACCCCCGATTCACAGCTTAGGAGGCTGGTGCCATATCCGGGCTAGGCCACGCGCCCATTATACAATTCCAGAAAGAATTCAAACATATAACTGTTTACTGAATCTCATTTGAGGTGAAGTATCCATAATAGCGATATAAGATGTATATATAGTTATCTTTCAGAGAACGATCGAAGTCCATCTGAAAAATAAGACTGATTTTCTGGAAAGTATAATAAACAATGCAAAACTATCGAACTTGATCATTTTAACAATACCCTTATATTTTAAGAGACTTTTCAATATTAGCTTGGATTGACACAATGTGCCATTAATCCCACTAGTAATTGGCTGCAATCAGTCCAAAAACCAAAAAACAATATAAAGGCACCATTTTAGTGGGTTATCTATCACATAGAGGTTAGTGGCTAACAGTTTAGGACGTACATACTCGAAGCCCAAAATAGAGTACATTTATACTTTGTGTTTCAAAATTATTTTACATACAGTTGGATGCCTAAAGATATTTATTTCTCAATTCAATCGTGTAAGTCCTATAGCGAGATATTTACTGCTGAGAACTGATTAAGTAACATATATGCTAGTTTCAGTTCTATTACAACTTCACTTTCTACCAAGGCCTACTTTCATCTGCCCCTTTAGGCCATATAATCTTTGATAGACTTTCACAAGCAAAAAATAAGAAAAATCTAGAAAGATGAGATGGAGAGAGGAAAAAGTGTGCATACAAAACACAGTCATTCCTATTCAGTAAATACTAGTAAACTCAGGATGATGGTCTTTGCATCACTTTTTGCAGCCCTTACAGCCACAAGTGCGTATATGATGGTTCCTGTACCTTTATCTCCTGTACCTATAACACTGCAGGTTTTCTTTGTTCTACTTGCTGGCAGTACGTTAGGAAGCAAATGGGGAAGTCTGAGTATATAGTGTACATACCTCTTGGTATTGTAGGGCTCCCCGTATTTGCAGGAGGCAGTTCAGGGATAGGAGTGCTTCTTGGACCCACAGGTGTGTATATATTTGGTTTTATTTTGGCTGCCTATATGATAGGAAAACTTTCTAGGAAGATCAGAAATGGTGCCAAATCCAGTTTTTTCATTAATGCTCTTAATATGAGCGCAGGAGTGCTGGTTATTTATGCATGTGGAGCTTTTCGGTTAATGATGGTGGCTGACTTTGATCTTGGAAAAACTTTTGCTCTTGGTGTCATTCCTTTTCTGCCTGGAGATATTATCAAAACAGCAGTTGCTGCCTACATAATTTCTAAGCATGAAATCTAAAAGTCCATGATTTGGTTTATTTCAGTCAATTATCTGCAGCTAGGGGTGGGTATTGGAGCTGCTAATAGACCCGTTTATTAACCAACTGATTTATTTTAAGCTACTTTTGAACTTAAAATGAAAATCCTTCATATAAACATAGGTCTATAATATAATATAATATAATAGAATACAATATAATATACCAAATGTTTTTTTGTTTATGAAGTGTTGGGGAAAATTTTCCCCAAAGAATGATATCATCAACTATTTAAAAAAGATCTGCAATGAACTTGGTAAAAAATACTGTTTTTGGATTTGATTCAACAGGTAGTGATGATGATCATGTGCATTTTTTCGTTGGTGTCGGAACAAAATATCTCAACTTTATCTTAATTTTATTTTTTTTAAAAAATATGCATGATGGTCACTTTTTTTTATTTACTAACCATTAACACGCTATAAAATGGGTATTGCTACCTGTCTACAGATGAAATAGACGACTAGTGGATTATATAAAAATGATAATCGGGGGTTTGATATGAAAGAAAGGGGACGACGAACTTGACACATATTTCGAAAAAAAAGGAAAACTTTGTGAAAGTGAAGCTATCAAGATGGAACATGTTATGAAAGAAAAAGTTTCAATCAATCCTGAAAAAAGGAAACTTATCAGGTTAGTTTACTTGAAATAAGGAAACTATTTTTATAGATAAGGCGCGTAATTAGAATCATGTTTCAACATGATATCCTTGACCTAGCTTACTGGAACGATCGACTAAAAACTGCAGAACCCGAAATATTACCAGATAATTTTAAAACGCTCAGAAAGCACATCAAAAGGTTGCAGGATGAAGAAAGGAAGCACAGGACGATAATTAATAATCTGATGATACTAATACGCTTCTCAAAGTGGTTGGAAAAACCATATGAGAACGTTACCGAGGATGACTTTAACGACTATTTGGACACTATGGAGACCCTGAAAAATTCAACTCTCAAGCTTCACAAGGTTGTCATCAGGGCATTCATAGGGAAAATTAACCCGAAGCTCGCAGGATGCATTAAAACGAAAAAGACACAACACAGCAGTATAACTCCAGATCAGCTTCTAACAGATGAAGAAATTGATTGTTTAATCAGCCATGCTCCCACAGCAAGGGATAAAGCACTACTAGCTTGTTTAACAGACTCCGGAGCAAGGAAGGGAGAGTTATTAAGTACAACCATTTCAGATGCAAAGTTCGACGAATATGGATGCCTTTTATGGCTTCGTGAAGGGAAGATAGGTCCTAGACCAGCGAGATTGATTTTTGCGTCTTCTTACCTTCACCAATGGCTGGAAATTCATCCTAGGAAAGAAGACCCTGATGCTCCAATTTTCTGTTCATTCCGGGAGCCTTATAATTTGATATCTCGATCGGGTCTATACCAGCAAATTGCGATCATAGGAAAGGCAGCAGGGATCAAGAAGAGAATCAATCCGCATTCATTCAGACATGCAAGAGCTACAGATTTAGCTAAGAAACTAAAAAATGAACAAAAGCTTAAAGCTGTTTTAGGATGGAAAGCTAACTCTCAGATGGCGAATATTTACATTCATCTCTCAGCGAACGACATTAATGCAGCAATGCTTGAAGCTTCAGGTCTCAAATTACCTGAAGAAGAAGAGGAGAAGCTCAGAGTTTTGAAATGTCCACGATGTAAAGAGATTATAGACAAAAAAGCACAATTTTGTTTCAGATGTGGTCTACCATTAACGACAGAATCTAGCAAAACAATAGAAAACGAAAAAACTGCAGTTTCAGAACTTGTTTTGCAACTTCAAAAAGCTGATCCTGCAATTTTAAATGCCCTTATAAATGCAGTTAAAGATAGCTGTAACGTTTAACTTTTTAACTTTATATATTTTTTACGTGTTTTCTTTTATACTTGTATAATTTTATAACATTGCAACTTTATAATTTTATAAAGTTATACAATTATCTAAATAAAAATAGCGGATGCTTTTTATATTGAGAAATATTTAAATAAGAATAAGATGCCTCTAGATACATTAATTTAATGAGTATTATAGGAGGTTTAATATAATGATAAAAATGGGAAAAAAGTTCTTGCTAATGTATATTTGAAGCCGGAAGTTTATCAGAGGATCGAAGGAACTAGGGGAGAAACTGCACGAAGCACATATCTTTCCAAAGTCATTGAAAAAGCTTTAATCTAACAACAACACGGAGATAAGAAAAGGCGTGAATGGGAAAGTACCCGTAATCTATGACTCAGAAAAGGAATTGAAAAAATGTTAGATGATGCAATTTTTCGCCCTGAAACTATTGCTGCATTCAGACAAGTTTGCTCTGAAAGGAGAGAAATTCTTGAGTATATGCAAAATTTCGGCGCCCCAATTGAACGAGCGATGGCAAAAATTATATTTTCGGTACTGAACTAGGAACAACAGCTAAGTTTCCGGAATACTTTGACAATGTATAGTTAAGTTAGGTTAAAAAAGTAGTACTTCAGGATAAACAAAAAACAAGATGGTAAAATATTATGCAGAATTAATATAGTTATAATGATATAAAATGGCGAATGGAAAAACCCGAGATTGTACCACCAATCTCGAGGCTGTGTATCGTCAAAAGATTTAGGTTCTTCCAACAGACAAATCTTTTCTCTATATATCACATCGTGTTGTAAGAATTTAAATCTTGTGTTATATAGTGCTCAAAAAGTGTTATATTCTTATATTTGATTTATAAATATATAGCACAAAAAGGTCATTATTATAGTGCTCGATACCTTTCCGTTCTCCTGAAAGGAGAATGAAAAATGCTACAAGGAAAAAAAATCATTAAAATTAAATTGCCTAACAGAATCAGAAATAGCCAGAGGCAAAAACTGTATAGCTTTTTTTATCAACTCATGCTGTAAGTTCGATGACGCCGAAAAGTGCAGCTGGCGTGAAGTACCTAGATCATGCAGGATAAAGGAGGGATACTGATTTCTTCTTTTTACTTTTTAAATAATTTAATTGCAATATATTCATACCCTGTGGCTCAATATTTGCAAAATCTGCACCAAGAGCTTGAGTATGGAAAGATGCAAGGTAAGGGGGTTCAATAAATGTCTGTTCGAATGCATAGCAAACCTTGCAAAAAACAGCTCTTTAATTGGCATATTAAATACTGTTTTGAATGCTGTGCTGCTCGAGAAAATGAAAATTTAATGAAAATTTTGTCCATCTCAAGCCTAATTTTACCACAGGAAGTTTGAAAATGTCTTCTAATTCTATTTTTTCTCAAATGGATATCGTAAAAATAATCCGATATCATGGAATTAAATTAGGCAAACAAGGCGATATGTATTATGGATCAATTCCACCTGTGGGGCAGACAGGTAAAAGTCTACATGTTTGGCCTGACACAAATACCTGGTTCTGCAACAAAAACCATGTAGGTGGTGGTATTCTTGATTTTATTCAATATATATAGAGAGGACTCACTAAACGGCAAGCGCTTGAAAAAGCTGCAGAAATTTCAGGAGTCCAACTTGAGTCATTCTCTGATGAGCAGATCAATAAGCTTGCAGAAAAGGGAGATGTTTGTGGTTCTCTTACTACGGCCGCAAATATCTACCATGAAAATTTAACTAATGATTGGTACAGTTTCATTTTCAATCAATGGGGGATAACCAGAGAGTTAGTGGATAATTGGAACCCGGGATATGCTTCCACTGAGCGAAATCTTGAAGGCATGGATCCTAAAACCTTGATCAAAACTGGCCTAGTTAATATCACTGATACTGGAAATATGGGGGGAATTCTATAGAGGTAGAATTATTTTCCCTTATCTTATCAAGGGCACAATTCAGTATATAGCAGGCAGAGCAACTCCTGATACTCCAGATCATGATAAAGAATCGGAATACAAAAATCTTCGAATTAGATCTGAAACTAAAAATGAGCAGATATCTGAATTTATCGATAAAGGGGGATTTTTTTGGGGAAGATAGAATAAAGAGTGCAGATGTCTGCTTTATTACTGAAGGGCTTGTGGACTGTATTGTAGCCAATCAATTTGGCTTTCCTTGTCTAGCTTTAGGTTCCACAGGAATATCAAAAGGATGCCAGGAACATTTGATTCATTTACTATGCAAAAAAAAATGTGTCTACCTCTGCTTTGATAATGACAAAAACAAAGCAAGACAGAAGGGAGCTATAACTATAGGACAAATTCTTTTTGATGCTGACATTCCGATTAGAATTATGGATCTCCCTGAGGGATCAAAAAAATGGATATTGCAGAATTTATGAAGGAGAAAGAAGCTAAAGACTTTGAACTATTAAAAAATAATGCTCTTAGCTTCATAAAGTATGCATTAAAACTCTGTCCTGTATCTGACTCTTTGGTAGAGAATTACAAGACTGCTGAATTTTTTGTGCATGAGAGACTTCTCAGTATCAAAAATATGTACAGAGATGCTTATATTTCCGATGATGTAAAACAACACTTTAATTTCAAAAATAAAGAAAGAGATAACCTCATTAAGCAGGCTAATGGGTGGATGCAAAATGGAAAAGAAAATGATAAAGTCGGAGAAGATGACAATGGAGTAGAAGAAATAGACTCTGTTACATTAGATTTGATCGAGTCCCTGGAAATCCAGACAGAAAAAGGATTGTTAGCTTGTGAAAAATGGGTTAGCAATAATAAGATTAGTATTACAAAAGTCCCTCCAGAATTGTTAGCTAAAAAGTTAGTGGATCTAAGGGAAAAAAATATAATCACAGTAATTTTATTCTTTCAATCAAAGAAAAGTTTCTGTTACATGCATATGAGATCGAGGAAATATATCAGAAAATATTCGGAATTAATAAAGAGTATTATGACGAAAAAAACGATTAAATAAAATATTAATCCGAATTCAAAATTATCCTTCACATATCAGGGAGAAAGCTCAAGATTTACTAAAGTATGGGGACCCCCAAAATTTCATCCACCAAACTTTTAAAAAGAAGCATGTGGGAGATGATATGCTTGGTGAGACACTCCCTGTCTGTGCAGCGAGTGCTCTCATAATTGGAAAAAATTCAGGACTTTCTGAAAAAATAAGCGGTGGTAGTGGAAAGGGAAAATCTTCTGCAGTTGAAGCTTTTTTGGATTTAATTCCATCGTATATGCTAATCAAAGGTGGTTTGTCTGATAAGTATCTTTTTTATGCTGACGATATGCAAGCTGGAAGTATCTGCTTTGTAGATGACAAAGAGTTATCGGAGCCTATGAAGGAATTGGTTAAAAGTTCAATTACAAATTTTCAAAAATCAGAGCATCATAGAACTGTAATTAATAGGGAACCCAGGGACCTAACTGCAAAGGAAAGAACAGTGTATATCTTCGCTTCTGTGGACGGTTTTGATGATGAACAAATCAACAACAGGTTAATTCAAGCCGAAATAGATTCGAGTAAAGAGCAAGACAGTAAAGTTGCAGCATTCCAACGACAATCTGAAAATATAGATATCTCAAGCAGCTTTAAAGATGATGTTGAAATCTGTAAATGTATCTACGATCTTTTAGGACTTCGAACTTACGATATAAGAATCCCTTTTTCAGATGCTATCATTTGGAATCATGAACAAAATAGAAGAAACCAGCTCAAGTTCTTTGATATCATAAGAGCAGTCTGCCTTTACAAAATTCACCAGCGTGAACAGGTGAATGGCTATTATCTTTCTACAATTGAAGATTACCACAGAGCGTATGAAATTTACAAAAAAACTACTGTCCAGAACAACATTAACCTTACAAAGAGTGAGCAGAAAATAATTACCTGCTTTGTGCAGGAAAATAAAGCAAATAAATTTTATGATAATCCAAAATCTGAGAATGCTGTTCGATTAACATATGGGCAAATGGAAGAACTAACAGGCATTAATGTACCATACTTGAGGCAGCTAATTAACGGTAAAACTCCTCAAAGCCTTGGACTTGGGGGGAAAGTTAAAGGATTGGGGTCTGAAGACTCCACAGATGGGAAGCGGAAGAAGCTATTTTTCTATACCGGAACTGCAAGTTTTGAAATTTACGAAAATTTCTCCAGTCTATCTCCTGAAGAAAAGATTCGGGAAGCTACAAAGGAAAGTGTCGAAGCCTACGAACAAGCAACAAATGAAGAAAATGAAATCACTAGAGAAGCTTTTCTGGAACTTACGGACTCGTTACCTTCGTTACCTGCCATTAACCAGGCATTACATTCCAAAAAGGTAACGGGTATAGGAGATAAAAACAACATCGATATAGTTAATAATGTAATAAAGAAAGGTATCATTACCTTAGAAAAGGAAAAAGATCCTGCGTCTCAAATCAACACACATATTTTGGAAGTTGAGAAATCAGAAAATCTTAAAGAAAATGCATGCAATTTTTCTGAGAATACTCTCATTTCTGGAAATCAGGGTAACAGCTCAAAAAAAGAGGCTATAGATGACGAAATATCCGTTCCCATTCCAAAGGTAACAGCAGGTAATGAGAGTATCACACCTTCTGTAGATACTGAAAATATGAAGGTAACGGGTACTTATGGCATTGCTTGTCTGCCTGTAGTTCTAGATAAAGTACTTCCGATCCCGTACAGAAGAAAAAAGGTATTGAAATATTAGAAAGGGCTTTTGATGCAGAAAAGAAAGAGGTGGCATTATGAGCTTCCTTTTTCTCGATATTGAAACTATGCGGTTTGATCCAAAGAGCAGGAAGCCAGATTATCATAGGGATAAAATAGTTACAGTTCAGTTTTTAACCGAATCAGGCGAGTTTCATATTATCGAAGGTGAAGAACTTAATGATTTATCTGATTACAAAGAGCTCTTTGACAGGTTTACTATAGTAGGCCATAATCTAAAATTTGACTGTGCTATGCTGAAACAGCAGTATGGGATTAATATCCATTCTGTTTATGATACTATGATAACTGAGCTTACTATAAAAGGTGGTCCTGCTCCTGCAGATAGTTTACGTACGCAAGAAGATAAAGATAAAAAAGGTATGAGATTAAAGGATTTAGTTTATCGTTATTGTGATGGGGAAAGGATGAGTAAAGAGCTTCAGTGCTCTTTTAGGCTTGGGGAAGAGCTCACAGCTTAACAAATTGAATACTGCAAGAAAGACCTTGAGTATCTTCCTATCATTATGAAGAAGCAACAAGAGAAGATAAAAGAACTTAGGCTCGGATCTGTCATAGATACAGAAATGAAAGTGATTCCTTCAACTATCTGGCTTGAACTTTCAGGTATGCACTATGATCAGGAGAAATTGGAAGAGATAACATCAGAACTTATGGGATTAGAGAAGGATATAAGATATTCTTTATACAAAGATTTAGGAACTTGTAAGATAAATATTAACTCTTCTAAGGATATGTTAAAACAATTTAATAAAAAAGGTGTTCCTGTTACATCGGTAAATGTTGAAGAGCTTGCAAAATACGAAGATCCTCTGATAGATAAATATCAAGAATACAAGCTAGTAAAACATCTAATTACAAGCTTTTGTTCGAAATTACCAGCATACAGAGCAAAAACAACAGGTAGGATTCATGCTAACTTTTTTCATTATGGTACAAAATCAGGGCGGTTCAGTTGTAAATATCCGAATCTTCAGCAGCAGCCTAGTAAATACAAAAAAGGGAGAACTATATTTACAGCTGAGTCGGGAAATAAAATAATAGCTTTTGACCACTCTCAAATAGAGCTTAGAATATTAGGAGACATAGCATGTGAGATCGCTTTTATAGAAGCTTTTGCTGCAGGTATGGATATTCATACCCTTACTGCTTCTAAGATATTTAACAAGCCATTTGATAGCATTCAAAAAAGTGACAAAGAACGCAGTATAGCAAAAACGATTAATTTTGGTTTACTTTATGGAATGTCCGCTGATGGCTTGATGAAAAAGTTAAAAACAGACGCTGGAATTGAACTGACAGAAGATCAAGCTAAGGAGTACATTCGTACTTTTAAGGAAGCCTATCCTGCCATAAGTAGCTATATGGAACGAATAAGTCAGGAAGGCATACAGAATAGGGAATTAAGGCAGGTAGGCTATTAATTATTGATGACGATAAAGACGAGAGTGCAGCAGGCAGAGAAGCAATGAATCTCCCTATTCAATCACTATGCGCAGATATGATTAAGGAAGCTCTTCCCCAAATCCAGGCTAAACTTGAGCCTTTAGGTGTAAAATTCATTAATGTCGTGCATGATGAGCTCGTATTTGAGTGTAAAGAGGAGCAGGTTGAGGAAGTCTGTACTTTTGTAAAAACAACAATGGAAAAAGTAGGAAGTAAATACTTAAAACATATTCCTTGTGTAGTTGATGTGAAATCATCAGATTATTGGCAGAAGTAGAGGATTATTAGTTTTAGCCAAAAATAGGAAACTATACTGAGAAAAAAATAGTTTTGTTTTAAAGATATTTTATAAAAATTCAAATTTTTTCCTTTCATGCAATAAAACGCAAAAATAGGCAAGATTGGTAATATGTAAAGGTAAAAGATATTATTTTCTCCTACAATGGGGTAAGATGGTAAAATACAATAGATAAATAGATTAGATATATTGTTTAATTAGTCTATGGTTATTGTTTTTCATCTCCTCTGTCTTATATTGCTCATTTCCTTCTGTTCTATTCCCAAAATTTTCTCAATTTTAATTTCTTCCATCGAGATTGTATCAATAACCAACTATTCAAGTATTAAAATGTTATTAATTACCGTTACGCATATCCATTGAAGTTAAAGTATAAATACTAATAAATCATATATAGTAGCGTAGTTTTTTGAAAATTGACGGGCTGATAGATTGGATAATATGAAAGGTGGTAAAACAAGATTTCAACAGAAATTTACAGAAAATATGTTCCTAAATGCTCTATCAATTGACAGTATCAAGTCCACTGCAACTATTATGAGTTTAGTAGGATGCAGCAGGTCCACAGCTAAAAACATGCTTTATAAGCTTGTAATCGAAGGTAAAGTAAAGAAAATAGAAATTGAAGGCGATGGTTATGGGTGGCAAAAAGTAACCGGAGAATAAAATGAGTTTGACAATGAGATTGTTTCTTCTCACAAATTTCACCGATAAATCATTACTAGCGATTTTTATGAATGCGATAAGATGCGGCTCATGCAACTCGCATAAGAAACACTGAATAAAATGGAGATGACGTTGAATGCCAATGTCTAAAACTAAAATTGGTTTAAATTATTGTTTGTAACACATGTTCAGCCTTTCAGAAATGTACTTCAGGTTCTGTGCTGGTGGGCACAGATTGGCGGGAGTTTGACCATATATTAAGAGTCTGTAATAGACAAAAAATGCCTAGAAGAATGTAAAGAAGCAAACCATGGAGATAAAATTGTGAAATGTTATTTAGAAAAATGTGGTGCAGGCTGTGGTGAATGTGCCGACAGAGTCCCTAAAGCAATATTTATTGTCTTTACAATCAAAGATTTAAATTATATTGATGAAGATATTGGAAATATATTGGTTTCTGTTGGGCATTCTTTCTTTGAAAAAGGGTATTCGGCCTCCGAGTTGAGAACTGTTATTAGTGAAAAAATAGATGATCTCGTTTCATCTGGTGCGTGCGAGCTTGATACAAAAGAATTGCTTATAGCAAACGATGATATCTTTCACTTGGAAATGAATCGTTGGAATACACAACCATGGGATTCAGGTGACGGCATCATTTATCGAAAGCAAGGAGTATGGCATACAACTTATCGAGTTTATACGGATATCATTGAAGTGATAGAGACAATCAAATGGAATAAAAACGCAATAGAATGTAGTGAAAATGTTATAAATGCAATTGAAGCTTTATTAGAAGCGTATCAACCTGAAAAATTGTGGGATGAGATAAAAACCGATCCTTCAAATAAAGAATACATTAATATTTGTCAAAATCTTCACTATTCAATTGGGCTATATCAAGATACAATTAAAGAACTTTCTTTTAACGAAATTCTAAATTGATTAATTTTTTTATCTTCTTCATTTTTTTATATATTGGCATAATATTTCATTGACTTTTTAATCTTCAGACCCTTATATCATTGTAAACAATTCAAAACGGAAGGGTACCGTAATTATTTTGCTTGAGCCATATCTTTTTCTTTTTTATTGGCTAAGGTGATTTGACTGACTTTAGATGCAAAAAGGTGATCTTTGTGAACTACCGACTAAGGGGAATATATACAACCCGATCAAATGTCTAATTTAATATATCTAGAAATTTATCAATTGTAATTAAATTTAATTTAATATATACTATTTTTAATATAATCTACTAACATAAACTAATTAGTAATTAAGATTACGTGTTTCAGATCTCACAATTATAACATAAGAAAGCTATTCCATGCCAGTTAATAAATGAATTAATCTCAGGTCCTGCAACATGCGTATAATTTTCACTAATTTAACAGCCTTACCTCACTCGAGAAAGTGCCTTAAATAGCCCCACAATCGGCCATTTTTTGCTCTATATTTATTATAAGTTACAGTTCCTCAGTTTATTATATAGTTAATAATTTAATTTATATTGTTTAAAAGTAATAAAACTATGTGAAAAATATCTTAAAGGTAGTCACCGTGCTATGCGTTAGAATCATGGGGATTTGAAATGACTAATTTGGGGACACTAGCAATGTTTTTATTGAGATTCCTGGTTTAAAACATTGCCCTACTCGGAAAACGTCTCTATCGGCCCTATAATGGCTCAGATTTGATGGATATAACCCTCGCTTCAATACAGAACGAAACGAACCAAATTTTAAATATAAGACTAACTAATATTAATTGTAAAGTAAAAACGGTGAATTTATGGCTCGTCCTTCGAAGCTAAATCCTGAAATACAAAAAAGAATAGGTGAGAATATTGCGCTCGGTTTAACTTATAGGTTAGCTGCCGAGTCGGCTGGTGTCACTTACAAAACTTTAAACGAATGGAATCAAAAGGGACAGACAGAGAAATCTGGGAAATATTATCAGTTTGCACAATATATCAAAAAATGCAATGCGGAAGGGGCTAGGAAACTTCTTGAGCGATTGAATGATTCGGCTAATGCTGGTAATTGTCAAGTTTGCATGTGGATTTTGGAGAGACGTTTTCCTACCGAGTTTGGAAGAAGGATCTATAGGAAAACAAATGTCGTTTCAGAGAATAAAAATGTGAATGTTGAGATAAATGTCAATGATGTAGAGGAAATTAGGAATCAAATTCTAGCGAAGTTTGCTCTGATTAGAAAAATGCACGACTCGCCAATTGTATAACAACCTTTTCATTCAAATTCTACTTATTTTTATTAGAAGATTTCGACAAACCCTAGTTTTTAGCTAATTGCTTATAAAGCCTATATAATCAATTTGCTTAAATAAGTCTTTTATCGAAATTTTCTACTAAATATCTTTTCGTTTTCATGATTATAATGTAGGATGTTCATGGCTTTAGATGTGGATATCCTACCTTATAATCTTGATATGTAGTACAATCAATTTATTTCATATAGATTTTCTTAGAGAGTTTTCACAACTTCAATACATTCAATTTAATTTATTGCAGTCAATTGTTAATATAATTCATGGTAAATTTTAGAAATACCAATAAATATTCAAATTTTTTAAGAAGTAACCGAGGTTACTTGGCCAACATTTAGGTTGTCGTTGTCTTTTCCTTTAAATGCAATATAAAGATTACCATTGTGCATACATAGGACTGGTGAATCCGAGCTTGCTTCGGTCGAAGTGTATTTATTCCCAAATGTCTTTCCGTCGTCAGTCGAGTACATCACATTCAAATTTTTGTTATCCTCGTCTTTCCAAGCAAGATATAACTGACCATTGAAAGAAGCAATTGCTGGACTGTTCGAACTCTTTTCATTAAGAATTATCTTATTCGAGAACCCCGTTATCTGTCCCCCATTCATATTTATTTGGGCAACAGTTAGGTTATCGTTGTCTTTTCCGTCCCACGCAATATAGAGATTACCATTGTGTATACACAGGACTGGTGCATCAGAACTTGCTTCGGTCGAAGTGTATTTATTCCCAAATGTTTTTCCGTCATCAGTCGAATACATTATATTCAAATTGCTGTTCCCCTCGCTTAAAAAAGCAATATATAGCTGACCATTGAAAGAAGCGATTGCTGGACTATTTGGACTCGTGTCACTAAGATTTACCTTGTTAGCTATCGATAATGGCACTGCATCTGTGATGCCCACAAGCATTACAAGCGCCAGCAAGGTGATTGTTAAGACTGTTATGCGAGTATACCCTTTGCGTGCTTTATTACATGTAATTTTTTTCATTTTGAGTCTCCATTATAATTTTGTATATTTTATGGGAAACCTTGATATAAATTATAAAAGAGTTTTATCTCCACAGTTATTTCAAATTAATTACATGAATATAGAGCAATTCCCAAGTAAGAATCTAAAATCATTTTTTAGCTATTTTTTAACATGACTCATCACTTAACCGAAGATGTATGGTAACTTTTTACAACATGCTGTTATTGACTTTTCTGATAGATTTTTAAAGAACAAAATAGAAAGTAAAGTTCGTTTGGAACGTTGTTTATAGTGCCTAATTTAGTTCCATTAAGAAGTTGATGATGTTCCTGTAGCTGGCGATGTTCCTGAATCTTTTGGTGCTGTATCTGAAAATATAGCTACTCCTGCAAGATTTGGACTCGGATCTGGATCTTTTGCTGGAGCTGCAGGTGCTGTAGTTTGAATGGTATATGGCATTCCCGAGAATGCAGGGCAAAGCCAATTATTACCACCCACCCACATACAACCAGGACCATAGCCCAACCAGGGCCCGCCCCAACCCCAGTGACCGCCGCCATGCGCACTAGCTGCCACTGCTATTAACGATACTACAAAAAGTACTGCCAGCAAAATGGTCAGTGCCTTTTTTATTTTACTAACTTGTAGTTTCAACATTGAATTCATTCCTTTGTTATTAGGTTTGATACAATCTTAATCCGGCTAGAAAGCAATTTGTTGAGATCGAAGGTTTATTTTAACTCTCGTACGGTTGTATGATATACTTGTATTTAATATTTTTCTTTTATTTAATTACATTTTATGCTATTAAAGTTAAAAATTGTGTTATTTACAACAGAAAAAATAATTTATACATGTTAATTATTAAACAATCACTCGGCCAAATCAATTAAATTAAAAACCCAAAAATTTTGGTATTTTACAGATGCTATGCCAGAAAAGATTTCGGAAAACATTGAATTTTAGGAGTTATAGAAAATTCTCTTATAATTTAACTACGTAAATGGTATATAGCAGTGAAAGACGACTAATAACTGACTGTAAAAGATGACTAATTAAAGTGTGAAAATGAGACAACATTTAGTATTGAACTTGCAAACAGAAAAGTGAATCAGGCACAAAAAAAATCGGAGGAACAGAACTTGATGCACTAGGATATCTGGATGTTGACAACGAAATGTGTGAATGTATTCTTCGAGACCCCATCATCCAGTCCTTCCTTCCTATAATCCATTCCAGCTATAGTAATTTTTTCAGCTTGCATGAGACCCATCTTGCACAAAAAATACTGAACCATGAGAACCCCTGGAAAATGCTGCAATCTTTTCCCCTGTATCCGAAATATGAAAGTTTGATCAGTGCCCATTTCCATAATTCTACCAGAATTGAAGTGCTGGCTTTTATAGGCTGTGGGCCCATTCCTGTTACTCTGTTACTTTTCAGTAAATTATATGGCATTCCCTGCATTGGCATAGATAAGGATCCTAAAGCAGCAGCACTGGCAAAAAGGT